>ENA-OQKG01000127-OQKG01000127.1-human-gut-metagenome-genome-assembly--contig:-NODE-127-length-10558-cov-1.773560_pt1 | contig 10558 bp, 9 predicted proteins | sample MGYA00242649_ERZ504799 | MGnify/ENA primary metagenome ERZ504799 (study PRJEB26092, sample SAMD00036428) | human gut metagenome | host: Homo sapiens | study: EMG produced TPA metagenomics assembly of... | reverse complement strand
CTTCTTTCTGTCGTAATAGCGCTCCCGCCCACGCCCTGCGCACTCAGCACCGGCCAGTGTTCCCATCACTGCCGCAAACGACAGCTCGAAGCCCACGTCATAGACCGCGTACCCGTTGCCCAGACACATGAGGACGCCTGCCGCGCCCAGCGAGGTGAGCGTATCCGCCGGGCCTCCCACCCAGACGCCGAGGGAGCTGACCCAGACCGCCACCGCCGCCCGGAGGACAGAGGGCGTCGCGCCGGTGATGCCCACCAGCAGAAGGGCCGTCCCGGCCCGGAGCAGCGACCGCATCCGGCGGTAAGCCCGGCTCCGCTCCCGCTCCCGGTGGGGCAGAGCATCCAGCAGGCCGCAGAAGATGGTGACGTGGAGGCCGCTCACCACCAGCACATGGGAAAGCCCCGCGCCCCGGTAGGCACTGCGGAGAGTCGAAGTCAGATGGCTCCGGTCGCCCACCACCATCGCGGCCAGAACGCCGCCGGTGTTTTCGGCCATGCCTTTTCGCAGGGCGCGGCTCAGCGCCGCCTGGAGCCGCGCCGTCCGGGCGCGGAAGCTTTCGCTGGGCCCAAGACGAAGCATCCCGGACAGATATTCCGCGCTGAGAGCGATACCATCGGCGTAGTAGTCCAGACGCTGGGTGGCGTCCGGCACATCCAGCGAAAAGCGGCCCCGGATGCGGCCTCCGGCCTCACACTTGGGCAGACTGGCGCACTCCATCCGGAAGTGGACAGCTTCCCCGTCCACTTTTTCTACCATCAGCACAGCGCTCACCCGGCCCGCCGTGTAAGCGCGGCCTGTGCTCTCCACTTCGGCGGTGAGGGTCACGTCTCTCCCGGCGTAGGCGTCCTGTATCTTTGCAAGCCGCGCGCCGGTCGTTTTCATGATGCCGACGCCCAGCACTGCGCCCAGAAGCAGGCAGACCGCATACCCTCTCGCGGCCCCGCCTCTCCACCAGACCAGCAGGCAGAAGACAACAAAAATTGCCGCAGACGGCAGCAAAAGCCCCATCTGCGGCAAAAATGAGCACAACACTAACACACCCAGCGCACTCAGGCAGAACGCGCAGAGCGGGCGTCGCATATCGGTTTAGTGGAAGAACAGAGGCAGCGGCTCCAGGAAGATGATATCCTTGCGCTCAGCTGCATCGCCCTCGGCCAGAACAGCGGCCTGGCCCACAATGGTGCACTGGGTCTGCTCAGCCAGCGCATCCAGAGCCTTGAGCGAACCGCCAGTGGAAATGACATCGTCCACCACCAGAACGCGCTTGCCGCTCATCTTGTCCAGTTCCTTGCGGTCGATGACCAGCTTCTGCTTACCTGCGGTGGTAATGGACTGATCCTCCACCACCACGGGTCGGTCATATACAGCTTTTCGCCCTTGCGTGCGCAGACGTAGGGCTTGCCGCTCTGGCGGCTCATCTCGTGTGCCAGAGGGATGCCCTTGGCCTCGGCGGTCAGCAGGATATCAAAATCCGGGCACTTCTTCAGCAGTTCAGCGGCAGCAGCCACGGTCAGCTCGGCATCACCCAGCATGATAAAAGCAGCAATGTCCATGTGGTCATTCACCTTGCAGATGGTCAGCTCACGGGTCAGGCCTGCAACGTGCAGAGTATAGGTCTCAGCCATAATTCAACGCTCCCTTTTTATTGGAATCAGACAGGCAGCTTTTCGCCGCCCAGAACATGGAAATGCAGATGTTTCACGGTCTGGCCTGCGTCCTCGCCAACATTGGAGATGACGCGGTAGCCGTTGTTCAGGCCCTGCTCCGCAGCCAGCTTTGCGATCACTGCAAAGATATGGCCCAGCAGTGCGCCGTCCTCTTCGGTCAGCGCAGCGGCAGAGACAATGTGCTTTTTGGGCACCACCAGAAAGTGCACCTTGGCCTGCGGGTTGATGTCGTAAAACGCCACCACCTGCTCGTCCTCGTACAGCTTCTTGGAGGGGATTTTCCCCTCCGCGATCATACAGAACAGACAATCTTCCATGGGAAACAACTCCTTCCTGATATTTTATAAACGTCCCCGCCCTCTCAGGCCGCTTTGCGTCCAGCTCTCCCAAAGAGAGAGCCCTTGGCAAAACCATAAACTTTGGCAGCGCGTCAGCGCTGACGGAGAGGGCGAACCCGTTTTCTTATTCGCCCAGAGCCTTCTTGACGATGGCGCCGACAGCAGCCAGAGCTTCGTCGATCTTGGTCTCATCCTTCAGGCCGGCCATTGCAAAGTCCGGCTTGCCGCCGCCCTTGCCGCCGGCAATGGCAGCGATCTCCTTGACCAGAGCACCGGCCTTCAGGCCCTTTTCCTGTGCCTGTTTGGTCACAGTGACAGCCATGGTGATCTTATCCTCAGCCTTGCCCACCAGAACCGCCACAGCGGGCTTCACAGCCTTGTCGCGGATGGTATCGCACATGCCGCGCAGGGTGTCGCCGGTGGTGCCGGTGAAGTATGCAGAAGCGATCTTCACGCCGCCGATCTCCTCGGCATTGTCAAACAGGCTGGTCACCTTGGAAGCGGCGACCTGTGCCTTGATCTCTTCCAGCTCCTTGGCCAGAGCCTTGTTCTCAGCCATCACGGCCTCGGCACGGACGGGCAGAGCGGTCACGTTGTTGGCCTTCAGGGTGCTTGCCACGGTATGCAGCATAGCCTCCTGCAGGTTTGCACGGATCAGCAGGTTGCGGCCGGTGACAGCCTCGATGCGGCGGATGCCCGCAGCAACGGAGGCCTCGCTCACGATCTTGAAGCCGCCGATCTGGGCGGTGTTCTTCACGTGGGTGCCGCCGCAGAACTCGGTAGACCAACCCTCGATGTCCACAACACGCACGACCTTGCCGTACTTTTCGCCGAACAGAGCCATTGCACCCAGCTTCTTGGCTTCCTCAATGGGCATTTCCCGGACGGTGACGTTCATGGACTCGTAGATTTTATCGTTCACGATCTTCTGCACGCGGGCCAGCTCCTCGGGAGTGACAGCGCTGAAGTGGGTAAAGTCGAAGTGAGTGATCTCTGCATCCTGATAGGAGCCTGCCTGATGGACGTGGTCGCCCAGCACTTCACGCAGAGCTGCCTGCAGCAGATGGGTGGCGGTGTGGTTGCGGGCAATTGCCATGCGGTATTCCTTATCCACCTGAGCGGTCAGGTGGTCGCCCACCTTCACGATGCCGCTCTCCAGCACGCAGGTGTGGACGTAGTAGCCCTTGGGGGTCTTCTTCACATCCAGCACGCGCAGGCTACAGTCGGCGCTGTTCAGCATGCCGTGGTCCGCAGCCTGACCGCCCATCTCAGCGTAGAAGGGGGTCTTATCCAGAACCACCAGCACGCCGTCCTTCGCTTCCTCGTCGGTAGCAATGGCATCGGTCAGAGTTTCTTCGTCGCTCAGGGCCACCACAACACCGGTGTCGCACAGGGTCTCGTAGCCGGTAAAGACGGTGGGCTCTGCATCCAGCGCACCGAACAGATCCTCGCTCCAGCCGGAGATGTTCTTCTTCAGGCGCTCTGCACGGGCACGCTCCTTCTGCTTGGTCATTTCGGCGTGGAAGCCTTCCTCGTCGATCTCAATGCCCTGCTCTGCAGCGATCTCCTTGGTCAGATCCAGCGGGAAACCGAAGGTATCGTTCAGCTTGAACACATCCAGACCCTTCAGCAGGTGCTCATGTGCCTTTTCCAGACCGTCGATCATGTTGTTCAGGATGTTCATGCCGGCATCAATGGTACGGGCAAAGTTTGCCTCCTCGGTGCCGATGACCTTCTTGATATAAGCATCGTGCTCGCGCAGCTCGGGGTATGCGCTCTCGCTGGACTGGATGACAGTCTCCACCAGCTCCACCAGGAACGGGCGGGTGATGCCCAGCATACGGCCATGGCGGGCAGCACGGCGCAGCAGGCGGCGCAGCACATAGCCGCGGCCCTCGTTGGAAGGCAGGATACCATCGGACACCATGAAGGTGCAGCTGCGGATGTGGTCGGTGATGACACGGATGGAGATATCGGTCTTGTCGTCCTCGCCGTAGGTCTTGTTGGCAATGTGCTCTACATGGTGCAGCACGCTCTGCACGGTGTCAACCTCAAACAGGTTGCCCACGCCCTGCATCACGCAGGCCAGACGCTCCAGACCCATGCCGGTATCAATGTTGGGGCGTGCCAGACGCTCGTAGTGGCCCTTGCCGTCGGCATCGAACTGACTGAACACCAGATTCCAGATCTCCATATAGCGGTCGCAGTCGCAGCCCACGCCGCAGGTCGGCTTGCCGCAGCCGTACTCGGGGCCGCGGTCAAAGTAGATCTCAGAGCAGGGGCCGCACGGGCCGGAGCCATGCTCCCAGAAGTTGTCTTCCTTGCCCAGACGCACCATGTGGTCGGGGGCGATGCCCACCTTCTTGGTCCAGATATCGTAAGCCTCGTCGTCCTCTTCGTACACAGAGATGTGCAGGCGGTCCTTCGGAATGGCCATCCACTCGTCAGAAGTCAGGAACTCCCATGCCCAGGGAATGACCTCCTCTTTGAAGTAATCCTGGAAGGAGAAGTTGCCCAGCATTTCAAAGAAGGTGCCATGACGGGCAGTGATACCCACGCGCTCGATATCCGGGGTGCGGATGCACTTCTGGCAGGTGGTCACGCGGTGACGGGGCGGCTCTTCCTGAGCCAGAAACCACTTTTTCATGGGGGCCATGCCGCTGTTGATCAGCAGCAGGCTGGGGTCGTTCTTGGGCACCAGCGGGAAGCTGTCCAGACGCAGGTGGCCCTTGCTCTCAAAGAAGCTCAGGTACTTTTCACGCAGTTCATTCAAACCGGTCCATTGCATAGGTTTTCTCTCCTCGATTGTCCTTGGCGTTTGCACGTCAGATTTATGATTATGGCAGACGGGCGGTGGGCGCAGAAAACAAAAACAGCCCCATCCCAAAAGGGACGAGGCTAGCCTGTAAACTGCTCCGTGGTACCACCCAAATTGCAAAGGATAAAATGTGTCCCCTGCCGCTTTCGGCGCGTTAACGCTGCGCTGCGTCCGACTTGTGTCGCCGGAAGCTCCGGGGCGGCGCAAAATGGAACCGGCCGGAACGCCTTGCAGCTGGAAGCGCTCTCTCTGAACGGCGGTGTGCATTTCTGACCCCATCATTGCCATCTGTCATAATTTTACATTCCGCAAAGCAGACACAATGCCCCTTTGCGTACAGCTAAATTATAGCATACGCAAAACGTTTGTCAACGGTTTTGAGCAAAATTTACGGCACCCAGATGCGGACGATGCTGCTGATGGTGCCATCCTCGGTAAAGACCAGGGTGTTGTTGGGCATCCAGCCGTCCGGCTCGGCGTTGACGGCCTCGGCCACGGCATCGGCGCCGTCCGTCTCCACGGCGGAAGCCTGCGGGTCGGCCGAGCTGTCGCTCAGGGTCACGCCCCCGGCCAGAGGCAGGGTCACCTCGCCCATCTCATAGTAGACGGGGTAATCGTCAAAGGTCACGGTGCGGTACACATCGTGGTCCAGCGTCAGCTCCACGCCGCCCGCTTCGATGCCGCCGTTGATGGTCACATAGCCGTTGTCGGCATCCCTGTCGATGCTGGTCACAGTCAGCTTGGTCACGGTGGTGTCGCCCTGGTCGTGGATCCGAAGCACGCTGCCCTCCTGCAAGGCGTTGATGTCCTCGGGCAGGTAGCTGTCGTAGCCGTATATGCTTAGGGTCGCCTGGCCGTCGGCCACCTTGGTGATGCTGGCTGCAAACTTGTAGGAACCCGTCTTGATCTCGTTCAGATCCCCGGCGTCGATGGGCAGCACATCGCCCATCTCACCGGCTGCTTCGGACGAAGCCGCACTGCTTTCCACGCCGGAAGCCGGTGCGCTTGCCGCGCTGCCTGCGGTGCTGTTGCTGCTGCCGCAACCTGCCAGAATGCCCACTGCCAGAATGGCCGTAACGGCCAGCTACCTTTTTATTCAGTTTCATATTCTATGCCTTCTTCTGTTGTTGTCGGGGCGGTGTTTTCCGCACCTGTCTCGGTATCATACGTCACCCGTGCGGAAAAGTCAACATTTCCTTTTCTCTGCGCTTGACGCGCGGTTTTTGTTCCGCTACAATAAAAACGAATCAAGAACCCATTCTATTGCAACTGATTTTAAGATAGAGAGGAATTTCCCGTGAAAATTTTAAAAGTAAAATGTCTTGCCCCCACCCGGCTGGACAACTACCTGATGCAGCAGTACCCGGCACTGAACCCGGGCCGCCTGAACAAGGCCCTGCGGGAGAACAAGATCAAGCTGAACGGCAAAAAGCAGCCGCTTTCCACCCGCGTGATGGCCGGTGATGAGATCAAGCTGTTCATTCTGGATGAAGTTCTGGATGCGGACCGCCGTGTGGACGGCCCGGCGTGGAAGAATGCCCGCGGCCCGGCACAGGTGGTGTATGACTGCCCGCAGATCGTCATTGTGAACAAGCCCGCCGGTCTTGCCGTGGATGGTCCGGAGGATGATACCCTGCTGAACCGCACCCTGCTCTACCTGAACCAGCAGGGCGAGTACAAGGAGAACGACCTGTACACCCCGGCGCTGTGCCACCGGCTGGACACCGGCACCAGCGGCCTTGTCATCGTTGCCAAGACCCCGGAGGCCGAAGAGCTGTTCCTTGCAGCCATCAAGAACCGCGAAGTGAAAAAAGACCTACCTCTGCGTCACCTTCGGCCGTCCGATGCCGCCGGATGCCACTCTGGGCGGCTATCTGCTCAAGGACGCGGACCGCGGCATCGTGAAGATCGTGGAGGACAAGCAGCCCGGTGCCAAGGAAGTGGAGACCCGGTACGAGACCATCGCCGTCTCCGGTCGTCTGGCCCTGCTGAAGGTGCAGCTGATCACCGGCCGCACCCATCAGATCCGCGTGCACATGGCATCCATCCAGCACCCGGTGGCGGGTGACCCGGTGTATGGCCCGCACAATTGCATCACCAGCCTGCACGGCCAGTGCCTGCACGCCAAAACGCTTGGCTTTGTGCACCCGATCACCGGCGAACATCTGCGGTTCGATTCGGAATTGCCGGAATACTTCACTCGTTTTCTTGCAACGCTCAGGAGGGGAACGGTATGAACCATCTTTCTTCAACGCTCGTACTGTGTGATCTGGACCATCTGCTTTTGGGTGCCGACGGCAACCTGACGCAGGTGGTGCGGGATGTGCTGCAGCTGTTCGTCCGCCGCGGCGGACGTTTTACGGTGTTTTCCCAGCGCACGCCGCGGGCAGTGCGGTCCATTCTGGGCAGTGTGCGGCTCAGCGCTCCTGCGCTGGTGTGCGGCGGTGCCATGGCCTACCATTTTGCCGATGGCACCTGCCAGCCGCTGTGCACCTTTGCCGGGCAGGATGCCGACCTGTTCGCCCGCCTGCCGGTGGCAGAGGGCGTGGGCATTGCCCTGCAGATGACCGACGGTACTACCCGCGTGCTGCGCATGAGCGAGGCATTGGAGCGTCATCTGCGGCAGGAATGGACCCCTTATCTGCTGGCAAACGCGGCAGACATCAAGGGGGAAGAAGTGCTGCGGGTGCTGCTGTATCAGGACAGCAAGGCAGTGCCCATGATCTCGCTGCTGGAAAAATCTCTGGGCGACCGCACAGCGGTGCTGCTGGGCGAGCGTGCCGCAGCGGATACGCTGATCCTGACCCCCAGAACCGTCTCCGGCCGTGAAATGCTGGATGCCGTGTGTATGCCGGTGGGCATCGACCCGGAAGAGGTGCTGGTACTTGCCGGAGGGCTGCCTATGCTGGACATGGTGCGCGCTTCCAGCCAGAGCACCGCAGCTGCGGATGCCCCGGCTGAGCTGCGTCTTGCTGCCCAAAAGGTCACTTTGACCGATGCTGCGGCAGGTTCTGCAGTGGAAGTGCTGTACCGTATGGTGCGGGATGCTGAAAATTTGGCGTAAAATTTGTGCAAGGCTTCTGCAAATTCTTTCGCAGAAGCCTTTCTTTTTGGAGGAAAGTCAGGTACAATGAGAGAAACGCATCTTCTGGTCCTGCAAAAGAAGGAAAAACTCTTTCTTGCGCTGTCGCTGGCGGCGGTGGTTTTGTGCACAGTGCTGGCCTTTGGCTTTGCCGTGCCGCTGCAGGCTGCCGAATCGCAGGTCCTGCCGGATACGACCGGGCTGGAACAGTATGTGCTGGTGGATCTGAACACTGCCGATCTCTCTGCGCTGTGCACACTGCCGGGCGTAGGGGAAAAGCGCGCACAGACGATTCTGGATTACCGGACGCAGAATGGCCCGTTTGAACGGGTAGAAGATGCAGCCAATGTTCCGGGCCTGACACAGACCATTGTGGATTCCTGGGCAGGAATGGCAACCGTGAGCTGAGCCGCAGCCGGCGGCCCGGCGCAGCAAAAAGGGGAATGATTATGAGTGACGATACCATTTTTATCAACCGGGAACTGAGCTGGCTGGATTTCAACCGGCGCGTTCTTGCGCTGGGCAAAGATAAAAATGTTCCGCTTGCAGAGCGGGTCAAATTTCTTGCGATCTACGGCTCCAATCTGGACGAGTTTTTTATGGTGCGCGTGGGTTCTCTGCAGGAGCGCGCCAATCTGGAACAGGAACAGGGCAAAAAGGTCAAGAGGGAAAACAAGACCAACATGTCCGCGGCGGAACAGCTGACTGCCATCATGCCCAAAACGGCACAGCTGCAGGAGGAGTGCGATAAATACTACGCAAAGGCGCTGGAAGCACTGGCGGAGTGCGGCTGGCGCAAGGTGGATCTTGACCACTTGTCCAAGGAGGACGAGCACTTCTGGAAGAAGTACTTCCAAACGGAGCTGTTCCCCATCCTCAGCCCGCAGATCGTGGACAACCGCCATCCGTTCCCATTCCTGCGCAATAAGGAGATTTACCTTGGCGTTCTGCTCAAGGAAAAACACCCGGCAGGGCAGAGCCTTGGCATCATTCCCATTTCCAGCCAGATGGAACGGATGCACGTTGTAAAAAAAAGACGGCGAAACGCAGTTTGCACTTACCGAAGAGCTGGTGCTGCACTTTGCGGCCAGCATCTTTGGCAAAGAGACGATTCAGGAAAAATGTCTCTTCCGCGTGACCCGCAATGCGGATATCGACGTAAAAGAGGGCATGATGGATCATGATATCGACTACCGCGAGATCATGACCGAGCTGCTCAAGCGCCGCCGCAAGCTGGCTGCGGTGCGTCTGCAGATCACGCCTGCCCCGGCCCCGGAGGTAGAACGCCTGCTGTGCAACCGTCTGCTGCTCACCCATAAACGGGTGTTCGAGCAGAAAAGCCCGCTGGATCTGAGCTTTTTCTACAAGCTCACCGGCCGCATGGAAGCGGAGGGGCGGCCGGAACTGTTCTACCCGGCTGCACGGCCCATGCTGCCGCCGCCGGACTACGACCTTGCCGCTGAGGTGCAGAAGCACGATGTGCTGCTCAGCTACCCGTACCAGTCCATCCGGCCCTTCATTGCCATGCTCAAAAAGGCTGCCCATGATCCTGAGGTCATTTCCATCAAAATGACACTGTACCGTATGGCGCGGGAGTCCCAGATCGTGCAGGCGCTGATGGAAGCCGCTGAGAACGGCAAAGAGGTGGTGGCGCTGGTGGAGCTGCGCGCCCGCTTTGACGAGCAGAACAATATCGACTGGTCGAAGCAGCTGGAAAGCGCAGGCTGTACGGTCATTTATGGCTTTGATGATTACAAAGTGCACTCCAAGCTGACCCTTATCACCAAAAAGAGCAAAGAGGGCTACTCTTATATCACCCAGATCGGCACCGGCAACTACAACGAAAAAACCAGTGAGCTTTACACGGACTACTCCTTCATTACGGCAGACCATGGCATTGGCGAGGAAGCTTCCAATGTGTTCCAGAACCTTGCCGTGCAGAAGCTGACTGAGGAGAGCGACCGGATGCTGGTAGCACCGCTGCGCTTCAAGAGCGTATTGCTGGAAGAGATGGATCGTGTCATTGCCGCCGCCCGCATGGGGCATTACGCTATCATGACACCGGAGAGCCACTGTTATCTGGACCACTACCAGGATGACCCCGAGACACAGCCGCTGGCGTTCGGCGCCTGCGTCCCCATCGGACAGACCTACTCCTACGACCCGGCTCCCGACTCATTGGAAAGTGATATCTGCAAATACATATTAGGCGTGCAAGGCAATGTATGGGCCGAATATCTGCCCACTTACGAACATGCCGAATATATGATATACCCGCGCATCATCGCTCTGGCAGAAGTAGGATGGACTCCCATGAAGAACAAGCATTCAGAAAGTTTCAAGAGACGTATCAACAACGAAATACGCCATATCAAAGCAATAGGCTACAACCCGTTCACCTTGTCGGAACTAGTGCAGACCAGCCAGACCGTTGACTATGCCAAGAAAAGAATCATGCTGTCCCTCACCTCCGAAAAACATCCGATTGACATCCGCTACACAACGGACGGTTCCGAACCGACTGCGTCTTCCAAGTTATACAAGAAACCGTTTGCCGTAAAAGACTCCATATTGCTGACCGCACGTCTTTTCGATGGAGAAAAGCCTATCGGAAAAAGCCTTCACCTGCGCACCGACTATCACAAAGGCATAG
>ENA-OQKG01000126-OQKG01000126.1-human-gut-metagenome-genome-assembly--contig:-NODE-126-length-10576-cov-1.779596_pt1 | contig 10576 bp, 12 predicted proteins | sample MGYA00242649_ERZ504799 | MGnify/ENA primary metagenome ERZ504799 (study PRJEB26092, sample SAMD00036428) | human gut metagenome | host: Homo sapiens | study: EMG produced TPA metagenomics assembly of... | reverse complement strand
CTACTTCCCTCGTGGTTCTAAATATAGAAACACAGATACTGAATCGTTCCTCCTCCAATTTGTGTAATTCTGCTACTTTCGTATTAGAAGCTGATTCAGGAATTTCATTCAAAAGCATCACCTCCGCACGGTTTTCCATCAAGCGCTGCTGCAAAGCCATATACTCCTTTTTCCTACGGGCATCACGCCACAGATAAACAATGACCAATACAAACATGAATACAAAAAAAGAACCGCCAAGCCTGCAACTATCCGTTGATTTCTGACAGACAATTCACGTTTATGAAGTTCTATTAAATGATTATCCATCAGTTCATCAAGTTCTGCACGATAATTCATCATTTGAATGGAGTCATAGAAAAGAATGAAAGAGTCAACATATACAGTAGCATTTTCCCAATCCTTCATTTTTTTATATCCTTCAAACAAATGATTATAAGACGATGTCTTTACATATATATTAGAAGACCTTGCTCCAATTTTCCAATAATAAACAGCAGAATCATTCCGATTTAAGGAATTTAGAATATCCCCCTTTATAGAACAAGCCGATGTATAATCTTCCTCAACGGTCAAATAGGGTAAAGCTTTTGAAAGAGCCGATTCCGCCTCCATATACCGCCCCAACTCATTATAAAGCCCCGCTATGTTTTTATAAATAAGGGATAAACACTCATTGTCTTGCAGCGAGGATGCAATTTTTAAAGCTTGTTGATAGTAACAAAGCGCACTATCCAATTGATATTCCAACAAAAAGGTATTTCCAATATCTCTTAATGCATAAAAAGAACGTGCAGAATCCTTCACTGCACATAAATTATATCCCTTCCGATACATTTCCCTTGCCGTAGAATGTAAATCTTGCTCATTATAACAGTTCCCCAAATGGCTGTACAGCATCGCCACGAATATAGAGTCTTTCTTTGGCATCAGTTCCAGCGACTTCAGATAGAGGCTTATCGCCTTCGGAAACTCTTTATTTTCCATATAGACACATCCCCAATAGAAATATGCTTGCGCCAGCCGTTCCTGCTTTCCGCCTCCTTCGTAATAGTCTACCGCTATCTGTATCAGCGAATCGTTCTCCAGCAGCACACAACTCTTGTATCGGGCTTGCGTCAGCAGCAACGCATACAAGGCGCGTTCTTCTCCCCGCAACTCGCGGGAATCCGGTATCTGTTCCAACACCAGCAAAGCACTGTCGGGATTGCTCCACATCATGGAATCTGCTGCCACGAGCATGGAACGTGCAGAAGTGACTTCCTCCTTGCACGACTGGCACAGCACAGAAGTTACTAAAAAGAAGGAAAAAGCAAGCAAAAGGTATCTCATAGGCAGCCCTATATTCGTTGTTGTTCACAAAGGTACACTATTTAGAGGAGATTACTGTACACATTCCATGCACATTTTGCAGGTAAGCTACGAATGCAATGGCAAAATTGCTTGTAAAATAAGGAAAAGAGAGAAGAAGAATCGCTTGTTGATAAACCACCATGCCCCCGTGACGAGCAAAAACACGAAAGCCACCTCTTCTGCATATACCGATATTCCGGAGATGCAGAAGGGCAGCCTTCTATATAAATAGCCGTAAAGCTATGCTGATTATAAACCGAATGCGGCTTTCACCTTGTCCACATAGTCCAGCTTCTCCCAGGTGAAGAGTTCCACTTCAATGTCCTTGTTGCCTTCGTAGCGGCTCTTGAAGTGCTTGACGATGATCTGCGGCTCGCGGCCCATATGTCCGTAGGCAGCAGTCTCCTGATAGATGGGGTTGCGCAGTTTCAGACGGTCTTCTATCGCCTTGGGGCGGAGGTCGAACAGCTCGTCAATCTTACGGGCAATCTCACCGTCGCTCATATTGACGTGGCTGCGGCCATAAGTATCTACGAAGATATTAATGGGGCGTGCCACACCGATAGCGTAACTTACCTGTACCAGCATTTCGTCGGCAACGCCGGCAGCCACCAGATTCTTGGCAATGTGGCGGGCTGCATAAGCTGCGCTGCGGTCTACCTTAGAGGGGTCCTTTCCGGAGAAAGCGCCGCCGCCGTGGGCACCCTTGCCGCCGTAGGTATCTACGATAATCTTGCGTCCCGTCAGCCCGGTGTCACCGTGAGGACCACCGATTACGAACTTGCCCGTGGGGTTGACGTGGTATGTGATATGGTCGTTGAACAGTGCCAGCACCTTTTCATGATGGATGGAGGCAATGACACGCGGCATCAGAATCTCGATTACATCCCGGCGGATTTGGGCGAGCATTTCCTCGTCGGCCTTCAGCTGGGCGGCATCACTGTCGTCGGCAGGCTGGACGAAGTCGTCGTGCTGGGTGGAGACTACGATGGTGTCGATGCGTACGGGTGTGCCGTTGTCATCATATTCGATGGTCACCTGGCTCTTGGCGTCGGGACGGAGGTAGGTCATCACCTTGCCCTCGCGACGGACATCTGCCAGCACTTGCAGGATGCGGTGTGCAAGGTCCAGTGAAAGCGGCATGTAATTCTCCGTTTCGTTGGTGGCGTAACCGAACATCATTCCCTGGTCTCCGGCACCTTGTTCCATGGGGTCCTGTCGCTCCACGCCGCGGTTGATGTCGGGGCTCTGCTCGTGGATGGCGCTCAGCACGCCGCACGAATTGCTCTCGAACATATACTCGCCTTTGGTATAGCCGATTTTCTTGATTACTTCGCGTGCGATGAGAGGCATGTCAACGTACGCTTTGGTTTTCACTTCTCCAGCCAGCACTACCTGACCGGTAGTAACCAGAGTTTCGCAAGCTACTTTCGAACTGGGGTCAAACGCCAACAGTTTGTCAAGCACAGCGTCCGATATTTGATCGGCCACTTTGTCGGGGTGTCCTTCAGACACCGATTCGGATGTGAATAAATATCCCATTCTAATTTGAAAATTAAGAATTAAAAATTAAAAGTTAATTCGTTAACCACCTTGGGAAGTTATCAGAGTAGATAGATGTAAATAAGAAAGTCAATGTATTTTTTAGCATTTTTTTCTGTGGTTGCAAGCTACTCAAATCTCTCCACTGTTTTTAACGGCTGCAAAGATAAGCATTATTCCTTAACCATTCTATAAATTCCCGGTTCTTTAACATTGGAATCGTAATTATTTAGAAGAAATTAAACCTAATCTGGCCGATTTCCGTTAATTTTGCATCATGAGCAAAGAAAAGATCGCATTTATACCTAAACAATATTTTGCGGTGGTAGCCGTACTGCTGGCTATCATGATGTCCGTACTGGACGGAACCATTATGAATATCGCATTACCCACGCTGGCACACGATTTCGATGTCACCCCCGCCAATGCCATCTGGATTATTAATGCCTACCAATTGGTGATTACCATGACCTTACTATCATTTGCCTCATTAGGTGATATTTATGGTTACAGACGAATATTCCTGACCGGTATCTCCATTTTTGTGGGTGCCTCTGCGGCCTGCGCCCTCTCGGACTCTTTCTGGATGCTGACCGTTTCCCGTATCATTCAAGGTTTCGGTGCAGCCTGTGTGATGAGTGTCAATACCGCCCTTATCCGTTTAATTTACCCGCCGCAGATACTAGGACGCGGAATGGGGGTAAATGCCATGGTGGTAGCTGTTTCGGCTGCTGCAGGCCCGTCCATCGCAGGCAGTATCCTGACATTGGGAAGCTGGCATTGGTTATTCGTAATTAATATACCTTTGGGATTGGCTGCATTAGTAATCGGGCATCAGTTATTACCGCATAATCCGGCTTCAGATGTAAAACATAAGTTTGATAGAATCAGTGCAATAGCCAACGCATTGACTTTCGGCTTGTTAATTTATACTTTGGAAGGTTTTGCACACGCTGAGAACAGAAAATTCATTGCCATACAATTGGTATTGTTAATCATAATCGGCACTTATTTCATCCGTCGCCAACTGAAAGAAACAACCCCTACTCCTGCCTGTAGATTTGCTGAAGATTCCTATTTCGTCTCTTTCTATCGGTACTTCCATCACTTCATTCACCGCCCAGATGCTGGCTATGGTTTCCTTACCTTTTTTTATGCAGAATATATTGGGATACAGCGCCGTAGAGATCGGTTTGTTACTTACCCCCTGGCCATTGGCTACCATCTTGACCGCGCCACTTGCAGGCAGACTGGTAGAGAAAGTACATCCCGGATTGCTAGGAGGTATCGGCATGACTATCTTCGCTACCGGCCTATTCACACTCTATCTGCTTCCCACCCATCCGGCAGAATGGAATATCATCTGGCGAATGGCACTCTGTGGTATGGGCTTCGGGCTGTTCCAGACGCCCAATAATGTAACCATTGTTTCTTCCGCACCCACTCATAGAAGCGGTGGAGCCAGCGGTATGCTAGGTACGGCGCGTCTGTTAGGTCAGACTTTGGGGACCACATTGGTTGCTTTGTTGTTCCGTATATTCGCCGAAGGACATCGGGCGCAGGCTTGTTTATTATTAGCCATATTCTTTGCCATTGCCGCAGGTGTGGTAAGCAGTATCCGTATGACACAGGCTTCTCCGGCAGGAAAGAAATAAAGCCCCGGCAAGTTGTTGAACAGAAACATTTCCTTTCTAATAAAAACTTTCTCTTGTTTTTTATCTTTGAGAGCAAAGAAAAAAAGAATGAATTTATCTATCTTTGGAGAGAATTTAAACAATCAAAACCTGATGAATATATGAAAAAGACATTGCCCTTACTTTTTATCCTTCTTTTTGCCCTGTCGGCACAATCACAAAATTCCTTACGGCTAATGACCTATAACATTAAAAATGCAAACGGAATGGATGATGTATGCGACTTCCAACGCATAGCCGATGTAATCAATCATATCCACCCCGAAGTGGTAGCCTTGCAGGAACTAGACAGCATGACCCACCGCAGCGGACAAAAATACGTACTGGGCGAGATAGCCGGACGTACGCAAATGCACGCTTACTTTGCCCCTGCCATTGATTACGACGGAGGAAAATATGGTATCGGACTTCTCACCAAAGAAATTCCCGTCAGCCTGAAAACCATGACACTTCCCGGACGGGAAGAAGCACGTGCGCTGATTATGGCAGAGTTCGACAACTACATTTATTGTTGCACCCATCTGTCTCTCACCGAAGAAGACCGCATGGCCTCACTGGAGCTTATAAAAGACTTTGCCGCCGCTCATAAAAAAACCTTTTTTCCTGGCCGGCGACCTGAATGCCGAACCCGAATCCGCATTCATAAAATACTTGCAACAGGATTTTCAGATACTTTCTGACGTAAACCAGCATACATTTCCGGCTCCCGCCCCTACAGAAACCATTGATTATATTACAGCACTGAAACAGAACATGAAAGGCTTCACAGTAACCTCCGCACAGGTAGTAAATGAACCGGTAGCATCAGATCACCGTCCTTTAGTAATAGTGCTTGAACAAAAATAAGCCCAACAGAAAATATGGAAATAAATAAAAGAAAGAACATCGGATGGATAGACTTGCTACGCGTCACCGCCTGTTTTTTAGTTGTATTCGCCCATTGCTGTGACCCTTTTGTGGCACGTTTTGACACAGACCGTCCTACTTTTCTGCAAGGGTGCGCATTGGGAAGTGCCGTACGCTGTTGCGTGCCCTTATTTGTAATGATGACAGGAGTGCTGCTGTTTCCTGTACGAAACGGCATGAGTGAATTTTACAAAAAACGGATCGGACGCATTGCCGTCCCACTTATCTTCTGGTCAGTCATGCTGCCTGTCCTCTATTTCATCTATCTGAATTACATCACCACGACAAACAATCCTACCATAGACATGTCCGCCTTCACCCTAGAAAAGACTATCACGAAGATTTGGACGTTCATTTTCAATTTCAACTATGACACCACTCCTCTGTGGTATCTGTATATGCTGGTGGGACTCTACTTCATCATCCCCATCTTCCATGTATGGCTGGAGCGTGCTACCCGGAAAGATATCAAGCTATTTCTTTCCATCTGGGGCATCTCCTTATTTCTTCCCTACATAAAGATGGCCGCTCCCGCACTGGGATATATCGGCAACTGGGGCAATATGGATATCCTGGGAGTGTGCGACTGGAATGCATTCGGTTCATTTTATTATGTTTCCGGATTTATTGGCTATCTGATACTGGCCCATTATCTGGTAAAATACCCGTTGCAATGGAGTTGGAGAAAAACCCTGGCTATCGGTATCCCTATGTTTATGGCAGGGTATGCCATCACTTTCGGCGGCTACCTCATCATGCAGGAATATTTTCCGGGAAACTACGCCTATCTGGAAATAGTATGGCTTTTCGGCGGCATCAATGTATTTATGATGACATTTCCTGTTTTTTGTCTGCATACAGAAGCTCAAAATACCTTCTTCGCCTGTTCTTTCAAAAGTGGCATCCATGACCTTCGGCATTTATCTGTGTCATTTCGTCTTCGTGCAAATGGGATATGACTTGTTCGCCTCGCTGTTGCCTCAGGGGATTCCTGCCATAATACACATTATTTGCATGGCCGTAACAGCCTTTCTCATCAGCTACCTGGTGGTCAGAGGGATGTATGCATGCAAATGGACCAGAAGATTTGTGGCGTAAAAACAACGGATTCAAAACACAAGGAGTTACAGTATCCAGTTGGCTGATTATTTCCTTCAAATTCTTCATTTACTTATTAAGTGTTGATAACCAATTATTTACCATGATTGATTTATTCATAAATTCTTCATCATTTTGTCATAGGATATTTCAATAGAAAGCACAACATTACAACCGTTATAAATGGCGCAAACAAAATGAATTCCGTTCCTGTAACTTGAGTGGTTCCATCGGTATTTTCTCCCAATCTCTGCCTTTTCATTTAATCGTTTCACCTTAGTGATGAACTTTCATCACTAAGGTAATCAAACTTCATCACTAAAGTAATACAGTTTCTTCACTTTAGTGATAAAACTTGATGAAAAGGCAGAAGAACAAAAAACAACAGACAGATTTCACTGACAAGACAAAGAGCTTTCATGCTTTCCCACCTCACTTCCAAAGGAGAAGCTACGGAAAGCATAAAAAACTGACTTTTCCCTCTATCAAATACAAGTTGTCCGGATTTATCACTATATTAGCAAATAATAAACACATTCTTATGAAAGCTTTACTTTTGACAGGACTACTATTCATTCTCATCCTCCCCGGATGTAGAAAAGAGAAAAGCATACTTCCGCTATTACAATCTGTAGAGGAACTGATTCCCATGTATGCCGATAGTGCTTCTGTGCTACTGAACAACATAAATGCCCCCCGATGAACTGACTGATAAGGACTTTGCCCACTGGTGTATGTTATGCGGTAAAGTGACGGACGAAGCAGCCACCGGATTACTCCCTATCTACCAATGGCAACGGGCACAACAATGGTTTATGAAACACGGTACACCGGAAGAACAGGCGCAAATAGCCTTGTATCTAGGCCGTGCTTATGTAGAAGATGGGGAGTATGACAATGCAATGCAAATATATGCCGATGCGCTGCAACTGGCCAAAGAACATCAGGCCTATAATGTGGCAGGGTATATTTGTGCCTATATGGCAGATTTGTATGGTTTTAGAGATATAACCAGTGAACGTCTGGAGAAAAGAAAAGAGGCCAGTAACTTCTTCAAGAAAGCAAGGAACTACAAAAGCTATGCATACGCCTTAAAAGATTTAGCGTGTGAATGTACACTCACTGATTCTTTTAATTGCACCATACCCTTACTTCAAAAGGCTGATTCCATCTCACAACTACTGCATAACAAAGATTTAACAGCTGATGTAGCCAATGCTTTTGGAGTGATATATGAGGCACAAGAAAAATACAAGAATGCCGAAAGATATTTCTTAAAAGCCATTGAAACGGGCAGCAAAGAAAGCTATAAGGATTCTATCTCCCTATTACACATATATATAAAAGACAACCAACTGGCAAAAGCACACGAATGGATTGAAACGATAACCAAACACAATGATATCGCTTATTACTTCAATCAAGCTTACTACCTGCTTTATAAGGCAGAAGGAAAATACAAGGAAGCACTCCATTACAAAGAAATCTGTTCCGACATGCTCGATTCACTGACATTAGTTCAAAATGAGACAAAAGTATTGGAAATAGAAAAAAAGTATAACAACGCCAAGATACGGGAAGAGAACGAACTATTAAAGATTACACAGCAAAGGAATACAATCATCATCATTATTGCCATCTCCTTATTCTTACTATCAGTTGCAGGATATATCATTTACCGGCAGAGAAGCAAAGCCAAAATCTATTACCAGCAAACAATTCTAGATAAGATGAAAATAGAGCTCCTTCACTTATCTGCAGAACTAGAAGAAAAAAAGCAGATTTTGCAAAAAGCATTGGCAGACAAAGAGAATAATGCCCACAAACTACAACAGGAAATAGAAGTAATATCCTATAAATACAACCGGCTGCAAAAGCAAAGTCTGGAAACATCCACAGTTGGCAAGAAGCTTATTTCTTTGACTAAAAAAAATAGGCTTGAGGACTCCCAACTCCCTACTGACAAAACATGGCATTCCATAATGACGGAAGTAGACAAGATATATCCCCAATTTTACTCCCTACTAAAAGAGGCATTTCCCAACCTGACAGAATCAGAATATCAATATTGCTATCTCCATATTTTTGGATTTGACGCAAATGATGAAGCAAAATTGCTTGGCATCAATCCGGCTTCTGTACGAATGAAACGAACGAGAATTTATCAAGAGGTCCAACTAAAGCACGATAAAGAAACGTTTTTACGAGATTACATCATCAAAAACCTCTTAAAATAAATAGTTCTCATACAGGTCTTATTATCAGTGAATTATAAAACACTACATATACATCACTGTATATAACAATTTCTGTAACTCACTGATAATCAACAAATCTTGTATATACTATAACTCCCTCTTTTTGTCATTCATAATCCTATAATACCTAAGTTTGTACAAAACTAAAACGTAAAACGATTATGAACAAATTAAAAATAAGCTTGGCTTTGATAGCCTTAATTATTCCTCTATTATTATGCGCTAAAAAGCGAAATATAGAATTTATAAAACATGGCAACCATAGAATTCCAGTAGAGTCATTCATTCCGGTAAAAGCTTTCTTTGACGACTGCAATAAAGAATTAACCATCGAATTCGCACAGGACTGGGAAGCGGTAACCATCGAGATTAAATCAAAAGAAGGATATGTAGTATATAGAAACCTCTATATACCCCACTCCAATTCTTCTTTATCAACTTCTTTAGAGAATATTCCGGCAGGAATATATGAACTGACAATCACCGATGAAAAGGGAATATTGGCAGGAGAATTTATATACGAAAACTAAAGTCCAATATTATGAAAAAGAAAAAAAGCACTCTACTTATTGTAGGCATGTCCTTTCTCCTTTCAATAGGAACACTTATGTTTAGTTCTTGCGCAGACAAGGACGATCCCTCTCCTATTCTTCCCACACCGGAAGACACTTCTTACATATTGAAACTAAAGTTTTCTGAAAAAGTAGAATTTAAAGAAATACTCAATAAAAACGATATTCAAGACCTAACAGAAACAGAAACTGCATATTTCGGAGAACGAATCCAACGGTCTTGCCCCCATGAATTACAATTCGATAGGGACTCCCTTTCCATTGTAAAAACCAATAATATAGTAGAAAAGTATAAACTAAAATGGCAAGATAAAAAATTATTCATATACCAGAAGCCAATAGATAAATGGGAATACTGTGGAGAAAAAGACGAAAATGGAAGAGTAATACTCAATATAGGATTCTATATAATAAAAAACAATAATGACCAACGTACATTTATGGCAATAGGACAAGAGTATAATCTAATCTCTTATTCAGAACTAATGAATCAAGATTTCCTTTCCATTATATGGCTGAAAAGAAAATATACCTTTGAATAAATATGAGTATAAAACCTAAATACAAAGAAATGAAAACTAAAATAATATACACCATCGTATTTTTGATGATTGCTAAACTTGCTTATAGCCAAGAAGAGCAATATAGTGCAGATAAGTTTGTGGCAAAATGCCCCAATGAAATATTCATAGGAGCAATATTGGAAGCCAACAGCATCAATCAAGACACATATAAGTTCCTGAAAATATCAATGAATCCTATAAACATGGGGTACACCATTCCTATAAAGTCACAAACAATCACTCCTTCCTATAATAACATGATGAAAGACTATTCATGAAGACGTTAAAAACAAACGATGTTTTGTAAAAGTAACTATTCTTTTTCTATTCGTAATTAAAAAGAATAAAATCATACCAAGAATTAGCTGTCAATTGGGGACAAAATATTAACCTTCAGCAACTATTAGGCATCACACCCGATTATAAGCCTCAAAAGAATATTATATTGATAGATATAAATCAAAGTTTTTTCTAGCATTATAATGGATATGCCGGAATCACTAAGCACTGATCCACAAGTTTTGCAACAATTAGACAAGCTTGCATTTATAAACTCAATACAATTTGGCAGAAAAGTTATACTAGTTATT
>ENA-OQKG01000125-OQKG01000125.1-human-gut-metagenome-genome-assembly--contig:-NODE-125-length-10578-cov-2.276624_pt1 | contig 10578 bp, 6 predicted proteins | sample MGYA00242649_ERZ504799 | MGnify/ENA primary metagenome ERZ504799 (study PRJEB26092, sample SAMD00036428) | human gut metagenome | host: Homo sapiens | study: EMG produced TPA metagenomics assembly of... | reverse complement strand
GACCCGCGGTGTAGTCGAACTGTTTGGTGCTCTTGTTGTAGACAACGGTGGCAATCTGCGCTCGGTCGGCCTCATCGACCAGGCCGGCGGTGACGAATTGTTCGGCAGTCTCTTTGTCCGTGGTGGCGGTCAGAGCGATATGCGGCTGATCGAAAATATTGAGCTTGGCCACGTCGCCGGTCTTCGCGTTCAACAGCGCATCTACGGTTTTATCCGTGTCGACGGTGACGCCAAGGTCCTTCAGTGAGGCTTTGACGCTGTTGCCTTCGGCGGTGAACGTCACTGTGGTGTTATTCAGCCGCTGCTTCACAGTATTCGCAAGTTCTTCGCGGGTCTGGCCCATGACAGAGACATTGCCCAAATGAACACCGGGCGCAGCCTTGTCTTGGAAGTACCAACGTCCGACGAAGAAATAGGCTATTAATGCGGCAAGCAACACTGCAAATATGGTTATGATGGCAATCCGTGCGGCCTTGCCATGTGATTTAGCGGTGGTAGATGCCATGACATGTTCACCCACATAGGCTGTATTGTCGGCATGGTTATTGGTGCCATTGTCGCTTTGCTGTGGCGTGGCGGTACCTGTGGCCGCGGCTGCGAACAGCCCATCGGCGGCCACAGGCTGCAGCACCGCCGTCTCCTGATCGTCAGGAGAGGAGAAGGAAAATGTATCGTTGGCCATAAAATGCCCCGTCTTAGTTCTCTCAAAGCGGCATATCGTGTGATATGCCGGGAATAGCGTTCCTCGACGCATAATAATACGGAAGGGCTACGTACATCGTTGCGAGGTATTCCGTTATACGCTGAAATCCAGCCGCGGTCGGCCTACACTGGTCGTTTATGACAGCACATCAGGCGGCGCTGGAGGCGCTCACACGATACTTCGGCTATGACTCGTTTAGGCCCGGACAGCAAGGAATTGTCGAGGCTTTGCTTGCCGGACGCGATGTCTTGGGCGTGATGCCCACCGGCGCAGGCAAGTCCGTGTGCTACCAGATTCCCGCCGCGCTGACGCCCGGTGTTACCATCGTGATCTCGCCGCTGATCTCCCTCATGCGTGATCAGGTCGATGCCCTGAATGATCTGGGCTTGCCGGCCGCATTCGTCAACACCACCCAAACCCCGGATGAGCAGGCCATGGTGTTCGCCCAGGCTGCGGCGGGTCAGCTCAAACTGCTGTACGTGGCTCCGGAACGATTGGAAACCGGCCGATTCCGCGACTTCGCCGCCCGCACGCCAATCTCCCTGATTGCCGTGGACGAGGCACACTGCGTCTCCCAATGGGGGGCAGGACTTCCGTTCCTCATATCTTGGCATCGGCGAATTCATCGCCGGACTGCCCACACGTCCAACGGTCGCCGCGTTCACCGCCACCGCCACCGAACGCGTGCGCCGCGACATCGTTTCGATTCTGGGCCTGCACACACCGTCCATCACGTCACCGGTTTCGACCGGCCGAACCTGTATTTCGACGTCATCAGCATGCCACGCAAAGGCAAAGCATCCTGGGTGGCGTCCTACATCGCCAGCCATCCGGACGAATCCGGCATCGTCTACTGCGCCACGCGCAAGGAAACGGAAGCGCTCGCCGAATCGCTTAACAGCGCCGTCGCCGAATTGCGTGCCGCAGGGGGTGCGGATGTGTCGGATATCGGCACCATCGCCGTCGCCTACCATGGCGGTATGAGCGCCGACACACGAGAGAAGGCGCAACGCGATTTCGTCACCGACCGTGTGCCCGTGGTCGTGGCCACCAACGCGTTCGGCATGGGCATCGACAAATCCAACGTGCGGTTCGTCATCCACCACAACATGCCCGAATCCATCGAAGCGTACTACCAGGAGGCGGGTCGCGCCGGACGAGACGGCGAACCAAGCCGCTGCACGCTGTTGTGGAACGAATCGGACATCGTCACCCGCCGCCGGCTGCTCGATTCGGATTACGAAAACGAACGATTGACTCCCGAAGAGCAGGAGGCCGTACGCGCGTCGAAACGCCGGCTGCTCGACGCGATGGTCGGCTACTGCCGTACCACGGACTGCCTGCACGCGTACATGACCCGGTATTTCGGCGAAACCGCGGGCGCGGCGGCGAAAACGGACGGCAAATGCGTGGGCGGTTGCGCCAACTGCGAGCACACATTCGAAACCATCGACGTCACCGACATCGCCCGAGCCATCAGCCGTTGCGTGCACGATGTGAACCAGCATGTCGGCAGCGGCAAAATCGTCAAGGTGCTGCGCGGCTCGAAGGCACAGGATCTAAGCTATCTCAACCCCGAAAGCCTGCCGTCGTTCGGCATGCTCGACGAAGTGCCGGAAGCGCGCATCCGCGACGTGCTGAGCCAGATGGCCACCGACGGCTTCCTGACGATCGCGGAAGGACGCCTGCCGATCGTCGGCTTCGGACCCCGTGCGGCGGAAACGGTCGCACCCGAATTCCATTACGACATCAAGAAGATCAAACGTGCTGACGCCCGTGCGCGTCGAACGCCCGACGTGTCCACTCCCGCTGTCGGATCGTACGTGCCGGATGACGGCGACGAGGCGCTATTCCAGAAGCTGCGTGCGCTGCGACTGGACATCGCGCGCGAACTCGGCAAACCGCCGTACATCGTGTTCTCCGACAAGACGTTGCGTGACATGGTACGGGTCAAGCCGATCACTGACGACCAGTTCCTTGCCGTCAACGGTGTGGGGGAAAGCAAGCTCAAACAGTACGGCGAACGGTTCATGGCCGCGATTCGGGAGGATTCCGGCGACGAGGCTTGAACCGGCCATAACCGACACGCATGGCACGACGGTTGACGTTGAGCCTGCGAACCGTGAATAGTGGAATGTGAACACAACAACGAAAGGACAGAACATGGCGGAAGACAAGCCGGTGGTGGAAAGCTTCCAATTGGACCACACCAAAGTAAAGGCGCCGTATGTGCGCTACATCGATACGGAAACCGGCCCCCACGGCGACGTGATCTCGAACTACGACCTGCGATTGGTGCAGCCGAACGAGAACGCCATTCCGACCGGCGGACTGCACACCATCGAACACACCATCGCGGTGCTGCTGCGCGAACGCATCCCCGGTTACATCGACTGCTCGCCGTTCGGATGCCGCACAGGCTTCCACCTGCTGACGTGGGGCGAGCATTCCACCGAGGATGTGGCTCGCGCATTGAAGGAATCGTTGGAATTCATCGCCTACGAGGCCACATGGGACGACGTGCCGGCAACCACCATCGAAAGCTGCGGCAACTACCGCGACCACAGCCTGTTCACCGCCAAGGAATGGTGCAAGGACATCCTCGCCAAGGGCATCAGCTCCGACCCGTTCGAACGCCGCCTTGTGTGAGCGTTACCATGCCTGTGCGGTGGGCGTGGTAGTTTGGACGGCTGGAATGCTTGAGAGAGGTATACAGTCGAATTGAGGTGAAAGGGTTGAGCGAAACCACTTCCGAACGTCGGTTCCGTCGTGCCACCATGGATGATCTGCCTGTCATGCTGAAAATCTACCAGCATGCGCGTGAGCTTATGGCGGCCAACGGGAATCCCACGCAATGGGGAAACACGTTCCCACGTGAGGAAGTGATCCTTGACGACATTCGCCAGCAGCGCACCATGCTGCTGGTGGACGAGGCTGACGGCAAGGAGCGTGTGCTCGCCCAGTTCGCCCTGTGCACGGGCGAGGATCCCACCTACGCGCATATCGACGGCGCCTGGCTGGACGGCGACTCGTATGTGACCATCCACCGCATCGCCTCGTCGGGAATCGTCAAAGGCGCGGCCAAGGACTGCATCAACTGGTGCATCGAACATTACGGCAACGTGCGCGCCGACACGCATCCGAACAACAAGGCCATGCAGCACGTGCTCGAATCGAACGGATTCGCCCGCTGCGGCCTGATCCAACTGCTTGACCGCCCCACCGATACCACGCGTATCGCCTACCAGCGTCACGAATGGTGATTGCGCATACATAGAAACGTAGAAAAAGGACGTCTCCCGTAAAACTGCGGGAGACGTCCTTTTCCATATGAAGGGATGATTAGAACAGTCCCGGCTCGTTAAGCTGAGAATGCTTGCGGCTGTACGTGAAATACACGACCAGTCCAAGCGCGAACCACACGGCGAAACGCACCCACGTCTCCCAATTCAAACCGAAGATCAGAATCAGGCAGAAGATGATGGCGCAGATTGGCGTGAACGGCACGCCCGGCGCACGGAAGCCACGATGCGCGTCCGGCTGGGTCTTGCGCATCCACAGGATGCCGGCCGACACGATGATGAACGCGGACAGCGTACCGATGTTCACCAGCTCGAACAGCACGTTGATGTTGATGAAACCGCCGGCGATGGCCGTCAGAATGCCGAAGAACCACGTGCCCTTGAACGGTGTGCGGTACTTCGGATGCACTTCGCCGAAGAACTTCGGGAACAGTCCGTCGCGGCTCATCGCATAGCAGATGCGGGACTGGCCGTACAGCTGCACCAGCATGACGGTGGTCATGCCGATCAACGCGCCGAGGTTCACGATGAACGCCAGCCAGTTGAGGCCGGTCTCGAGGATCACGCCCGCCACCGGAGCGTCGATGAACTTCGCGAACTCCTTGTACGGCACCACGCCGGTCATGATGAGCGTCATGATGATGTACAGCACGGTGGACACGGCCAGCGAGATCAGGATGCCGCGCGGCAGCGTCTTGTTCGGATTGATGGTCTCCTCGGCGGAGGAGGAGACGGCGTCGAAGCCGATGAAGCTGAAGAACACGATCGACGCGGCCGGCACGATGCCGTACGGCTGCGTCGAACCCGGCTGGAACGTGTAGATGCCATACGGGGAGAACGGTTTCCAGTTGGCGGGATTGATGTACCAGACGGTGCACACGATGAACAGCACGATGATGGCCAGCTTGATCATCACCATGATGTCGTTGGTCTTCTTCGTCTGGTTGATGCCGATGGACAGCACCCAAGTGATGATGAGCACGATCACGAAACCAGGCAGATTGAAGTATGTGGTCACGCCTGGCGTGGTGCCGTATGCCGCGGTCAGCTCAACTGGCAGATGCAAGCCGAAACCTTCCAACAGTTTGTTGAAATATCCGGACCATCCGGCGGACACGGTGGCCGCCTGCAAGGCATATTCCAAAATCAAATCCCAGCCGATCACAAACGCGATCAGCTCGCCGAACGCCAAATACGCGTACGAATATGCGGAACCGGACACTGGTGCCATCGCGGCGAACTCCGCATAGCACAATCCCGCGAAACCGCAGCAGACCGCGGCCAGAAGGAAGGAGATGCACAATGCCGGACCTGCGGTGAGGGCGCCCTTGCCGGTGAGTACGAAAATGCCGGTGCCGATGATGGCGCCGATTCCCAGCATGGTAAGGTCAAATGTTTTCAATGTGCGTTTCAGCGGAGTCGACTCGGATACGAGCTGGTCCACTGACTTTTTGCGAAAAAGATCCATGGTCTTAATTCCCTAAAAATGGTTTTATATGGGCTGGACCGGACGGATTTCCGGGACTCTGGCACGCCTCAAACGCCAGAAATCAAAGAAGGGCTGAACGCCTCATATACGGGAGGTGTACGCGCCTTATGTAAGGAGAGTGTAAAAACCTGGCACGGACAAAACCGTGAAAACCCCGTGAATCGTCTCGCTAAGTGTGCGCGTCTTTTCGAAGCCGTCACGTGGGAGCGCAACAATAGAGTCATGACTTTCAACGCTGCCCGTGAATGGCAATTCTCATCCGAACAAGGCAAGGCCAATTATGAGGCCGCCCAAAAGCAATATCCGGCGCAGGCCATCGTCGATATGGCCGCATTGCGAAACAACATGCGTCATCTGGTGAGCGTGGTTGGCGGCCCGAATTCCGGCACCGCCGTGATGGGTGTGGTCAAGGCCGACGCGTACGGGCATGGTCTTATTCCGGCCGCGCTCGCGGCACTGGCGGGAGGTGCGACCTGGCTGGGCACGGCGCAATCACATGAGGCGCTGCTGCTGCGCAAGGCGGGCATCGGGCCGGACCGCTGCCACATTCTGACATGGGTATATAACGGCATGGCTGTGCCTTTTGACGAGCTGATCGACAATGATATCGATATTTCCGTCGGATCATTGCCGGGCATTGACGGCGTTGCGGCTGCGGCGCGTCGTCTTGGAAAAACCGCACGTGTGCATGTGAAGGTCGATTCCGGTTTCGGCCGCAACGGGTTCACGCCCGCCACGTTCGACGCGGCGCTCGCCAAGCTGGTGCCGCTCGCCAAGGAGGGTGTGCTGCATATCGTCGGCCAGTGGAGCCATTTGGCGGTGGCGGACGCTCCGGACGTTCCTGAATTCGTGGCATCCACCGACAGACAGATCGAGAATTTCAAGGATTTCACCCGTCGTATGGAGCAGGCGGGCATTGCGCCGGAGATTCGTCATCTCGCCAATACCGCTGCCACGCTTTCACGTTCCGAGATTCATTTTGAGCTGACGCGCCCGGGTATCGGCCTGTATGGTTATGAGGCTGATCCGGCCATGGGCACGCCAGGTACATACGGTTTGACGCCGGCCATGACGTTGCAGGCGCAGCTTGGTACGGTCAAGGATGTTGAAGCGGGCCATGGCATTTCCTATGGCCGCACGTACCTGACTCCGTCCGATACGTCCACCGCGATCGTGCCTGTCGGCTATGCGGACGGCATTCACCGTTCCGCTTCCGGTTTTGATATGGAAGGCGCGAAGCATGTGGTCAAGCCTGGCGGTCCGGTGCGTGTGATGACTACGGAAGGTCCGCGCTTGTACCGTGTGTCTGGCCGCGTGTGCATGGATCAGTTCATGCTTGACCTGCACGGTGCCGCGGAAAAGCTTGGCGTGCATGAGGGCGACACCGTGCAGCTGTTCGGTCCGGGCCGTGGCGAGGATTATGCCGAACCGACCGCCGACGATTGGGGTCGTGCCGCAGGCACCATCAGCTATGAGATCTTCACCTGTCTGTGCAACCGCATCCCGCGCCTGTATGAGCACGCCACGGAGGTGCTGACTCCGGAAGACCTCGTCAAGCTCAATCCCGCAACCATTCTGTAAGGAAACGGGCGTGGAAAACAAGGCACGCCGTGAAAGTCAATATGGTGGGGGCGGCACGTTCGATGGTTGGTCAACGTGCCGCGCTTGCTGTTAAGGTGGTGAGCTATGCCAGGAATGATTCTGAAGGAAGATATCGAAAAAGTTCGCGCCACCGCCGATCTGTACGACATTGTGTCTGCAACGGTTACGCTCAAACCTTCAGGAACTGGCACATACGTGGGGCTGTGCCCGTTTCATGACGAGAAAACGCCAAGCTTTTCCGTGCGTCCGGCGCTCGGTGTGTGGCATTGCTTCGGCTGCGGTCTTGGCGGAGACGTGTTCGGTTATGTGGAGCATCAGGAGAACGTCGACTTTCGTGATGCCGTCGAGCTTTTGGCCGACCGATACCATATCGAATTGCGTTATGACCAGTCGAACGCCAAGAAGGAGCATACCGGTTCGAAACGTGCCCGCCTGTTGGAAGCCAACGAGGCCGCGCAGGAGTTTTTCGTCTCGCAGCTGATGACCAAAGACGCGCTCGCCGCGCGCAAACTGCTTGATGGCCGTAATTTCAGCCAGGCCGATTGCCAACGATTCGGTTGCGGATATGCTCCGCAAGGCTGGGATAATCTGGTGCGGTACTTGGCAGGCAAGGGCTTCACACAGCAGGAAATGTTGGACGCAGGTTTGGCCCGTCAAGGCCAGCATGGGGTGTATGACTATTTCCGTGGCCGCGTAACATGGCCGATTCGCGATTCAACCGGACGCACGCTTGGTTTCGGCGCTCGCAAGTTGTATGAGGATGATTCGATTAGCGCGAAATACATTAATACTCCCGACACGCAGTTGTATCGGAAAAACCAGGTGCTGTATGGCATTGATATGGCGAAGTCGGCGATTGTGAAGAAACGTCAGGCGGTGATCGTCGAAGGGTATACGGATGTGATGGCCATGCATTTGGCCGGCATTGATACCGCGATCGCGACATGCGGCACCGCGTTCGGTGCCGAGCATGCCAAGATCGTGCGTCGTCTGATCGCCGACGATTCGTTGGGTGCGGTACAGCTGGTTGGTCCGTTGAAGGTTGAAGGACAGGCGTTGAGTTCGCGTATCGTGTTCACCTTCGATGGCGATGCGGCCGGTCAGAAGGCTGCGATTCATGCGTTCGGCTTGGATTCCGCTTTTTCGACGCAGGCGTTCGTTGCTGTGGCCGACGACAATCTCGACCCGTGCGATTTGCGTATCAAGCGAGGTAATGAGGCGGTTCGCGCGTTGATCGATCATGCCGAACCACTGTATGATTTCGTGATCAAAACCGCGATCGGGCGTTTCGACACCACTTATACCACTGGGCAGATGGGCGCAGTCAAGGCGGTGGCGCCGTTGATCGCACAGATTCGTGACCGTTCCCTGTTGGATTTGTATTCACGCAAGGCGGTGCGCCAGATCGGCGTCGACTTGGATATCATGCAGCGTGAAGTGCGTGACGCACGACGCAAACTGCAGGTGCGGGACGAAGATGCGTACGCTCCGAAACGTCGTTTTGCAGGCAATGCCGGAGCTGCGGTGGAACCGCGTATGGAACAAGGCACGAATCCGTATGCGAATCCTTCCGCGCGGAAGGCGTTGGAACATCGTGATGCGGCGGAGCAATCCTACTATCGCATTGATGATGCCGTGTTCATTTGCGAACAGCAGTTCATGGCAACCCTGATTCAAGTGCCGCTTGCCGTTGATCCGACACTGTTCGCCAGTCTTACGCTGTCGAGCTTCATGACCCCCGTATTCCGCACGTTATTCCAAGCGGTCGCGGCGGCCGGGGGACTGCCGTCTGCTGATACCCCGCAAGGATTGTGGATGCACAATCTCACCAAAGCGGGTGGTCCGATGTTGGAATCCGTCATCAACGAGCTTGCCGTCATGCCATTGCCGCTTCCTCCGAGCGATACTGACGCAGAACGTGCGTCGCAACAATCGCAGGAAGGCAACGTGCAATTGCGCAAGCCGACCGACGACGAACGCAGATACGCGTCTGAACTCATCATTCGACTGCTTGACACGGGCATCATGCGCAAAATCGGCGCGGACCAGCGTCGCATGGCGCAACTGCCGGACGGTGCCGAGAAAATCGAGCTGCTTGGCCAGATTACCAAGCTGGAAACGTTGCGCAAGGATCTGCAGACGAGGGTGTTCGGCAATAACGTCGCCTGAATATTTGGTGTGCCGGAGCGTCAACCCCCGAACGTCTTTGTCGTTCACCTGAATTTGCCACATGCCTGAGTGCGGTATGAACAGCCGGCGAACGTGTGGTGAACGCAGGAAGAATACTTAACGAATTCTTGGCTGGTGCACGGTATCCTTCGGCGTGTTTTGCAATTGCAAAACAGTTTTGCCGGTTTGCAAAGTCAGGGAACAGTAAGGCGCATGGGCTGAAAAACGTTGGAATGGTCGGAAAAATAGTATGCCAAGGGTATGTGGTACGCGATTTTTCGGGTAAAGTGAATACGGCGTTTCTTGAGTAAATCGCCCGGGTCTGCAAACGGTTTGCAAACTGGATTCACGGAGGAATGAATGCGACGATTGGTCGTCAAAATCCTGAAAAACGAGACCATTCTCGTAGTTGCTTCCATACTTGCTCTTATTTCATGCTTTATCGTGCCTCCTGACAAGGAGTATGCCGGATATATTCATGCCAGCACCATTTCGCAGCTGATCTGCCTGATGCTGGTGGTGTGCGGTTTCCAGCGCATCGGTGTGTTCCGCATCATCGGTTCGCGGTTGCTGCATCATGTGAGCACCGCCCGCGGATTGGTGATCACGCTGATTTCGCTCACCTATTTTTCCGGCATGCTGATTACCAATGATGTGGCGCTGGTCACGTTCATTCCATTCGCGATCGCGGTGCTCACCATGGCTCACATGGAGGAGCATGCGGTGCTGGTCGGCACGTTGATGACCGTCGGTGCGAACGTGGGCAGTATGTTGACGCCGATCGGCAATGCGCACAACCTGTATTTGAAAGCGTTGACGGGCATGCCGTCCGCTGAAATGATCGGCATTATGGCACCGTATTCCGTTGCTGCGGCGGTATTGCTGGTGGTCATCGTCTGTGTGGTGTTCGGTAAGAAACCTGTTTCCGAATTTTCCTCTATCGACGGCAGCGGCATCGAACAGAATGTGCTCGCTCCGAATTCCGATCAGCCGCAGCCGGATGAGATTCGTGTGACCGGCTACGGCGCAGGTTACGGTGGTTGGCGCACGATCGTATATTGCGCGCTGTTCATCGTGTGTTTGCTGGCTGTGAGCGATTTCATTCCGCTATGGGCCATGTGCGTGATCGTGGTGGTGGCGTTCCTGTTCTGCGATCGCCGCGTGTTCCGCAATATCGACTGGGGATTGCCGCTCACGTTCTGCATGTTCTTCATCTTCATCGGCAACATGAAACGCGTGCCGGAATTCTACGAGCTGGCCGCCTCGCTGGTGGGCGCGCATCCGCTGGAAGTGGCCGTGGTGTCCAGCCAGTT
>ENA-OQKG01000122-OQKG01000122.1-human-gut-metagenome-genome-assembly--contig:-NODE-122-length-10730-cov-2.518532_pt1 | contig 10730 bp, 11 predicted proteins | sample MGYA00242649_ERZ504799 | MGnify/ENA primary metagenome ERZ504799 (study PRJEB26092, sample SAMD00036428) | human gut metagenome | host: Homo sapiens | study: EMG produced TPA metagenomics assembly of... | reverse complement strand
TAATAAAGTGAATGTAGCCGTCCTCCTCGTAAATGCGTATGTTCTCCATTGAGAAGCCTCCTGTAAAAATAGTCATCCTGCAGTATTCGGCAGCACTGCACAATGAAAGCTGCGGTGCTGTCTTGTCCTGCATTTCCATATTTTACGAAAATTCGACCAAATTCGACAATATTCATTTTTGTCACAGAAAAGCAACAAAAAAACCGCTCTGAATCTGCATTCAGAGCGGTTTTATCAGTTTTATGGCAATCAGATCGTGCGGACAGAGATCATGCCTTCGATCGCGCGCAGCTCGTCGAGGTTGGCCTCGGTCGGAGCCTCTGCGGTGTCGATGATGGTGTACGCATAGTCACCCTTGGAACGGTTGCCCATATTCTCGATGTTGCAGCGAACAGCGGAGGTGATGGACGCGATCATGTTCGGGATGTTCTTGTGGATCATGCAGATGCGGTAGCCGCCTTCGTACGGAACCTTGAGGTTCGGGAAGTTGACAGAGTTGCGGATGGTGCCCTTCTCGAGGTACTCGGTGATCTCGTAAACGGCCATCTTAGCGCAGTTGTCCTCGCTCTCCGGCGTGGACGCACCCAGATGCGGGAGCGTGATGGCATTCTCCTGCTCGAGGATCTCGTCGGAAGCAAAGTCGGAAACATATGCTGCAACCTTGCCGCTCTCGAGTGCCTTCGCCATTGCCTTGGTGTCAACCAGCTCGCCGCGCGCGAGGTTGATGACGCGAACGCCGTCCTTCATCTTCTCGATCGCCTCTGCGCTGATGGTGTTCTTCGTGTCAGCGTTCAGCGGAACGTGGATGGTGATGTAGTCGCAGAGGGGCAGCATATCATTCAGGTTGACGCAGTGACGGACCTGACTGCTCAGGTTCCACGCAGCATCAATGGAGATATAGGGGTCATAGCCGTAGACTTCCATGCCCAGCTCGATGGCGCAGTTGGCGACGCGGGAACCGATGGCACCCAGTCCGATGACGCCGAGGGTCTTGCCCTTGATCTCGTTGCCCACGAACTGCTTCTTGCCCTTTTCCACGGTCTTTGCCATGGCGGGGTCGCCGGTCAGGCCCTGACACCACTGGGCAGCAACAGCCACATTGCGGCTGCCGGCGATCAGCATGCCGATCACCAGCTCGGCTACAGCGTTGGCGTTGGCACCGGGGGTGTTGAACACCACGATGCCCTGCTCACTGCAGCGGTCCAGCGGGATGTTGTTCACGCCGGCACCGGCGCGGGCGATGGCCAGAAGATTGTCGTTGAAGGCGGTATTCAGCATGTCGGCGCTGCGAACGAGGATGCCGTCCGGGGCATCGGTGTCCACAGCCACGTCAAACTGCTTGTTGTTCAGCTTTGCCAGACCCACCGGGCTGATGGCGTTCAAAGTTTTGATGGTGTACATAGTCCAGATTTCCCTTCTGTTATACGAGAACCCTCTCAGTCACGGCTTGCACCGTGCCAGCTCTCCCGAAGGGTGAGCTTAGAAAGCGGGTTCGATCAAGTTGTCCTTCTGATAAAAAGCTCCCCCCTCGGGGGAGCTGCCGAACGAAGTGAGGCAGAGAGGGTTTTATGCATTTTCTTTGCGGAACTTCTCCATGAAGTCCACCAGCTTGTCCACACCCTCGGCGGGCATTGCGTTGTAAATGGAAGCGCGCATACCGCCTACCAGACGATGGCCCTTCAGGTTCACGAAGCCTGCTTCTGCAGCTTCGGCGCAGAACTTCTTGTCCAGATCTGCATTGGGGCTGGTGAAGGTGACATTCATGGTGCTGCGGTAGCGGTGCTCCACAGGATTCGTGAAGAAGTCCTGACCGTCCAGATAGTCGTACAGCACTTTGGCCTTGGCTTCGTTGATCTTCTGCATGTTGGCAAGACCGCCGATGTCGTTTTCCAGATACTTGAGCACCAGACCGGTCATATAGATGCACCAGCAGGGGGGCGTGTTGTACATGCTGTCCTTGCCCAGCAGGGTGGTGTAGTTCATCATGGTGGGCACATTGTCGGCGGCATGGCCCAGCAGGTCGTCGCGGACGATGGCAATTGCCATGCCGGCGGGAGCTACATTCTTCTGCACGCCGAAGTAGATGCAGCCGTACTTGGTCACATCCACGGGCTTGGAGAGGATCATGGAGCTCATGTCGGCTACCAGAGGCACACCCTCCACCTGCGGCACCTCGACAAACTGAGTGCCGAAGATGGTGTTGTTCTGGCAGATGTGGATGTAGCTGGCATCCTTATCATAGTTGATGGCGTTCACGTCCGGGATGTAGGTGAAGTTCTTATCCTTGCTGGAAGCAACGATGTTCACCTCGCCGAACTTGGCGGCTTCCTTGGCGGCAAGGTTCGAGAAGTTGCCGGTGACAAGGTAATCTGCCTTGCCGGTGGTCATGAAATTCAGCGGGACCATGGCAAACTGCTGGGTGGCACCGCCCTGAAAGAAACCGACCTTGTAGTTGTCAGGAATGTTCATTACCCGGCGCAGGGTGGCCTCGGTGTCCTTGATGATGGCATCGAACCACTTGCTGCGGTGGCTCATCTCCATCACGCTCTGACCGCTGTCGCCATACTCGAGCAGCTCTGCCTGTGCCTGCTTGAGCACCTTCTCGGGCAGCATGCTGGGGCCTGCGCTGAAGTTGTAAACTCGTGCCATAATGAACTCTCCCTTTCCTGTATCGCACAGCACCGCGGTTTTCTGCGGTGCGTTCTGTTGATTGCTGTAGCCGTAGTATACCGGTTTTGCAGGGATGAAAACAAGAGCATCTTTGCACAAAGATACGGCGCAAAAGCCCCTGTGCGGGCACAAAGCACACAAATGTCCTTGATAGAAAAACAAAAACAAAGACAAATGTAAAATAGAGCCGGAAAAGCCTGATTCCATCGGCGTTTCCGGCTCTTGCGCTTTGGCGCAGAAATTGGTATAATAATAAAACAAAGACAAACGTAAAAGCAAAAAAGATGCCAAAAGGAGGGAGAACAGCAGGATGTATGGCATCCCGGACAGTGTAAAGCCGCTTTCGGCGGCAGAGGAGCAGGTGATGCTGGCGGTGTGGGCCTGCCGTGCGCCCGCGACCCGGCGGGACATCGACGCAAAGCTGCGCGCAAAGGGCTGGGCACCGGCTACCGTGCTCAACTTTCTCTACCGGCTGGAAGAAAAGGGTTGGGTGAAAAGCGGCAAGGATGGCAACCGCAATACCTACACTCCGGCCATCACCCAGCGCGCCTACAACGTGTGGAGTATGCGGGAACGGCTGGACACCCTCTTTGACGGCGACCTTGCGGCGGCGGTGCACGCGCTGGTCAGCGAGAGCGGCTGCGGCCAGAGCGAGCTGGAACAGGCCATGAAGGTGCTGGAGGAAAAGCATCTGGAAGCGGAAGAATATGATCTGTATGACCCTTATGGGTAAAAAGGAGAGCGGAAGATGGATTGCAAACTGCGTGCCAAAAACTGCGGCGGCTGCCCGATGCTGGGCATGGACTACGCCGCACAGCTGAAACAGAAAGAAGAGACCGTGAAAAAGCTGCTGGGCAGATTCGGCCCGGTGGAGCACATCCGGGGCATGGAAACGCCATACCACTATCGGAACAAGGTGATCTCCACCTTTACCACCGGCTGGGGTGGAAAACTTACCTCCGGCATCTACGCGGCAAACAGCCACAAGGTGCTGCCGGTGGAAAGCTGCCTTTTGCAGGACGAAGTGCTGGACAAGACCATGCTGGCCGTGCGTGCGGCAGCGGGCACCTGCCATTACCAGCCTTTTAATGAGGATAAGGGCACCGGCCTTCTGCGTCACTGCCTGCTGCGGCGCGGTGTTATGACCGGGCAGGTGATGGTGGTGCTGGTGACGGCTCAGCCGGTGCTGCCGGGTGCCAAGAACTTTGTCAAAGCCCTGCTGACCGAGGCAGAAAAGCAGAGTGTGACCATCACCACCATCGTCCAGAACGTGAACGACCGCAAAACCAGCGTGGTGCTGGGCGATATGGAAAAGGTGCTGTACGGCAAGGGATTCATTCTGGACGAGCTTTGCGGCAAGACGTATGCGCTCAGCCCGCGCAGCTTTTATCAGATCAATCATACCCAGACCGAAGTGCTGTACGGCCTTGCGGTGGACGCGGCGCATCTCACCGGCAAAGAAGTGGTGCTGGATGCCTACTGCGGCATCGGAACCATCGGCCTGACCGCCGCCGACCATGCAAAGCAGGTAGTGGGCGTGGAGGTGAACCGCGAAGCGGTGCACGATGCCATAGGCAATGCAAAGCACAATGGCGTGAAGAACGCCCGCTTCTTTGCCGCAGATGCCACCCGGTGGATCGGCGAAGCCGCTGCGGCTGGTGAACGCGCAGACGTGATCTTTATGGACCCGCCGCGGGAGGGCTCTACGCCGCAGTTTATCGAAAGCGTGGCCCGCATGGCCCCGAAACGTGTGGTCTACGTGAGCTGCAACCCGGTCACGCTGGCCCGGGATCTGGAGCTGCTGACCCGGAAGGGATACAAAGTGGAGAGCAGCACGCCGGTGGATATGTTCCCTCACAGTGAGCATATCGAGACGGTATGCGCATTGTCCAAACTGGATATCCACCAGAAGATCACGGTAGACCTGAAGATGGATGAGTTGGACGTGACTGCTGCAGAGACCAAGGCTACTTATGAAGAGATCCGGGAGTACGTCAAGGACACACCGGTACTGAACGTGAGCGACCTACTATATTGCACAGGTCAAGCAGAAATGACGGCATCAAGGAGCGGCAGAACTACAACAAGCCTAAGGCTGAGAACCCCAAGCGGCTCAAGTGCCCGGCGGAGAAGGAAAGAGCCATCCGGGAGGCGCTGAAGTATTTTAAGATGATTTGAAATAAAAAAATAGACGGATGTCTGTCAACTGGCAGACATCCGTCCGTTTTTATGATAATCTGTTATGATCGCAGTTCCTCAAGCAATGCCGTGCATCCTTCCAGTATATCCTGCCATGTGGCTTCAAAATCTCCCGTGAACCATGGGTCTGCCACTTCACGGGGATGATCTGTATGCGCCATCAGCAGCGAGACTTTATGCTGTGGGTCTCCGCCGACAAGCCGCAGGATGTCGCACAGATTACTTTCGTCCATGCCAATCAGATGATCATACCGTGCATAATCCAGCCGGGTCATCTGCCGGGCGGTCTTGCCGTTGCAGTCGATGCCATGTTCTGCCAGCTTCTGCCGTGCAGGAGGATAGACCGGATTTCCGATTTCCCATGCACTGGTGGCGGCTGATGCGATTTCAAATTGCTCGGATAGTCCTGCCTTGGACGTAAGGTCTTTCATCACATACTCCGCCATCGGGCTTCGGCAGATATTTCCGAGACAAATAAATAAGATCCTGGTCATGCCGGGTCGTTCTCCTTTTGGCTTACAAAAGCATAGCCGCCGTGGGTAGTGCGGATAAAGCTGCCGCAGCCGGCCAGCTTCTTTCGCAGATTGGAAACGGTATTTGCCACGACCTTTAAGGTGTCGTCACAGTTTTGTCCCCACACAGCACGGAAAAGCTCTTCTTTTGAGAAGATTTGTCCTTCGTGGGAGGCAAGCATCAGCAGCAAATCGAACTCCAGTCGTGTAAGGGAGACTTTTCTGCCGTTGCACGACACTTCGTGGGTCATTCCGTCCAGTGTAAGCCCCGGAAGAACCAACTTCTCCCATGAATCAATGGATATTTGCTCTGCCTCGATGTGCTCTCGTTCCAGAAGCATCCGGATCTTCTGCTCCAATTCCGGGTCAGGCTGTCGGGTCTTTATAACGATCATGGCAAACTCCTGCGTGTATTTTACTCTGCGGCGGTATCCATTTCCCGGAGCAGGTTTACCATCTCGATGGCACTGACTGCACAGTCATAGCCTTTATTACCTGCTTTGGTGCCTGCCCGCTCGATGGCCTGTTCGATGTTTTCGGTGGTCAGAACACCAAAGAGGACGGGAACCCCGCTTTCCAGCGAGACCGTGGCAATGCCTTTGGAAACCTCATTGCACACATAGTCGTAATGGCTGGTAGAACCGCGAATCACGGCACCAAGGCAGATCACAGCATCGTACTTTCCGCTTTTTGCCATTTTTAGAGGCAACCAGTGGGATTTCAAAAGCACCCGGAACCCATGCAACATGAACATCAGCGTCCTGCACATCGTGCCGGAGCAGACCATCCATTGCTCCGCTCAGAAGTTTGGATGTGATAAATTCGTTGAATCGGGCAGCTACGATACCGACCTTGATATTCTGAGAAACCAGCTTACCTTCAAATGTTTTCATTTTTAAATACCTCTTTCGTTGTTAATATTCCAGAAGATGCCCCATCCGTGCCTGCTTCGTTTTCAGGTAAAACAGGTCATACGGGGTCGCCGTCATCTGAATGGGTACGCGCTCGGAGATCTCCAGCCCAAACTCGGAGAGCTGATATACTTTGTCCGGGTTATTGGTAAGCAGGCGCAGGCTTTTTACGCCAAGTTCCCGGAGGATCTGTGCGCCGAGATAATACTCCCGTTCATCTCCATGGAACCCCAGAGCGAGATTGGCTTCCAGCGTATCCATGCCCTGCTCCTGAAGTTCATAGGCACGCAGCTTGTTGATCAGACCGATGCCCCGGCCTTCCTGCCGCATATAGAGCAGGATACCCCGGTCTTCTTTTTCGATCTGCGTCATGGCAGCGGCCAGCTGTTGGCCGCAGTCACAACGCAAAGAGCCAAATGTATCTCCTGTCAGGCATTCCGAGTGGACGCGGCACAGAATATCCTTTCCATCGCCAATGTCACCTTTTACCAGTGCAATGTGATGCTCTCCGTTCAGGCGGCTCACAAAACCATAAGCTCTGAAGGTGCCATACTTGGTGGGCAGGTTCACTGCCGTCACCTGATCGACCAGTTTATCGTGACACTTGCGGTACTCCTGTAAATCACGGATGGTGATGAATTTGATCTGGAAACGCTCTGCCAGCTTTGCCAGTTCAGCGGTGCGCATCATCGTGCCATCCTCCCGCATGATCTCGCAGCACAGGCCGCATTCTTTCAGCCCTGCCAGACGGCACAGGTCAACCGTTGCTTCTGTGTGACCGTTGCGCTCCAGTACACCGTTCTTTTTTGCCAGAAGGGGGAACATATGGCCCGGTCTGCGGAAATCTTCTGCTTTTGCGTGATCGTCCACACAAGCCATCGCCGTAATGGAACGCTCTGCGGCAGAAATGCCCGTAGAAGTAGAAACGTGGTCGATAGACACCGTAAATGCCGTTTCATGGTTGTCGGTGTTATACTGCACCATCTGCGGAAATTGCAGCTTCTGGACGAAAGCCTCGGACATTGGCATACAGATCAGACCTTTGCCGTGGGTCGCCATAAAGTTGACGTTTTCGGTGGTGGCAAATTCGGCAGCACAGATGAAGTCCCCCTCGTTTTCACGGTCGGGGTCATCCGTTACCAGAATGATTTTTCCTTGCTTCAGGTCTTGCAAAGCTTCGGGAATGGTATTGAAGTTCATCGTAAACTCTCCTTAAAAGCCGCAGCGCAGCAGCATTTCTTTTGTGAGCGTGTTTTGCTTCGGTGTTTCTGATGGAAGCAGCCTCTCGATATATTTTCCAACAACATCGGTTTCCAAATTGACAAAATCCCCTTTGTGCCGTTGGTTCAGGTTCGTCTGACGGACGGTGTGCGGTATCGTGGACACGGAAAAGCCCGTAGGTTCCACCGCAGCCACGGTCAGGCTGATACCGTCTATTGTGATAGAGCCTTTTTCAACGACATAGCGAAGGATCGCAGAATCTGCATGAATGGTGTACCAGATAGCCGTATCGTCTTTTCGGATATTAGCAATGCGTCCGACGCCATCCACATGGCCTGCTACGATGTGTCCGCCAAAACGTCCGTTGGCCGGCATGGCACGTTCCAGATTGACAGCACTTCCAACGGTGAGCTGTGCAAGTGCAGAGCGGTTCAAGGTCTCGTGCATGACATCCGCAGCAAAGCTATCCGGGAAGAGCTGCCTGACGGTCAGACAGATGCCGTTGACGGCGATGCTGTCGCCGATCCTGGTTCCTTCCAGAACCGTTTTTGCACGAACAGTCAGTACGGCGGAATGCTGTCCCCGATTGATGGACTTTATTGTTCCGACTTCTTCCACGATTCCGGTAAACACGGGTACTCCACCTCACTTTCGATCAGGAAATCTTTGCCAATCTGTTCCAATCGGCTGTTCTTCAGGCGGAATGCAGCATCCGGAAGCGGGACACCTGCACCCTCAATGGGTGCTTTGGCATCCCTACCTCCGAACAGCTTCGGGGCAATGTAAGCCTGTACCTGCTGCACGATGCCACTTTCCAGTGCAGACCAGTTCAAGGTTCCGCCGCCTTCCAGCAGAATGCTGTCGATCTGCTCCTGCCCCAGCTGTTCCATCAGTTGCGGAAGATTCACATGACCGCATTGCTCTTCCAGACAAAGGACTCGGCACCCGGTCTGTTGATATGCCGCCTGCTTCTCCGGGTCGCCGCAGCAGGTCGCAAGAATGGTGGGGACCTGTTTGGCGGTCGTGACTACCTGTGATTGCAGCGGTGTCCGCAAATGTGTATCACAGATGATCCGGACGGGATCACGGCCACCCTCTATCCGGCAGGTCAGCAGCGGGTCATCTGCTAGGATGGTTCCGACTCCCACCATAATGCCGCGGAATCGGTGTCGCTGCCGTTGAACATGATTCCGGGCAATTTCCCCGGTGATCCATTTGGAAGCGCCTGTGTATGTGGCGATTTTTCCGTCCATCGTCATGGCGTATTTCATGGAAACGAAGGGGCGTTTTGTGGTGATATAGTGGAAGAACACCTTGTTCAGCGCATCGCATTCCTCTTGCAGAACATTTTCGGTCACATCTATGCCGTGTGCGCGCAGGATTGCAATTCCTTTTCCGGCTACCAGCGGATTCGGGTCAGCGGAACCCACGACCACCCGGTGGATGCCCGCACCCAGAATCGCATCCACGCAGGGCGGCTGCTTTCCGTAATGGCAGCACGGCTCCAATGTCACATACATGGTCGCTCCCTGCGGATCTTCGGTGCAGGATGCCAGCGCATTGCGCTCCGCATGAGCCTGACCGTATTTCTGGTGCCAGCCCTGTCCGATGATCCTGCCCTCTTTTACGACCACGGCACCCACCATCGGGTTGGGCGATGTCCACCCGCAGCCCTTTTTTGCAAGCTGCAAAGCCAGACGCATATAGTCTTTGTCGTTCATCGTGTTGCCTCCAAAAGAAAAAGCCCTGAACAAAAACGTTCAGGGCAAGCCGAAAAACACAAGGGATCCTTGTGCAAAAAAGAAAGCTCCAGAATGCAAACGCATCCCAGAGCAGCCTCCACAAGCGCAGGACCGTACGGGTGCTGCACTTGATATCTTCTTTCATCCAGACTGTACTGTCGGCTTCGGAGTTTCACCGAATCATGCCTTACGGCTCGTGGGCTGTACCACCGGTAGGGAATCGCACCCTGCCCTGAAGATTTCTGATTCAATTACAGCGGCATTATAGCACGGCTCCTTTCGGATTGCAAGGGCATTCTGCAAACCGGGACGAAACCGGGATGAAGCGAATCGCTACAACAATAAAATCACATCGTCCGTAGGACAATGTGAACGGAGAATCCAAAGGGGCGCGGGTCGCCAGTGGCAACCTCAAAATGCGTTGCATTTTGAAGCGCTTGACCGAGCCGACAGGCGAGAGCAGCGCCCTTTGGCACACGACTTTGCTTGCAAAGTCTATTCCGAACAAGACGGTACGAACGGGAGGTGCTGGAAATGGCAGCAGAAAAGACCAAGGTCTACACATGAAGGTGGATACTACTGCCATTGAGCAGGAGATCGCCGCCTATGAGAAGCAGCTGCGGCAGCACTACTCCACAAAATCCCGGCTTATGGAGGAGATCGACAGCCTTGACCCGGACGACCGGCACTTTATCGCCCGAAAATCTGACCTTGACGACCGCCTTTATAAGATGTACGATAAAATCGAAGAGGTGGAAAATGGACTGATGGATGCCCGGGCAAAGAAGCAGGCCATTGAAGCCGACAAAATCACAGGCGACAACATCTATAAGATCCTGATTTGCTTTGACAAGTTTTATGCCACCATGACCGAGGCGGAACGCCGCAGACTGGTGGAAATTTTGATCGACGAGGTGCAGATCTACCCGGAACGCCAGCCTAATGGACAGTGGCTGAAGGCCGTCCGGTTCAAGCTGCCCATCATCGACCATGACCTTGAATTGAGTTTGGACAATCAGGATCGTGTCGAAGTCGTAGACGCTCTGATACCCCAGCGCCAGCAGCTTTTGTGCAGCATCCTTGCTGCGGCGGCCGCTGCGGCAGTAGATCAGCAGCGTCGCCTCCTTATCGGGCAGCGTCTCGGGCATTTCGCTCCCGATGCTCTCGTTGGGCACAAGGACGGCGTTTTCAATATGCCCGCCATCGTATTCCTCCCGGGTGCGGACATCCACCACCACGATCTCCTGCGAGATCATCATCTCATAGGCTTCCTCGGCGCTGATCTTATGATACGCCGCCTTGCCGGGAGCATCCTCCTCTGTCGGCACCGGCTTGTCCTTGGTTCCCCCGCAGCTCACCAGAAGCAGTGCAAGCACGGCGGCAAGTGCCGCGAAAAGCAATATCTGACGCATAATCAACCTCCAATGCAACTGTGTTTACTGCTGATACAGTTTATATTGAAATATAACAGATAC
>ENA-OQKG01000121-OQKG01000121.1-human-gut-metagenome-genome-assembly--contig:-NODE-121-length-10781-cov-2.540924_pt1 | contig 10781 bp, 14 predicted proteins | sample MGYA00242649_ERZ504799 | MGnify/ENA primary metagenome ERZ504799 (study PRJEB26092, sample SAMD00036428) | human gut metagenome | host: Homo sapiens | study: EMG produced TPA metagenomics assembly of... | reverse complement strand
GTAAAAAGCCCATACTGTATCATCCAAATCAATAAATATACTTCTATACATACAACATAAAGCAGATTAAAAAAGGGTTGCGTCACTCACGGCACAACCCTTTCACAAAACAATAATTTAAATTCTCTTATTTCACCTGAATAACAAGATAACGTGATACGCTCCAAAATTCAGTAGGATTTGTAATTTTCAAGGCCAGTTGCCCTTTTGCATCTTTCACTAGTTCATATGAACCTACCGGATGTGTAGTCAGCAATTCAGCACGTTTAGAATACAACTTGATTTCCTTATCAGTACGAATATCAATCTGAGTAAAATAATCCTTATTAAAGTCCGCACTTTTCAGGACATCACCTTTTTCAAGAATTTTCTGGTCTTTCAATTCAGATTTTGTTCCAAAAACAAACCAGGCAGCATTCAAAGCTTTATCCTGGCTGGCTACAGTTGCAGCCTTCGCTTCATTTTCAGCGGTCAGTTCACTTACATTCTGGCTTAAACCAGCTACAGCATCATCCAGCTCAGCGATACGAATATTTTTTGAAGCTAATTCAGCCTGCAGAGTCTCAATCTGCTGCTGTTTAGCTTCCAACTCCTTCGTCAGGTTGGCTACAGCTTTCTTCAACTGAGCGGAATTATACTGACTATTCTTCAATTGCTTCTCCAGTTTCGCAATCTGCTCACGGTTTGACTGCAATTTTTCACTGATGAAGCGAATATCTTCTTTTATCTTATCAGCACTATTCTCACGAATAGAACCACTCTGTAAGTCTACACGATTTTCAGCCTCATTTATCTGACGAAAACCTTCCTGTACTTCATTGAAAGCACCCATGATATCGTCCAATTCAGCATTTCTGTTTGACAGTTCCACCATCAAAGAATCATTTTGAGCCTTCAAGGCATCTTTCTGAGCTCCATTACCACATGAAGTCAATAAAGCTACAGATAACAACGATAAAAATACTAGTTTTTTCATTTGCTTTACATTTTAAGTTTATTCATTTTTAGTCCTCTTTCCCACTGAGTACAATTACAATTTCACCTCGCGGCTCGTTTTGAGTGAAATGCGCTATAACTTCAGTTAATGTGCCCCGAACACTTTCTTCGTGAATTTTTGAAATCTCACGACATACGGAAACAGGCCTTTCGGCACCGAAAAACTCGGCAAATTGAGTTAAGGTTTTCACCAAACGGTAAGGTGATTCATAAAATATCATCGTCCGTTTTTCTTCTTGTAAAGAAGTCAAACGGGTCACTCTTCCTTTTTTTGTGGCAAGAATCCTTCAAAACAGAAACGTTCATCAGGCAATCCCGACGCCACCAGCGCAGGTACAAAAGCAGTAGCTCCAGGCAAACATTGCACTTCGATGTCATTCTTCACACACTCACGCACTATCAAAAATCCGGGATCAGAAATACCAGGAGTTCCAGCATCAGATATTAAAGCAACAGTTTCGCCTGCTTTGATACGATTCACAATACCTTCCACTGTTTTATGCTCATTAAACTTATGATGAGACTGCATGGCGTTCTTAATTTCAAAATGTTTCAAAAGAATGCCCGAAGTACGCGTGTCTTCCGCCAATATCAAATCAGCCTCTTTCAACACACGGATGGCACGGAAAGTCATATCCTCTAAATTTCCTACAGGAGTAGGTACGACATACAGTTTTCCCATAAAACAATTGCATTCTGTTATAATGGAACAAATGTAGAAAGAAATTAAATGAATAAAGTTAATTGCCTCCATTATTTAACAGATGTTGCACTTTAGTTTAACATTATATCTTTTATTAATAAATTTCCGAGTGAAAATAGTCCTTTTTCGAGGTACAAATCGTACATTTGTACCTAAAATTAATCTATATTGTTACATCAAAATTATGGTAGTTTTTTCAGAAGACCACATTCAGGAAACGCGTAGAAGAGGAAGAATAGAAGTAATATGCGGTTCTATGTTCTCAGGTAAAACCGAGGAACTAATCCGCCGTTTAAAAAGAGCGAAATTTGCCCGTCAACGGGTTGAAATATTCAAACCGGCCATGGACACACGCTATTCAGAAGAAGAAGTCGTATCACATGACAGTAATTCCATTGCATCCACCCCCATCGATTCTTCTGCCAGTATCCTACTTTTCTCATCAGACAAAGACGTAGTGGGAATAGACGAAGCTCAATTTTTTGATGAAGGCCTGGTTGATGTTTGCAACCAGTTGGCCGACAATGGCATACGAGTCATTGTAGCAGGATTGGACATGGATTTTAAAAGAATTCCTTTTGGTCCTATTCCTGCCCTGCTGGCTATCGCTGATGAAGTAACCAAAGTTCACGCCATTTGCGTGAAATGTGGAAATCTAGCCTATGCCACTCATCGAATCACCAAAAGTGACAAGCGGGTTTTATTGGGAGAAAAGGCTGATTATGAACCGCTTTGCCGAGCCTGCTATATGGAGTCCTTGAAAGAAGAAACTGAAAATAAATAACATATGCTTTATGCTGCAGAAAAAAATAACATTCGACAGTTTTATCCGTGGAATATTGACAGCGGTTGTCATTATCGGCATTCTATACTTAGTAAATCAGCTTAGCGGAGTGCTACTCCCCTTTTTCGTGGCATGGCTTATTGCTTATCTTATCTACCCGATGGTTATTTTCTTCCAGCATAAACTGCGTCTGAAGAATCGGGTTATCTCCATATTTGTTGTTTTATTAGTATTATTATCCATTATCACACTAGCATTTATCGGACTTGTTCCACCTATCATTGAAGAATTCGGCAAGCTGAAAGAACTGCTTACCGAATATTTTATCGAAGGTTCCAAGCAAGCAGCTATTCCCGGCACTGTGGCCAATTTCATAAAAGAACATATAGATATGCTGAAAATACATGAAGCACTGAACGAAAACAACTTCGCAAATACTATGCGTAATGTGCTTCCACAAGTATGGACCTTGTTGACCCAATCCGTCAATATTGTGGTCAGCGTATTTACCTCATTCATTATCCTGCTTTATACCTTCTTTATTTTATTGGATTATGAAGCCATTGCGCGAGGATGGATTAAACTGGTTCCTATCAAACACCGTGAAATGACAATACGCATTGTTACTGATGTGCAAGATGGAATGAACAAATATTTTCGCGGCCAGGCATTTGTTGCCTTTTGTGTAGGAATTCTATTCAGTATAGGTTTCCTTATTATTGACTTCCCATTAGCTATCGGTTTCGGTTTATTTATCGGACTTCTCAATATGGTACCTTATCTTCAGCTCATCGCTTTCATCCCCACCGTCTTATTGGCACTACTGAAAGCAGCGGATACAGGAGAGAATTTCTGGTGGATATTATTTTGCGCTTTTTTGGTATTCTGTATCGTGCAAATCATACAAGATGGCCTAATTGTACCAAAGGTTATGGGAAAAATTACAGGTCTGAATCCTGCCATCATCCTATTATCTCTCTCTGTTTGGGGAGCGTTAATGGGAATTGTAGGAATGATTATTGCTCTACCTTGTACCAGTTTAATGCTCTCTTATTATCAAAGGTATATACGAATAAAAGAAAAAGAATTTTCCGAAAGTACAAAAACGACTGACAATCAACAAATAAGCAATACCAAAGAGAAATAATTCAAAAAAAACAGGTAATATATTTGCATGTTTCATTTAAAAAGTCTACCTTTGCACTCGCAATTCGGAAGAATAGCAATAACAAAGGATTGATTCGCTAGCTCAGCAGGTAGAGCACAACACTTTTAATGTTGGGGTCTTGGGTTCGAGCCCCAAGCGGATCACAGAAACGCTGGACAGAAATGGACAGTAAATGTACAACTCCTACAATATCAAGGCATTGTAGGAGTTTTTCTTTGTATAATGTCTGTGACCTAAGACACGAAAAGGTCACAAAAAAGACACACTTTCGTGACCAATTCGTGACCTGTCCACCCTCTAAGATTTTAGGTCACGGAATGTCCAAAATTGGCGGTTTGTTGTCTTGATTTGTCCGTACTGCAAATATCTCATTTTCAGTTTATCAATTTAAGTTTGTAACTAAAAAAAAGAGATTATGAGAAGTACTTTTAAGCTACTCTATTTCCTCAAACGAAATGCAGTAAAGAAAAATGGTAACGCACCGATTATCGCACGTATCACTATCGACCAAGTTGTAGCCCAGTTTAACACCAAGTTGGAAATAAATCCGGCTCACTGGAGCGTGGAATTAGGCAAGGCTTCCGGCAGAACCGCAGAAGCCGTACACATCAATTCCATGCTGGAAAGTATTCGTAGCACAGTTCATCAACATTACCATGCGTTAATGGCGCAAGACGGATATGTAACCGCAGAACTGGTAAAGAACGCTTTTTTAGGCAAGATAGCAAGGGAACGGACTTTGATAGAGTTCTTCAAACAGCACAACGAACAGTATTTGCAAAAGGTTAAAATGAATACCGCAGACAAAACCTACTCACGTTATGAACTGACAAAGAAACGACTTATGGAGTTTATGAAGTTTAAATACTCCGTTTCCGATATGCTCATTAAAGATATAAATGTGGTATTCATTGAAGATTTCCTGTTGTATATCAAGAATAACTATGGGTGCAGCCATAATACGGCTATGAAGTTCGTACAACGTTTTCGCACGGTAGTAAACTTTGCCAAGAATACGGGTTTAGTGACTGCCGACCCTTTCGGGAGTTATCGGGTAAGGTTTGAACGTTCCGATAGGGATTATCTGACTATGGAAGAAATTACCACCATTTACAACCACGAGTTTAGCTCTAAACGGTTAGAGCAGGTACGTGATTTGTTCATTTTCAGTTGTTACACGGCACTTTCCTACATTGATGTATGCGAGTTAAAGCAGGAGGACATTCGCACTGGATTTGACGGTAATTTGTGGATTATACGGAAAAGACACAAAACAAATGTTACATCTACCGTTCGATTGCTGGATATACCAAAAGCCATATTGGAAAAGTACAAAGACAAATTGCCAAACGGTAAGATTTTACCAGTTATCAGCAATCAGAAAATGAATGATTACTTAAAAGAAATCGCAGCCATTTGCGGAATTGAAAAGACCTTGACCTACCATGTTGCCCGCCATTCGTGTGCAACTTCGGTACTGCTCGCCAATGGTGTACCTATCGAGACAGTATCTAAAATTTTAGGTCATACTAATATCCGGACTACTCAAATTTATGCGAGGATTACCGATTTGAAAGTAAGTGGCGACATGGAAATGTTGGCTCAAAAACTGGACGTTCCAAATCGTACTGCCAGCCGTTGAAATCGTGTTATCGTCAGATAACAGCAAGGTGTGATTTGTGGCACACAAATCTGTTTTCCGTGCCGCAAAACACCTTGGGCAAATTCACTCCGAAGTCGTGTTGCCAATGAAAGAAAGACATTCCCTAACTAAAGATTTTTTCGCTCGTCGGGACGGGTGGTCCCGCCCCTTGCCGCTGGGCGTTCCCCGACCGATGAGTTTATTTTTGTAATTCTGCAATCTTGTTTTATTGAAATATTGATAGCCTGATTGATTGAAAGCAAGATTTCAAGAAAACTGGATTGATTGAAAACAATAAACCATTCAATATTGATTGAAATACTGAATGGTTTATTTATTATCAAGAATATAATTGCTTGCGAAAAGAAAATAAAACTCGCATCATGTATCGTTTTCATCCATTCTTCGGAGCAGACTTTTTTGCAATGTCTCCAAATACCGAGTTCTATTTATTTTACGGCTTCGCATTTCCAAATAAGAATGATATAAATCACCAATATCTATACTGAACACATTTTCAAAATATCCTGCAATCTCTTTTAAAGTAGCCGTCCCTTTATTAAAATCCCCATTCGCTTCTAAAGCATAAATCAGTTCTACCAACGCCCTTTTAGAGCCAGTCCAACGCAAAATACTTTCTACAACCTGTCCGTTATCCGCTTTGCGCTGTACAATACGCTCCAATTCCTGCAATCTGTTAGTCAAATAGATTTTCAACAGTTCGTTAGTAATAATTTTAGCCACTTTAAAATCATATCCGGTTGAATATAGAGGGTCTTTATCAATATGGGAACTGTCTGTACATATTCGTAAATCATTTTGATTTCGGGTAAAATAGTACCTATCCAAATAAGTAGATTTAGAACGGTAATACTGGTAAAAGTCCAAATTCCTACTGAAATAGAATGTCAAACTATTTAGTTCATTGTACAGATATTCTTTTTGCGCAACATCACTACCTGTTGGGAATTTGCTTTCTATAACATAAATTTTGTTGTAGTACATATATTTACTTAATACTTCCGGCTTTAGTTCTTTAAAGAAATAGATTTCTTCCGCCTCGTCCCTAAACTGATAATTTACTGTATACTTCCTAAGTTCATCACACAAAGGTCTAATAAAACGCATCATGTGTAACGCCCTATCAATCCCTATACATTCGTCAGAATTAGAAATATTTATTTCGGTCTGTATCTGAAAGAGTAATTTACTAACGTAGCTTTTAATTGCTGCATATTCCATACTCACAACATATTGCGCTATAACACAATGTTATAAAGATAACCTAATACAATAATAAATAAGGTTATCAATCCAAAGAATATCCCTATCAGCCGCCAAGTCATTACTTTTTTCAACAGCGTAGCTTCGGGCAATGACAGCCCAACAACTGCCATCATAAAAGCAAGCGCAGTTCCTATGGGGATACCCTTAGCTACAAAAACTTCAATTACCGGTACTATTCCGGCAGCATTGGCATACATTGGAACTGCCAACACTACTGATAAAGGAACTGCAAACCAATTATCCTTAGACATATACTGCTCAAAAAATCCTTCCGGTACATAGCCGTGCATAAATGCACCGATACCGATGCCGATAAGGATATACAGAAGTACACCTTTGACAATGCCCCATGCTTCTTGCATGATAATCGGCAATCGTCTAAAGAACGGAGTATGCTCTTTTTCCCATGTTCCGGAGTCGGAAGTTGAGTTTTGCTGAATTTGTTTTACCCAATCACTCAAATAAGGCTCCAATTTCATCTTGCCCAAAATAAATCCACCTACCATACCTAACAGAATACCGCTAATCACATAAATAGAAGTAATACGCAACCCAAAAGTGCCGATAAACATGGCAACAGCAACCTCATTCACCAAAGGCGAGGTTATCAAATAGGCGAATGTTACCCCCAAAGGATACCCCCTTTCACAAATCCGATAAACAGCGGTATGGAAGAACAGGAACAGAACGGGGTAATAGCACCAAATAAGGCTGCAAAGAAATATTGCAATCCATATAGTTTACGAGAGGTCAAATAATTGCGCAAACGTTCTATCGGGAAATAAGCATTTATAATTCCCATTATCACGCTGATAAAAAAATAATAATATCAAAATCTTTATCGTATCGTAAAAGAAGAAGTTTATAGCTTCTCCTAAAGCTGTTGAAGCATCCAAACCGAAGATGTCATACACCAGCCAATCTGCAAACCTTTGTATCATAATCCTATTATTGTTTGTAATAATACGAACATATTACCTAAAAAATTAGCGGTTACAAGCACATTTAGGCAGTTCTTGTTTTTTATCTCTGTAATGTAGAACTTGGCAAATTCATTCTTGATTTCATTACGCACTCTTTCAAATTCGCTTCTGATGAAGTCCGTTGTCCCTATTACTTCCGAGGGGTCATCAAAACCAATATGCAACCGTTTCCCTACATTGCCCTCAAAAGCTGGACACGTTTCGTTAGCACTACCGCATACTGTTATCACATAATCCCATGTATCACTTAAATAAGCAGTTACATTGGTAGGAATATGCTTACTTATATCAATGCCAACTTCTGCCATTGTCTTAACAGCCAAAGGATTAACTTTCTCAGCCGGATGCGTACCAGCGGAATACACTTGTATATTCTTATCAAACGATTGCAGGAAACCATGCGCCATTTGGCTGCGACAGCTATTTCCTGTACATAAAATTAAAATTTTCATATTATACCCAAATTTATCAATCCATAATAAATGCCAACCAAAATAAACAGTATAGCTACCATGTTATTAAACCACTTCTGAAAAGTCTGCACACGGTTATAAAACTTTCCTATCCCTGCTACACTGTATGCCAAAATCCAAGCGACAAGCATAACTGGAAGCCCTGTTGCCAATGCAAAAATGACAGGTAGCAAATACCCCTCACTTTCCATAGCTGACATGGGAATAAGCATGCCAAAATAAAATAGACCACTGGTCGGACAAAACGCCATGGCAAACAATATCCCCAACAACAAACTACCCCATGAGCCTTTTAGTTTTTCTGTCTTTTCAGTAGCGGAAAATCCGAACTTAGGTAATTGCAATTTATCTCCGAATAGCATAAACAGCCCTATCAACATCAAAGCAGGAGCAAGCAGCAGTTCCCCCCCATTCGCTGATGCCTTTTTGTATGGCAAACATATCTGCACCCTTTCGGAGTATTGCGATAAGTATTGCGCCTAATGCAGAATAAGCCAATACACGCCCTAAAGTATATAAAACACCATTTGTAAATATCCGGTTACGGTTATTTATATCCTTACTGATAAATCCAATAGCGGTAATGTTGGTAGCCAATGGGCAAGGACTTACAGCAGTCAACAGACCGAGCAGAAAAGCGGTAATAATAGGTATCTCACTATTATCCAACCATGTTTGCAAGTATTCCATAAAACTGTATTTATTTTAGCAACTGATTGATTTTCTGTTTTAATTCTTTCTTGAAAGCCGATGTATTGTTTCGGGCATTCTGAAAGCCAAAGCGTGTCATGTCGTTACGTTCTTCTTTACCGTTCTTCCATTTATTAACATAAAGAGAAGACCAACTTACACGATATTTCTCTGCCAGCTTCTCGCCTTCGGGAGTTGAAATATCTACTTCTTTGAAACGTAGTTTGCCATTTTTAACCAACTCTGCCAAATCTGCATTGACCACTTCTTTCGTATATTTCTCAATGGCTTTGCAAGTTACACAACGTTGTTTCCCATGAAAATAAAGAACTTCCACATAGGTATCCGCGGCAATCTGAGCCATTCCACAAATAGAAAACAAACAAGCAATGGTAAGGAATAAAAAGCGTTTCATCATAATCTGATTTACTTGGTTAATACATCTTTTACTTCTTTGGCAGAAAGTTTGCCCTTTGCCACAACCTTACCGTCAACAACGAGGGCAGGAAGTGTCATTACATTGTATTCCATAATCTTCATCAAATCTTCTTCTTTGGTTATTACCGCTTCCAAAGCTAATTCTTTTACTACTTGTTCAACCGTTGCATACAGAGCCTTACAACCTGCACAGCCTGTTCCTAATACTTTAATTTCCATAATTTATAAATTTATTATATTAAACGTAATTCGCAAAACACGAACATTAATATTAAAAAAAGGGGATTATCAGCAACACTCCCCCGATTTACAGATACATTGCCCGAAAAACTCTTTAAAGAGTTCACGAGCCAATTGCCAATTCTCTCGGTTGATACAGTATTTCACTTTAGGCGTTTCAACCTCTCCTTGTATAAGTCCTGCATCTTTCAACTCTTTCAAGTGCTGTGATACGGTTGCTTTGGCAATGGGAAGTTCTTCGTGAATATCCCCAAAATAACACGTTTTCTGCTTTGCCAAAAAGTGTATAATAGCAATTCGGGCAGGATGTCCCCAATGCTTTGGCAAATCTTGCCAACTGTTCCTGCGTAACAGTATAATCTTTCTTTTCTTCCTATATCTCGAATATTGTTCGCAAATAATACGAACAATATTCGAGATAGCAAATTTCATCATATTTTTTTTTTCTAGTGCAAGGTGCAAGTGCGTATATATATATACGCTTGCACCTTGCACTTGAACTATATATATTCATAATCAACCACTTGCATAATTCAAAAATAATGCGTACATTTGAACCCAAGATGTTGGCAGACAGACACCGGACAACAGCAGACAGTTTTTAAGGACTAAAGCGTGACGGATGCAAAGCCAAAATTTCTGAAAGTACTGATATTGAGGAAGAAATAACGTTTGGTTCATAACCCAGGCGGATCACCAAGAAAAAAAGAGAGTTACATCAAAATAACTCTCTTTTTTATATCAGAATTAAACTGGTTAAACCAAGAATGGATTTTCCGGGTCAGTTTCCCAAAATATTCTTGACGCACCAGTCTTTCTCACTAGAAAGTTTGAAACATTTATGCCCTCATGCCCTCACAACAAACATAACAAGCTAATTATAAACCACTTATACATCAATGTAAAAATACTTACTCTCATTCATGCTCTCATGCCCTCACTACATTTTCAAGATAATTTTCTCATAGCATATTGGTTATCAGTTATATATTCTCTTTTTTATAAACTATTCCAGCTTGATACAAAGTAGAGCATTCCAAAACTTTTTCCTCGTAAAAAGCACCATAAAGGATTTGTACCTCCACGGAATGACGGCTTACGATGCGTCGGCAAAGATAAAAAACACCCCCGTTTCTGATGTGGAATTTCATTCTGGACGTATGGAAGTTCATATACATACACATAAGAATGAACATAATGTATGTATGGCCTGCACATACATCAGATTCGCCACTAAAAGATTTTATATGTATCCTCAGACCTTTCCTACCTTATGATTAAGGGTTTTCTTCCCGTGTGTTTTATCTCCGCAAGCCTTTGGAGTTAACTCCATAGCCTTGGGAGATAACTCCAAAGCTTATGGAGATAACTCCAAAG
>ENA-OQKG01000120-OQKG01000120.1-human-gut-metagenome-genome-assembly--contig:-NODE-120-length-10956-cov-2.281466_pt1 | contig 10956 bp, 12 predicted proteins | sample MGYA00242649_ERZ504799 | MGnify/ENA primary metagenome ERZ504799 (study PRJEB26092, sample SAMD00036428) | human gut metagenome | host: Homo sapiens | study: EMG produced TPA metagenomics assembly of... | reverse complement strand
ATCGTACTGGATGGCCGGGTGCTGTTTGACAGCGCCCAGCACATCGACCTGCCGCCGCAGCAGCGCGGCGTGGGCCTGCTGTTCCAGAACTACGCACTGTTCCCCAACATGACCGTGGAGCAGAACGTGCTCTGCGGCCTGAAAGCCGAAAAAGACAAGGCCGCCCGCAAGGCCCGCTGCGCCGAAATGCTGCAGGCCATGCGGCTGGAATCCCTTGCCAAGCGCTACCCGGCCCAGCTTTCCGGCGGACAGCAGCAGCGCACCGCGCTGGCACGCATCCTTGTGGGCAGGCCCAAAATTCTGATGCTGGACGAGCCGTTCAGTGCGCTGGACAGCTACCTGCGCGAGGAAGTGGAGGGCGAAGTGGGCAGCCTGCTGGCCGGGTTTGGCGGCACGGCGCTGCTGGTCACACACAACCGTGACGAAGCCTACCGCCTGTGCCGGGATATGATCGTGATGGATGGCGGGCAGGTGCTGCGCACCGGCGGCACCAAAGAGGTGTTTGCAGACCCGCAGAGCACCACCGCTGCACGGCTGACCGGTTGCAAGAACATTCTGTCCTGCACCCGCGTGGATGCCCACACCGTGCGCCTGACCGGCTGGGATGCGCCCCTTCACCTTGCCGCCGAGGTGCCGGAAACCTGCACCGCCGTGGGCATCCGCGCCCACGACTTTGCCCCCTGCGCACCAGCTGCGCCGAACGCTCTTCCGGTGCAGCTGAACTCCACCAGCGAGAATCCCTTTGACTGGAACCTGATCTTTACCGCGCCGGACGGCACCACCCGCCTGTGGTGGAAGGTGAGCAAGACGAACCTGACCGCTGCGTCGCCGGAGACACCGGCGTTTCTGGGCACTGCACCGCAGAACATCATGCCGCTGGGGTGACGGACAGCACGCCGGGGATTTTCTTCAGCGCTTCCTGATCGGCCTTGTTCAGGTCCTTGACCGCGAACCGCAGTCGAATCATGCAGTGTGCCACGCTGGAAATGTTCTCGGTGCCGTCCACCAGCTGAACCACTCCCGCAGCAGGTTCTGCTTGGCCTGCTCGGTGGGCGCGAAGTTGTATCTTGCCAGCACGCCCACCGCCTGCCGGTTGAACTCCTCCGGATAGGGGGAATCCAGATCGCAGGTGCGCAGTCCGGCTTCCACATGGCCCACCCGGATGCGCAGATAAAAGCAGGCCAGCGCCGCCGCACCTTATCCACAAGCTCACTATTATATGCGCCAAACTCGGAATTGTGCAGGTCGGAAAGCACCACCATCCGGCTGGGCCTGCGGTCTGCCCCGCAAACTCCGGCTGTGCAGGGCCGTTTTTCTGTGGTATACTGGTACTGGAAGCAGCCCGCCGCTGCGGGCACTTTTTTGAAAAGCATTCACGCAAACTTCACAGCTTTTTTTTATTCTTGTCTGTATGATATTCTGGTCGAAGAAAGTCTATTATTGAGGAAGGTGTCTGTATTATGGCTAAGATCCTGATCGTTGACGATGAGCCGCGTATCCGCGAGCTGATCCGCGAACATTTACAATATTCCGGTTATATCTGTGAAGAGGCCGCTGACGGCACAGCTGCGCTGACCCAGCTTTCCGGCGGAGCCTTCGATCTGGTCATTCTGGACCTGATGATGCCGTTCATGGACGGTATGACCTGCCTGCGGGAGATGCGCGCCCGCCACATCAACACGCCGGTCATCATCCTGACCGCCCGCGGCGAGGAATACGACAAGCTGGCCGGTCTGGAGAGCGGTGCCGACGACTACGTTGTCAAGCCCTTCTCTCCCCGTGAGCTGGTAGCCCGCGTCAAGGCCGTGCTGAACCGCACCATGCCCAAGCCCGCCGCTGCCTCCGACACCATGACCTTTGGTGAGCTGACCATCGACACGGCCAGCCACACGGTGCGCGTTTCCGGCGAGGAGGTGGCCCTGACCCCCAAGGAGTTCGACCTGCTGGTGTTCCTTGCTTCCAACAAGGGCATCGCCCTCAGCCGTGAAAAGATCCTGCAGAAGGTGTGGAACTACGACTACTTTGGCGAGGACCGCACCGTGGATACCCATGTCAAAATGCTGCGGGGCCATCTGGGCAAGTGCCGCAGCTACATTGCTACCGTGTGGGGCATCGGCTACAAATTCGACCCCGACGCAACGCGCTGATAAAGGAGCGGAGGATTCATGCGGCACCATCACTCCCCCGGCATCCGCGGCCAGCTGATGTGGTTTTTGTGTTGTATCTGTCTGTTCCTGCTGGCACTGGTGTGGTTTCTGTCCACCCAGCTGCTGGAACCGCTGTACACCAAGCACATTGAAAAACAGCTGACCACTCAGGCAGAAAGCATCACCGCCGAGCTGGACAAGGCTATTGCAAACGGCGAAGCCCTTTCGGCATGGTCTTTTGGCCATCTTACGGTCAACACCACGTTTTTGACCGGCTTGCCACCCAGCTGTACGCCAGCGGTTCGCTGAACAGCTTCTGTGTGGATATTTCCGATACCACCATGCGCACGATCTATAAGATCGAGAACCAGTCCTACTGCAACCTGCACGAAACGCTGCTCTCGGATTCCGCCAACAACGATATGATCGTTTCCACCGCTGTGGCCATGCGCAAGAAATGCCGCACCACCGGCGGCTTTGTGCAGACCCTGAATCCGCCGCGGCTCTCCGGCTCGGCACAGCTGCTGGTAGGGCGCAACACCTCCGGCGGCGAGTACACCGTTCTGGTCACTACCAGCCTTGTGCATGTGGCTGAAGCCGGCAAGGTGCTGAGCACCGTGCTGCCCATGGCAGCGGCGCTGATCTTTGCCTTTGCCATGACGGCGGCATGGCTGTTCAGTGAGTGGTTCACAAAGCCGCTGCGCCAGCTTTCCAGCGCTGCCCGCCAGATGGCCATGGGCAACTATGCCGTGCAGGTGGATACCCGCCGCAGCGATGAGCTGGGCGATCTGGCCCGGGACTTCAACCACATGGCAAGCGAGGTGCAGCATTCTTCGCAGATGCAGCGCGACCTGCTGGCCAACGTCTCCCACGACCTGCGCACCCCGCTGACCCTTATCAAGGGCTATGCCGAGACGGTGCGCGACATTACCGGCGACGACAAGGCCCACCGCGATGAGCAGATGAACATTATCGTGGACGAGACCGACCGCCTGACCGCACTGGTCTCCAGCGTGATGGAGCTGAGCAAGGTGACCAGCGGTGCCGACAAATGCGAGCGCGTGCACTTTGATATGGGCCAGCTGTGCGACGAGGTGAGCGAACGGTACGATGCCATCTGCGCCCAGAACGGCTGGCAGCTCCAGCTGGAGCTGCCGGACGAGGAACTGCCCGTTTACGCAGACCCCAACATGATGCAGCGCGCACTGCATAACCTGCTGGGCAACGCCATGCACCACATCGGCAAAGACGGCATCTTCATCCTGCGGGCCCAGCGCTGCACCGAGGGCGTGCGGGTAGAGGTGGAGGACCACGGCCCCGGCATATCTGCCGACGACCTGCCCTATATCTTTGATCGGTACTACCGCTCCCGTTCGGATGCCGGCAAGCAGGGCACCGGTCTGGGCCTTTCCATCACCAAGGCCATCTTCCAGCAGCACGGCTTCCGCTTTGGTGTGCAGAGCGCCATTGGCATGGGCACTACGTTCTGGTTCATCATGAACGACCTGCCCGCCAATGCAGCCGAGATGGCCGGGCAGGATAATCAGGAATAATTTTAAAGCCGGGATGACCGTGTGGTCGTCCCGGCTTTTGCTTTTTCTATAGAGCATCGTTTCTGCCCGCAATGCTGCGGCCATTCCAAATGATTTACTGGCTGGAATCTGCTGTGCGATAAATCCCGAATGTATTATCCGGTGCGGGCATTTCCACCCGGGAGGCACGATCATTCACAGCCCACATCATCCAGCCCATTGCAGCCAGTGCCGCCAGAATGATGATCCATTTGACAAAATTCGGCAGTTTTTTCATAGAAGATCCTTCAAATCCGTTTTATACTTTATTTTATACTTTCCGCTTTTATTCCGGCCTGCAAAGCTTCCGTGCACATCTGAGCAGCTCTTCGGCCTGCTGGCTGTCCAGCTGCTTCACCCATGCACCGCGCGCTGCTGCGCCCTCGCCGGTGCTGCCCGCTTCGGCAAAGCTGGCAAGGTCCGAGTCGGTGCGGCTCTGCCAGGGCGAAAAGCCCTCCGGCGCGATGTGTGCGCCAAGGCGGCAGTCCAGCACGGCCGTTTTACCGGTGGGCCGCCACGGCCTGCCCAGAAACACCGTGCCCGCCGGGCAGTTGTCCGAGACAAAATCGCAGTCCCAGAACACAAAGCCAAGGCCGTTCGCACTGCCGGACGGCGCTGTGACGTAGCTTGCAGGCAGGTGGTTGTTCACGGTGCGGATGGTGCACTGCTCAAACAGAGCGTCCGCGCCACCAAAAATAAAAATCGATATCTCCCGCGATCTCGCAGTGCCGGTAATACTGGGCCGTCGGGCAGCGGGGCGCAAAGCGGCCCGGGCCAAGGAAGCCATCCTTCTCCCGCTCCTTCTCCGGCAGAGGGGCGCAGAACAGCGTATCCTGATTGCTCAGCAGCCGCACATTCTCAAAGAGGGTGTGTGAGCAGTCCACATAAGCCGCCACGGCCTGCCCCACCTTTGCCCCGGGGCCGGCATCGTTTTCAATGGTCAGGTCCCGCACCCGCAGTTCTATCCCCCGGAAAAACGCGGTATAGCTGCGGAAGGTGTGGGTGGGCCTGCCGTCGAGGTGCGGCAGCCTGCCGCCGTCGCCCCACACGATGCGGGTGCTTTCCATGCCCGCGCCGATCAGGGTGATATCCTGTTTTTCGCACACCAGCTTTTCGCGGTAAACGCCCGGGCCAATGCGGATCTCTGCTGCGCAGGCATAAGGCACGGCCAGCACCGCTTCGGACACCGAAGCAAAATCGCCGCTACCATCCTGCGCTACGGTTATGGTAAGCATGTTTCTGTCCTCCCGTTTTGTTTCTATGCTTCCATAGTATACCTTCTCCTCCGTCGAAAATCAACGAAGTTTATATGAACATCAAACGCATTTTTCCAGCCGCAGCACCGCCGCCGTAATGTCGTCCGGCCTGCCGGTCTTCTGGGCGCGCACGCGGGCCGTTTCCACCAGCGTTTTTGCAACTTTTTCCGGCGCTTCTCCTGCCGCAGCGGAAAGCTCCAGCTGCTTTGTCACCCAGCCCGGACCGTCCACCAGCAGCCCGTCCGAGACCAGCACCGCATAATCGCCCACCGTCAAATGCACCACCCGGCTCTGTCCGTTCACTCCGCCCAGAATGCCCACCGGCAGGCTGGTGTCGCCCACAGCACGCACCCGCCCGCCGTGCACAAGGAAGCCCGGTGCCGCACCGGCCTTGAACAGCCTTGCCGTGCCGGTGTAAAGATCCACGCTGATGAGGTCCAGCGTGGCACCGCTCTCATCCTCACTTTTCAGGGCAAGGGCCACGTTGACCAGCCTTGCCGCCAGCTCTGCGGTAAAGCCCGCCTTGAGCAGCCGCGCCGTCAGCTCGGCGGCAAGGTTGCCATCCACGGCTGCAGGCCTGCCGGTGCCCATGCCGTCGCACAGGATCATCTGCGCTGCCGCCGGGCTGCAGAACTGCTGCACCGCATCGCCGGAAATACTGCCCCGCGCCGCCGCGCCCGCCATGCCGAACACGGCCCGCAGCACAGGCTTTTCGCTGAACAGCAGGGTGGTCATTCCCTTGCAGGAAAGCACCTGCGGCACTTCCAGCGTGCGGCGGCAGATGCGGCCCACCTCCCCGGCCAGCGCGGCCAGCTCCTGCGCCGAGAAGCGGGTGCGCGGCAGCGTGACCGCCGCATGGGTGCGGCCCAGATCATCCAGCGTGACGGCACACTCCTGCGGCGGAGTGCCAAGCTGCGCAAAAAAGTCCGCCACCCGGCCGGATTTATAGGGTTCCGGGTCGCCCGGGCGGCCCAGCTGTTCTCCCAACACGCCCAGCGCTTCGGCCACGGCGCTGTACTGCTCGGTCAGGGCAGTGCGCATGGCTTCGGCATGAAGGCGGGCCTCCTTGCGGCTGCGGTACAGCGCAAAGGAGCGGTTTGCCGCTGCGCACAGTGCTGCCGGGTGGATGCACCGGGATAATTGCCCGGGCAATTGAGTCGTTTCCAGCCCGCCGCTGCTTTCCAGCAGAGGGCGCAGTGCTTCCATGCCCTCCAGCGTGGCGGCATACTCCTGCTTCCAGCAGGTATCCCGCCGTCCGCAGTTAAAACAAAGGGTATCATGTGTATTATCAATTACCCAATGGAAATCCTCACGCCGGTGCGGCAGCGTTTCGTAGACATCGTTCACGGTCTCTGCCAGCGATGCAAGGCTCTGGGACACCTGTTCCAGCCGGGTGGCCGCTGCACTGTACTGCTGCGGCTGGGCCTGCCCTGCCTGCGGCTTTTCTTCCGGCTCCGGCACAAGCCATGCTGCGGGCATGGCCGCTACGGCCGTGATGCCGATGCAGACGTTCAGCAGATATTGGAACGCGCTCCCGGGCGGCTGCACACAGAGTGCACCGGTCACGCAGCCGCCCGCGTAGGCAGCTACCGTTTCCATGCGCCGTCCGGGTGCCAGCACTGCCGCTGCCGCCGTGGCACAGGCAAGGCCGGATGCCGCAAAGCTGAGGGCCGGGTCTGCCGCGCACAGCGCAGCGCCCAGCACCGCGCAGGCCGCAAGCGCGGCTTTGGCCTGCCCTTTGCTGCATAAATACAGTTCCAGCGCCGCGCAGACGATCACGCCCGGCAGCAGCTGCCACAGCTGCACACTGCCCAGCGCCGCCGCTGCCGCCGCACCCACCAGAAGCATCCCGGCACCCGGCTTTTCGGGCGCGAACTGCCGCAGACAAAAGCCCATGGCTGCGGCCAGCAGGGCATCTGCCGCACTGTAAAGCACCAGCTCTGCCCCGCCGCCGCCAAAGGCAAAGCACAGCGCCACGCCCACCAGCGTGCCGCAGCCCGCCAGTGCCGCCGGGGTCAGTGTTCTGGCACCCATCCACCGCGCTGCCACTGCAGCACCCAGTGCGCACAGCATACAGACACTGCGCAGCGAGAGCGCGCCAAACCCGTGCAGCAGCACACCCAGCGCCGCACCCGCCGCACAGGGGGCAAAGCAGTCCTCTGCAAAGCCCAGCACAAAGCCCAGACCAAAAGGCATCAGTGCACCGTACAGAACGGCCCAGCCGCCTGCAAATCCCACTGCCACAGCCGCCAGCCTGCGCGCTGCCGGGCGCAGCTCTGCCCGCCGTGCCAGCGCTGCCCGCTGTCTGTTCTGCCGCCCGACCGCTGCCAGACCCATCCGCTCTGTCATAAAAACTCCCCGCTTTCCGGCGGGGCGTTGTGGTTCTGTTCCCCGCGCTTTCTGCATATACTGTAGCGCGGGCGCGCGGCGATTTTTGGCGCGGTGCAGTGTTCTGCCGCAAACCGGCCCAAAGACGCAAAAAAGCCCTGCAGCGTTCAAAAATGCTGCAGAGCTTTGTGATTTTATGGCAAAAATCAGCCGTTCAGCTTTTCAATTGCCGCTTTTACGCGGGCAAGGGTGGTTTCGCGGCCCATCATGCAGGCAAGGTCGGTGCCGCCGCCGGGGGTGCGCTGCTTGCCAGAAAGGGCAATGCCCAGCGGGTACAGCAGCCAGCCGTTCTTCTTGCCCAGCTCCTCAGCCTTGGCCTTGCAGGCATCGAAGACGGCATCGCGATTGCCAAAGTCCAGTGCTTCGTCGCTGAGCACAGGCAGCAGGGCTTCCAGTGCCTCCTTGGCGGTCTCCGGGGTGGTCTTCTGCTTCTTGTTGGCGTACATGCTCACATCGTACTCGGGCATCGCATCAAAGAAATCCAGCTGTTCCGGGATCTCGCCTAGCACTTCGCAGCGGGGCTGCAGGTTTGCGCACAGCAGCTTCTTGTCGATGGAGGTGTGCACGGCCTTGTCGATCCACGGCTCCGCCTTCTTCTGGAACTCTTCCGGGGACAGGCGGCGGATATATTCCGCGTTGATGGCCCGCAGCTTGAGGGGATCGAAGATGGCCGGAGACTTGGAGATGCCGTCCGGAGACCAGATTTTGACCAGCTCCGGCAGGGAGAAGATCTCCTGCTCGGCATACTCGCCCTTGGGGCTCCAGCCCAGCAGGCAGATGTAGTTCACCACGGCCTCGGTCAGGTAGCCCTTTGCCACCAGATCCTGATAGCTGGCATCGCCGTTGCGCTTGGAAAGCTTATTCTGCGCATCCTTCATGACCGGCGGGCAGTGGATGTAGGTGGGGATCTCCCAGCCGAACGCCTGATACAGCAGGTTGTACTTAGGGGTAGAGGACAGATACTCGCTGCCACGGATCACGTGGGTGATGCCCATGAGGTGATCGTCCACCACATTTGCAAAGTTGTAGGTAGGCATGCCGTCGGTCTTGATGAGGATCTGGTCGTCCATCTCGCTGTTGTTGACCTCGATGTGGCCGTAGACCATATCGTCGAAGCCGGTCACGCCCTCGCGGGGGATCTTCTGGCGGATGACGTAAGGCTCACCGGCGGCGAGGCGCTTTTCCACCTCTTCCCTGGGCAGGTCGCGGCAGCAGCCATCGTAGTGGGTCATCTCACCGTGGGCGCGCTGCTCGGCGTGGAGGGCTTCCAGACGCTCCTCGGTGCAGAAGCAGTAATAGGCCTTGCCCTCAGCCACCAGCTGCTCGGCATACTGCTTGAACATCCCCATGCGCTCGCTCTGGACGTAGGGGCCGACGGGGCCGCCGATGTCCGGGCCTTCATCCCACAGCAGGCCGGTCTCCCGCAGGGTGTTGTAGATGACATCCACAGCGCCCCTCCACATAGCGGCCCTGATCGGTATCCTCGATGCGCAGGATGAAGGTGCCATCCTCGTGCTTTGCCATCAGGTAGGTGTACAGGGCAGTGCGCAGGTTGCCAACGTGCATATAACCCGTGGGCGACGGCGCAAAACGGGTGCGGACTTTATTGCTCGGCATAGAAAAACGCTCCTTTATTCTCATGCAAAAAATTTGCGGATAGCTATGTTTTATTGTACTGATTCTGCGCAGTTTTGTCAATGCGGGATAATATCATGCATTCACAGCTTTGCTTTTTTTGTTCGCAATCTGCTATACTTGATTCAACAAATCGAAACTTGTCGGGGCGAGGCCCCTCCATCTTGCTACGCAAGACCGTTCTGTCACTTAAAAGCCCCACTGGGGCTTTCATTGTTCCGCTTCGCTCCACAAACGCGAATTTATATATAAAGGAGAATATTGATGAAACTATTTTTATGTTCGCACTTTTCAAGTGTAGGAAGTCTGATAAAGGAAGAAATTGAAAATAAAAAAGTCGCATTTATTCCAACAGCTTCGCTGCGTGAAGGCTACACCGGTTATGTCGGCTCGGCTCGAAAATTATTCAAAAAGTTGGGAGCAATCGTAACTGAAATTGATATTTCAACGGAGGCTTATTCAACGATACAGTCTGTTTTTGAAGATGCAGATGTGATATATTTTACCGGCGGAAATTCTTTCTTTCTTATGGACCAGCTCCGTAAAACGGGAGCTGATGGGCTACTGAAAAAGGAATTGGCAAATGGAAAATTGATGATCGGCGAGTCGGCAGGCGCAATTATATGCGCTCCAAGCATCCAATATATCGAGCAAATGGATGAAAAGCCGGAGGACTACTCACAAGAAGATGATGCAGGGCTTGATTTGATTGATTTCTATGTTCTTCCGCATTATCTTACAGCACCATTTAAGAAAGTTACCGAGAAAATAATGACTGAGTTTTCGGATTTGAATCTATGCCCAATTAACAACCGTCAGGGAATTGTAATTGACGGTGAAGGTTCAAAGGTTATTTGCAAAGACTAATTTGAAAATTCCAGTTTGCATATTTCTTAAAAAGATGTATGATATAAAAAAGACTCAGGAGGTTCAAATGAAATCACATAAATACTGGTCCATCGGTGCGCTGGTTTCCATGATCGGAACTTGCTACACCGGCTATAAGGATATGAAATCAGCACATAAATATTTTGCATTCAGTTCACTGATCTGCATGGCTATGGCCATTTACTCAGGTCATAAAATGATTTCTGGCAAATCCAGAAAAAAGAAAGAAGCTGCAGCTGAAGAATCTGCAGAATAATAAGAGGAATAGGGGAGTATTCCATTATATATAAGCCTGATGGAAAGGGGAGATTCCATCAGGCTCTTTCAAATCTACTCTTCCGTTTCTGGAAAAGATGGCTTATATCGTTTGTTTGCAGACTGTGGCACTACGATTTCAAAAAAATAATATCCCATATACCGAAGAGCTGCTTTTTTCTTCCGATAAAAACTTGCCCGGCTCATCCCCAGTTCAAGCATAATTTCCATGTCCGTCATTTTTCTGTGCCTGCAGAAGCAGCCATAAAGCACATCATAATATTCGCTTCCAACATTCGGGGTGAAATATTTTACCAGTGTCATTGCCCGATTGACCATATCACAAAGTCCATAGATTAGAATGATATTATTTACTTCTTTTTTCAGTTTTCCTAAATTCATGCGGTAATCGTAAGCATCCATATACTGAAGAGCATAGGCCATATTCTCATTGATCTTTTCCTGACACTCCTGCTCTAATTCATCCAGAACCATCTGATTTTCCAAAATCAAATCCTGATAATTGTTCATCAGTGCTTTCATCTTTTCATAGTACAGATCCATTCTCTCTTCTGTATGTCGTGCTGCATTTAGCGTAATTTCCTTAAACGATCTAATCGCATAATCTCTCTCTGTACATTATCAAAATCTCCTTTTTTACGTATTGAATCGTCTTTCTCTGACGTTCTACACTCCCATCCCTGTGATTTTGACGGTAAGCTCAATAAGAATTATTCTTGAGCAGAGCCACATCTGCATGGACAATATAGTGGGTATATTGTTTCATGGACATAGATGTAATGCCCTTATATGTAC
>ENA-OQKG01000116-OQKG01000116.1-human-gut-metagenome-genome-assembly--contig:-NODE-116-length-11057-cov-1.971089_pt1 | contig 11057 bp, 8 predicted proteins | sample MGYA00242649_ERZ504799 | MGnify/ENA primary metagenome ERZ504799 (study PRJEB26092, sample SAMD00036428) | human gut metagenome | host: Homo sapiens | study: EMG produced TPA metagenomics assembly of... | reverse complement strand
CCCTCGATCATATCCAGTTTGCTGTTGACAAGGTCATCATACACATCTTTGGTGGGCAACGTAATGGAAGGCTCCAGCTGTTCATTTGCAATTACGCTTTCCACCAGTGCTTGTTTGTTTTTCAGTTTCTGCGCCATATCGGGCAGGAAGTGATAATTTTCAATCATGCGCAGAATGATGTTTGCCATAAAATTGCCGCGGATGCTGCTCAACTCGATATAAATCGCTCCGGCATCCTCCACGGAAATTTGTGCGATGCTCATCAGGTAATCAGCCAGAGTCGTTTGCGTATCGTTCAAAATTCCCTGACTTGCCATACTGCGTTGCAGGATATTCATTTTTCGATAGTCCTGAATTATACCGGTTTTTATCAGTACATTCCACTACTTTATGCAGTCACATGGGTGGCATTCTCTTTCACCGAATTGATCGTATCCATCAGTTCACTCCCTGTTTTGCCATCAAACAGGCGGGTAAACAGGATGGGTTGGTCAAAGGGTGGTTTCATCAGCACCGCTTTGCTTTCCACATAACCGTTCTGCTCGATGTAATGAATGACCTTCTGCACGAACGCGATCTGCTTTGCATTCAGCGATTCGTCGTTGATGAACTTGGAAAATGCCTGCATGGCAGCATCGTGGTCCAGCTTTGCCACTTTACGCACCAGCAGACCAAAGGGTGTATCCCGAAACTCCCGTGCATAGTCCTCTTTGCTGCCCAGCTCACAGGTGAAGATATGTTCCAGCTCGGTATAGTCGCCCCGGGAAAGCGGAATGTTCTGGGTCAGCTTGTGGATGGCCAGCGTATCGCTGCGGTGCTCCATGATGTAGCGGTTCACACGTTCCCGGTACTCGCCGAAATCGTAGCCGGAATCCAGCGCTTTGCCCTCGGTCTGTTCCAGTACCGGGTCGGCAAGGGCCGTGTAGACAGGTTTTTGCCCTTCTACACCGTCCACCAGGAACTTGATGAGTTCCCGCAGTTCCTGCCGCATTTCCTCAAAGCGGAGCAAATCATGCGAGGTCAAAAATTCGTCTGTCTGCACCTCCCGGATGAGGGACAGCTTTGCCTGCACCTGCGGAATGGTAGCTTTCCCTTCCAGCAATGCCGCTGTATTGCGCAGCTGTTTCTGGGCACGGCCCAGCCCCGGCAGACCTTCCAGTTCACAGAGCAGCAAGCCATACACAAAGTTATCGAACCGCTTGGCGGCTTCATCTTTGTCGTCCAGCGAGATGAGCGGTGCCACCTCTTTCATCAGAGTACCCTTGTCCGTTTCGGTCAGGCTGACAAAGGCTTCCGGCTTCTGGTAGCGCTCCACGGCCTGTCGGTGCAGCCGCACGGATACCAGCTCCGGGTTCAGCGCTCCCACTTCGGCACGGCAGGTCTCCGTTAAGATCTTGCGCCAGTTCTGGTATTTTTCGTCCCCATAGGCTCCATCCTGCAGCGCGGCGGCAATCCGCACCTGCTTGCAGAAAATGCTCTCGGACAGGCTTTTGGTGTCCGCGCTCTCGTAGCCGTTGGGTTTCTGACGGAAAAATTCAAAGTTGCCGCAGTAGTCGAAGATCAGAAAACGCCGTTTGCCCGTATATTCGCCGTCGATGGCATCCACGCAGGCAAGGGATGGGCAGAGCCGCGTACCACGGCCGATCATCTGCCAGAACTTCGTTTTGCTGCGCACTTTTTTGAAAAACACCAGATTCACGCACTCCGGCACATCAATGCCCGTGTCCATCATATCCACCGAGACCGCAATAAACGGCGGCTTGTCTGGCTGCTTGAAGTCGTCAATGATGGACTGTGCATAGGCGTCATCGCAGACCACCCGCTGGATGAATCCCGGGTACTGGGTCTCCAGCTGCGGGTAGAGCTTGCCAAAGCGTTCCCGGATAAACTCCGCGTGGCGCTTGTTCTGGGCAAAGATGATGGTCTTGCCGATGCGGTCACCACCCGCCGTCTGGATGCCGCGTTCCATCAGGTCTTGCAGCACCGTGTCCACGGTGTTGGCGTTGAAGATAAACTTATTCAGCTTTTCGGATGGGATAAAGGTGGGCAGGGTGTCGTCCTCGGCAAAATCGTCCTCGTAGCGGGCCTTATCCTCCGGTGAAAGCTGGTCGTAGTGGATGCCCTCTTCTGTGAATTTCGTCTTGACCTCGTAGTTGTAGTAAGGCACCAGCACATGGTCGGTGTAGACCGCCGTGTCGTAATCGTAGGCGTAGGGTGGGGATGCCGTGCTCCATCTACGAAAAAGTCGTAGGTGTTGCGGTCTACATTCGGTTTTCGGGGTGGCGGTCAGACCCACCAGAATCGCATCGAAATAATCAAAAATGGCGCGGTATTTCTTGAAAATGCTGCGGTGGCTCTCGTCCACGATGATGAGGTCAAAGTGGGCGGGCGAAAACAGCGGCACGCCGTCCTTGGTCTTGGCGTTGTCGATGGCGTTGAGCATGGTGGGATAGGTGGAAAACACGATGCGCGCGGCCTTATCGTCCTTGGAGGAGCACAGGTTGCACAGCGACTGGTCCGGCAGATACTTCTTGAAGTCGTCCTTTGCCTGCTTGACCAGCGCGGTGCGGTCCGCCAGAAAGAGCACGTTGGTCACATGACCGCCCCGGCTCAGCACATCGGTCAGGCTGGATGCGGTGCGGGTCTTGCCCGTGCCAGTAGCCATGACCAGCAGATTGCGCCGGAAGCCCTGCGTAATATGGGCGCAGACTGCCCGGATGGCGTTTTTCTGATAGTAGCGGTCGGTGATTTTATCGTCAATTTCGATGGTGTCCAGCGGCTTTTTCTCGGCGCGGCGGTTCATCAGTTTCTGTAAATCGTCCTTGCAGAACACCCCGCTCACGGCACGCTGCGGGCCGCTCTGCTCATCCCAGAAATAGGTGGTGTAGCCGTTGGTGGTAAACAGCATCGGACGGCGGCCAAACTTCTGCTCCAGACAGTTTGCATAAAGCTGAGCCTGCTTGCGCCCGATGTTGGGGTCTTTGGTGCTGCGCTTGGCTTCAATGACCGCCAGCGGCAAGCCGTCCTTGCCCATCAGCACATAGTCCGCATAGCCCTTCTGCCCCAGCACGCCGTTCATGTTGTCCACTTCGTACTCGGTGCGCACATCGGCGTCCGGCCCGGTGAATTTCCAGCCCATGGCCTTGAGGTCGATGTCGATGATCTTCTGCCGCGTCTCGGCCTCGGTCAGGTCGACGGCGGTGAAACTGCGGCTCTGCTGGTTCTGCTGTTTGCTGGCCGTGTACGCCGCCGAAAGGCTCTCCACCTGCTTGCGCAGCGCTTCCAGCTCGGCATCTTTCTGGGTCAGCAGGCTTTCCTGCTCCCGGATCTTCTTTTCGTTCAGCGTTACTTTTTCGCCGGGGATGGCTGTCTCGTCAAAGGAGCGCTCCACATAGTCCGTGCCGTAGCAGTAATCCACCCACTGGATGAAGTCGAACAGCCCCCGCAGGCTGAACACTGCATCCGCCGCCGACACGCTATGCCCCGTATGTACCGCCAGATTGCCCGCCTTCACGATGCTGGGCAGCACGCTCCACACATTGCGGTCCACTGCGAACCGGAAGCTCGGCTCATGTAGCAGGGATTGCAGGTTGTCCTTGTAGGGCATCGTGATGGTTTTGTCTGCCGCATACACCCACTTCACCGCCAGCTCCAACGCCTTCCGGCACCCCACCGCGCACATTGCCGGGGAGGTGGAGAACACTTTCTCGGCCTCGATGGCGGCAGAGGCAAAGAGGGAATATTCAGGTTTGGTGGCAAGATAGGAGAAGTTGGACATGGGGAGGGCTCCTTTCAATAGTAAATCGAGCACTTAATTAAAGACTTCATCCAGCATTTCTGACACTTCTGCATCAGTTGCGGTCATTTTTTCTATCTCGGAACGAACCCGTTCGGTTATATCCTTACTATCTTCCATTGTTTGAGGCTGTCCTCCCAACTGTTGCGATTTCACCAGATTCATCGAAAAAATGTCGTGATTTGTTTGAATATGAATTTGACTTTCCAGTGGCTTTTTCTTGTCATCTGAAACTTCTCCATATGTAAAAAGATTTCTCCGAATTCTCTTCACAGTGCGGTTCCATTGAAACACTGTCTGTGAACCAGCCTCATGACTTAACACAATCAAATGCCTCGCTGAATTTTCCTGCAACCACTCCATAATCAATTTCCACCACTTCTTGTCCGTAGAACCAACAGACATTCCATAAATGCAAACAATTGTGCTGTTCTTTATTAGTTTTGTTGCACGTTCATCATAGTTCATCCGAATAATTTGATTTTGTACAGGCTTAATTATTCCCTCAATAACATCCAAATTTTCAGCGAAAGCCTTATTTGCGATTTGTGTCTCATCATTGACACCCATTATGAGATCATCTATATACCCATGGACATGAACAAGCTCGCTAATATATCCGCCACTGAATTTACAGCCACCGGCTTTCTCCTTAACCGCATTGAAACACTTATCTAAGCAATTGGTATATTAAACGTCACAAGTTAAAATAGACATCGTTTCTATCAATAACTCTTCTGAGCACCTCTGCGTCAGCAGGCCGAATCTTATAATATGTACTGAATGCCTTACTCATTCCCTCAACTGCATTGTCCAGTTTTGATTCATCAAACCGCTGTTCTTCATTTCTTATATAACTTATAAAAGAGTTGACAAAATTTTCAAACAGTTCCAAGTACACCGCTGTATCATTGAGCTCGCTTGAATATTTGCCAAATGCATTTTCAAAGTCGGACCACGTTTCTGATTTCAACTGAATAGCGGACTTAAAGTTCCTGAGATTCTCGTCATCTTTTTGTGTTTCAGCACAATACACTCTATAAAAATCAGAATAGGCCGTTTTTAGCCCAATTCCTAAATCGAAACCATTTCCGATAAGAAAAGTCACCTGCATGAACGTCCCTCGCAATACACGTTTTTTATATCATATCACCGAAATCTCAAAAAGTTAATATGCTGGATTCTTTCGTCTTGATTTTTCGAGATTTGCGCAGAACTTCTTCCGTCACGGCTGCACCGTGCCACCTCCCTCAAGGAGGGAGGCTTTTGCCTTGCGGTCACGTTAAGGCTCCCTCTTTGAGGGGGCTGGCGCCGTCAGGCGACTGGGGGAGTTACCCAAAATATTCCTGCATCAGCGCCTTTTTTCATCAGTTCCAGCTTTTCAAGGCTCTGCTGTACGGTCTGCTTCTGCTGGTCTACACGCTCCACAAAGGCAGCAAAGCGATTTTGGAGGGAAAGCGGCGGTACAATAACATTTAGTTCACTTAAAATTTTAAGATTGATATTTTTCTGTGCAACTTGAGGTGCTTGTTCATCCAAAATCTTTTGAAAAAATGAAAACCAGTAGTGGATGAAAAGCTCATTCGTCATGTTTCTGGAAATAAAACCAACAACACTATCTGGAAAGCACGCATCAAAAGTCAAAATACTTGTCTGTGCTATATTTGCCGCAATGGTGATGCATAGCGTCCCCTTAGGCCACATTTTGCTTTGAGCAAGTCCTTTTTCGGAATAGGTACTGTTAAACGATGTGATATATGTCTTAGCATTGGCAACTTCGCCTGTTTGAATTAACGGATATGGCCCGCCAAGTAACTCAGGAGAATTTCTTGGACGCGCTTTAGATACTCCTCGATTAAGCTCCCCTAACTCCGATAAAGGCTTTATTTCCCAATCCATAGTATTCTTTACTGGGTCTCCAAACATCTCCACAAACCTTGCCTTTACCAGCTCGTCCAGCTTGGCAAGTTGCTGCCTACGAAGAAAAATTAGCTTTGATGCCTTATCCAGCACTTTTACAATTTGCATTTGGTGTTCAAGCTCAGGGAGTTTTATATCCAGTTGACTAACCTGTTTGAGATAAATTCCTTTCTGTGCTACACCACGAGCTTCTTTTTCTAAAAACGGCCGCATATTTTGGAGTTGATACATCAGATAACGATTGTTTACAACTTCTCGCTCGGGCTTGATTACTGCAACACTTCGTTGCAAACAAATGCCCTTCAATTCTTCCGGAACAATTGCAACTCGGCCAATCGTTCCTACAATCGTCATTAGCAAATCGCCTTCGCTAACGGTTGTTCGCTTATTTTCTGCGATGTAGTCACTATGTGAAAGAAATCGTGGCGAATCCAATGTAATAAAGTCATCATCGATATTTTTAGAGCTCAGCATCAGGTACTCGCTCTGTTCAACACCCGATGGCGGGTTATGACTACCATCTGTAATCTGAATGCAAACCTCTCCCAACTTCGCCATCACACCATCTCCTCCAGCTCTGCTAGACCCTTGGTGATCTCCATTTCCAGCTCATGCAGGTCGGCAAGGATCTCCGTGGTCGAGGGATACTCCACCGGCACATACTCCGTCTCTTTGTACTTATTGATGGACAAATCGTACCCATTGGCGGCAATTTCTTCTTTGGGCACAAAGAAACTCTGCTCGGTGCGCTTGCGGTCAGTTTCGGCATCGAGGTTATGGAACCGGGCGATGATGTCCGGGATGTCGTTTTCCTTCACCTCGGTGCGCTTGTCGTCCAGCGAGAAGCCGTCGGCTTTCATATCGTAGAACCACACCTTGTCGGTGCCGCCCGCGCCGGTCTTGGTGAACACCAGCACCGCCGTAGACACGCCTGCGTAGGGCTTGAACACGCCGGAGGGCATGGAAATGACCGCCCGCAGCTGGTGGTTTTCAATGAGTTCTTTTCGGATGCTCTGGTGCGCCTTGCTGGAACCGAACAGCACGCCGTCCGGCACGATGCAGGCGCAGCGTCCGCCGGTTTTGAGCATTCGCAGGAAGAGCGCAAGGAAAAGCAATTCTGTTTTTTTGGTGTTGGTGACAGCCTTCAGGTCGTCGTTGATGCTCTCGGCATCCACAGTGCCCTTGAACGGCGGGTTTGCAAGGCAAACGGTGTACTTGCTGCAAATGGAGTTTTGCTTCGACACGCTGTCCTTGTAGTCGATCTCCGGGTTCGTGATGGAGTGGAGCATCAGGTTCATGGCCGAAATGCGCAGCATGGTGCGGTCCATGTCAAAGCCTGCGAACATCGGCCCAGCAAAATGCTGCCACTGTTCCGGAGTCATATCGTCCCCATAGTGCTTGCGAACATATTTTGCGCTGGACACCAGAAAACCTGCCGTACCGCAGGCCGGGTCACAGATGAAATCGTCCGGCGTGGGCTGCACCAGCTCCACCATCATATCAATGATATGCAGAGGCGTGCGGAACTGGCCGTTCCGACCCGCCGTTGCCAGTTTGCCCAGCATATACTCGTACAGGTCGCCCTGCATATCAAGGTCGGCAATGTCGTGGGTGTAAAGATCCTCCAGCCCGGTGATGATCTTTTGCAGCACCTGCGGCGTGGGGATCAGGAACATGGCATCGTCCATATACCGCGCAAAGGCGGTGTTGCCCTCGTCCGGGCGGGTGGGGTCGTCTGCAATCTCCACCAGCTCGCCGTTTGCGTCAAAGTCCGGCAGACGGCCATACTTCATCTTTTTGATGGCAGGGAACACCCGCTGCTGCATGGTCAGGAAAATTTCGCGGGAGTCCTTATCCTTGAAGCGGCTCCACCGCATAGACTGTCCTGCTTCGCTGGCCGGGAAGATGTGCTCCATCTTTCGCCTGCCATGTTTCAAAATCTTCGGTGGCAAGCTCTTTCTCGTCCAGTGACCGGATGAACATGAGATAGGTCAGCTGTTCAATGACGGTCAGCGGATTGGTGATGCCTCCTGCCCAGATGTCCGTCCAGATCTTGTCTACCTTATTTTTAATGGCTCCTGTTACCATGCGTTCCTCCTGAATGTTTGCCAATCGCAAACGCTTTGCATCTCGAATTTTTGGTGATAATATCACAATTTTATTATAGCAGTGTACGATTATATTTTCAATGTAGAGCGTTTAGCAGACGTGCTTTCTTGATCGCAAGGCAAGAAATTAGTGGAACGTTAAAACAGCAATTTGCGATATGCAATTCAACGCTGTTGCTGTTACATGAAGAAGTTGAATTGCTATAAAACGGTAAAGTGAATTTTACCTGCTTTGCCGTTTTTTCTTTACATCTGGACTCCAACATGCTTTTGTGCTATTCAGCGATTCCATCGCGCAGCCTGCGCTCTGCTTATCAACTGATGATCTCCGGCGGTGATGTGAAAGCCGTACAGGGAGCAACACTTGTGCAGGCTACCCCGGTTGAAGCAGAACCGACCATCTCCGTATCGGCACTGTTGGAACTTCTGAAGGACGCAGACCCCTCTGTAAAAGCGCAGCTCCGCTTGGCTTTGCTGACCTGAATTGCAAAAAATAGCACGAATTGCAGAGTAATTCACAGACTTACTCCATCTGACACGAAAAATGCGGACCGTGCAAAAACCGTGCAAATGGTGTATAAAAAGAAAATCCCACGAGGAATCTTACGATTCTTCGTGGGATTTTGGTGCGCTCGAGGGAACTCGAATCCCTGGCCCTCTGATTAAAAGAATCAAAGGTGCATCATTCGTCAAATTTCAAAAGTTCGAAGAAGCACTATTTTCATCGTATCATCAAAAAACATAACTTTGCACACACCGCATTATTTGCATACAGCGTAATGCTTTGCAACCGTTATCTAGCTATTCAGGTGTGCAAAAAGTGTGCAAAAATGTGCAGACGGGCAAAACAAAGCCCAATGGACAAATCAATCACCGGTTTTATGGCAGGGTTTAGGACATCCGAACAGACACCAATTGATATAGAAATGAGGTTCACCATGAACAAACTGCTTTCCTGCAGCTTTAATATGGATACCGACCGGGTGGAAGCCCGGTTCGAGGATGGCACCACCCTTGCCATCGACTGCATCGCCGTGGAGGACGAGTACGGCAGCACCCCGGCACAGCGGGCAGAGCTGGACTGGCTGCTCTACAATAAGCCCTTGGAGTATGCACAGCTTGTACTGGGTGGAGGGATAGAGCATTATCTTTCGCTCGGTTGCGACCATGGCAGACTGGAAGATTGAGGATTCGGCAGCCGTTCGCAAAAAATTAAAGAATCATCTTTACAAAGGCCATTGCTATTTAAACGAAAATCGAATATAATATAGATAGGAAAGCGGACGTCATTCCGCTGGTGTGGCTGACACCTAAAATCCGATCGGATGCAGGACGTAAGGGCCTGAGGTTGGCGGGCAACGATAAAACCCGAAAGAGATGCAGGACATAGGGGCCTGAGGTTGGCGGACAACGATAAAATCAGTCGCAAGGGACATCGGACAGCACTACGGTGTTGTAGGTGTCCTTTTATTTTGTAAAAACGCAAAGGAGCGCAGAATCAACTATGACGAAAAAAGAAGCACTGTCCATCGTTTTTTCCTGTGCGCCATTGTATAAAGAGAATTTGGTAGACAGAAGCCTGCTGTTCATCACCACCGACAAGCACAAGAATGTCCATTGTCTGGAGGTCACGTTCGATATTGGCAACTTTTTGCACATGACAGGCTTCAAGCTGCGGAAATCCGGCATCAATGCTCGGCACTTTTTCAATCTGTGCTATGACAAACGTCTGACCGAAGCGGACTTTGATTTTTCCGCAGACGGAACCACCGAAATGAAAATGCGGGTTCTGCCCAGCCTGATGAAGAAGAACCTCTCCGCAAAAATGCTGGGCGATTATAATATGAGCCAGCCTAAGCTGTACACTGACAAAATCGCTGGTTCCCTCAGTGCCTGCATGGGGTTTGTCCGGGATGGTGGTGAAGGCCGTTTCGTACCTAACACGGTGCTGGAAGGCGATATACGAACCAAGGTAAAGGCCGCTGACCGAATCATTGCTACATATCGCAAGAGCCGCAGTGAGGAGCAGTATTCGGAAATCGTATTCACCGCAAAGAAAGTTGAATGGGAAAAGATTGTCCTTCCCGATGAATACAGCTATCTTGTCTTACCTGAATAACGAAAGAATGCCCACCCACCGATGGAACTGAATCTCCACGGTGAGCGGGCATTTTGCGTTTTTGTTCGATTCGAGTGAATCTATTCGGCTTGTGGTTTTCGCTTAACCCACGGTTTGGCTCCATAACAGGCTGATGCCGAACCGGTCCATTACTTCAACGCCACCGATAGCTGGTCATTGCCGCTATCCTCTAAGGGTATTATACATCAGTGATGTAACATTTCAAGGAAAAATATTTGCATATCATAGCAACTGGCCACCCACTGCACTGGCTAGTACGGCAGGTGGCCATTCCCTCTTCATTTCCTTCTTACAAACTGAATCGGTCAGGTCAAATCTTCACCGTTGGTTGCAATGACCTTTTTATACCAATAGAAACTGTCCTTCTTCAAACGCTTGCCATCACCCGTGCCATCATCCTGATAGTCAACATAGATGAAGCCGTATCGTTTTGCCATTTCTCCGGTAGAGGCGGACACGAGGTCAACGCAGCCCCACATAGTGTAGCCCATCAAATCCACACCATCCAGCGTAACGGCATCTCTCATAGAGGATAGGTTTTTCTTTAGATAATCGATACGATAGCTGTCGTGAATTTTGTTGTCCGATGTCAGTTCATCTGCCCAGCCAATACCGTTTTCAACGATCCATAACGGTTTATGATACCGGTCATATAGCGTGTTACAGGCCAATCGCAGACATGCAGGGTCCGTAGCCCATCCCCATGCATTGGTTTCCAGATACGGATTTTTTACTCCCATAGAGAAATTTCCGCCTGTTGTACCCAAGCCATCTTCATGCACAGTAACTGTATTGCTACCATAGCAGGAAAAACTCAGGAAATCGCATGGATACTGTTTGAGCACTTCATAGTCTTCCTGTGTATCCTGCAAAACGATGCCCTCACGCTCATATTTTTTCAATCGATATTCTGGATAGAAACCTCGCATCTGGACATCGCTGTAAAAATAACGGCTCTGCTGCATTTCCATCGCTTTGATGTTATCTGCCGGGTCGCAGGTGTAGGTATAGAGGGGGCGGTATGCCAGCATCATTCCAACACGAATTGCCGGGTCGATTTCATGTGCTAACCTGACTGTCCGTGACGATGCCA
>ENA-OQKG01000114-OQKG01000114.1-human-gut-metagenome-genome-assembly--contig:-NODE-114-length-11088-cov-2.547943_pt1 | contig 11088 bp, 13 predicted proteins | sample MGYA00242649_ERZ504799 | MGnify/ENA primary metagenome ERZ504799 (study PRJEB26092, sample SAMD00036428) | human gut metagenome | host: Homo sapiens | study: EMG produced TPA metagenomics assembly of... | reverse complement strand
CGACCACCGAGTATTCCGCTGCGGTCGCCCAACCCGTAGGAATGTCTACCGGGAGGCAGACTGTCTACTGTCTTTTTTGCTTCACCCAATAATTCCCCTTTCGTAGTAACAGTGGATAACATGGATATCGGCTGCGTGGAACTGCTGCTCCGGGATGGGAGAAAAATTTCCATTGACAAAAACTGCCGCTCACCTGCGTAACGGAACGCAGGCGGGCGGCGTTTTGCACTATCGGCTCTGAGACTGCCGGAAATTACAGCTTATGAAAGACTTTCAATGATCTCCGCACTCTTTTCAATGCCGATGACCCCACTATCCAGCGCAATATGATAGTTGGCGGCATTGCCCCAGTTCATATCGGTGTAGAAGCGGTAGTAGGCGGCGCGGCGCTTGTCCTTCTCCTTCAGCCGGGATTCGGGAGATTTCTCCCGCTCGCCGTAGACTCGCACGATGCGGTCTGCCCGGAACTTCAGGTCGGCGTGGACAAAGACCTTCAAGCAGTCGGTGCGGTCTTGCAGGATGAAGTCGGCGCAGCGCCCCACGATGACGCAGGACTCTTTTTCTGCCAGTTCCCGGATGATCCGGTATTGCAGCTTCCAAAGCAGGTCCTCGTTAGTGAGACCGAAGCTGCGGTCGGTGAAGGCAGAAGCAAGGAAGCCGGCCGGGGGTGTACTCTCCGGCCTCCCTGACGTAGTTTTCGTCAAAGCCGCTTTCTGCAGCCAGCTTCTGAAGCAGTTCGGCGTCGTAGCACCGGATGCCCAGATGCTCTGCCACCAGTTTGCCGATGGTTCTGCCGCCGCTGCCAAACTCACGGCTGATGGTGATGATGCGTTTTTCCATTAGACTTCTCCTTTCGTGCTCAGTTCACGGTAGGTCTTACAGATCAGATAGCCTGTAATCAGGAAGGTGAGGATATCCGACATGGGCATGGAGTACAGCACGCCGTCCAGTCCGAAGAACCGGGGCAGCAGCAGAGCAAAGCCCACGCCGAACACCACCTCACGCACCATGGACAGGGCGGTGGATTCCGCCGCCTTGCCCATGGCCTGCAAAAAGATGAAGCACGCCTTGTTGACACAGGCCAGAATGATCATGCACAGGTAGATGCGGAAGGAGCGCACTGCAAAATCGGTGTAGTAGACGCTCTCGTTGGCAGCACCGAACAGGGCGATCAGCTGCCGCGGGAAGCCCTCCACCAGCACCAGCGCAACAACGCCCACGGCCGCTTCTGCCAGCAGCAGTTTTGTGAACAGCTCCTTCACACGGGCAGGCTTTTTTGCGCCCATGTTGAAACCCACCACGGGGATGCAGCCAGCCGCCATGCCCACCACGATGGAGATGACGATCTGGAAGAACTTCATCACGATGCCAACAACTGCCATGGGAATCTGTGCATACTGCTCCTGCCCGAACACGGTGTCCAGTGCGCCGTATTTGCGGATCATGTTGTTGATGGCTGCCATAGCCGCCACAAGGCTGATCTGGGACAGAAAGCTGGTCATGCCAAGGGTCAGGGTGCGGCCGCAGATGGAGCCCTTCAGCCGGTAGTCGCCCTTTTCAGGACGGATGATCTTCATGTGCAGCAGATACCACACTGCCAGCGCTGCGGTGACCAGCTGACCGATCACAGTAGCCACCGCCGCGCCCATCATGCCCCAGCGCAAGCCGAAAATGAAAACGGGGTCCAGAATAATGTTCAGCACCGCACCCGCAAGGGTGGAGATCATGGCAAACCGGGGGTTGCCATCCGCGCGGATGATGGGGTTCATGGCCTGCCCAAACATATAAAAGGGCACGCCCAGCGTGATATAAAAGAAATACTCCTGGGAGTGGTGGTAGGTCTCGGCGTTGACCGTTCCGCCGAACATGGCGAGAATGTTGTCCGCAAAAACCAGATAGAGCGCCGCCAGCACAATGCTGCTGACCAGACACATCACCACCGCATTGCCGACGCTCCGCTTTGCCTTGGGGACCTCGTTCTGCCCAAGGCTGATACTGACGAAGGCGCAGCAGCCGTCACCGATCATCACGGCAATAGCCAGTGCCACCACCGTCAGGGGGAAAACGACCGTATTGGCGGCGTTGCCGTAGGAGCCAAGATAGCTGGCGTTTGCAATAAAGATCTGGTCCACGATGTTATACAGTGCGCCGACCAGAAGCGAAATAATGCACGGGATCGCATACTTCTGCATCAGCTTGCTGATGCGCTCCGTGCCGAGAAATTGATTGGAGCTTTCCATGGGATTCACCTTTACCTTTCCATTTTGGGGCAAACAAAAACAACGGGCAGCCCTCATGCAACCGGTTTTACGCATGAGTGCTACTCGTTGTACGAAATCATTATAGCCTGCCTGTCTGGAATTTGCAAAGGCAGTTTTGCACAAGAATTGTACTGGGCATTCTGCGCAGATTGCACGAGGAAAACTTTGTGAAAGATGCCCTTTGAAGCCCGCCAACCTACCGTGGTACAATAAAGTAAAGAGTAAAATTACGCTGGAAAGTCTGTTTTTGCAGCCTTTTCATACAAGGGAAAGAGGCAATACCATGTCACGGTTTCAGGCGGGAGCGCTGGTGGTCTACGGAAATCTGGGAGTGCACGAGGTGGAAAGGGTCGGGCTGCGGCACTTTTGCGATGAGCCCGCCAGAGAGTATTACACCCTCCGGCCCTATTTTTCGGATTCCCACGACCGCAGCTATATCCCCACGGCAAAAGAGGGTGTTCTGCGCCCGGTGACCCCGGCACAGCAGGCAGCAGCCGACCTTGCACGGATCAAAGCGGAGACGCTGCCCATCCCTACGGGAATTCAGACGGCGCTGGCAGAACACTATCAGGCACTGCTCCACACCAATGATTTTTACCAGTACCTGACCCTGTTCAAGGAGCTGGGACAAAAGCAGACCCAGCAGCAAAGCCGTGGCCGGAAGATCAACGCTATGGATACCTACTTCTACCAGATGGTAGAGCGCGTCCTGCGGGAGGAGCTGGCGGTGGCGTTTGGGGAATCGCAGCAGGAAGCCGGCAGGCGTCTGCTGGAGATTTTGCGCTGAAGCTGCATGGGTACTTTTTGGTGCGTATATTCAGTTCAAGGATGTTGTCGTGGTCGGCTCGATCTCCTACATTTATTATTTGGTGTTGATCGATCAATTTTAATGGAATCTTTATATTTCTACAATTTTCTTTACGGCTCTTTTATCTATTCCATGCTAATCTTTATGCACACGGATAGGTAAAGGAGCTTTTATGATTCAATATCCTCGTTACAAGCGGCACCGTTTTTCTTCTTTTCAGGTTATTATTGCAGGTTTTGCGGCAGTCGATCTGGTGGGCGCATTGCTTCTGATGCTCCCGATCGCTGCACAGCAGCGGTGCGTCACACCGTTCCATGAGGCACTGTTTACCTCCACCTCCGCCCTTTGTGTGACCGGACTGGTGGTTCAGGATACCGGCAGCTACTGGTCGGCATTCGGGCAGAGTGTGATCCTTCTTCTGATCCAGATCGGAGGATTGGGCGTCATTACGGTGGGCGCTGCCTTTGCGCTGCTTTCCGGGCGAAAGATCTCCCTCAAGCAGCGCAGCACGATGCAGGAAGCTACGGCTGCCCCGCAGATGGGCGGCATCGTGCGGCTGACAGGCTTTATTCTGCGGATCACCGCTCTGTTTGAACTGGCCGGTGCTGCACTGCTGCTGCCGACGTTCTGCGCCGATTATGGTTTGCGCGGGATCTGGTACGCGTTGTTTCATTCCATTTCGGCGTTCTGCAATGCCGGCTTTGACCTGCTGGGAACAGAGGGGGCAAAATTTGTTTCGCTGACACGGTATGCAGGTAACCCATTGCTTACCACAGTGATCGCGGCCCTGATCGTCTTTGGCGGACTTGGCTTTCTGACATGGGAGGATATTTGTACATATCGCCTTGATTTTCACCGTTACCGGATGCAGAGCAAGGTGATCCTTGTCACAACGGCATTTCTTCTGGTATTGCCGACGCTGTACTTTTATTGCTTCGAGTTCACGGCAGGCTCTGCCCGGCAGCGCATTTTATTGTCGATGTTTCAATCCGTTACCCCCCGTACTGCCGGTTTTAACACCGCCGATCTTGCTGCGATGGGCAGCACTTCACAGGCATTGATGGTGGTTCTGATGCTGTTGGGCGGTTCGCCCGGCTCTACGGCAGGCGGCATGAAAACCACAACATTTGCCGTTCTGCTGGCCAATATGTGGGCGACCTTCCGCCGCAGAGAAGATGCCGAATTTTTCGGGCGGCGCATAGATGGTTCTGCGGTCAAGAATGCTGCCACGATCGCAGGGATGTATTTGACGCTGTTCTTCCTCGGAGCCTTTGTCATTGCTGCGGCCGAGCAGCTGCCGATGTCAGTCTGTCTGTATGAGACTGCTTCGGCTGTGGCAACGGTGGGTCTGACATTGGGCATCACGCCGCAGTTGGGGGTCCTTTCGCAGGGGGTGCTGATCGCACTGATGTTTTTGGGACGTGTTGGTGGATTGACGTTGATCTATGCGGCATTTGGCAGCAGCCCTGCCCACTCTCGTCTGCCGCAGGAGAAGATCGCAATCGGATAAAGGAGACAAGTATGAAATCGATTCTTTTGATTGGGCTTGGCCGTTTTGGCCGCCATATTGCGCAGGAACTGAATGAGCTGGGTCATCAGGTCATGGCAATCGACAGCAACGAAGACCGTGTGAACGCTGTGCTTTCCTATGTGACGAATGCACAGATCGGTGACAGCACCAGCGAATACTTTCTGCGCTCCCTTGGTGTTGGCAATTTTGATGTGTGTATCGTAACCATCGGCGGCAATTTTCAGAGTTCGTTGGAAACAACATCACTGCTCAAGGAGCTGGGCGCAAAGCTTGTGGTCTCGCGTGCAGAGCGGGATGTACAAGCCAAGTTCCTGCTGCGCAACGGTGCGGATGAAGTGGTCTACCCGGAAAAGCAGCTGGCAAAGTGGGCAGCGATCCGATACAGCTCTGAACACATTCTGGATTATATCGAGCTGCAGGACGACCACGCCATCATGGAAGTGACCATTCCGCCGGAATGGGTGGATCGCACGATCGGTGAGATCAATATCCGAAAAAAAGTATAACATCAACATTCTTGCGCTGAAAAAAGACGGAAAGCTCGATATGAGCATTACGCCGGATACGCAGCTGTGCCGGGACGAAAGTATGCTGGTTTTGGGAAAATATGCATCGATCCAGAAGTGTTTCCGGCTCTGAAAAGATAGGACGGATCATATGGATGTCGTTTTGTTACTGATGGTTCTTGGAGTTATGTTGAGTGGTTTTTGGGCAGCAGATGCGCTGGATCACATGCGGAAGGAGATCATTCGACAGGAAGGAAAAAGACGTGGCTGGTGGTCGTGACCATCAAATTGTGCTATACTGTGGGCAAGGCAGGTGATCTTTATGAATCAGAACGACCCACCCACTGAACATATTCTGGCGTGTCTGTCGTCCTCTCCCTCCAATGCAAAGATCGTGCGGACGGCAGCAACGATGGCAAAGGCGTTTGGAGGGACCTTTACAGCTCTGTATGTCCGGACTCCGGATTCGGATCAGATGGGACAAGAAGACTGTCGGCGCTTGCAGCAGCACATTCGTATGGCAGAGCAGGCAGGTGCCGACATTTCTACGATCTATGGGGATGACATTCCGCAGCAGATCGCAGAGTTTGCCCGCATCTCCGGCATTACAAAAATCGTACTGGGGAGCTCCAGCGTACATCGCCGCCATTTCTGGAGTGGACCGTCACTGACTGAAAAATTGACGATGACTGCGCCTAATCTGGATATTTACATCATCCCGGATGCTTCTGCAGAGAACGGCTACGGTTCAGGACGGAAGCTGTTCACCCGTCCGCTTCTGCCGTCTGTCCGTGATCTTCTGATTACCGCAGGCATCCTGAGCTGCATCACGCTCATCGGCTTCTTTTTCCTGCAGCTGGACTTTGCGCGTTATAACATTATTATGCTCTATATGCTGGGGATGCTGTTCACCGCATTGTGTACCAGCGGTTACACCTGCGGTGTGCTGGGCTCTGTTGCCAGTGTTGCGCTGTACAATTTTTTTCTGACGGAACCGCGCCTGACATTCCATGCGTATGACCCCGGTTATCAGGTTACGTTTGCCCTGATGCTGACCTCCGCAATTATTACCTGTACGTTGACGACACGGTTGAAAGACCATGCAAAAATGTCTGCGCAGGCAGCATTCCGGACAAAAGTACTATTTGATACGAATCAGCTTTTACAGAAAGCCAAAAGTGAAGAAGAAATCTTTTCACTGACGGCATCCCAGCTGATGAAGCTGCTGAACCGGAGTCTGATCGTCTACCTGGAACAAAACGGAGGTCTTGGGGCAGAACAGGTTTTTGGAGTTGACGGGGAAACGGCGCAAAACATCTTTTCTGCACCGGAAGAACGGGATGCAGCAAACTGGACGTTTGCCAACAAAAAGCGTTCCGGTGCAGGCACGGATAGCTACCCGGATGCAAAGGGACTTTATCTTGCACTTCGGACCGGAGGCGGCGTGTTTGGAGTGATCGGGATCGATCTGTCCGAAAAACCGCTGGATGCCTTTGAAAACAGTGTGCTGCTTTCCATTCTGGGCGAAGGTGCGCTGGCCATCGAAAACCGCAGAAATGCGCTGGAAAAAGAGCAGGCAACCGTGCAGGCAAAAAATGAAGAGCTGCGGGCAAACCTGCTACGCACGATCTCCCATGACCTGCGTACCCCGCTGACTTCCATTTCCGGCAATGCCAGCAATCTGCTTTCCAACGGAGAAACGCTGGATACAGAGACCCGGAACAAGATCTGCACCGATATTTTTGACGATGCACAATGGCTGATTGGTCTGGTGGAAAATCTGCTTTCCATCACCCGCATTGAAGATGGACGGATGAATCTGCAGATCTCACCGCAGCTGATGGACGAAATGATCGAAGAAGCGCTGCATCATGTCAACCGGAAAAGCTGCGAACACACCATCACAACACAGTATGGGGACGAGATCCTTCTGGTCAATGTGGATGCACGGCTGATCATGCAGGTCGTTGTCAATCTGGTGGATAACGCCATCAAATACACCCCCGTGGGCTCGGTCATTCAGATTTCGGCTTACCGGAAAGACCATCAGGTCGTAGTGGACGTTGCAGATAACGGTCCCGGCATTCCGGATCGTGCAAAAGCACAGGTGTTCGAGATGTTTTATACCGGGCAGAGCCGCATCGCAGACAGCCACCGCAGCCTTGGACTGGGCTTGCCCCTCTGCCGTGCAATCTTGACGGCTCACGGCGGAACATTGACCCTGCGTGACAACATTCCCAATGGCAGTGTCTTTTCCTTTGCATTGCCGCAAAGCGAGGTGAACATTCATGAATAAGCCGTCCATTCTGGTCGTAGAGGATGATGTTCCTGTACGGTGTCTGATCACAACGACCCTGAAGACCCACGGCTATAAATATCTGACTGCTTCCAATGGGGAAACGGCGATCATGATGACTACCAGCCACAATCCGGACATCATGCTGCTGGATCTTGGGCTGCCCGATATAGACGGCATCGAGGTCATCCGCAGCGTCCGCACATGGTCGAACCTGCCCATCATCGTCCTGAGTGCCCGGAGCGAGGATTCTGATAAGATCGAGGCACTGGACAACGGCGCAGACGATTATCTGACAAAGCCGTTTTCCGTGGACGAGCTGCTGGCAAGACTGCGTGTAACGCAGCGCCGATTGAATCTGCTGGCTTCTGACGGCATAAACAGTCCGGTTTTTGTCAATGGTCCTTTAAAGATCGATTTCTCGGCCGGGTGCGTCTGGCTGGGTGAGAATGAATTGCATCTGACCCCCATCGAGTACAAACTGCTGTGTGTGCTGGCGCATAATGTGGGCAAGGTGCTGACGCATACATCCATCACACAGCAAATATGGGGAAGCACGCAGGAAAATGACATTGCTTCCTTGCGTGTTTATATGGCATCCCTGCGCAAAAAAATTGGAACGATACCCGGATGCGCCGCATCTGATCCAAACCCATGTTGGTGTCGGATACCGGATGCTTCGTGTGGAAAACGATGAAGCATAGTAAAAAAACAGGGTGCGCCCTGCGGACGCACCCTGCAAAAGACCACAGACAAGCGATATGTACAACAGGGCGTTCCCCGTCGGGAACGCCCTGTTTTTCTTTGTTGGTAGTGTGATGAGCCTGTTCCGCCTGCCATACGGAGACATTTTTTTGCGTTATTTTTTCTATGGAGCTGTTTTGCAGCAGCCCCTCTCTGCCGTTAGCGGTTCTTATAAAGTTTCAGGTGCGGTCAACGCGCTTTTTGCCGAGGTATGCGGCCTTGACCTGTTCATTGGTCAGCAGTTCAGCACCCGTGCCGGAAAGGGTCAGGGTGCCGGTCTCCAGCACATAGGCGTAATCGGCCACCTTCAGGGCCATGTTGGCGTTCTGCTCGTTCAGCAGCACGGTGATGCCCTGCTGGTTCACGGTGCGGATGATATCAAAAATCTCCCGCACCACGATGGGCGCAAGGCCAAGGCTTGGCTCGTCCAGCATGAGCAGCTTCGGCTTGCTCATCAGGGCGCGGCCCACGGCCAGCATCTGCTGCTCGCCGCCGGAAAGGGTGCCGGCGCTCTGCCAGCTGCGCTCCTTCAGGCGGGGGAACAGACTGTACACCCACTCAAGGTCTTTTTCGGTTTCGGCCTTATCCTTGCGCAGGTATGCGCCGATCTTCAGATTTTCCAGCACAGTCAGGTCGGCAAACACCCGGCGGCCCTCCGGCGACATGGCAATGCCGCTGGCCACGATCTGGTCGATGGGCTTGCCCAGCAGTTCCTGCCCGTTCCACAAAATGGAGCCGCTCTGTGCCTTTACAAGGCCGGAAATGGTGCGCATCAGGGTGGACTTGCCTGCGCCGTTGGCACCGATCAGGGTAACGATCTTGCCGTCCGGCACGTTCAGCGACACACCGCGCAAGGCCTGAATGCCGCCATAGGAAACATGTAAATCCTTGATCTCAAGCATCTTCGTCCACCCCCAGATAAGCGTCGATCACCCGCGGGTCGTTCTGCACCTCGGCGGGCGTACCCTCGGCGATCAAGCGGCCAAAGTCCAGCACATAGACCCGGTCGGAAATATCCATCACCAGATCCATGTGGTGCTCGATCATGAACACAGTCAGTCTGAAATCGGTGCGGATGCGGTCAATAAAGGCGGTCAGTTCTTCGGTCTCCTGCGGGTTCATACCGGCAGCAGGCTCATCCAGCAGCAGCAGCTTCGGCTCGGTGGCAAGCGCGCGCGCGATCTCCACCCGGCGCTGCAGGCCGTAGGGCAGGCCAGTAGCCAGTTCATTGCGCACATCCTCAAGTCCCAGCACATGCAGCAGGTTTTCGCACTCCTCGCGCTGGCGCTTTTCCTCGTCTGCATTCAGCCGGAAGGTAGCGCTCAGCAGGTTGGCCGAGCGGCGGCAGTGCTTGGCGATGAGCACGTTCTCAAACACGGTCTGGCTCTTCCATAGACGGATATTCTGGAAGGTGCGGGCAATACCCATCTGGGTGATCTTATCGGGCGTGGGGGCGATCATGTGGGAATACTTGCTCGCGTTCTGGCCCTTATAGAGCTTTTTCATCTTGCCGTGGGGCGTGTTCTCAATGATCTTGCGTCCCTCGAACCACACCGCGCCGTTGGTGGGCGCATACACGCCGGTGACAACGTTGAACGCGGTGGTCTTGCCGGCACCGTTGGGGCCGATGAGGGAGACGATCTGATCTTTATCCACCTTCAGGTTCAGATTGTCCACAGCCACCACGCCGCCAAACTGCATCGTGGCGTTTTCAATGGTCAATACGTTTTCACTCATTTGGAACGCGCCTCCTTTTTGGCAGCTTTTGCAGTGGATGCGGGCTTTTTCTGGAACAATTCACGGTCGCCCATGATACCCTTGCGGAAGAACAGCACCACCGCCATAATGATGATGCTGAACACCACCATGCGGAAGCCGGAACGCAGCAGCGGCACACGGAAGCCGCCGATCCAGGTCTCATTGTCGAGGAAGCGCAGCAGCCATTCGGAGCTGGCGATGAACAGGGAAGGACGCGATGATGGAGCCGGACACCGAGCCGATGCCGCCAATGACCACGATCAGCAGGATCTCGTAGGTCATGCTGGATTTGAAGGTGGTGGCCTGCACGCTGGCCTGATACATGGCAAGCATTGCGCCGGAGATACCGGCAAAGAAGCTGCTGATGATAAAGCTAATGCGCTTGTGGCTGGCAAGGTTGATGCCCATGGCTTCGGCAGCGATCTCATCGTCACGGATGGCCTTGAAGGCACGGCCATAGGTGGAGTTGATGAGCAGCAGGATGATGGCGATACACACACCGGAAAAGAGGAAGGGCATCACCGTTTCCAGATGCAGGGTCGTGCCGCCCAGCGAAAGGTTGAAGCTGGCAAAGCTGGTGAAACCGTACAGAAGGTTGGAACCGTTGGTCAGCGGGCCAAAGCCTTCGTAAACCACGGCGGCACGGATGATCTCTGCAAAGCCCAGTGTGGCAATGGCAAGGTAGTCACTCTTCAGCTTCAGCACCGGCAGGCCGATGAGAAAGGCGAACAGCGCTGCGATAAAACCGGCCAGGATCAGGCAGAAGACAACGCCCAGCAGCAGGCCGAAGCCGCCCAGAGGTTTGGAGAGCAGCTCCGGGATGGAGAAGCCGATGCCGCCGTTTGCATAGCGCTGATAGATGGACTTCTGCGAAGCGGCGGGAATGGTGAGGATGGCGTAGGTGTAGGCACCCAGCAGCATAAAGCCTGCCTGACCCAGACTGAACAGGCCGGTAAAGCCGTTCAGCAGGTTCATGGAGACAGCCACCAGTGCATAGATGGCACCCTTGCGCAGCACGGTGAGCAGCATGGAGGGCACAAAGCTAAGGTTATCCAGTGCCAGCAGCACCACCAGCAGAGCGGCCAGCGCCAGTGCGGCCCGGAGATAGATGCGTTTTTTCTCTTGTTTCATGGTCATCACACTTTCTCGGTCAGGTTTTCACTGAACAGGCCGGTAGGCTTGAC
>ENA-OQKG01000111-OQKG01000111.1-human-gut-metagenome-genome-assembly--contig:-NODE-111-length-11190-cov-4.125825_pt1 | contig 11190 bp, 7 predicted proteins | sample MGYA00242649_ERZ504799 | MGnify/ENA primary metagenome ERZ504799 (study PRJEB26092, sample SAMD00036428) | human gut metagenome | host: Homo sapiens | study: EMG produced TPA metagenomics assembly of... | reverse complement strand
CCCTTTCCGAACCCGGAAGCTAAGGCCTGGTCGCGGCGATGGTACTGCACTCGAGAGGGTGTGGGAGAGTAGCACGCCGCCGCATTCAACGTCGGGGTTCCCGTCGAGCGTGACGCTCCGGGAACCCTTTTTTTTTGTTTGTCTTCCGGTTTCCGGGGGATTCCCGGGCGTGACGCTCCGGGAACCCCTTTTCTTATTCCCGCACACGGGTGTTTCCTCCGCCCATTGGAGGTTTTCGGACGCCGGAAGGACTGCCGGAGGGATGATTCCTCCACCCACTGGGTGTTTTGTTCCGCCGGAAGGCCCGTGGGCGGGAGGATCGCTCCAGTCACTGGGAGTCCCGGGACGCTGGGGATCCCAGGAATTTCAGGGGAGCTTCCTGCCCTTATCCGATGGTGGAATAGACTGGGGAACCATGCATTATTTCGTACCCAAACGCTGCGTCGAATCGAACAAAATCATGTATCGCGACAAAGCGACGGCCCGGCAGGCCGCCGACCAGAGCTGGCGTGAACGCGGCACTGAACTATGGGTGTATCGGTGCGAATTCTGCGGAACCTGGCATCTCACACATCGCGATCCAGCGCTAAAGGGCGTTGCCAATCGCTGTTGCAGTATCTTTTAATATCATTCGATATTGCTGACATTGCAACAAGAAATCTCAATAGAAGATTGCAAAAAAGATTGGCTATCATGCGATATGTGATAGCCAATCTTTTTGTATTTTTGGGGGAATATCAATCGCCATATATCGACAATATATTGCGATAATCCAAGAATATTTGATGATTAGTCGGTGATGTCGGCTTTGTAGAAGTTCACGTAGGAACGGCTCGGCGTCGGACCGCGCTGACCCTGATAATGCGAGCCGGTGCCTTGCGAACCGTACGGATGTTCGGGCGGGGGAGCTGAGCTAGGAAAAAAGCACATCTGGCCGATCTTCATGCCCGGCCACAACTTCACCGGCAATGTCGACACATTCGACAATTCCAACGTGATATGACCCTCGAAACCAGGGTCGATGAAGCCTGCGGTGGAATGTGTGAGAATACCCAAGCGGCCCAGTGAGCTCTTGCCTTCCAGGCGGGCGGCAATCGTCGGATCAAGCTTCACGTACTCCCACGTGGAACCCAATGCGAACTCACCCGGATGCAGAATCCACGGTTCGCCCGGAGCCACCTCGAACTGCTCGGTCAGCTCGCCCTGATTCTCAGCCGGATCGACATACGTGTACGCATGATTGTTGAACAGACGGAAGAAACGGTCCAAACGCACGTCAATGGAAGCGGGCTGCACCATTTCCGGGGTCCACGGATCGAGTGAAATATGACCTTCGGCCTGCGCGGCGAGAATGTCGCGATCGGACAGCAGCATCGAAACTCCTTATTGCCAGGCACGCGAATGTGCCGGTATGGCGCTCGCCAACATTCGAACGTTCGCATGGTTGAGCGTGCGAATGCCGGCAATTGCGAAATGATTATTAGCTGGCTCTAGTCTAACGCGGTATCGCTATATCGTGGCTTATATCGGGTTGTAACGATTGCCGTGTGCTTGGTACGCAAAATCCGTTGCATCGGATTTTTCTGCAGGATTTTTCTACGGGATTCTTCCGCAGGATTTCTTACAGGATTCCCGGCGCGATATCGTGCGCGGCAAGCCAGTCGCGCAAATCGCTGAATTCGTTGAGACTGACCGCATGATCGAGTCCACGGTAGCTTTTCGACGTGAGGAACGTATGCTCGTCCAGCCAAGCGGCGGTTGCGAAAAGCTCCGGCATCGGAATCACGGTATCGTTCTTGCCATAGCCGTAGAACACAGGAATATTCAATTCCGCGACATGACTGTCGGCCGGCGCGCTACCGGCGACGATTCCCGGCGCAAGGAAGCCGGAAAGCGAGATTGACGCGGCGTACCGTTCCGGATGGACGCGCAACAAATGAATCGCCAGCAAACCGCCTTGCGAGAAACCGATCGGCGCTACAGCGCGATCTTCGGGAACATTGCGCGCAACCCAATCGTCAATGGCTTGAGCGGCAGCATAAGCGTCTCGATCCAGGTCTTCGCCGGACGGCACGCAATCATGGAACCACGAATACGCGCCCTGACCGAAACCGAATTCACCGGAACCAGCCTCCTGCAGCACGAGCGGCGCGCGCAATGAAGCAAAATCGTTATAAGGAGCCACGTAACGCATCATGTCGGCCAAATCGGCCTCATTGGAGCCCCAACCGTGCAGGCAGAGGAACAGCGGGCGTCGTGGAGCCGCATTGCCGCCCCCGCGCGAATACTGTACGTGCGTGACCTGCAGCGGCTCGCCGAACCTCCCTGGAACCACCTGCGATTCGCGCCCGATCAGACCGGTCGGGGTGTTTGGGTTGCTGGAGTCGTGGGAATCACTGGTCTCGTGCTCGCGTATTTCACTCATGCCTCCAATATACCCGTTCCAGCGGGGCAATCCTCCCAGTCACTGGAAGGATTGGGACGTTGGGCGGCTTGCCAGCGGGGTGATTGTTCCAGTGAGTGGCGGTTTCTGGACTTTGAGTGAGCTGCCAGCGGGCGGATTCTCCCACTGGCTGGAGGAATCCACCCGTTGAGGGCAAAAAGAAACCCCGGTGGAGAGAAGACCACCGGGGAGAGAAAGGAGAGAGAAGAAGAAAGGGTTCAATTGTCGGGAACTGCTGTGGGTTCCTGGTCGGCTCTTTTGCTGACATCTCCTATATAAACAGACGATGCTGAGTACATGTCTGGTGTTTTCTGGGAAATATCTGAGAATTTCAATTCCCTCATGTTTTAGATTGTGGAATGGCCTCCAGTTTGCCGCCTTCCACGCCGTGTTCCGTTCCTACAGTTGTCTCGTCCCCCACGTTTCCACAGTTCGTCCGCAGACAAACTCGCTGCGGATCACCGGCTCACGCCAGCTTGCTGATCCCATCAGATCAGTTGGATGCTAGATCTGCGCGTCGGCGTCCACGCTCATCACATACACGTTGCGTCGCAGCTGCTTGGATTGCGCGCGCGTAATGTCACCCGCCTCGTACATGTCTTGGATCACACCCAGCTCGATACCGTAGCTTTCGCGCTTCACCTCTTCCGCCTGCGCCTGCGCCTCCGCGCTCGTGCCCACATTCGGGCGCGACCTCAGCGTAGCCTCGCCTCGTCGGTAATCCAACAGCAGTGCCGAGCAATGTTCCGTATTGTACGTGTCGCGGCCCATCTCCTCATACAGGCGGTCGATCACATGTTCGATGGCATCCACCTGCACCGCGCGGGTGTGCGCGAACAGCTCGTCGTCGCTGAACAGCGGGGTAGTGCGGCGAATGCGGCTGTTCACACGCTTCACCACCGTGCCCAAACGCCTCTGCAACGCCCTGAAGCGGCCTTTGACTCGCCAGATGGTGCGTCCGGAATTATGTTCCGTTTCGATATGGCGCAGAGAGCTCATGATCTGGTCGAGCAGGCGCTCGCATGCTTCGATTTCCAGATCGTGCGCTGCCTTGTCGTCGTTCGGCGTCGCCTTGACTTTCGCCAGTCGCGCCTTGACGTATTCCTTCTCCCAGTTGAGCGCGTCGATCTGCAGTTGCATATACCCTTGCGGATCGATTTCTCCGATGCGCTGCTTCAGTCGTGTGATACGTTTCGTATACGAGTCGATGATCATCAGCACCGCACGACGATTGTCGGGTGTGACTCGTCCCGTCAGTTCCTCCACGGTCCGTCGCAGCACTTCGATGGTGATTTCGGTCATTTCCACGGAAGTGTCTTTATTGCGATTCGGCGCCAGCAGCGGCAGCAGGAAGTTGGCGAGCAGCAAGGTTACGACGATCACGCCACCTGCGATGAAGATCAGTTCGTCACGCATGGGGAACCACGCGCCTCCCGTAATGGTGTACGGGATCGTGAACATCAATGACAGGGTGATGGTGCCTTTCGGCCCGCCGAACGTCATGACCGCGGCCGAACGCCAACGTTGCGCCGTCATCTTGCGTCGCTTGCCGGTGACGGTATCTCGCGCGAGACGTAGCATCAATGAAATCCACAGGAATCGCATGATAATTACCACTGCGGAAACCGTAAGAATCGCAACCAGTAGCAGCCAATTGCTGACTTGCGGATCGTCCCAGCTTGCGCTCATCGCATTCGGCAGCAACATGCCAAGCAGAATGAACACCGTGCCGTTGAGCGTGAACGAGAATACCCCCCATACGCTTGACGAAACAATGTTGGTGCGAGCCACATTCGGGCCGATGCCGGTGCGATCGAAACGGATGATCAAACCGGCCGTCACCACCGAAAGAATGCCGGAAACATGCACCGCTTCCGCACCCAAATACAGAATGAACGGCAGGAACAATTCCATCAAAATACGGCTTGTGGTCGTCTCCCAGCCGAAAGATCGCAACGATTCAAATAACAGGTCGGCGACCATGCCTACTGCCAAGCCGAAAATGGCGCCGCCGAAGAATGAGAACACGAACTGTGCGGCCGAATCGCCCACTGTAAACACGCCACTGACGGCCGCCGCGATCGCGAACTGGAAGCCGACGATGCCGGACGCGTCGTTGAATAGCGATTCGCCTTTAAGCACGCTGGTTTGACGTTGCGTAAGCGCGGCTTCCTTGCCGAGCGACGATACGGCGACCGCGTCGGTCGGTCCAAGCGCGGCGCCGAGCGCCAGTGCCGCGGCAAGGGGAATTGCGGGCCATACGGCATGCAGTGCGAAACCAACGGCCACCATGGTTGCGATCGCTAGTCCAATTGCCAATGAAAGCGACAATTTAACGGATTTCAGCAGCTCGCTTTTATCGATTTCATGCGCTTCCAAATACAGCAGCGGCGCGATGAACAGCACCATGAACAGTTCCGGATCGAGCGTGACGTTCGGGAAAAACGGCAATTGCGACGCCAGCGCACCCAACGCGATCTGCACGAGCGGTGTGGAAACCTTGGGAATGAAACGGCTGAGGAATGAAGATAGTACGACGGCGGCGATAATACATACAATCAACTCGAATGCCGCCAACGTGCCTCCTTTTTGCGCGTTTTCTTCAATCTCTTCCAGCCTACCAAGAGGTATTTATGGGCGTGTTTCGTCTTTCGCTTCACGCGAGCGGAACCGTATAGTGGCGGGTATGCAGTGGAGTGACGACATGGAGCTGGCGATTGAATTGGCCCGCGAGGCCGCCGCGGAAGGCGAGGTACCGGTCGGTGCCGTCGTGCTTGACGCTGGGGGAGCGGTGATCGGCAGTGGCCGTAATCTGCGCGAGGCGCACGCCGATCCGTTGGCGCACGCCGAGGTCAAGGCCATGACGCAGGCCGCTCGGTCGCTTGGTACGTGGAATCTTGCCGATTGCACGTTGATTGTTACCTTGGAGCCGTGCCCGATGTGCGCCGGCGCGTGCCTGCAAACGCATGTCGGACGAATCGTGTTCGGCGCGTGGGATGCCAAGTTGGGTGCATGCGGTTCGATTTGGGACATTCCTCGCGACCCGCATGTCGGTCATGTTCCGGAAGTTATCGGCGGCGTTCGTGAATCGGAATGCGCACGATTGATGACTGATTTTTTCGCTGGAAAACGATAATTGCGATTTTGTAGTCGCAAAAACGTAAGAAATATTGAAATGCCAAGTAAATCTTGGTAAAGATGATTGCGATTTCAACGGTAATGTTTACGTAATAATATTTCTTGCGATTCTATGGTCGCAAGAAATACTTTCCGACAGAAAGAAACACGCTCGGCGACGTCAACAAATGAAGCTTGTCATACCATCGAAGGTGACAGTACAAGGCAATCGCAATATGTAAAGGATGCTGCAATGACGCTCATTCAGACCTTCCATGGCAACGCTACCAACGGTACCGAACTCACTGCGGTCTACGCCGAACAGCCAGCCGCAAACGTGGCGTTCGCACTCGTATTCCCCGGCAATGATCTGCCGCGACTCGTGCATTGGGGTCGCCCGCTCGCAGCCCCGGCAACCGTGATCGACATGTTCGACGCGCAAATGCCACAGCGTGTTTCTGGCGCACTCGACTACACCTCATGGCCGAGCGTGCTGCCCACGCAATCCGAATCCTGGATCGGCGCAACCCGCTTTGATGTGCGTCGCGACGGCGTGGAACTGTTCTGCAAGTTCGCAGTCAGCAACATCACCGCCGAAACCGTGGCGGCTGGCAAAACCTACGTCATGGGCGAAAAAGACGGATACCCGAACTGGAGCGTGGCCGACGAACCCAAGCAGACCCCAACCGTCACCGTCACCGCCGAAGACGAGGAACAGCATGTGAAACTCATCTGGACCTGCGAACTCGACGAAACCGGCCTCATCCGCCAGAACGCCGAAGTCGTGAACACCGGCGAAGGCCAGCTCGAAGTCGGCAAGATCGAACTCGCATTCACCGTGCCGGCCGACGCCAACGAAATCCTCACCACCACCGGCCACCATCTGCGCGAACGCTCCCCGCAGCGCCAGGACTTCACCCTCGGCCGCTTCGCCAAAGCATCCATGGCCGGACGCCCAGACTTCGATGCCACCCTGCTGCTCAGCGTCGGCGAAAAAGGCTTCGGCTTCACGCACGGCAACGTCTACTCCGCACACGTGGCATGGAGCGGTAACAGCGTGCTCTCCGCGGAACGCCTGCCATACACCAGCGGCGTGATCGGCGGCGGCGAAGTACTGTTCGGCGGCGAAATCAGCCTCGCCAATGGAGAGTCCTACACCACTCCATGGCTCATCGGCTCCTACGGCGAAGGCCTCAACGAAGTCGCAGCCCGCTTCCACAGCTACATTCGCCGAGTGCACCGCGACTGGCTTGCTGAACACAACATCGCGCCCAAGCCGCGCCCGGTCATTCTCAACACATGGGAAGCCGTCTACTTCAACCACGATTATGACACCCTCACCGCACTCGCCGACAAGGCCGTGGAAAGTGGTGTGGAACGCTTCGTCGTGGACGATGGCTGGTTCGGCTCCCGCCGCGACGACACCTCCGGCCTCGGAGATTGGCAGATTTCGCAGGACGTGTGGCCCGACGGCGACAAGTCGCTCAAGGCGCTTGCCGATTACGTGCACGGCAAGGGACTCGAATTCGGTCTGTGGTTCGAACCGGAAATGGTCAACCCTGATTCCGACCTGTTCCGCGCACACCCCGACTGGGTGTTGAAGCCCACCGAAGGCCGTCTGCCCATGCAAGGACGTACCCAGCAGGTTGTGGACCTGACCAATCCGGACGCCTACGACTACATTTACGGCGCAATGGACAAGCTCGTCGGCGAACTCGGCATCGACTACATCAAGTGGGATCACAACAAACTCGTCACCGAAGCTGTCTCCCCACGCACCGGACGCCCGGCAGTACACCAGCAGACGCTCGCCGTATATCGCATTTTCACTGATCTGAAGGCCGCGCATCCAGGACTTGAAATCGAAAGCTGCTCTTCCGGCGGTGGCCGCGTGGACCTCGGCATCCTCGAAGTGGCCGACCGCATTTGGGGATCCGACTGCGTCGACCCGGTGGAACGCGCCGACATCCAGCGCTACACCTCGTTGCTCGTGCCGCCGGAAATGATCGGCGAACATGTGGGCGCATCCCCGGCGCACTCCACGCACCGCGCCACCACGCAGGAACTGCGTATGGCCATGGCCTTCTTCGGCCACATGGGCATCGAATGGAACCTGCTCAAGGAACCGCAGGAAGATATCGACAAGCTCGCCGAATGGGTCGCCGAATTCAAGAAGCATCGCGAATGGTTCGCCGTCGACACAGTCGTGCATTCCGACGCAGCCGATCCGGCAGTGCGCTTGGACGGTGTGGTCATGCCTAACCAAGCGGCCGCCATCTACCGTTTCACCCAGCTCACCACCTCGCAGACCTACCCGGCCGCGCCGGTACGCCTGCCCGGACTCGACCCTGACAAGGTGTATGAGGTGTCGCCGCTCGACGTGAGCCTCGACCTCGCCAAGCAAGACATCGCCAACGGACAGAGCCCGCTCGGCTGGTGGAAGGCCGGAGGCGTGAGGATGACCGGACGCGCGCTCGCCACGTACGGCATCCGCCCGCCGGCACTGCACCCGGCGCAAGCAGTCCTTTTCAAGGCCGTGCTTGCGCCCGTCGAGAGCGCCGAATAGCGCGCTCTCTCCCCTCACCTACGGGAAGCCCACTGGGCTTCCCGCTTAACGGTTCGGCAAGCAGTCCTTTTCAAGGCCGTGCTTGCGCCCGTCGAGAGCGCTGAATAAGCCGTAATCGCATAACAAAAATCCTCCCTGAACAAAAGGGAGGATTTTTTGTATTGCAAGACAATCAATCGCAATCAATCGCAATCAATCAGCCAACATATTGCCGAATTGCCTGTGATGCGGCCGCCTTGGCCCACAAAGCCCAATCGTGGTCGGGAATTTCAAAATCCACTGGCGCGGCCTGGCTATGCCGATACATGTTGATGCCGTTACGCAAGTCGTCAATGCCGAATTTCGCGATGAACGACGATTCTCCGGCGATCATGATTTTGTCTGGCATGGCAAGATTGGCGATGGTCGCCACCAGGGTGCCGAGACGGAAGCAGGTGCGGTTCACCAGATTCGTCGCTTGCGGTTTGTTCGCGCGTGCGTCACGTGCGAAATCGTCGAATGATGCGGGATGTCCGATGATTTGCGAATATTCCGCCGCGATCGAGTTGTCGGACAGGCATTGCGCGCATCCCTTGTGTCCGGAAACACAACGCGGCCCATCCGGATCGACCAGAATATGCCCGACCAAACCGTAACTTTTATCCGGACAGCTTACCAGCTCGCCGTTGAACGTCAACGAATAGCCGACGCCCGCGCCGAATGTCAGCACCGCGAAGCTATCCAATCCAACGCCCGGTCCAAACAGGCAGGCGTCAACCACCAACGAATCGATATCGTTGTAAATTCCGGTAGGCAATCCGGTCGCCTCACGAACCATGACGGAAAGTTCCACGGGCTGCGACCAGTGCATGAACGGTGCGAACGTCACCACGGTACCGTCGACAATATGCCCGCCAAGCGAGATTCCCACAGCGCACGGTTTCGGCCAGCCCGCCATCTCCGCCTCGTCGGAACAGTCGGTCGTCAGTTGTTTGATCAGCGCGACCACGGTCTGCGGGGAAGCGTCTTCGATTTCCAGATCATGGCATCCGGTGATGATCTGCCCGATTGCGTTGACCGCAACTGCCGAAATATGCGTCGCGTTGATTTTCATGCCAACGAAAGATCGCGCATTCGCAATCACCTGCAATCCGGTTTGCGGGCGGCCGCGACGTTCCGTATTTTCTTTCTGCACGAAACCTTTCGGCAGTTTGCCGGCCTTGCCGGACGGCATCGGCGTCTCCTCAATCACGCCCGCATAAATCAGATCGCTGGTAATTCGGGAAACAGCACCCTGCGAAAGTCCTAAAAATCTGCGCCAACGTAATGCGTGAAATCGGACCATATTTCATGATGCAAGCCGCGACTTTATGGGTATATTCCGAGCCTTCAAACCACTGTGGCAGAGGTGAAACCGCCATCTGAACCATCCTTCGTGCTCCCGTTCGCGCACATCGTGCGTCAAATTACTTTCTCAGAGTAACAAAATCTCGTCGTTTTTGTTTTCCGCCCCGCACAGGCGCGCTGAGTTGGGAATGAAAACCGCCCCCCTCTATAATTCTCAGTAACGGTGGTGTGGTAAGGAAGCCGCTCCACCGTAATAGAGAAAAAATACAAAGGAGTCGAGAATGAAACCTGATTCCACCACTAGTGTAGGTAAATTCAGGAGGATTGTATACCGCGCTCTCACGGCCACATGCGCAATCGCGTTGACGGCCGGCCTTGCAGGTTGCGGCAACAGCACCGCTGGAACCGTCACTTTGGATTTCTTCCAATTCAAAGCCGAAGCAGCGGACTGGTTCACCGCAAAAGCAAAGGAATTTGAGAAAACCCATCCCAGCATCAAAGTCAACGTCAACAATTCGTCCGACGCAACCACTGATTTGCGTACGCGACTCGTGAAAAATCGTGAACCCGACGTCATCACCATCAATGGCGACATTAATTTCGGCATGCTCGCCGAAGCGGGTGTTTTCCACGATTTCACCGACGATGACATCGTCGACGAACTCAATCCAGGCATGGTGAACATCGCCAAGAGCCTTGTACAAACCAACGACGAATCCAAGAAGCGCCTGTACGGCCTGCCGTATGCGGGCAACGCGTCCGGCTACATCATCAACGCTGACGTGTGGGAAGAAGCGGGCGAGGATCCCGACAATCCACCGCAGACGTGGAGCGAATTCATCGACCTGCTGCAACGCTTCAAGAGCAAGGGCATTGTACCGATCGAAGCGAGCACCGCTGATCCGTGGACACTCCAGGCGCCGCTGGCGTCACTCAACTCCACGCTGGTACCGGAATCCGAATATCTTTCCCTCAAAGACGGATCGAAGAAATTCTCCGACCTGTGGGGCACTGTCAGCGATCAGCTGGTCGAGATCTACCAGAACTACACGCAGAAGAATCCGGCCGTCACTTACCAGCAGGCCACGCAGGATCTGGCCGCAGGCAAAGCCGCGATTCTGCCACTCGGCACCTACGCGATTCCGCAGATCCGACTCATCAACAGCGATGCCAACTTGCGTTTTGCGCAAATGCCGGCAACCGACGATGCCAGCGAACAGCAACTCACCGCAGGCGATGACGTGATCCTGACCATGGGCGCACACACCAAGCATGAGAAGGAAGCGCGCGAATTCATCGACTTCCTGATGAACGACGAAAACATCAAGGACTACTCCAAGCAGCAGTCCGCCTTTACCCCCTACAAAGACACGTATGTGGGCGATGAAGCGCTGAACGGCGTGCTTGACTTCTACCAGGCGGGCAAACTGGCCGACTTCTGCGACCATTACGTGCCAGCCAGCATCAACATCGCAGGCTTCCTGCAGACGCTGGTTCAGTCGGGCAACACCGAAAAATTCCTGAACAGCATGCAATCCGAATACGACAAGATCGAAGCCAGAAACTTCAGGTGAGAGGAGGAACGGACATGACTACCGCACATACTGCAAATACTGCGAAGAAATCTGACAAAAACTTCCAAAGAATAAGGTTTACGAAATATTCCAAGCGCAAGGTCGATCCGGCTATTTTATTGGATGACCGTTCCGGCTGCGATTCTGGTGTCCATCTTCCTGTA
>ENA-OQKG01000110-OQKG01000110.1-human-gut-metagenome-genome-assembly--contig:-NODE-110-length-11258-cov-1.780972_pt1 | contig 11258 bp, 5 predicted proteins | sample MGYA00242649_ERZ504799 | MGnify/ENA primary metagenome ERZ504799 (study PRJEB26092, sample SAMD00036428) | human gut metagenome | host: Homo sapiens | study: EMG produced TPA metagenomics assembly of... | reverse complement strand
GGTGAGGTAGTTGATGATATATTCCGGCTTGCCCTTGAAGTTCTTGCGCAGCTCCGGGTTCTGGGTGCAGATGCCCATGGGGCAGGTATCCAGATTGCACACACGCATCATCACGCAGCCCTCGGCCATCAGCAGGGTAGTGCCGAAGCCGAACTCCTCTGCGCCCAGCATACAGCTGATGGCAACATCGCGGCCGGAGAGCAGCTTGGAGTCGCTCTCGATGCGCACGCGGGTGCGCAGGCCGTTCAGGATCAGGGTCTGATGGGTCTCGGCGATGCCCAGCTCCCACGGCAGGCCAGCGTGCTTGATGGAAGTACGCGGTGCTGCACCGGTGCCGCCGTCGTAGCCGGACACCAGAATGACCTGTGCGCCGCCCTTGGCAACACCGGCCGCAATGGTGCCAACGCCGGCCTCGCTCACCAGCTTGACATTGATGTTGGCGCTGCGGTTGGCGTTCTTCAGGTCGTAGATCAGCTCTGCAAGGTCCTCGATGGAGTAGATATCGTGGTGCGGCGGGGGAGAGATCAGGCCCACACCGGTGGTGCTGTGGCGGGTCTTTGCAATCCACGGATATACTTTGGCACCGGGCAGATTGCCGCCCTCACCGGGCTTTGCGCCCTGTGCCAGCTTGATCTGGATCTCTTCCGCAGAAACGAGGTATTTGCTCGTTACACCAAAGCGTGCGGAAGCCACCTGCTTGATCTTGGAATTGCTCTCGCTGTGGTAGCGCTCTTCGGGTTCGCCGCCCTCGCCGGTGTTGCTGCGGCCGCCCAGACGGTTCAGGGCAATGGCAATGGTCTCATGGGCTTCACTGCTCAGGGCACCGTAGCTCATGGCTGCGCCCTTGAACCGCTTGACGATGGAGCTTACCGGCTCCACCTCTTCCAGCGGGATGCCGCCGTCAGGAGCATAGTTGAAGTCCAGCAGGCTGCGCAGATGCACGCCGTCAGCACCCATATTGTCCACGGTGCTGGTGAACTGCTTGAAAGCCGAGTAGTCGTTCGTCCAGCAGGCTTTCTGGAACAGGTGGATGGTCTGGGGGTTGAACAGGTGTTCTTCCTTGCCGCTGCGGAATTTGTGTGCGCCGCTGTCGGCCAGCTCCATGTTGATGTCCAGACCCAGCGGGTCGAAGGCTGCGTTGTGCTGGGCTTCCACATCGGCCTGAATGTCCGAAAGGGTAATGCCGCCCACACGGCTCACCGTGCCGGTGAAGTATTTGTCGATGACATCCTTGGAGATGCCCACAGCCTCAAAGATCTGGCTGCTCTGGTAGCTCTGGATGGTGGAAATGCCCATCTTGGAGGCAATCTTCACAATGCCGCTGAGGATGGCGTTGTCGTAGTCCTCCACGGCTGCATAGTAATCTTTGTCCAGCAGGCCTTCGTCGATGAGCTGGCCGATGGTCTCATGTGCCAGATAGGGATTGATGGCGCAGGCACCGTAGCCCAGCAGAGCGGCAAAGTGGTGCACCTCGCGCGGCTCTGCACTTTCCAGGATCAGGGCCAGTGCGGTGCTCTTCTTGGTGCGGATCAGGTACTGCGAAACCGCGGAAACTGCCAGCAGGCTGGGAATGGTCACGTGGTATTCATCCACATCGCGGTCAGAAAGGATGATGATATTTGCACCATCCTTGTAGGCGCGGTCGACCTCCAGAAATACACGGTCGATGGCCTTTTCCAGACTGGTATTCTTATAGTAGTTGATGGACACCGTGGCTACCTTGAAGCCGGGCACGTTCATGTATTTGATCTTGAGCAGGTCGGTGCTGGTCAGGATGGGGTTGTGCACCTTGAGCACCTTGCAGTTCTCGGGTTTGTCCTCCAGAAGGTTGCCGTGTGCGCCAATATACACGCTGGTGGAAGTGACCACTTTTTCGCGGATGGCATCGATGGGCGGGTTGGTGACCTGCGCAAAGCGCTGCTTGAAGTAATTGAACAGCGGCGGATGCTGGTTGCTCAGTACAGCAAGCGGGGTGTCGGTGCCCATAGCGCCGGAAGGCTCTGCGCCTGCCCGTGCCATGGAGAGGATCATGGTGTTCACATCCTCATACTTGTAGCCGAACACCTTCTGCAGGCGGGTGAGCTGATCGCCGGTGTAGCTTTCCACCTTCACGTTGGGAATTTTCAGCCTGGCCAGCTCCACAAGGTTGCGGTCGATCCACTCGCCGTAAGGCTCACGGCTGGCGTAGAACTCCTTGAGCTTTTCGTCGTCCACCACTTCGCCCTTCACGGTGTCCACCAGCAGCATTTTGCCGGGGCGCAGACGATCCTTGACCAAAATATTATCCGGCTCGCATTCCAGCACACCCACCTCGGAGGACAGGATCATGCGGCCGTCCTTGGTGATGTAATAGCGGCTGGGGCGCAGACCGTTGCGGTCCAGCACAGCGCCCATCACGTCGCCGTCCGAGAAGAGGATGGCAGCGGGGCCATCCCAAGGCTCCAGCATGGTGGCATAATACTGGTAGAAATCGCGCTTTTTCTGGCTGATGTTCTTGTTGTTCTCCCACGGCTCGGGGATGGTGATCATCACGGCCAGCGGCAGATCCATGCCGTTCATCACCATGAATTCCAGCGCGTTATCCAGCATGGCGGAGTCGGAGCCGGAAGTGTTGATGATGGGCAGGATCTTGTTCATGTCGTCCTGCATGATGGAGCTGGAGATGCTCTCTTCACGGGCCAGCATGGCATCCGTGTTGCCCTTGATGGTGTTGATCTCGCCGTTGTGCAGGATGAAGCGGTTGGGGTGTGCGCGCATCCAGCTGGGGTTGGTGTTGGTGGAGAAGCGGCTGTGCACCATGCCGATAGCGGATTCATAATCCTCGTCCTGCAGGTCGGTATAGAACAGGCGCAGGTCGTGCACAAGGAACATGCCCTTGTACACGATGGTGCGGCTGGACAGGCTGGGCACATAAGTGCCGTTGCTGGCCTGCTCAAACACGCGACGCACAATGTACAGCTTGCGGTCAAAATCGATGCCCTTGCTCACCTTGGCGGGCTTTTTGATGAAGCACTGCCAGATAGCAGGCATACAGTCGCGGGCTTTCTGGCCCACGGCATCCGGGTTCACGGGAACCTTGCGCCATGCCAGAAATTCGAGGCCTTCCTTGCGGGGTGACCACCTCGAACAGCTTCATGGCCTGCGCACGCAGGTGTTCGCTCTGGGGGAAGAAGAACATGCCCACACCGTACTCGCGCTCGTTGCCAAGGCTGATGTTCAGTTCTTCGGCCACCTTGGAGAAGAACTTGTGGCTGATCTGCAGCAAAATGCCCACACCGTCGCCGGTCTTGCCCTCGGCATCCTTGCCGGCACGGTGCTCCAGCCGTTCCACAATGGCCAGTGCATCGTCCACGGTCTGGTGGCTTTTGCGGCCCTTGATATCCACCACAGCGCCAATGCCGCAGGCATCGTGCTCAAACTGTGGATCGTACAGACCAAGGGTGTTTTTCTGCTCTGTAAAGTTTTCCATAGACTTTCCCATCCTTATCTAAAATCCTCACCGGTGCGGCACCCTCCGCATTTTGACAAAAAAGAAAAGCGCCCCGCAAGGGCATACTTTACCCTTGCAGAACGCCTTTGTTCCGGTAACTATTATTATACTGAACGCTGAAAAATCTCAAGTGTCAGCTGCACCAAATATGACAACTGCTTTACACCACTTCTTGTGCGAAACGCCGCGTATGGCGGTCAGTTGTAGCTATAGTGAGAACAGTGCGAGGCTCAATGTCTCGCCCAAGAATCGGCCTGCAGGTCTATTTTCCGGCGTTGTTACGGTACTTTTAAATCGTTACTTTTGCTGGAAGGGCAGCCACATGACCGGCGAGAGGAACGGGGGCAGGGTAGGCCCCAGCCGGATGTTCCGGATGCCCAGCGCCAGCAGCGCGATGAGGATGCACACGGCCTTCTGCTCAAACCAGCACAGCACCAGCGAGAGGGGCAGGTCGTTGACGCCGCAGCCAAAGGCGTCGGCCAGCGCCAATGCGATGCGGATGGCGCTGTAGGCGTCGTTGCACTGGCCCACGTCTAGGATGCGGGGCAGGCCGGTGCCCGGCACGGTGCCAAGGGGCAGGTCGTTCAGGCGGAACTTGCCGCAGGCCAGGGTCAGCAGGATGGTGTCGGGCGGGTAAGGCGGGCAAACTCGGTGTAGTAGCGGCGGCTGGGCCGGGTGCCGTCGCAGCCGCCCACCAGAAAGAAGTGCCGCAGCTTACCGTCCCGCACCGCCTGCACGATCTCGTCCGCGTGCTGCAGCACGGCGGTGCGGGCAAAACCGGTGGTCACCGTGGAGCCGCCGTTCAGGCCGGGCAGCAGGGTGTCCTGCGCGTAGCCGCCCAGCTCCAGCGCCTTTTCGATCACCGGGGAAAAGTCGCGCCCTTCGTCGATGTGGGGCACGCCGGGGTAAGCCACCACCGAGGTGGTGAACACCCGGTCGGCGTAGCTGGCGCGCAGGGGCATGATGCAGTTGGTGGTGAACAGGATGGGCGCGGGGATGTCCTCGAACTCCCGCTGCTGGTTCTGCCATGCGGTGCCAAAGTTGCCCTTGAGGTGGGGGTAGCGGCGCTTCAGCTCCGGGTAGCCGTGGGCGGGCAGCATCTCCGAGTGGGTGTAGACGTTGACGCCCCGGCCTGCGGTCTGTTCCAGCAGCTGCTGTGCGTCGTAGAGGTCGTGGCCGGAAATCACGATGAACGGCCCCTTTTCAATGGTCAGGGGCACCTGCACCGGTTCCGGATCGCCAAACGCGCCGGTGTTGGCCGCGTCCAGCAGCTCCATGCAGCGGTAGCTGGCTTCTCCTGTGGCCTGCACCAGCTGCCACAGGGCGTCGGTGGTCTGGCCGGGGTCGCCCACGGCCTGCAGGGCGGTACAGAAGAACCGGTCCAGCTCCGGGTCGATGCGGCCCAGCACCCGGGCGTGGTAGTTGTAGGCGGCCATGCCCCGCAGGCTGAACAGCACAAAGCATTTCAGGCTGCGCCGGTCGGCGTCCGGTTCCCGCCAGAGGGCCTGCATGTCGTAGTCCGGGCCGGTGCCGGGGCTGGCGTCGTGCACCCGGCGGGTCAGCGCGTCCACGGCGGCGGGGTCAAAGTTCACGTTGGTAATGGTGGTGAACAGCCCCTGCATCAGCAACCGGGCCTGTTCCGGGGCCGGGCCGCGCCCCGCCGCGATGAGCTGCCCGGCAAACGCGATGAGCGCCCCGGTGAGCCGGTCCTGTGCGGCGGCTGTCTCGGCCGACTTGCCGCACACCCCCGCTGCGCCGGTGCAGGCGGTGCAGCCCGCCGCCTGCTCACACTGAAAACAAAACATCTGCTCGTCCATACAAAACTCCCTTTCTGCCATAAGATACTGCCAGTGTGGGCAGAGCGGGGCGGGGTTATACCAAAAAAGGGCCGCGCCCGACCGGACGCAGCCCTTTGAAAATGCTATGAAATTTAGTAGGTGATGCCCTGTGCCATCATGGCGGTAGCAACCTTCAGGAAGCCGGCGCAGTTTGCACCGACCATCAGGTTGCCCTCGGAACCGGCAGCCACAGATGCATCGTAGGAAGCATGGAAGATGCCCTCCATGATGCCCTTCAGCTTGGCATCGACCTCTTCAAAGGTCCAGCTCAGGCGCTCGGAGTTCTGGCTCATCTCCAGACCGGAGGTGGCCACGCCGCCTGCGTTGGAAGCCTTTGCAGGTCCGTACAGGATGCCGTTGGACAGGTAGACCTCGATGGCCTCCGGGGTGCTGGGCATGTTGGCACCCTCGCACACGACGGTGCAGCCGCCCTTCACCAGAGCCTCAGCGGACTCCTTGTTGATCTCGTTCTGGGTTGCGCAGGGCAGGGCGATGTCGCAGGGGACAGTCCAGACCTTGGTGCAATCTGCAACATAGGTTACACCCTCGTGGGTCTCGGCGTACTCCTTGATACGGCCGCGGCGGACTTCCTTCAGATCCTTGACGTAGGCCAGATCAATGCCGTTGGGATCGTAGACGTAGCCGTTGGAGTCGGACATGGTCACGACCTTGGCACCCAGCTGGGTAGCTTTCTCGCAGGCGTAGATCGCCACGTTGCCGGAACCGGAGATGACCACGGTCTTGCCCTCAAAGCTGTCGTTGCGCATGCACTTCAGTGCCTCAGCAGTGAAGTAGCACAGGCCGTAGCCGGTAGCCTCGGTGCGGGCCAGAGAGCCGCCGAAGGTCAGGCCCTTGCCGGTGAGCATGCCGCCCTGGAAGCTGTTGGTCAGGCGCTTGTACTGGCCGAACAGATAGCCGACCTCACGGCCGCCGACACCGATATCACCGGCGGGGCAGTCCACGAACTGGCCGATGTGGCGGTACAGCTCGGTCATGAAGCTCTGGCAGAAGCGCATCACTTCCATGTCGCTCTTGCCGTGGGGGTCGAAGTCAGAGCCGCCCTTGCCGCCGCCCATGGGCAGGGTGGTCAGGCTGTTCTTGAAGGTCTGCTCAAAGCCGAGGAACTTCAGGATGCCCTGATTGACAGAGGGATGGAAGCGCAGGCCGCCCTTGTAGGGGCCGATGGCGCTGTTGAACTGCACACGGTAGCCGCGGTTCACCTGAACCTTGCCCTGATCGTCAACCCAAGGCACACGGAAGGTGATGATGCGCTCCGGCTCGACCAGACGCTCGATCAGAGCGGCCTTCTCGTACTCAGGGTGCTTCTCCACAACGGGCTGGATGCTCTCCAGAACCTCGCGCACAGCCTGCAGGAACTCAGGTTCGTTGGCATTGCGCTTTTCCAGACCTTCGTAAACGCGCTTCAGGTATTCATTTGTCAGCATAGTAGAATACTCCTTTTCCCAATTACTCTATAAAATTTGAAAAAGACGAAACCGCCCGGCCCGCCGCACAGCGGACGCGCTGCTAAAACGCTTTGGGACGATCCCGGATTTCCGTTCTTACACACCGGCCTGCTTATGGCTGCAGACCGCTTTATTATTATAAAGCATTTCTGTGGGTTTGACAATAGCGAGAAAGCAGAAAATGCTTCAAAAAAACAGATGAAAAGTTGAGACCGCTTCACAAAACGAAAAATAAAAGAAAAAAACGGACACAGAACCTTGTTTTTTAAAGTCGCTGGCAGAACAAAAGAAATAACGGAAAAGAACGTCTTTTCTCCATTTTGCTGCATTCTGCAGGCGCAGAAAGCTATATTTTCTGCAACCAAAAAGCCCTGCACCACGCAAACGGCACAGGGCAGAGAAACGATTTTTACTTCTTCAGCAGCTTTTCGCAGGCATCTGCGGCACCTTCCAGATATTCGCCGCCGTAGGTCTCGATCATACCGGCATCGGAAAGCGCAGCCAGCTGGGGATCGATGGGACACTTGGCCAGCACGGGCAGGCCGTGCTTTGCAGCCACCTCATCCACATGGCTCTCGCCGAACACATTGATGTGCTTGCCGCAGTCGGGACAGACGATGTAGCTCATGTTCTCCACGATGCCCAGCATGGGCACCTTCATCATCTCAGCCATGTTCACGGCCTTGGCCACGATCATGCTCACCAGCTCCTGCGGGCTTGCCACCACAACAATGCCGTCCACCGGCAGGCTCTGGAACACGGTCAGGGGCACATCACCGGTTCCCGGAGGCATGTCCACGAACAGAAAGTCCACATCCTTCCAGACCACATCGGTCCAGAACTGCTTGACAGCACCGGCGATCACCGGGCCGCGCCACACAACGGGGTCTTCCTCATTTTCCACCAGCAGGTTGATGCTCATGACATCGATGCCCATGCGGCTTTGGATGGGCCAGCAGCCCTTGTCGTCGGCCATGGCACGGCCATGGATGCCGAACAGCTTGGGAATGGACGGGCCGGTGATGTCGGCATCCAGAATGCCGCAGTGGTAGCCGCGGCGTGCCATGGCGCAGGCCAGCAGAGCGCTGGTCATGCTCTTGCCAACGCCGCCCTTGCCGGACACAACGCCAATGACTTTTTTGACGCTGCTGTTGGGGTTGGGGGCATCGTGCTTGGGCGCTGCATCGCGGGAAGAACATGCTGCTCCACAGCTGGAGCAGTCATGGGTACATTCTTCGCTCATTCTCTTTTTGCGCACGGCTGGCTCAGAGGCATTGGCCGTGTGCTTCCTCCTTAAACAGAATACGGCCATATAAAAGCCGCCCCTTTACTATACCATAAAAGCGCTCAGGAAACAACCCGCCGCGCCGCTCTGCTTTTGCATATCCTGTTCCGCCGCTTCATATGCTGGAACCGGAACATTCCGGCAGGAGGTGCGCCATGCGGCAGAGCTATTTGAAAAATGCGGCGCTGCTCACCGGTTCAGACGTGGTGCTGCGGCTGGCCGGCATGGGCCTGCGCATCTGGCTGGCAAACGAGCTGGGCGGCGAGGGGATGGGCCTTTACCAGCTGGTGCTGGCGGTGTATTCGCTGTTCATCACGCTGGCAACGGCGGGCGTTTCGGTGGCGGCTACCCGGCTCATGGCCGAGGAACTCAGCGGCCCGGCTTCCGCCCGTGGTGCAGCCCGCGGCATGCTGCGCCGTCTGCTGGCGGCAGGACTTGTGCTGGGGCTGTTTGCCGCTGCACTGCAGCTGGCAACAGCGGATCTTGCGGCCCGGTTGTGGCTTGGCGATGTCCGTGCCGTCGGTGCTTTGCGCGTTTCAGCGCTGGGAATGCCGTGGATGGCGGTTTCGTCGGTGCTGCGCGGTTTTTTCATCGCCCGACGGCATGTGGCCCCCAATGTGTTCAGCCAGCTTACGGAGCAGACGGTGCGCATCGCGCTGGTGGCACTGGCGCTTACCCGCACCGAGGGCCTTGCGGTGGGCGTGCGCTGTATGCTGGTGCTGGGAGCTACCGCCGTCAGCGAAGCGGTGTCGGCGCTGTGCATGCTGGCCTTTTACCGGCGGGATGCCCGCAGTGCCTTTGCGGGGCAAAAAGCCGTCCGCCCGGCAGACCCTGCCCGCCGTCTGTGGGAGATCCTGTGGCCGGTGGAGGGCGGGCGGGTGCTGGCAAGCGCCCTGCACACGGCGGAGAATATGCTGGTGCCCGCCTGCCTTGCGGTCTATCTGATCAACGCGGGCGGGCGCACCGCTGCGCTGGAGCAGTACGGAGAACTGAAAGGCATGGCTCTGCCGCTGCTTACGTTCCCATTTGGCCTGCTGGGCAGTCTTTCGGTGCTGCTGATGCCGGAGATCACGCAGGCCCACATTCTGGGCCAAACCAAACGGCTCAACGCACTTTTGGACCGGATGCTGCGGCTCACCGGCTATTTTTCCGCGCTGGCAGGGGTGCTGTTCTGGGTGTGGGGACGGCCGCTGGCACAGCTTTTGTACCAAAGTGCGGATGCCGGGTTTTATCTGGAAACGCTGGCTCCTGCCATGCCGCTGATGTATCTGGAAAGCATGGTGGACGGTGCCATGAAAGGGGTAGGGGAGCAGAAGGCGGCCTTCCGCTACAGCGTGTGGGATTCCATCCTGCGCATTGGCGGGGTGGTGGCGCTGCTGCCGCGCTTTGGCATGAAGGGCTTTTTGGCAGTGATCCTGCTTTCCAGCCTGTACACCTGTGCGGCCAACACCGGGCATCTGCTGTTTTCCAGCGGCACGCAGCATGCATTCCGCCGCTGGCTGGGTGCACCGGCACTGGCAGCTGTGCTGGCTGCGGCGGCTGGCATGGCGCTGCGGAAGCTGCTTGCGGATGGGTTTGCGGCTCGGCTGCCTTTGCAGCTGGCCGCGTTGGGCATAGGCGGCTGCGCTACCACAGGAGTGTTCCTGCTGGCGGCATGGCCGCTGGGCCTTGGAGAGGAAGCAGCCGCGCTCTGGGCTGCGCACCGGCCCGGCAGACCGAAAAAATAGAGGGAGTTTGGCAGCGGATTCAAATTTTCTGGACATTCTGCAGTGTTCTGAGTATAATATAAAGATAGGGCTGTCCGGTGTGCCGGATACTCTGTGAAACCGGAAGCTTTTCCGGCCAAAACTGCGGCTCTTGTGCCGTATGTAAAAGAGGACTTTTTTGTGAAAGATAAAAAGAACACACCGCAGGTGCTTGCGCGCCGGGCGCTGCTTGTGCTGCTGGATGCAGCCATTGTTGCATTCAGCTTTTATTTTGCGCTTCTGCTGCGGGCAGACGGAGCAGTGGAAGCTGCCTGGTGGCCGCATAACCGTGAGCTTCTGTACGAAAATCTGCCATGGATCGTGGCGGTGTACATTGCCAGCTTTCTGTTCAGCGGGCTGTACTCCGTACTGTGGAAGTATGCCGGTGAACGCGACCTGATGCGTCTGGCGGGAACGGTGGCTGTGCCTACCGTTGTCGTCTACTGTGTCAACCGTCTGTGCATCCACGGCGTGCTGTTCAACTCCGCCAACTGTATGGCGGCGGTGCTCATCTTCCTGCTGGTGGGCGGCAGCCGTCTGGCATGGCGGCTGTTCCTGAACCATCCGCTGGGCGAAAAGCTACGCGGCGCTGCCAGCAAGGACCCCAACCGCCCGGTGATGATCGTAGGTGCAGGCGAAGCCGGTGCATGGGCCATCAACGTGTGCAAATCCAATAAGGAATATGGTCACGCGGTGGTGGCGGTGGACGATGATCCCACAAAACTCAACCAGACCATCCACGGGGTGCCGGTGAAGGGCACGCTGGAGGATATCCCGGACCTGTGCAAGCGCTACGGCATCCATAGCATCATCATCGCCATTCCTACCCTGAAGGGCAGCAAGCTGAACCATGTCATCGATCTGTGCGTCAGCACCATTGTGCGGTGCAGGTGCTCAGTGACCCGCAGCTGGTGGGCAGCGGTACACCGCAGCAGGGAGCCTTCCGCGAGTTGAACCCGGCGGACTTCCTTTCCCGTGAGGAAGTGACGCTGGATACCGATCAGATCTCCGGCTACCTCACCGGCAAGACCGTTCTGGTCACGGGCGGCGGCGGCTCCATCGGCAGCGAACTGTGCCGTCAGGTGATGCGCTTCAAGCCCGGCAAGCTGCTTATTTTTGATATCTACGAGAACTGCGCCTATGAGCTTTTGATGGAGCTGCAGCAGAAGTACGGTCGGGATATCCCGGTAACGGTGCTCATTGGCTCCATCCGCGATAAAAAGCGTCTGGATGAGGTTTTTGAAACATATCATCCCACTGTGGTGTTCCATGCGGCAGCACACAAGCATGTGCCGCTGATGGAGGTCAGCCCTGCAGAAGCGGTCAAGAACAATGTTCTGGGCACCAAAAATCTGCTGGTGAGCGCCAGCGAACACGACGTGGAGCGGTTCGTGCAGCTTTCCACCGATAAGGCTGTGAACCCCACCACGTGGT
>ENA-OQKG01000109-OQKG01000109.1-human-gut-metagenome-genome-assembly--contig:-NODE-109-length-11409-cov-2.130739_pt1 | contig 11409 bp, 8 predicted proteins | sample MGYA00242649_ERZ504799 | MGnify/ENA primary metagenome ERZ504799 (study PRJEB26092, sample SAMD00036428) | human gut metagenome | host: Homo sapiens | study: EMG produced TPA metagenomics assembly of... | reverse complement strand
CAACGAGCCTACCTGATTCAACGGCAAACGGACAATACGTGACTGTTCTGCCGAATGCCTGGAGAATAGACTGACGAATCCACCATACGGCGTAACTGATAAACTTGAAGCCTCGGGTCTCATCGAACTTTTCAGCTGCTTTAATCAATCCCAGGTTGCCTTCATTAATCAAGTCAGGAAGACTTAACCCCTGATTTTTGATACTGCTTGGCTACAGACACGACGAAAACGCAAGTTGGCACGTGTCTAGTTTTTTCCAATGCTACCCGGTCGCCTTTACGGATACGCTGAGCGAGCTCTACCTCTTCCTCTACAGTAATCAGGTCTTCACGGCCTATTTCCTGTAAATACTTATCCAGAGATGCGCTCTCTCGGTTAGTGATACTTTTGGTAATCTTTAATTGTCTCATTCTCTATAAAACAAATTTGGGATGCAAATTTACAACATTAAATGGAATACATCCATTTTTGTTTGAAAAATATTAGCTAATAAATCAAAAAAGACTATCTTTGTCCTTCTTTTCCTAAATATTTTGCGAAAATAGGGTTATATCTTTCTCTTTATTGATCTTATCAGCTTACTTAATAGAGATTATTCCATGATATAGCGTAAGGATGGATCCTGTCAACAGCTCTTATCTTATCGTGAAACAGAATTGATTTATGTCCTCCGTTTTCCGGCCGGACGAGAACGCAAACACCTATGACGCAAATTAATAGTTACACGACTCTACTATCGGATAAAAACATACTAAAAATCAAACTTGTGTTCCCATCATCCCCGAAATTCCGTTTACAATACTTCTTTCCAGCATATCAATCCTGTTTGATTATAAAATCAGGATGCACGGAAGTGTCCCTTACCGTGCATCCTCTAAACTTTACCTATTGAAACTTTCTACCTTAAAAATATCCTTATTCCTGTATCAAATCTACTGCATAGTTCGCACGTTTACCTGACGGGAACATACCGCTCAAGAACAATACCTGATCCGGTGACTGGGTAGCAGCTTTCAGCACATCTTCCAAATCATTTACTGATTTGACAGGTTGTCCATTTGCCTTCAGGATGATGAAGCCTTTACGGATACCGGCAGCTTTCATTTTACCGTCTGTCACACCTGTGACTTCCACACCATATCCCAAGTTCAATTGTCTCTTCAATTCCTGAGGAACTTCACGGAACGCTGCGCCCAAGATATCCATGCCCGCACTCTTCACCACTTTCGTTGTTCCCTGTGCATTTTTCAAAGTCATCTCGATATCCTTTTCTTTCTTGTCACGCAACACCTTGACGGTTACTTTGTCACCCGGACGGTGTTTAGCCAACCCTTCCTGCAACTCTGCAAAGTTCTTCACACGTTTTCCGTCAATACCGATAATGACATCGTCCACTTCCAAGTTACCAGCCGCAGAACCTCCATCAATCACCTCAGCTATCAGCACACCATCGGTAGCACCCAGTTCCTTCACTTTCTTCTTGATTTCTTCCGGCATCATCTGCTGGTCATCATTAATCGGAGTACCCTTGATACCCAATACCGCACGCTGAACGGTTCCGTATTCTTTCAAATCGGCTATTACCTTTTTCATAATACTGGTAGGGATGGCAAAACCGTATCCGGAATAAGCTCCTGTCGGTGAATAAAGCACCGAGTTGATACCTACCAACTCTCCTTTTGCATTGACCAATGCCCCACCACTGTTACCTTGGTTAATAGCTGCATCCGTCTGGATGAATGACTCCACACCTTGATTATATACGCCCAAAGAACGTGCCTTGGCACTCACAATACCGGCGGTTACTGTAGATGTCATATTAAACGGATTACCTACAGCCAATACCCACTCGCCCACTTTCAAAGCCTCCGAATCGCCTACGGGAATAGTGGGAAGTTCATCCGCTTCAATTTTAACCAACGCTAAATCCGTGCTGGGATCTGTGCCGATTACACGTCCTTTATATTCACGTCCGTCATTCAGTTTGACACTGATCACATCAGCATTATCAATTACATGGTTATTCGTTACAATATATCCATCTTTCGAGATGATCACTCCGGAACCGAATCCCACTCTTTCAGGAGTCTGCACCTGACGCTGCTGACCGCCGCCTCTGCCATTCCCAAAAATATCACCAAAGAAATCATAGAACGGATCACGAACGGTAACTGTCTGAGTTTTTGATTCTTGAGTTGACTTTATATGAACTACTGCATGCACTGAATTTTCCGCTGCCTGAGTCAAATCCACCGGTTGCATTTGGGTGGCGTCCAGCGCGGCAAGTCTTGTATTCGGATTTTGTTGGAACACATCATTAAAGGCCACGCTTTTGTTTGGCTCGGGTTTCAACATAGAATAAGTCGTTACTCCTGCTACACCTGCGCTGACTGCTACAATTGCTGCTGCGCCTAGTACCATTTTAGTTGCTTGTTTCATAACTTAATATCTATTAATTTGTTAATTTCAAGTTTGGTTTAACATTTCCGACGCTAATGTAATGACAAATATTGTACGGTTGTACCGTTTGTCAGAGATTTTTTTCCTCTTTTAACACAGATAGATAAGCACTTAACAGGGGTTAACCGCAGAATCTGCCAAATTTGCATTCATTATCAATAGCTGACAGACAGCAAGATGACACAGGATACAACTTGCCTCATAGATAGTTATGTCTTGCAGGAAATACTTGCCTCCCGCTGGAATACATCCATATACACCCCTATAAAAGGGCATGTCCGTGACCGGTCTTTCTAACTTTACTTTTTCAACTGGTTCAATACCCTTCTCGCACTATCCGAAAGAACAACAACAGCTCCTGCCAAAATAGCAGTATCTTTAATGACCAGACGGCCGGCGCCCGTCAGCAGAGGGAACCCCTGTTCGCCACTTCCCAAATCGGGGACCCACACCTCAGGCGTTGTCACAAGGAAAGACAAAGTGCCCAGTGTCATGACAATAGCCAGTCCGGCCCCTACCAAACCGATTTTTGGAGAGAAGATACCTAAAAACGTCAAGATACCGATTCCCATAATCAAAATACCCAATCCATGAGAAAACCCATAAGTATTGTTCTCTTCATGCCACTGGTGCTTCGCTTCATCGAATTCGCCTTCTTTCAGCTTATATTCTTTATATTCAGGAGCGTCCTTGGTATAAAAGAAACTCATAAAGGGACTGTTCGCCACAAAAGGCACAATTCCTTCGGCTTCATAATTCCAGAATTTCAGACCGCCAATCCATACAAAAATTACAAGGATTGCCACACGGATAAGATTGATACCCAGTTTTTGGGCAGATGCTGCTATTGTTAAAAACGCAACAAACAGAGATTTTAATTTTGTCATCATTGCTTTCATTATTAAAAGATTTAACTTCCTGGTGCAAAGGTCGGCAGTTTTCCCTCTCCAGTAAATGGCAATTCCCCCATATAGGTTGGCAATTATTCCCGTTTCTCTCTTTTCCGGTATTCCGAAAGGCTCTCCTTGTTCATTTTCTTAAAGAACCGGCTAAATGTAGCCAAATCCTCAAATCCCAGAATCTCACTGATTTCCTTCGCACTCTTGCCCGTATAAAGCAACAGGCGCTTGGCTTCCGCATCCACGCGTTCATGAATGACACGCAAAGGAGAAGAAAGCCTGTAAAGGGAAAAGAGATTGGAAATGGTCTTGGGAGAACGACACAACATATCAGCATAATCCTGCACTTGCTTCTTCTCCTTAAAATGACTGTCAACCAGCACATAAAACTGACGAATCACATCAAACGTGTTCTCACGCCCCGGGTCTACATCAAACATTTCACGGGCTATGCGGGTACAAGTGATAATGAAACGTTTCAGAATAATACGCAACATTTCTTCCTGCAAGTTGTCTTGTATTTCACACTCCCCTCTGAAAATATCGACAATACTGTCAAGACGGGCCGACTGGGAAGGCGAAAGCTTCAAACGCATGACACGGGAAGAACCGTTAAACAGGAATCCGTTACAAGACACCTCGCTGTCATGCCCGTAAATACAATAAAAGTTACTATTGAATAGAAAAGTGAGGTATTCACCGTCCACTCCCCTTATCTGCACATGATGCAAAGGAGTGAGCGAAATCATTTCCTCTTTTTCCAGATGCATCACCACATGATCCACTTCCACATCCAGCGTTCCATGCCGCACCCATATAAATTTATAAAGACTCCCGTCACGTTGCAAAAAGGAGTTTTCATGGAAACAGGAAGTCATTGCTATATTTCCATTCAATTTAGTACTTAAGTGATATTCCATAACTACCTTAAAATAAGATGAGGGGATAAATATAAAAGCTATTTCTTCAGATATAAAAGAGATAACGCAAAAGATATTTCTCATCCTCCCTCTTTTCCTGCCTTTCACCGGCATTTTAAATCATTGCCATATAAGTTGGCCAAAGTTCCCGTTTAAAATGTTCACACCTGGACATACAGGAAGTTCCCCACTTCAGTGCGTTTCTTTTAATATTTGTTAAACATTTATTTTTCTTCGTCCACTCCCTGATTTAATAGTACATTTGTTTCATCACAAGCATCAGAGCGATATATTTAAAGAAGAGTAGAAAACAATAATGGATAAAAATCGTAGGAGAATCCGTATAGGCTATATTCAATGGCTGCTGATATATACCTATATATGTACCATCTTCTCATTCACCTGTGAAGCTGCCAATGCACAGGATCGTACCGGGAACGAAGAATATGTGCTGATTTTAAACAGCTATAACGAATCTTCTCCATGGAGCAACAGCATTACCACCCCCATTGTCCATAAACTAGCCGGAACCAAAAATATAGACGCCTACATAGAACATCTGAATTTATTCATGGTAGGCGATTCTGCTAAAATAGAAAAGTTTTCAGAAACACTTTCCTCAAGATATGGCTCCACCCCTCCCCGTCTATTGGTATTTGTAGGAAGCATGAGTCTGATTTTCAGAGAAGAGATACAAGCTTTATGGGGTACCGTACCTACTATTGTCTGCGGGGCAGACCCCTATGTGTATCCTGAAATATTCTACAGGCAGAGAGATACAGTCACTCCCAAAGAAAAGACACACATGAGCGAACTGGCCCAAGAATACAATTTCACCTACATGCATACCCCTATCTATCTGGAAGAAAGTGTGGAACTGATGCTGCAAATGATTCCCGGCATGAAAAGACTCATCTTTTTGGGAGACGGGATTTATCCCAATCCCGAATATGACCAACGACTGCGGGAATTGATCCAAACAAAATATCCGCAACTGGAATATAAATACATCTCTTCACGCACCAATACTCTGCACCAGTTATATAATGCTGTACGTAAGGCAGACAAGACTACAGGCATTCTGGTATCCACTTGGTTCACCGAATCCTTCACCTCGGACAGCTTTCTGATAAACGCTTACAGAAGCATTTCCAGCATCTCCGCCCCTCTTTTCACCATCCGCTATGCAGGTATGGACGACGGAGGTATGGTAGGAGGATACATGTACAATGAACAAGCCTTCACCAAGCAATTATTGAAAACAATTGACGACATCCTCGGTAGGAAAAAGAGCCAGTGACATTCCTTTCTATGAGCCTCAGGAAGCACACCCCACCTTCAACTATACCAGACTCATAAATAAAGGGCTCGACCCCAAGCGATGCCCCGATGACACCATTTTCTATGACAAGCCTGTCCACTTTCTGAACAAATACAAATGGTTTATCCTGATTGTGCTCATGGCCTTCGCACTGATGGCTGTAACACAACAAAAACGCATTCAGATGCTGAAAGTCCTGAGACGAGACCCAACAAAATGAAATAGAAACAAACGCACAATATATCAACCTGGTGGATAATATGCCGATTCTTTACATGAAGGAACAAGTAATATGGGATAAAGAAGGAAATATTATAGACAGCATTTATCAGGATGTCAACCGTTACTTCGAACGATGTTTTTTTAAAAAATCCGATATAATAGGGAAAAGGGCCTCCGAAATCTTTCCCGAATCCTTACCGGAATTCACCCATTTCATGGGAATTACTTTGAAAGAAAAGAAATCGATCACATTCCCATATTATTTCAAGACCGTCAACACCTTCTATGATGTTGTCCTGAATTGCTCCACTGAACCGGATATGGTCGATGTGTTCTGCATGGACAGCACCGAGTTGCACAATGCACAGCAAATGCTAAGCGCCACGAACCATAAACTTTCCATGGCACTGGAAGTAGCCAACATTGTACCTTGGAAATGGAACTTGAAAGACCATACCATCTTGTGCGACCTTAACCGCCCCATTGCCATGGCAGCCATGCCGGGCAGCATCAGCGAAGATCAGTTGAGCGTATCGGACAAACAATATTTCGCCAAAATTATCAAAGAAGACCGTCCACGCGTGATACAGGCCTACCGCGACCTGGCAGACGGAAAAATAGAGAAAGTGAAAGAAGAGTACCGTGTACTGGCCAATGATGGAAAACATTGGAAAATAGACTGGGTAGAAGCACAAGCAGCCGTAGAAACAAGAGACAAAAACGGAAAGCCGCTGACTTTAGTCGGTTCCTCACTGATTATCAACGAACGGAAAACAATGGAAAACGAACTGCTTTCAGCCAAGGACCGCGCGGAAGAATCCAACCGGCTGAAGTCCGCTTTCCTTGCCAATATGAGCCACGAAATACGCACTCCGCTAAATGCTATCATCGGTTTCTCAAACATCCTTGCTACTGCAGAAGAGGAACAGGAAAAACAGGAATATATCAATATCATTGAAAGTAACAATACGTTACTGCTGCAATTAATCAGCGACATACTGGACTTATCGAAAATAGAGGCCGGCACACTGGATTTCAGTTATTCCAACGTGGAACTGAATGATATCCTTTCCGAAATAGAAAGCGTGGTCCGTTACCGGACGGAAACCAGCGGCGTTCAACTGATTGCACACAAAGGACTCCCCTCTTGCCCCATAAAGACAGAAAAGAACCGCCTGATGCAAGTTTTGAATAATTTGCTGAACAACGCCAGCAAGTTTACCTCACAAGGAAGCATCACCTTCGGCTACGAACTATGCGGCAGAGAACTTTATTTCTATGTTAAAGATACCGGTTGCGGCATTCCAGCCGACAAAGTGAACTCCATATTCGGACGTTTCGTCAAACTGAACTCTTTTGTACAGGGTACAGGACTGGGATTATCCATTTGCCAGACGATTGTAGAGCACATGGGAGGACGCATCGGCGTAGAATCTGAAGAAGGAAAAGGATCCACTTTCTGGTTCACCATTCCCTACCAGCCCGCTGATGCGGATAACAAAAGGAAGACAAACATCAGCCCATCTCCGTGCAGAAAGACAAGCTGACCATTCTAGTTGCCGAAGACAATGAGAGTAATTACCGGCTGTTCCAATCTATCTTGAAACGAGAATATAACCTGGTTCATGCTTGGGATGGAAAAGAGGCGGTCAATTTGTATAAACTCCATAATCCTCAGATAATTCTGATGGATATCAATATGCCGGTGATGGATGGCTATGAGGCCACCCGGGAAATACGAAAGCTATCCTTGGATGTGCCTATCATCGCCGTTACCGCTTTCGCCTATGCCAGTGATGAACAACGGGTTATGGAAAATGGCTTCGACGGCTATATGGCCAAGCCCATCAGCGCCCCACAACTGAGACAACAGATTGCTGCCATATTACAGAAACGCATTATCTTATTATAACCTCCGCTTTTTCCATTATACCCGGCTGAAATCCGATGTAGAAACCGGTTTGAATCCGCAACTATAAACAAGAAAACGACCGAAAGCGCCACAAGGATGGAGAATTAAAGATGATTATAACATAAATGCAGAGTTAATTCATCGCTTCAGCTCCATTAAGTCTTTTTTTCAGTACCATTAAAGCATTTCTTACGGTTACCTTTTACAGACTACGACAGTAGTCCGTATGTTTCACTACGGCAGACCGTACAGTCCACTGTAGCAGACTGTACGGTCCACTGCCGAAGACTATAGTAACAGTCCGCACAAAAAGACTTAACAGTCCGTATGACAAGACCTGATATACCCGACAAAAAGTATTAATCCCCCATACCTAAAAAAAACTCCCCCCTTGCTCACCTTCACAGGCTATGCAAGAGGGAGATTCTACACTAACTCTTAACCTAATAAATAAACGACAAAATCATTCTTTATATCTTAAGGCTCCGGCTGGCAGTTTCTCACCTTTCTCACCAAAGCTCTTCAATGCGTTTTCCGATTCAATGGTTACTTTACTTTCATCCAGCATTCTCCGGTCAAGGCCGAACACGTCTATAAAGAAATCATAAACCGCATTCCGCTTGTTCGGACCGAAATCATGACGTTCTTTCGGCAAATGTACATTGCTCACCTTGTCCGTCGCACCATAAAAACCGTAGATGCGTTGCAAGTAAGGATATTCCAAACGAGGAACCGTGGCTGTCCAGTCTCCTCCGTCGGAAACCACCAGCATGGGACGCGGAGCAAACAGGGCGGCCAGTTCCGCATTGCAAGTTCCTCCACCTGCCAGCTGGATGGGCTTGCCACTTTCACACGGGCAACCGCCATCAAAGTGAGAAGCCAGACTGACCACAGGGGCAGCAGCTGTAAAACGGTCGTCCAAAACGGTAAGCAACACCGTCTGCGTTCCTCCGCCGGAACCACCGTTCACGCCGATGCGTGCAGGATCTATATCTTTACGGTTTGCCAGCATATCATCCAGTATCAGCAATCCGTTCATAGCCTGAATGGTATGCGCATCACTGGTATGGTGCGCTTCCGCACCTACCTGCAAAGCGGATTCTCCCCAACCATACAAGTCATAATCCACACAAATAGCCCCCATACGCGCCAATGTAGCCATACGTTGCTGTTGGTCCTTCCGGTAACGTCCCTGTCCAAAATGGCCATTGGGGCAAATAATAAGTGCATGTTTACCTTTGGAACGCGGTGCATAAACCGAACCGCAAACATAAAGCCCCGGCAAGGTCTCCAATGCAAAATTCTGCACGGTATATCCATCGAATTTCCGTACTTTCGAGAGAATAGGCTTTGCATCCTTCACTGTTCCTTTCAGCATATCATCCAATCCCAGACGTTGGCGCACTTCCTTTCGGAGTATCTCCCTGCGCTGTTCCCACTGATCTTTATCAGTATACAAGCCACTAAGATATGACAACATTTTTTCTCCATCAACATCCGTGCGGCGTGCATACTCGTATGGTTTCAACTTGTACACGGTATCACTTTGCTTCACGAATTTATAATCGAAAGGAGAAAGCACATTGGTCAAGGTTTCTTCCAATGAATAGGGACGGATACGGAAATCGGCATACGGAAGGATACGCCCCACCGTATCAATATCATACTTCAAGCGGACCTGGAAACGGGCGGCAACGTCATTCAACACATCGGATAACGGACGTGCGAACCGGGTCTCATAAGTTTGTGCAGACACAGCGGAAAAAGAGAGTGCCGCCATGCACAAAAGCATCTGTTTTTTCATCGGGCAGTCTATTTTATTTCTTTACCATCCACATACACATCATCCAGCACCAAGTCCTTACAATCTTCAAAGACACAGCGTTGCTTGGCATTCTGAATATACACATCACGCATCACAATACCGGTAATAGGCGCTTCGGGCAGGCCCACCACCATAATGGGGGTATTCACATCACGGACCGTCACACCCGAAACATAGATGTTACGAAATTCCGGAGTGCGGTCACTCTTCGGTTCGGCAGGCATCTTGCTATATTTCAGATTGAGAACAATAGCTTCTTTCTTGATATTACTCATCACAATATTGCTTACACGGATATCCTCCACAATGCCTCCGCGGCCACGAGTGGATTTCAGACGAATCCCTCGGTCTGTACCATCAAAGACACAATTGCTGATGGTCACTTTCTTCACTCCCCCACTCATCTCGCTGCCGATAACCACACCACCGTGTCCGCTCAACATGGTGCAATTGGTAATGGTGATATTCTCGCAAGGAACGCCCAGTTTACGCGCTTGCAAGTCACGTCCGGATTTGATGGTGATGCAGTCATCGCCTACCGAAATGTGGCAGTCGCTGATGTGTACATTCTTACAAGACGTCGGGGTTGATGCCATCCGTGTTGGGGGAAGGCACATTGTGGATGGTAATGCCTTTAATGGTCACATTGTCGCAAAATTCAGGATTTACAGTCCAGAAGGGAGAGTTGATAATCGTCACGCCCTCTACCCGTACATTCTTACAACGGATGGGATGTATGAAAGGAGGACGGAAAAAGCGACGGTCCAGTGTGCCATGCCAGTCTTCATTGGTTTCAGCGTAAAGGGCTTTCAGGTCGTTTTCCTTCTCGAACATGGGCTGGTACTTGTTGATGTTTCTCTTGCCGTTATCTCTAAGGTCTACCAGTACACGGAAAAATTCAGTCCACCATGCCTTACCCTGTCCATCCAGAGTTCCTTCTCCCTTGATGGTAATATTTTCTGCATCCACGGCGTAAATCAACGGTTGGAAACTTTTCATCATGATTCCCTCGTGACGCACTTCCACATAAGGGAGGAAGTCGTCAAAGTTCTCCGAGAATTTCAAGGTGGCTCCTGCTTCCAATTCTAATGTAATATTACTTTTCATGTGGATGGAACCGGTGAGATAAGTTCCTGCGGGGAAAAAGAGTGTTCCGCCACCATTGGCATTCAAGCGGTCGATGGTAGAATTAATCAATGCCGTGTTTAATTTCCGGCCTTGTATATCGGCACCGGCTTGCTGCATATCCACACGCTCGGCATGCAGAAAAAGCAAACTGACAAACACATAACAACAGACTTAAAAAGGTACGTTTATTCATATCGTTCATTAATTGATTTTAGTTTTACCAAACACCCCCAGGGGGCTTTTCCTAATGAAAGCTGCGTTTATTTCTTAAAAGAATAAGTTCCGCTTTCCACTATCTTCGGCTCTTTCTCATTGGGAAGGAATACGCGTGCCGTACACCCTACAGGTATCGTTACTTTCAATGCAAAGACTCCATTCTCGCGTGTCCAGTCTACTGCAACCTTTCCATAGAGAGTTTCAGTCGAAGCCCGGACGTATGTCAAATCGCCTACCGGACGGGGACGTATTTCTATTTCCTTCATTCCCGGTTTTCCCTCAACGGTGCGGATACCCGCCAGCGAGTTGAAGAACCATTCATCAATCTGCCCCATCATAAAGTGATTCCACGAAGAACCTTGTCGCGGATCCCATTGCTCGGTCAGCGTGGTAGCTCCAAATTTCAGTTGGAAACCATACCCCGGGGCCTCTTCATGGTTATGCATGGTGTACATCAGCTCATTCAGTCCGTTACGGGCTAGCGTCTGGAACAAATAACGATTTCC
>ENA-OQKG01000107-OQKG01000107.1-human-gut-metagenome-genome-assembly--contig:-NODE-107-length-11513-cov-2.416037_pt1 | contig 11513 bp, 13 predicted proteins | sample MGYA00242649_ERZ504799 | MGnify/ENA primary metagenome ERZ504799 (study PRJEB26092, sample SAMD00036428) | human gut metagenome | host: Homo sapiens | study: EMG produced TPA metagenomics assembly of... | reverse complement strand
CATATTGCTGCTATATGCAGAACACTTTTTACACATTTTCCAAGTGCCTGTACAATGGACGCTGCAATCATGAAATTGCACGAGGGAAATCGAAAAATATATAAGTTGGTTTGAACGAAGGCAGTTCCTATGTCTGAAGTCAAAAAGGTCGTGCTGGCATATTCCGGTGGTCTGGACACAGCTGCCGCACTTGGTAAAGCGTCCCTCGTAGCCGCTGCCATCCGGGTATTCGTAAAATCCCATGTTCCACGAGTAGGGGTTGCGGTCAGCTGCTTTTGAAAGGAGCCTGAAAACAGCACCCACATTCCAAAGGGCATTCCGGCATATTTCATTGTCTGCCTCCAAATCCGATCTTTACGATCTGCATTTTCATCCCGTTGTCCCCGACCTTGGCGAGAAACCGGAAAAAGCCGCTGATAGAAGGATCTTTCAAATCGTTGTAGCCCAGCATATAGCCCCGGCTGGACACTTGCAAACGGCTGTCCCACGGGGAAAGCTCGCTTTTCGCATCCGAAACCGCGAAATATGCCCCTACATCCTTGATTTTTTGCCGTCCTGAGCCACGTTTTGGCGATCATCTTCACCGCCGTTCGGTTGGCAGCATCGAACACCAGCACCCCGCCGGGGAAAGCGTCCGCCATCCCCTGCACCAGTTCCCGAACCTGCTCCGTCAGGAAGTAATAGAACACCCCGGAGGCAAAAAACACCGCCCCGCCGGTGGCATCGATACGGTCAAACCATGCGGGGTCTTTCAGGTCGCAGGGGACGTTTTTGCTCTCGCTCCCCGGCGGGCAGCAGCTGCTGCCGCAAGGCGATCACATCCGGGAAGTCCAGATTGTAGATTTTACAGCTGCCGTTGTCGCAGGCTCTGCCGGTGTTATCCAGCCCGCAGCCCAGGTTGACTACCGCCGCACAGGGGTGCGTTTTCAGGTATGCCTGCACCTCAAAGGCAAGGTCATTCTGCCGCATGGCGACCTCCAGCGCACCAAAGCGCTGCATCAGGCTGCGGGAGTTTTTCTCTGCCTGCGAAAAATCGTAGTCGATCTGGTCGATCAGATGCACCGCTGTTTCGTCTTGGTAAAGGTTCGGATACAGCTCGGTACACAGCTTCCGGGAATACAGTGGGAGGATCAGCGTCTCCTGCACGGTGTTTTTCTCGATTTTGTATTTCATATCGGGTCCTCTCACTTTCTGATAAACGGCAGCTTCGGCATACCGTCCTGCTCAGCGATAAATGCCAGCATTTCAGCAAAGCCCTTCGGATCACGAATCTGATATTGCATGTGATCGTATCCCTCAAATACGGGGTAATTGCCGCAGGGATAGGCTTCTATCACCGCTTGACGGTATTTGAAATGATCTTCTATGCTGCCAAACTCGAAATAGAGATGCTTTTGCAGTTCTTCGGAAAGTGCTGGAAAGGGTTTATCCTCCAGGCTGTCCAGAATCTGTCGCCGCAAATTTGTGTAGGTCAGATTTTTCCCTGCGGCTATAAAATACGGCTTTATGGAGTCATCGTCACACCACAGGATCTTTTTCAATGTGCCGCCCTTTGACCAGTACAGGCTCTTGATGGCCAGATACAGAAACGGTGTCATCATGCGGCGCGTACCTTTTCCGATTTGTGCAAACTGCCCGCCGTCAAAGAAAACATGTCCGATGGGCAGCTTCGTGCCTGTCAAAAACGCCATGGCAAGGTCAGCACCGATCGAAGAAGCCACAACCAGTTCAAGGCGTTCCACCCCCTCGCGGTTTCAGGTATTCTTCCACCTGACGAACCTCGTCCGCCTTGCTGACATATTTCTGCCCTTTGCAGTACACGGTGGAGGTAGGTAAAATGCAGAAATACCGATCCTGTAAATAGTTTGCAACCGGTTCGCTGCTCTCCCCCGTCACACCCATAGCATGAAAGAACAGCACCGCAGGATGATTCCTGTTGCCATAAGTTTGAAACATCATTGATATCGCCTCAGCTTTCCATAAGAAACATCATAATTCTCGCAAGTACCGCCGCTATGACTGCCATGCCCACCGTGCCGAACAGCCACTTTTTCTGTTTGTCTTTTGCGGTGATGTACGGCTTCAGATCTTCTGTTCCGGGGATCGTCCATGCGTTCGTGTGCCCCACCCAATAGCTGTCAACCAACAGGCGGTCCATGAGATTCATAACGGACAAGATGACGAGTAACTGCCAGAAACCCTGAACAAAGCCCTTTGCACCGTTTATCCCATAGACACAGACCAGCACATAGCCGATATAGCCGGGAATGCAGACTGCTTTGAACAGCAGGCTGTTGCGTCGGATGCGTTCCTGGCTTGTAAACCCCAGTTTTACGCACCGCTGCTGCACCGCCGGGCTGTAAAGATGCACCATCCCAACAGCCCCTTTGCGGATGCCCACAGCACAGACAAGAACCAGCAAAGCCCCCAACCCAAGACCTTCCAGAATCACCTGTAAAAGCATTACTTATTCCTCCTGTATCCGTTTTCATCCCGGTATTCGGGATGTTCCTTTACGTATGAATCCTTATCGCCGCAGATGGTATAGTCGCATCGGCAGCCGTCCACGCAGGTGGTCGTCCGCACGAGCTTGGCATGGAGCAGTTCCATGGACGCATAGTCCACATTGCACAGGGCGGGCATAATGTCCGCAAATCCGAACCGCTTGGCAAATTCCGCCGCCGGACACGCCGTAAATTCATAATAGATGGGCTTGCTGTTTTCGTAAGGCGTAACATCCATCTCGTAATCGTGCCATGTGTCACAGTGCTTTTGGGCGGTGCTGAATGCCCGATACATCAGCTTTTTCCAGAATGGCTTGTTGATGTCAACGAATCGCAGCTTCCGGAAGGACGGCAGGATCAGATTTTCTTCGATCTCTTCCATTTCGCGGAATGTGACCACATCCCGGCACACATCGTAAAAGCACATGATGGCGATGCAGTCGTAGGTGCCGCCTACGCCGTTGTGAAAATTCTTTTTACCGCCGAGGTCGGTGCGCCACTTGGAAAGAAGCTCTGCGTATCTCAGCTGCACCTGCTCCCAGACCGCCTCGCGCTCCACCTCCGGATAGTGCAGAGTGATTTTCGCCAGAATTTCCTTTTTGCAGGGTTTGGAATATAGCACATGGCAGCTACGGTCAATTTGTAATTCACTGTCCTTCATCTTCCCACGCCTTTCAGAAAACCACTCTTTGCATTTTCTTCGGTGTCGTCCGATTCATCATAGGCATCGTAAAGCGCATTGGGGTCGTGGACTTTTTTTCTTGAACGGTGAGCACAACTCATTTCTGTGCGCAAAGGCAAACTCCATGTTGTCCGTCCAGCCGGTGTGACCGGTAATGAACAGCGGATGCAGCCCACGTTTTTTTCAGCTTTTTCTCCAGCAATGCCAAGGACTTCACCGCCAGCTTGTTGTCCTCTGCCAATGCGGAAATAAAGCTGTATCCACCGTCCGCGCCGAACCAGATGGTATCGCCGGTAAAGAGATATTTCCCGTCCACAAGGTATACCATGTGCCCCCATGTATGACCGGGAACGAGAAAACACTCGATCCTGATCCCGTCGATGTCGATGACCTCACCATCGTGAAGCAGCTGCTTTTCGTTGTAGATGGTCACTTGCGGCAGCTTATAGAGATGATAAATAACCTTGCGGCGTGCTTCTCCGATCAGATACCGGTTCTCGATCTCGCCGATGTACAGCTTCGCATTCCGGAACAGCCCCGGACTGTCTGCTTCCACCGCGCCCACATGGTCGGTGTCCTGATGGGTGATGAGGATGTGCCGGATGGAATGTGGGTCGATACCGAGCCAGTGCATCTTCTCTGCCAACCGGTCATAGTTGTATCCGGCATCGATCATAATGGTGGTATCGCCCTTGCGGTAGAAGAAGATATTTGCCACCCACTCCCGCACGCAGGCAACATTCTTGTCGATCCAGCCGGTGTTCAATGGCTTGAAGATCTCCTTGCCCCGGTACATCCAGCTCATTGCTTTTCTTTGAAATTCCGTTGCTTTTTTCGACATGATCACACCTCATTTCTGTGCTGTGATGCACAGCCAGCCCTTTTTATTTTTGTGGTTCTGGATCTTACAAAATCCTGCTTGCTCCAGATACGTTTTACCGTTCACAATACAATGCTTTTTACCAGATGCGCCCACTGCTCCGGGTGACAGGCCAGCAATTCCTCGTGCTGCAAGTTCTGCTCATGGAGAACAGGATGTGCAAAATGCTGCTGATACCGGGCACGATATTTTGCGCCCATTTTCAGGACGTAAAAAATATGGATCTCGGTACCGGGCACATGGATCTTATCCGGCAGCGGAGTGATAAGATCGGAGTAGAACTTGGGTTTTTGCAGCTCTGCATGGTCACAGTAAGGGCGGGCATCGACCAAACTATTTTCAAGAAAAGCCTTGACATAACTCCCCCGACTCTTTAGCACACTTGTCCAGACGTTTTTGGAGAAATTTCGCCTTAATCTTTCCGTCCCGCACCACAGGGTAGATCAATGGCAGCAGAAAATCCGTCTGCAAGCTTGCCGTCAGCGGCGACGCCTGATCCAAATCGGAGCTACCCAGAATGCCGTAGTCCATGTGGATGTTCTGCCGTGCCGCCAGCAGCCCCACAAACGAGCCGCCCAGAGAGCAGCCGTAGGCCGCCCGGATGCGACCGCCGCAGTGGTTCTTGAGGTAGGCCTCGATCTTTTCGGTCTCCTCCAGCATGGTGGGAAATTCGGTCTGTTCAGTCTCATCAAAGCCATCGTAGCTGACGCACAGCACCCGGAAGCTGTCAGCCAGAAGCGGGATCACCGCACCGAAATTGCTTTTCCAATGGCAACAGGTGCCCGGCAGCAGCAACAGCACCGGGGCATCCTCTGCACCAAAATGGTAGATCTTCATCGTGATACGCTCCTTCTCTATTTATTTTCCACCTGTAAATAGAAGAGATATATTTCTTCGTATAGGGCAGAGTTGTGAGTTAGGTGAAGCTAACTTTCAGTCTTATAAAAAGCCGCTTCTCAGCGGTCCTTCTGCCAAAATAATACGCCCTGCCGTCTCCTCTGTCAAGAAGTTTAGGCATTTTCGGAAATTCCGAAAGAGATTTCGCTTTCGGGAACCCCCAACCGTCACCCCAGTGCCACATCCAGCACCATCATCACGCTGAAGCCCACCACAAAAAACACCGTGCCAACGTTGGAGTGCTGCCCCTGCGACATTTTCGGAATCAGTTCCTCCACCACCACATACAGCATGGCTCCGGCGGCAAAGCTGAGCAGATATGAAGAAAAACAGAGCGTTTTCGACGGGGAACGCCCTGTTGTACGTATCGCTGTCGTATGCGGATTTAATCGCAAGTTTTACAAGCAGTGCAATTCTCAACAACTTGTTTGCGATATGCAATTCACGGTTGTTGCCAACAAATCAAATCGTGAATTGCGATGGCAGGGTGCGTCCTATTCAGGGGCGCACCCTATTTTTGTTGCTATTTTTACCATCACATAAATTTACGCTGCCGTTGCCATAGCAACCGACAAAGGAAAGTGAATTTGATAAAATGCTCTGCAGTTGGTTATTGCTAACTAACTGCCACAACCAAAGAATCATCGATTTATCAAAGGAGTTTTCCATGAAAAAAATTTCTCGCCGTTCGTTTATCACTGCCATGGCTGCTGTAAGTGCAGCCGGTGTTCTGGCCGCCTGCGGTTCTTCTTCCAGCAGCACGGCTTCTTCTGTGGCTTCTTCCGCTGTATCCAGCGAAGCAACTTCCTCTGCCGCATCTCTGGATGAGACCGGTACCCATACCGTCGTAGACCACGGCGGCAACGAAGTAGAAGTGCCTAATAAGGTCACCCGTGTCGTCATCGACCAGATTCCAATCCTGTCCACCTACATGGCTTATTTTGAGGGCAGTGCTCCCTACATCGTGGGTTACTGCGGCTCTTTCAAGTCGGTCATTTCTGACACTGTATTGAAGAATATCGCCCCGGAGCTTCTGGAGTCCAGCGATACGGTCTATGCTCAGAGCGACCTGAACATCGAGGAGATCATGAAGCTGAACCCTGATGTTATCCTGTACAATGCTGGCAACTCCTCCCATGCCGAAATCCTGAAGGCCAGCGGAATCCCCTCCATCGGTTTCGCTACCGTGGGCGCATCTACGGAAGCTGATCCCATTGAGCGTTACGAAGAGTGGCTGAAGCTGCTGGAGCAGATCTTCAACGAACCGGGCAAGACCGACGCCTTTGTTGCTGCCGGTGATGAGATCGTGACCGATGTGGAAGCCCGTATTGCGGAAATTCCTCAAACGGATCGCCCCAGTGCGCTGATTCTGTGGAAGTATGCAGACGGTGTGCCGCAGGTATCCGGTCAGGGCACCTTTGGAACCTACTGGATGAAGCGTCTGGGTGTGACGGATAAGGCACTGGAAGCTACTGGCTTTGCACAGGCCAGCATGGAGCAGATTTATAGCTGGGATCCCGATATTCTTTTCTTGGATGGTCCCGGCCTGCAGCCCCTGCGCACCGAGGACGTGCTGAGCGGGAATGTGGACGGTGCTGACTTCTCCACCCTGACTGCCGTGAAGAGCGGCCGAGTCTACAACACTACGTTGGGTATGTGGAACTGGTTCACCCCGAATCCGGATGCTCCGCTGGTGCTGGCATGGCTGGCCTGCAACACCTACCCGGATGCTTTTGCCGATTATCCGCTGGGCGATACCATCAAGGAATATTACAAGACATGGTACGGCTACGATGTGACAGATGACGAGTTGGAGGAAATGCTGCTGTACTGATGAAAGATACCATCTGGATAAAAAAAGGCCGGTTCACTCCTCTGGCCGTGGTATTGATGTTCGCTTTTCCCCTTGTGACCGCACTCATCTGCCTGTGCTTTGGGCGAATGAATGTTCCGGCAGGCGAAGTTCTCACAGCTTTGCGCACTGCTCTGACGGGTGAGAGCACCTCAAATGTACAGAACTACTCCATCGTCATCAATCTGCGGCTGCCCCGCATTCTGACGGCCATCATCGTCGGCGCAGGTCTGTCTTGTGCAGGCAATGCCTATCAATCCTTATTCTCCAATCCGCTTGCCACACCGGATATTTTGGGTGTAACCAGCGGCACCTGTGTGGGTGCAATTCTTGCTATTATCCTGTCTTGCAGTATTCTGGAAACGCAGCTCATCGCCTTGGTCTTTGGCCTGATTTCCGTCTGTTTTACTCTGAAAATCGCAGGCAAGAGTGATGGGCGTTCTATGGTTTATCTGGTGCTGGCCGGCACGATTGCATCCTCTCTGTTCAACGCACTGGGTTCGCTGCTGAAATATACTGCCGATCCGCAGGACAAGCTGCCGGAGATCACCTACTGGCTCATGGGCAGCTTTACCAGTGCCAGTTACCAAAAGATCCTGATTGGCTGCCCACTTATCGTTGCTGGAATCATCATCATCTATCTGCTGCGCTGGCGGCTGAACATCCTTTCACTGAGTGATGACGAGGCTCGTACCAGCGGCATCAACATCAAGCAGACCCGGATGCTGTTCATTGTTGCATCTACGCTGGTCACGGCTTCAGCCGTTTCCATGTGCGGTCAGGTGGGCTGGATTGGTCTGCTGATCCCGCACGCATCCCGGATGCTGGTTGGAAGCAACAACCGTTATGTGGTGCCCCTCAGTCTCAGTCTGGGAGCCAGCTTTATGATCCTGATCGATACCCTGTCCCGCAGCATCAGCATCATCGAGCTGCCTCTTTCCATCCTCACCGCTATCATCGGTGCACCGGCGTTTATTTCTCTGTTGAATAAAACAAGGAGCAATCTGCAATGATCTTAGAAGTGCAGAACGGTTGCTTCGGCTACCCGAAGCAGCCTGTGATTCTCGAAAGCATCAATTTGAGCCTGGAAGAAGGCCACATCCTTGCGATTCTTGGTCCAAACGGCATTGGTAAAACCACCCTGCTCAAGTGCATGATCGGTCTGCTGCCATGGCACAGCGGCAAGACTCTGCTTTACGGGAAGGATATCCACACCCTCAAGCCGAAGGATGTCTGGAGCACTATCTCCTACATTCCGCAGTCCCGTGGCTTCGCTTTTTCCTACACCGGTCTGGAAATGGTTCTGCTGGGGCGCAGTGCGCATCTCGGAGCCTTTCAGCAACCCGGCAAAGAGGAAATCGAAATGGCGGAAGCCATGATGGAACGGGTGGGGATCACCCGTCTTGCCAACAAAGACTTCAACCGGATGAGCGGCGGTGAACTGCAAATGGTGCTCATTGCCCGTGCCCTCATCAATGAGCCGAAGCTCATCATTCTGGACGAGCCGGAAACCGGTCTGGATTTCCACAATCAGATCTTAGTGCTGAATATGGTGGAGCGGCTGGCGCATGAATCCGGCATCAGTGCCATCATGAATACCCACTATCCCACCAATGCCATGAGCGTAGCGGACGAAGCCCTGATGCTGAACCGCAAAGGCGAATTTTTCTACGGTCCAGCTGCGGAGATCTTGAACGAGGAGAACATCTCGTATTCTTTTGATGTTCAGGTGCTGGTGGATGAACTGCATTATCAGGGGCGGTCGGTGCGCAGCATCGTTCCGGTTGCTCTGCGGGAGGAAACTGCTGTATGAACAATGTCCCTTTTACACTTTCCCAGGTTCGCCCGATCCGGGACGCTATGACCGTTTCCCGACCTTCCGGACTGGGCTATGGAGTGCCGATAACATGGTTTTCCTTGGGCGCAGGCACTTCTATCACCCCGGAATACTATGACTGCACCACTCTTTATCTGGGTGGTGAGGGAAACGGCAGGTTCCTTCTGGGAGTCGATGGGCAGGAAGTGTCTGTCAAACCCGGAGAAGTGCTGTATGTACCGCCGAAAACACTGTGCGGCACAAAAACCGACAGTGGAATGATCTATACCGAAATCATTTTGAAAAAGGAGAATTTTACCATGAACAATATCATCAAGGCAGGCCAGCCCACCGAACTGAAGAACCTCATTTCTTATGAAGAGGGCAGCATCGCCAATCTGGACATCGCTCATGCAGACAACATGAAATTTGTCCTGATGGCTTTTGACGAGGGCACCGGCCTGACTCCGCACCGCGCTCCCGGCAATGCCATCCTGACCGCCCTCGAAGGCAAGGCCATTATTGGCTATGAGGGTAAGGATTACGAACTGAACGCAGGCGAGAGCTTCCGCTTCGATAAGAACGGCCTGCACAGCGTTACCGCACAGGGCAAATTCAAAATGAGCCTGCTGCTGGTCATCGAATAAGCGATTTTCTGTTTCATAACAGACGCAAAGGACCCGTCCGGACGTACCGGACGGGTTCTTTGCGTCTGCCGGATTCAGCAGTAGTAGAGGAACGAACGCAAGCGGCTCCATGCAGTTTCATCCCAGTCATTATCAAGGGAAAGCTGGAACAGTGGGGCACTGCAGGCATCGTGCAGGCCGCGCATATCCAGAATCATAGCGGTATTTTCATACCGGGGTGCAAGGGTCAGCACTGCATTGGTACGGCCAGAAAGCTCCACGGCCTTGGCGTACCGATATCGACCGTTCCCGCCTGAAAAATTCGGCAAGGCAGAGTCCGCAATGAGGAACAGTGTTTCAGCGTCTTCCGCAAAGGCACTGTGCGCTCCAAGTTCATTACCAAGGGTCTGCATCTGCCTCTGCATCTGGTCAAGCCAACCAGCCGATGGTTTGTTTTCATCCAAATTGTCTTTCCACAGAAACCAGAGTGCCTCGCTGAGTGGGGCGCGAAGTACCTGTTCGCCTTCGGCTTCCAGCGCGGCAAGTACGCCGCTGTCCAGTTCTGTCAGGCAGAGCGGCGTACCAACAGCAGCGATACGGCGGCCTTTGGTGGTGGGAAGTGCGCCGATTTCCCTCGCCGCAGCGTGCAGCTGCTCCCAGCCGGGCAGAGTCCATCCCACTGTGCCGAAATGTCTGCACGTTTATCTGCCGGAGCAGCATAGAGGATATCTCCCGCCAACAGTGCGCGGAAGAGAGCATCACGGTTCTGCGCCATTTCGGGCAGTGTTTCCAGCATCGGGCTGACCAGTTGAGCATTCAGCTCTTTTCTGCGGTCCAACACAGCACGGATGACACGGGCGTATTGACCGTCTGCTTCCGCTCCCTGCGTCTGCGGAATCAGGAACTGCGCATGTGTCTGGTCGTTTTTTCGCTCGGCAAGGATACTGCCCAGCAGTGCCGGGAAAGGCAGGTATTCTTTTGCACTCGTCTCTGCTCGGCCAAGGCTTAGAATATCGTCCGTCAGGTGCTGCAGCTCGTAGGGATCTGCCCCTTGCTGTTTGAAATATGCGGCCAGATAGGGCGTATAAGCACCCATCGCCGGAAGATAGAGTGGCACATTGGGGGATGGTGTCTGTGCCAGACGACAGGGGTGAATATCGACCTGCTCGATGTTGAAATCTATCGGCAGAGCCACCGCCGGGCGGTGTTGCAAGCTGTTCAGGAACGCTTCAATGCGAGTGATGACACCCACATTGGAAAAATGCTCATCCACTTCGATTTGCAGGTAGGGTTTATCGCCCATCTCCTGCTTGAACAGGTGTGAGAGCATGGTGTCCGGGCCGCAGCCGTGGTTCGTCAGGTAGACAGCGTAGAGGTTCGGGTGGTGAGCAATCAGCTTTGCTCCGGACAGGATATGCTGCCCGAACGGATAATAAAGATTATCGTATTCATCGGAGATGTCCAGCGCATGGCCGGGCAGGTGGCTCAGCGTAATGACTTTATAGCCGCGTTCCAACAGCAGTTCCGGGATGCCCATGTTCAGGATGGGGTCGGAAACGCCGTAGTTGCGGGTGATGAGCACCAACACTTTATCGTCCGGTCTCAGGGTCGCCAGCAGAGCTTTGCCCTGTTTTTCCACGGCGGCGGTATGGCGGCGCACCGCCATGGCACCACTGAGCAGAGCTTTGGCACAAAACGGTTTCGGGATTCCTAAAATCTTGCTCAGTCCCAGCATTGCAGATGCCATAGCTTCCTGCCCAAAATCGAGGTCAAACACCGGACTGAGCAAGGTGATGCCCTTGCTCTCAATGTCCAGAGCTTTGGCAATGGATACGGCTGCCGTCTGCATATAGACGCAGCCGTAGTTGTGTTTCACACGGCTCTTTTCGTGCTTCATCGTGTGGATGGTGGGCAGGAAGATATAATCTACTTTTTGGTCGATGAGCTGCTGCATATGGCCGTAAATAAGTTTGACCGGGTAGCAGGTCTCCCCTTGTGCGGTCTGCTGAGCCAGCCGGATCGTTTCCTCACTGGTGGGGTTGGTCAGGACGACATTGAAGCCCAACGAGGTAAAGAAGGCATTCGCCATCGGGAAGAATTTGTGGATCATCAACGCAAAAGGCACACCTACGGTCTTTTTACGTGGGTCGCGTTTGCCGGTATAACCCTCCAAAAGCAGTTTGTCCGCCTGCTTGTAGAAGTCAATGTTCTTCTGGATCTCCGCACTGCGGCTGTCCTCTGCGTCCTTTGCCGGGC
>ENA-OQKG01000102-OQKG01000102.1-human-gut-metagenome-genome-assembly--contig:-NODE-102-length-11663-cov-2.401439_pt1 | contig 11663 bp, 12 predicted proteins | sample MGYA00242649_ERZ504799 | MGnify/ENA primary metagenome ERZ504799 (study PRJEB26092, sample SAMD00036428) | human gut metagenome | host: Homo sapiens | study: EMG produced TPA metagenomics assembly of... | reverse complement strand
ATAGTTTCTTCTTTATTTTTTAATGACCGCAAAGTTAGCGAATTAAACCCATATATTTTGCTAGAAAACTAAAAAAAACGATATTTTTGCATCGATTTTTTCTAAATATAGAAAATGAGAAAACTAATAATCGGAGTTTGTCTGCTTATGCTGATAAGCTCCTGTGGAGGTGGAAAAAAGAAAATGGACCCCTTCGAGACGCTTACTGAGGAGATTGATTCGCTGACTGCACCCCCGGACACAACAGAAGCGATGGCTGCGGTAGAGGAAGAACCAATGGTTCCCGCTACGGCCGACGAAAGTTTTGCCGACTTTTTCTACAATTTTGCCAGTGATGAAAAGTTACAATTGTCACGCATCGTGTTCCCTTTGCCGTATTATACAATGGAAAAGAAAGAGCACATTGAAAAGGACCAATGGAAACACGATCCTTTATTCAGCCGGCAGGATGCCTATACAGTTCTGTTCGATAAGGCGGAAGATATGGAAATGGAGAAAGATACGGGGCTTACCAGTGTCAAGATAGAATGGATTTACTTGAAGAAGGGAAAAAATCAAGCGGTACTATTTTGAGCGTCTGAAGGGGCTGTGGAAACTGGAAGCTATAGATTTCGCGGATATGCCGAGAGAGGATACCGGTAAGGAGGACTTCTTTGAGTTTTATGAACGTTTTGCCAATGATTCTGTTTTCCAGTTGTCACGTTTGCACGAACCGTTGAAGTTTGTGACTGCTGATCCCGAAGACGAGTTTCAGATACTGGAAACGACTTTGGAGGCCGGACAATGGTTCGCATTCCAGCCTGTGTTGCCTCGTGAGAATTTGACAAATGTGAACTATGGCCAGAACGAGAATGTGCATTCCAATACGAAAGTGATTGAAATGAAAGGTTTTGGCAATGGATTTAATAATACGCTCTATTTTGAACGGCGGCACGGTCTATGGAAACTGATGCAGTTTGAGGATCTGAGCGATTGATTTGATTGTAAATGAAGGAAATAAAAGACTATTCTCTGTTGCCTCATAATACATTTGGTATGGATGTGAAGGCATCTTTGTTTGTGGAATATGAATCGGTGACAGAGCTGCAATCCATCTTGTCGGATAAAAACCTGATGGCCGGTAACTGGTTGCATATCGGCGGAGGAAGCAATTTGCTTTTTAAAGGTGATTATGCAGGGACTGTCCTGCATTCGGCTATCCGGGGGTATGAGGTGGTTGCTGAAAACGAACAGGAAATAGAGGTAAGGGCAGGAGCCGGTGAGGTGTGGGATGATTTTGTGGCATATACCGTGAAGAACAGTTGGTATGGTGCTGAAAATCTGTCATTGATTCCCGGTGAAGTGGGTGCTTCTGCCGTTCAGAATATCGGTGCGTATGGTGTTGAGGCAAAAGATTTGATTGTAAGTGTGGAAACCGTCGAGGTGGAAACCGGCAGGAAACGGATTTTTACCAAAGAGGAATGCCGTTATGCTTATCGTGAAAGCATTTTCAAGAAAGATTTGAAAGGTAAATATATAGTGACTTACGTCACTTATCGTTTAAGTAAGCAGCCGGTTTTTAATCTGGAGTATGGAAATGTGCGTGGCGAATTGGAAAAGCGAGGAGGTGAGGTGGCATTGGAGAATGTAAGGAAGGTGATTATTGCCGTGCGTGAAGCCAAGTTGCCCGATCCCCGGGTGCAGGGAAATGCCGGAAGTTTCTTTATGAATCCGATTGTTCCACGCAGGCAGTTTGAAATAGTACAGCAACAGTATCCTGATATGCCACATTATGAAGTGGATGGCAATCGGGTGAAGATTCCTGCTGCATGGATGATAGACCGTTGCGGCTGGAAAGGCAAACAAATAGGGCGCGCGGGTGTTCATTCTAAACAGGCGTTGGTCTTGGTGAACTGTGGAGGCGCTACGGGAGATGAAGTGATTGCTCTTGCCAGACGGATACAGGAGTCTGTGCTTCAAAAGTTCGGGGTAGCTATCTCTCCCGAAGTGAATTTTATATAAAGTATAATATGAAGATTACAATACTAGGCAGCGGAACGTCTACGGGAGTACCCGAAATAGGGTGCAAATGTCTGGTATGTACCAGCAGCGATCCCCGGGACAACCGTTTGCGTTGTTCGGGACTGATAGAAACGGAAGGGCTCCGGATTCTGATAGATTGTGGTCCCGATTTCCGTGAACAGATGATACGGTTGAACGATTTCAAACCGTTGGACGGTGTTTTGATTACTCACGAACACTATGACCATGTAGGAGGCTTGGATGATTTGCGTCCTTTCTGTCGTTTTCGTGATGTGCCGGTTTATGCCGAACAATATACAGCAGAGCGTTTACGCCAGCGTATTCCTTATTGTTTTGCCGAACATCTTTATCCGGGAGTTCCCCGTATTACATTAGAGGAAATTGTTCCCGGTTCTCCTTTTATTATCGGCAATCCCGAAGGAAACAAAGTAGAAGTGACACCTCTTCGGGTAATGCACGGCAAATTGCCCATTTTGGGATACCGTATCGGCAAAATGGCATGGATTACCGATATGCTGACGATGCCCGGGGCTGAATATGATTTGTTGCAAGGACTGGATGTGTTGGTAATGAATGCATTGCGTCCCCAGCCTCATAATACCCACCAGAATTTGAAGGAGGCTTTGGACAATGCACAAAGAATAGGAGCCGGGGAAACTTATTTTATTCACATGAGTCATCATATGGGATTACATGCTGATGCTGAACGGTTATTGCCGCCGCATGTGCATTTTGCATACGATGGAATGAGAATTAGTTTATAAAGCCGGTTTCAACGAATACCGGCACAATCCGTTCAATCCGCATTCCGAACATTTCGGTGTCCGTGCCATACAAACATACCTTCCGTGTAAAATAAGCCAATGATGTGCGGTGGGCACAATCTCCTTCGGAATATACTTCATCAGATATTTCTCGGTAGCCAGCGGTGTGGTGCAGGTTTGAGGAACCAGTCCGATGCGGTGGCTCACGCGGAACACATGTGTATCTACTGCCATGGCCGCTTTGTTGAATACTACACTTTGAATGACATTAGCCGTCTTGCGTCCCACTCCCGGCAGTTTAATCAGTTCTTCCAATGTTCCCGGTACTTCGCTATGAAAATCCTTCACCAGCATTTGCGCCATGCCTACTAGATGTTTTGCCTTGTTGTTGGGATAACTTACACTCCGTATGTATTCATAAATCACTTCCGGCGTCGAAGCGGCCAGTGCCTCAGGAGTCGGGAAATCCCGGTAAAGAGGAGGGGTGATCATATTTACCCGTTTGTCCGTGCATTGTGCACTCAGGATAACGGCTATCAACAACTCGAATGGGTTATTGTAATGAAGTTCAGTTTCGGCAACAGGTATCGTTTTTTGAAAATAAGCGATCACCTTGTTATAAAGTTCTTGTTTTTTCATATTACCTTCTTTTTTCGGTTGCAAATATAATTGATAAATCAATAAGGTAGAATTATTCGGGCAATTCATTTGTTTAGTTGAGTAAACTTCTTATATTTGCATAAATATATTAGATTTATGCAGCTTAACGTAAAGAATGAAACTTCTACATTGAAAGCTGTGGTGCTTGGACAACCCGGTTCCATAGGGAAGGTCCCCACGCTGGAAGAAACTTATGACGCCAAGTCATACGAGTCCGTATTGCATAACATATATCCCCATGAAGAAGATATTTTCAAAGAGATGAGATGCTTTGAAAGCGTATTGTTGAAATATGGGGTACAGGTCTATCGCCCGTGGACACTGGAGAATTGTAATCAGGTGTTTGCCCGTGATGTGGGGTTTGTGATTGACGACAAGATTATTGTTTCCAACATCATCCCCAACAGGGAAGATGAGAAGGAAGCTTACGAAGTGGTCTATAATCAGATAGCTTATAACAAAATTTTCAACCTTCCCGAAAAGGCGCACGTAGAGGGAGGTGATGTGGTGCTTTACAATAATATTGTGTTTGTAGGCCTTTATACCCAGCCCGATTATCCGCAGATGAAGACGGCACGTACCAACCGATATGCTTTTTCCTTTCTGAAAGAAATCTGTCCGGGGAAGATATTCATCCCCTTGGAACTGAAAAAACATAATACAGATCCACGTGCGGGGATTCTGCATCTGGATTGTACCTTTATGCCGGTAGGGAAAGGGCATGCGATTATTTATAAGGACGGATTTATGTATCCTCAGGATTATCATACTCTGCTCGATTTGTTCGGCAGGGAGAATGTATTTGAAATAACGCGGGAAGAGATGTACTATATGAATACGAATGTCTTTTCCATCTCTCCTGAGGTGGTGGTTTCTGAAAAGAACTTTATCCGCCTGAATACCTTTATGGAAGAGGTATGGGGAATGACGGTAGAGCGTGTACCTTATTATGAAATATCTAAGATGGGCGGACTGTTGCGCTGCTCCACCTTACCATTAATCCGAGAAAATGACTAAACAAACAACAAACCACATTTTGATGGTGGAACCCGTAGCCTTCGGGTTCAATGAAGAAACAGCGGCCAACAATTATTTCCAGCAGCGGACAGTTGCGGCAGGTGAGACAGTACAAGCTTGTGCCTTGAAGGAATTTCGGGGCATGGTGGATAAGTTGCGTGCAAACGGCATAGAGGTAATAGTGGTGCAGGATACCCCGATACCTCATACTCCGGATTCCATATTTCCGAACAACTGGGTGTCCTTTCACGACGACGGAACGGTGGTGCTGTATCCTATGTTTGCGGAAAACCGCAGGGCGGAAAGACGGGCGGATATCTTGCAGCGGATAGAGTCGGAGGGGTTCAGCATCCGTCGGAAGGTAGATTATACAGGTTTTGAGGAAGAAAACCGCTTCCTGGAGGGGACCGGGGGAATCATTCTGGACCGAGTGACCGTTATGCATACGCGGCTTTGTCGCAACGGGTGGACGAAGCATTATTGGGTCGGTTCTGCAAGGAACAGAACTTTATTCCAGTGCCCTTTCGCGCCTATCAGACTGTAAACGGACAACGTCTGCCCATTTATCATACCAACGTCATGATGTGTGTGGCAACAGATTATGCGGTCGTTTGTCTGGACAGCATTGATGACGTGGAAGAGCGTGAGCAGGTTTGCCACATCTTGCGGCAGACAGGGAAAGAAATCATCGCCATCTCCGAGGAACAGATGCATCACTTTGCCGGAAATATGCTTCAGGTGGAGAACGGGAAAGGTGCATTGTTTCTAGTGATGTCTCAAAGTGCTTACGATTCGTTGCATGAAGACCAGTTACAACGGCTGTCTAAGTATAATGCATTACTTTCCATGCCCATCCCTACCATTGAAACTTTGGGAGGAGGAAGTGCCCGTTGTATGATGGCGGAAATATTCTTGAAGAAAGAAAAACATTAAATAATAAAAAGCTTATGGATGCAAAATTATCGGCAGCTCAATTAATGGAGCTTGAGAACAAACATGGAGCACACAATTATCATCCTGTTCCTGTGGTATTGGATAAAGGAGAAGGTGTGTTTGTATGGGATGTGGAAGGAAAGAAATATTATGATTTCCTTTCCGCTTATTCGGCGGTGAACCAAGGACATTGTCATCCGCGTATTATTGATACGTTGGTAAAACAGGCGCGAAAGCTGACTTTGACTTCACGCGCTTTTTATAACAGCCAGTTGGGACGGTATGAAGAATTTGTCACCCGTTATTTCGGATATGACAAGGTTTTACCGATGAATACGGGAGCCGAGGCGGTAGAAACCGCATTGAAGCTTTGCCGCAAATGGGCGTATGAAGTAAAAAAGCTTCCCAAGGATACGGCGGAAATCGTTGTATGCCGGAATAATTTTCATGGGCGTACTACCACTATCGTTTCTTTCTCCATTGATCCGGACGCTTACAATAACTACGGACCTTTTACTCCCGGCTTTGTTGTGATTCCTTACAATGATGCCGAAGCGCTGGCGAAAGTGCTGGACGAACATCCCCATGTGGCCGGATTCCTGGTTGAGCCCATTCAGGGAGAAGCAGGTGCTTATGTACCCGATGAGGGATATTTGAAAAAATGTTACGACTTGTGTCGTGCCCACAATGTACTTTTTATAGCCGATGAAGTGCAGACCGGCATTGCCCGTACAGGCAAATTGCTGGCTTGTGACTATGAGAATGTTCATCCGGATATCCTGATTTTGGGAAAGGCTTTATCGGGTGGGGCCTGTCCTGTTTCTGCAGTATTATCATGCAATGAAGTGATGGATGTTATCCGTCCGGGGCAACATGGCTCCACTTTTGGCGGAAATCCTATTGCTGCGGCAGTGGCTGTTACGGCGCTGGAGGTGGTACGGGACGAACAGTTGGCGGACAGGGCATACAGACTGGGATTGATATTCCGGGAAGAGATGAGAAAACTGTGTGAAACATCTCGTGTGGCTTCTTTTGTCCGGGGCAAGGGATTGTTGAATGCGTTGATAATCAATAATGATGAAACGAAGGATTTGGCGTGGGAAATTTGCTTGAAATTGGCCGAAAACGGCTTGCTGGCCAAACCGACACATACGAATATTATTCGTTTTGCTCCGCCATTGGTGATTACAGAGGAACAATTAAAGGAGTGTATCGAAATTATAAAGAAGACGATTGCTTTGTTTGAATAAAGGATTTTTATCCTGTCTTTTAGGGGTGGATTCAATCTGCCCCTCTAATCGTTTTCACTGATACCCACCTGTTTATGACGCTTCATCTTTCACTGTTCCATACTGTTTGGCAATCAAGGAAGTATAGAAAAAGTAATTATTTGATGAGGCTGTTCTTCTTGATAAGAATATTTAATGCAGTTATATCCGGTTAACTCGGAAATAATTTCTATCTTTGCACCCCGAATTAAAAAATAGACGTATGATGCCGTGAATAGCGGTCGTGTATTCTAGAACACCACGTAAAAAACAGGAGAAATGAAGAATAATAACACTGTATCTGTATCGTTCATGTTGCTTGGCATACTGTTTTGTGTATGTCTTGTCGCAGCAAATTTATTGGAGACCAAAGTAGTCCAGATCTGGAAAATTACGGCAACTGCCGGATTGGTTGTATTTCCTATCTCTTACATTATCAATGATTGTATAGCCGAAGTATGGGGCTTCCGCAAGGCACGTCTTATCATCTGGATGGGCTTTGCCATGAATTTCATGGTGGTAGCTTTGGGGCAGCTTGCCATTCTGATGCCCGCAGCTCCGTTTTGGGAAGGAGAGGAGGGCTTCAACTTCGTTTTCGGCATGGCGCCCCGCATCGCTGTAGCCAGTCTGACCGCTTTCTTGGTCGGCTCTTTTCTGAATGCCTATGTCATGAGTAAAATGAAGCTGGCCTCGGGGGGAAAGAACTTTTCACTTCGTGCTATCACTTCTACCTTGGTGGGTGAGAGTGCCGATTCCATGATTTTCTTTCCTGTTGCCTTCGGAGGTTTGATGCCTGCCGGTGAACTGATAAAGATGATGGTTATTCAGGCGGTGCTCAAGACACTCTATGAAATTATTATCCTGCCTGTTACCATCCGTGTGGTAAATTACATCAAGAAGGTGGATGGCAGTGATGTCTTTGATGAGCATATCTCATACAATGTATTAAAATCAAAGAACTTTAATAAGTTGCTGATGTGTCAGTGTGCCGGTTAGCCAATTACCATGCGGTATATGGCGCAGCATATCCACATAGCGCAGCAATTGGCACATTAGTAAATTGAAAAATTATCAACAATGAATAAAAGTGACGCATTGGTTGTGTTCAGCGGAGGGCAGGACTCAACCACGTGCCTGTTTTGGGCAAAAAAACATTTCCGCAAAGTGTATGCTTTAAGTTTTATCTATGGACAAAAGCATGTGAAGGAAGTGGAGCTGGCCCGTGCTATTGCCGGAAAGGCAGGTGTGGAGTTTAAAGCGATGGATGTTTCCTTTATAGGCAACCTGGGTAAAAATTCGCTGACAGATACTACGATAACGATGGATGAGGTGAAGCCTGCCGATAGTTTCCCTAATACGTTTGTGCCGGGGCGGAATTTGTTCTTTCTGAGCATTGCAGCTGTCTATGCACGCGAATTGGGGATTCAATCATATCGTGACCGGTGTGTCGCAGACAGACTTCAGCGGTTATCCCGATTGCCGGGATGCTTTTATCAAGTCACTGAATGTGACGTTGAACCTTGCCATGGACGAGCAGTTCGTGCTTCACACTCCGCTGATGTGGATTGATAAAGCGGAAACATGGGCGTTGGCGGACGAATTGGGCGTGCTCGATTTGATCCGGCATGAAACGTTGACTTGCTATAATGGCGTACAGGGAGATGGCTGCGGTCATTGCCCGGCCTGTAAGCTCCGTCGTGAAGGATTGGAAAAGTATCTGGAGATAAAGGCGGAAAGAGAGAAACGATAGGATAAATGAATGTGTTTTCTCCTTGTATGAAAGGTGTTTTCTTTTTGCCGAGTATATTGTTTCACTTTAGTGAGCAGGTTTTATCACTAGAGTGAAGAAATTTCATCACTTTAGTGGTATAACTTCATCACTCTAGTGAAACGATCTGCTCGAAGCGGGGAGAGAATTTCTTTTCTAAGGTATGATAGAGAAAACATGAATATGAAAAAAATAACTTTAATGGAAAGAAAAGATGAATTGACCCTTCTCGGGTCGAAGACCGAGTACAGGCAAGATTATGCTCCCGAAGTGTTGGAGTCCTTTGTGAACAAACATCCCGGAAACGACTATTGGGTACGTTTTAACTGTCCCGAATTTACCAGCCTGTGTCCTATTACAGGACAGCCCGATTTTGCGGAAATCCGTATCTCCTACCTGCCTGATGTGAAAATGGTGGAGAGCAAGAGCTTGAAGCTGTATTTGTTTAGTTTCCGTAATCATGGCGATTTTCATGAAGATTGCGTGAATATCATCATGAAAGATTTGATTAAGCTGATGGATCCTAAATATATTGAGGTGACGGGCATTTTTACTCCGCGCGGTGGTATTTCCATTTATCCGTATTGTAATTACGGCCGTCCGGGTACTAAGTATGAGGAATTGGCGGAGTATCGGATGCGTAATCACGATTTATAGTTGTATCTCTTGGAATGAATAGAGAGATTGTGGACTCAAATATTTGCTGGTTCTGAAAATTTGTTCTATTTTTGCACTCCGAAAAAAGGAGAGGTGCTCGAGTGGTTGAAGAGGCACGCCTGGAAAGCGTGTATACCCCAAAAGGGTATCCGGGGTTCGAATCCCCGTCTCTCCGCGAAAGTAGAAAAGTTAAAGTTGTAGATTCTTGAATTTGAACGATTCAAGAATTTTTCTTTTTCTAGTATTTTCCTTCATCTTTTCAAGGAGCTTATGTTAAATTGGAATCCGGTAATTTGATTTATGAAGACAATTTCGATATATGATTCGTTGCTTGTTTTAGGGCGTGGAATAGGACAAGTCATGTTTCAGAATAATGCGTTGTCCGGTTTGTTAATGTTGGTCGGAATTTTTCTGAACTCGTGGCAGTTGGGAGTATTAGCGGTAGGCGGTAATATAATAAGCACGTTGGCGGCTTGTATCTCAGGTTATGGACGTGACGATATAAAGAATGGACTGTATGGTTTTAACGGCACATTGATAGGTATAGCAGTCGGAGTTTTCATGCAGCTGTCTTTGTGGTCTTTGCTGCTCATGGCGGTAGCTTCATGTTTTTCTACTTGGATAGTACGGCTTTTCAGCCGGCAGCATTCACTTCCCGGATTTACTGCTCCTTTCATTTTTTTCTGTGTGGATATTATTGGGAATCTGTACTTGGATAACGCCGGATTTATTGCTGGTTTCCGAAACGGTATCTGATACTGTGCGGGAGGTTGATTACGTTCAGGCTTTTTGTTTAGGTATTGGTCAGGTCATGTTTCAAGAAAATTTATTGACCGGACTGTTCTTTTTGGCTGGTATTGGGGTTAATTCATGGACTGGAACTTTTTATACTGCGCTGGGGACACTTCTTCCTGTTCTTTTTGCTGTATTTTGGGGGATAGATCCGGAAATGTTGAATATGGGATTGATGGGCTATAATGGTGTATTGTGTGCTTTGGCTTTAGGAGGCAAAACTTGGAAAAGCTTTGTATGGGCTTTATGTTCAGTCTTGCTGTCCGTTGTATTGCAGTTTGCAGGGATCAAGTTGGGAATTACTACTCTGACTGCACCTTTTGTACTATCTGTATGGATGATAATGATAATGCAGAAAGTGGTGAATACAAAAGGTGAATAATAGACAGTATCCGTAGTTCAGGCAGATTGATTTTATAATGGATGTAAAACAATCTAATTGGGATATTATTATGGATCTAAATTGATTGACGGCAAAGGCTGGAAAAGTATTAGCTTACGCTCAAATGAATCATTTATGAAGGGTTCCTTTCAAGATACCTTCATGACAACACATTGAAAAACAATATATTGTGTAATTATGAAGGATTTGAAGGATTTCCCGGTATCTTTTATATTTATAGGTTTTATGATAACTCCAATCCCAGTGCTTCTTTTAATTTCAGCAGATTCGGGTTTTTCTTGCTCATCATCTGGAAACGTTCCACATGGCTGTAAGCACGGATGTTCTCGGTAGGGGCACTGACACGTACCGTCATGGTGATTTTCCGGTTGTGCAGACGTTCGCGTAAGTGATTCTGAACCGATGGTATCAATTGTACCATATATTTTTCCACCATATCATTGTCTACTGTCACTTCAAAAGTCGTGTCATTCAACAAATGCGGATGCATGTTCATCATTCGTGCGGAGTTAGCCTTCTCTTCCTTGGGCAGGGCGGCTGCAAATTCACGCCAGTAATAGTCCAGATCTTTTTCATTGAAAATATAATCTTCGTATGTGGCATCGTTTTGGACAGCGGTGCTTGCCGCTTTTGCTTCTTGCTTTTCCGCAGCTTGCTGTTCGTGCAAAGGACGGCGCAGGGATATACCGAGTGAGCCCGCCTTGAACACCGGGATTTTTTTCTCTTCTCTGGTCTGAGGCAGCGGGCTTGGACGGCTTGCGTTCATACTGCCGGCTGTACTTGTACCCTGTGGTTGAGGAACGGCGGTTGCTGCGGTCTGTGCAGCGGCAGCTTTAGCCTGAGGCTGTGGCTGCGTGGCGGCTGTGGAAGCCGCTTGCTGCGTAAATAGGGGTTTTAATATCTTCTTAGGGCCACGCCCACCACTTACATCATCGGCGTCGGGCAGAGTGAGTTGGGCGCATTGAATCAGTGTCAGTTCTACCAGCAGACGTTTGTTTTTGCTTGCACGATAGTTCAGGTCACAATCATTGCATAGCTTCATGGCACGGTACAGGAATTTCTGGTCACATTTTTGTGCTTGTTCTTTATAGCGGTCTCGGATACCGGCGCCTACTTCCAGCAATTGCAGGGTGGAAGGGTCCTTGCTCACCAGCAAATCCCGGAAATGAGAGGATAGTCCGGTGATGAAATGGCTGCCGTCAAATCCTTTTTTCAATACGTCGTTAAAAAGCAGCATGGATTCGGGAACTTTGTTTTCAAGCAACAAATCGGTCAGCTTGAAATAATATTCGTAATCCAAGACATTCAGGTTTTCAATCACACTTTTGTAAGTGATGTTCCACCTGTGAAGCTGACTACTTGGTCGAAGATGGAAAGAG
>ENA-OQKG01000101-OQKG01000101.1-human-gut-metagenome-genome-assembly--contig:-NODE-101-length-11814-cov-2.399675_pt1 | contig 11814 bp, 16 predicted proteins | sample MGYA00242649_ERZ504799 | MGnify/ENA primary metagenome ERZ504799 (study PRJEB26092, sample SAMD00036428) | human gut metagenome | host: Homo sapiens | study: EMG produced TPA metagenomics assembly of... | reverse complement strand
ATAGCTACCAGCAATACAGTGAAAATACCCAACTGTGCAGCTGCTCCGAAAATAGAAAGCCGCAGATTACGCAACATCGGACCAAAGTCTGTCAAAGCACCTACCCCCATAAAAATAATAGGCGGAAGAAAACCGGTCTTAATCAACATGTAATAGATAAAGTTCATCAGGCCCAAGTCGTGCGCAATTTCGTGCAACGGCATTTCCCAGATGTTTTTCAGTGCTCCATTCACCATTACCATGCCATTCTCATCGGCCTGGACAACCCCCATCTCACCACCGGGAAAGTTAGCCAGCAACACTCCGAAAGCTATCGGAATCAGCAGCAGTGGTTCGTACTTTTTCTTGATACCCAAGTAAAGTAAGATGAACGCAATGGCATACATTATCAAGAATTGCGGCTCAGCAATAATATTGCTGAAAGCAGTCATATCATAAAGTCTTTCAAATATATCTTCCATTATACTATTTTCATTAATACGTCATCCTCTGAAACCGTGTCACCCGAATTAGCGCAAATAGCAGTTATAGTACCGTCATATTCCGCACGGATCGCATTATAGGTCTTCATTGCTTCGACGTAACAAATCACATCACCTTTATTAACCTTTCACCCACCTTCTTCGGGGTTTCCTGAGCATTCTTTACCAAGAAGAATTTACCTTCCAACGGAGAAAGCACATCTTTCCCTTCACCTACCGGAGCAGGAGCAGTTTGTGCAGGAACTGCACCCGAAGCAGCTGTCAGCGTAGCAGGATCTACAGCACCATATGCCACTGTAACACGATAAGGTTGTCCGTTCACATCCACTGTCAGTACTTTTGTTTTGTTTTCAGCTTCGACAGGAGTAGTGGCATTCGCCTTCTCCTCACGACGTTTCTTCACATCTGCCAAGAAGTCTTCTTTCGCCTTTCCACTCTTATAAGCTTCATACTGGGCCGGATGCATGGCATACTCAAACAGTTCTTCGTCATCCTGTCCTTTATCCCATTGTTTTTCAAGCATCATCTTACGATATTTTTCCAACTGGTCGGGATAATTGTCCTGAGGATTGCCATCAAAGAACTTGCGGCCTTCACGTTCTGCCTTTTCAATAATTTCAGGGGCCAGTTTACCCGGTAAACGTCCTGCTTTACCCAAAATCATATCCCAAATATCATCGGCAATCATTCCCCAACGTTCCTTACCTTTCTCCATAGCCATTACATTCATCATGGCAAGGTTCTTCACATACTGGCTAAACGGAGTTACCAAAGGAGGATAGCCCACACGCGGCCATACGTAAGCAACTTCATTGAACAGCTTGATCAACAATTCATCCTGGGTCATAAACGGCAGGTTACGTTTTGCCTTATACTTGTTGATAGATTCCAGGTTCGTTTCAAGATCGGCCATCAAACTTCCCATCATGCCGCCCGGCAATCCCGGAGCAATCAGTAAAGAATTCATCAGACGGTTTTTGGGACTGATATATAAACCAAGGAAATCATCCATAAACTCCTGAATCATAGAACGCACTTTCATATACGCTTCCATATTAATTTCGGGCACTTTAAATCCGGCATCTTTCAACATGGCTTGCACACTAATCAAATCAGCATGGCCGGTTCCCCATGACAATGGTTCCATACCTACATCAATATAGTCGCAACCAGCCTGGCATACTTCCAAAATAGAAGCCATATTGAATCCGGGCCCCGCATGAGAGTGATACTGTATAGGAATATTTTTAATCTTCTTGATTCCGGCAACAATCTTTCCCAATGAAACGGGACGTCCGATGCCGGCCATATCTTTGATACAGATTTCATCGGCTCCGGCTTCTATAAGCAGTTTGGCCATATTCACATAATATTCCACAGTATGTACCGGAGAGAAAGTGATACAGAGCGAACATTGTGAAATCATTCCGGCCTCATGAGCATAGCCGATAGAGGGGATAATGTTGCGGACGTCATTCAATCCGCAGAAAGTACGGGTAATATCCGTTCCCTGCGCATGTTTAACCTTATAGAATAATTTACGGACATCTGCCGGAACGGGACTCATACGGAGACCGTTCAACGCACGGTCCAGCATATGGGTCTGGATGCCTGCTTCGTGGAAGGGTTTCGTCCACTCGCGCACAGCTCTATTCGGATTTTCACCAAACAATAAATTTACTTGTTCAAAACCACCACCATTTGTTTCCACACGGGCGAAACAGCCCATTTCAATAATAGCCGGGGCAACCTTAACCAACTGGTCTACACGAGGCACGTACTTACCTGCACTCTGCCACATATCGCGAAAGACCAGACTAAATTTTACTTCTCTTTCCATTTTTGATAAATGTGTTTTTCTTTTTTGGATTATAACTTCTCAATCTTTATCACCTGACCTTTACCTGCCGTCAAAATCTCAACTGCCGCCTTAATAGCATCCATAGCACCAGTATCTGCCGTAGGTGCTACAGCAGGTGCTTTTTTAGGAGCTTCTTCGGGAGCCACTTTGTTGACAACAGTAATAAGGTACTTGCTTAGATAGATAACGATGAGGAGAATGACAAAGACAGTCGCCATACCGACCACCATCAACATCAATCCAACTCCTATGTTCTCCATAATTTTTAGTGTTATTAATAGTACTTACTACACTCATAGGTTATTCAAAGCCTAAAAAGTGCTCAAATTTAGCCATTTCGGCTTTACTTCTATCATAAATGGAATACAAAATATGCAAAATTATCAGAAAATAAGAAGAGACTAAAAAGAATGAGCTTAAAATCCGGAACAGTCATCAGGCCAAGAGATTAATAGTACCTTCGTCCACTGTAAAAGGAAATTAAATCTGCCTGCCCGATGGCACTCCGAAAGGTGTTTTTGTGATTTTTTAAAGAAGGATTTCATTTAATGGTTTCCGCTTCTTTTCTGTGGGTTCATCCTCCGCATAACCGACCGGAATCAAGACGGCCGGTTCCAAATTTTCAGGCAATCCCAAAACCTCACTGCATCGCGGAGTGTCAAAATTACAAACCCAACAAGTACCCAGTCCTTGTTCGGCAGCAGCCAGACAAAGATGTTCTACTGCAATAGCAATGTCAATATCAGCGTGATCCTTATTATCGGCACGCCGATGCCAAGACTCATTATGATTCACACAAGCCACAATGATACAAGGAGCCGTAGCAAGCCATTCCCGTTTATAACATGAATACAACGTTTTCAGTACGGCCTCATCTGTAACAATACGGAAACGCCATGGTTGAAAATTAACTGCAGACGGTGCAAAACGTACACATTCCATGATATAATCCAACTTTTCAGCCTCAATAGGACGATTGGCATATTTGCGTGCAGAGTAGCGCGCCTTCACTAATTCTAGAAAGTTCATAAGCATTATTATTAGTTTGCATACAAAAATAGTAACTTTGCACCGATAAAAGAAGTACAAATATGAAGAAACTTGTAATATTCGACCTGGACGGCACATTACTGAACACTATTGCCGACCTAGCTGCCGCCACCAACCAAGCCTTACAGTATTATGGCTATCCTACACATGAAATGGAAGCATACCGTTTTTTTGTAGGAAACGGAATCAATAAATTATTTGAGCGTGCTCTGCCTGAAGGGGAGCGTACGGAAGAGAATGTATTAAAGATACGTTCACAATTCATCCCTTATTATGATGAGCACAATGCCGATTTAAGCCGCCCTTATCCCGGTATCTCCGAATTATTAAAAACACTGCAACAGCAAGGGATCATGATAGCGGTCGCCTCCAATAAATACCAAGCAGCTACCCGAAAGTTAATAGCACACTATTTTCCAGAAATAAACTTTGTGGAAGTACTGGGACAACGCGAAGGTATCCCCGCAAAACCCGATCCATCCATCATAAACGAAATCATGACAAAAGCAGGAGTCAAACAGGAAGATATACTTTATGTAGGTGATTCTAATGTAGATATGCAAACAGCGCATCATGCCGGAGTAACAGCTATAGGTGTGGCATGGGGATTCCGGCCGCGCACAGAATTGGAAGCCTTACATCCGGCACATATCATAGAAAAAGCAGAAGAATTACTTCCGCTTCTCCTTTCATGATTATTTTCATTAAATAGATAATTCATCAAGCACCTTGATAAGCGATTTATCAAGGGGCTTGTCTTTTTTAATTGCCTCAGAAAAAGGTACATATACCACCTCATCGTTATGAATGCCAATCATCACGTTGCGCTGCCCTTCCAATATGGCATCAATAGCTCCCGCCCCCAGACGGCTGGCAAGAATACGGTCATAAGCACTAGGCGAACCTCCACGTTGCAAATGCCCTAAAATGGTAACACGCACATCATATTGAGGATATTCTTTCTTGACACGCTCTGCATAATGCATGGCACCTCCGTCTTTCGGACTCTCGGAAACAATAACAATACTGCTATTCTTTGTCTTACGAAAACCGCGCCCGATAAATTTCTCCAATTGATCCACATCCGTACGATCTTCAGGAATAATCGCTGCCTCAGCACCAGAAGCAATGGCACTGTTTTGAGCCAGAAAACCGGCATCACGTCCCATCACTTCCACAAAGAATATACGGTCGTGAGAGGTTGCCGTATCACGGATTTTATCCACACATTCCACAATCGTATTTAAAGCCGTATCGTAACCTATGGTAAAGTCAGTACCATAAAGATCATTATCTATTGTACCAGGTAACCCGATACAAGGCACATCATATTCTTCCGCAAAAATCCGGGCTCCTGTAATAGAACCATTTCCACCTATAATCACCAAAGCATCAATTCCTTCTCGCTGCATAGTATCGTATGCTTTCTTGCGTCCTTCTACTGTTTGGAATTCAGCAGAACGGGCTGTCTTCAACATCGTTCCTCCACGTTGAATAACACTGCTCACATCCTGGGTGGTCAGTTCCTTCACTTCTCCATTAATCAGCCCTTCATATCCTCTATAAATACCCTTCACTTTAAATCCGTTACAAATTGCACTCCGGGTTACCGCACGGATAGCGGCATTCATTGCCAGAAGCATCCCCTCCGGATGTCAGCACTCCAATACATTTAATTGTTTTCATATATTCGTATGTTAGCTTTTATCGTTACCTAAGGTACGACAAACATTATACCATATAGAACTAATATTTATTATAATTGTCTTTTTTTTATTCCTTTTTGCACGAAGTCCTGACATTCGTTTCAAGAGTTTTTCTACAATAAAAAATTAAATATGAGCGAATCAACCATCTCCAAAGAAACAAAACAGTGAATGATTTGAACATTTCACCCTTTTGTTACGTTTATATAAATATAGTATAAACAAAAAAATAAAAAACGTATTATGTCAGTCATTTATAAATTCTTATTTCCATCCAAGCCCGATGGCACTGCTATGTCACTTCTGATATTAGCTTTACGAATCCTTGTTGGTATTTTACTCATGTCGCACGGTGTACAGAAATGGGACAACTACGATGTCATGTCCGGCACGTTTTCCCGATCCTTTAGGAATAGGCAGCCAACTTTCACTGGTACTGGCTATTTTTGGTGAAATGGTTTGTTCGATGGCTTTCATTTTCGGATTCCTTTATCGCTTGGCAATGCTTCCGATGATCTTCACCATGTGTATCGCATTCTTTGTTGTTCATGGTTCTGATCCTTTCGCCGTTAAAGAATTAGCCTTTATTTATCTGGTAGTATTCATATTATTGTATATAGCAGGACCGGGTAAATTCTCACTAGATCATTTCATAGCCAAAGCACTTGCCTCCCCATAAGAAATAACCGATTCAGATATGTTTCAAGAAACGTTCTATATCTGCTTCCAATTTTTTATAAAGAGGTGATAACTTATAGCTGGTATGTTTGCGGAGTACAATGTCTACTCCCAACTGCCGGCGCTGATAGCTGGTCAGTTCATTATGAAACTGCATATTATGCTCTGCCAGTTCTTTAATCTCCGTTTCACGTTCACGGCGTAACACATTGCAGACAGGTACTAACAATCTCATCACTACACTATCCATAATGTGATGTCCTTGAATAAACATATAGGTATTGTCCTCATTCACTCCCAATTTGGCAAATTCCCGCTTCATCGCCTCTATTTCCTCCAAGGCTTTCGGATGGCGGCGTTCCAGTTCCAATAATTTACGCCTCACCCTGCGGCTCATACTCTCTAAACTCCGTTCAGGATGATAGACACTGACTCTATCCAATTTCACATACGAACAGAAGTCAAGCAAAGAAAATTCGGAAAGATTATGTTTTCTATAAAACCACACCGACCAAATGAACAACGGATAAGCTATTTGGGAATACATACGCATAAAAGCGACAAAATCCACCAACGGATGGTCATTCAACGTTGCCATGACACAAACCTCATGCAATGCTTCAGCATAACACTGATAGTTTTCTATAGCATATGCATAGGTATGAAAAACATATTTGTTATTTATAATATAACGTGAAGTATGGGTAGCCCCCTGTAACAGATAGTCATAATCACTATCTACACAAGCTATCATATTTTGTCCCAACTGAGGTCCCAGTTCATTCATCAGCACAGACTTCTTACCTTTAGCCAAAGTGGTTTTCGAAGGAAGCATCACTTCGAAATAACGAGTTTCATTTTCGTATTCACCTAACAAGGTACGCCAGAATGAAATATCATCATAGCTCTCAACGTATGCAATAATCTTGCGTCGCGAACATTTAGGTTTCAATTTGTTGGCCGCACCAATATATAAGGAGGACAGATTCTCCGACAATCTTTTTCCCATAGTATCGTCGTTAGAAATTGTTTATTTTGTAATATCACTCACCTCGGTCACTGCATCCAGCCAGCCATCCATAATCACAGCAGGCGAATGAGTTGTCAACACAATCTGTACATTAGGATTCAATTGCCGTATCAATGAAATAAGGCGTTGCTGCCATTCCACATGCAAGGATACTTCAGGTTCATCCATAAACAGGACTCCCCGGCGGTTGTCTTGTACCAGAACCGTCAGCAAGATAACCAAAATCTGCTTCTCACCGGAAGACAGTTGATAAGGATAAAGTATATCTCCATCCTGTTCAAACAAAATCTCATTACTTTTACGAATGTATTTTTTTACCGGTTTCACCAAACAAGTCATCCATCAAATCCTGGAATTTTGTCTTAGGGTAAGACATTTCGGCAGCACGAAGCTGACCGTCAGGGCCACCGGAAGTAAGGCACTCAATAATGCGGTTACCAATATTTACCTGATAATCCAAATAACGCCGCTGCAATTGATAAAGTTGCCAATCCAGTTCTGTCTTAACATTCTTATCCGCCATCTTTTCGAGAAGTTCCGAATGAATCAACGGACGGTCAAAACTACGGATTACATCAAAGTGTATCAGGGTCGCATCTTCCGGAGAAAAGACAAAATGTACCCCGGGAGTCGAACCGTTACTCAACGCTCCGCCTTCCAAAGCCGTCAGACTGTTCACAGATCTGTTCAGGATAGTGCTCTTGCCGATACCATTCACTCCGCTCAGAATATTGACATCCGGACGCAGTTCCCATGAGATATCTTTACGGCCCCAAAGCCGCTTTATCTCAATACGTTTTATATAATCAGCTTGTTTTTTCATTTTTGATAGATTTACTTATAAGCAAAGATAGAAAATATAAAAAAAACCTCCTACATTTGCACTGTTATTTAAGGTAAAAAGAATGGCTATTCAAAAGTACAAAGGACATTTGGCATTGCTAGGCGCTGCCATAATGTGGGGATTGATGTCCCCAATTGGTAAAACGGCGTTAGAAAACGGTATTTCAGGTCTTTCCCTCGCTACATTTCGAATGACAGGAGGTGCTATCTGTTTTTGGATAGCTTCTATTTTCGCTCCTAAAGAACAAGTAAAGCCGCACGACTTGATGATGTTGTTCTTTGCAGGATTATTGGGTATCGTCCTGAATCAGGGATGTTTCACTTTCGGACTATCACTGACTTCCCCCATCGATGCTTCCATTGTAACCACCACAGCCCCTATCGCTACTATGATTGTCGCTGCCATTTATCTGAAAGAACCGGTTACAGGGAAAAAGTGATTGGCATTTTTCTAGGTTCCATCGGAGCTTTAACACTCATATTGAGCAGCCAAGGCTCAACAGATGGAAAAGGCGGAAGTATTCCCGGAGATTTGCTTTGCCTGTTGGCACAAATCAGTTTCTCATTCTATCTGGCTATTTTTAAAGGACTGATCAGCAGATACAACATATTTACTTTAATGAAATGGATGTTCACCTATGCAGCCATCTGCTTTATTCCATTTTCCTATCATGAGGTCTCGACCATACATTTTCACGAAATTTCCACTTCCACATGGGCCTGCGTAGCCTACGTCATTGTAGGTGGAACATTCCTTGCCTATATTCTGATGATGATCGGACAGAAAACATTGCGCCCTACTGTCATCAGTATGTACAACTATGTGCAGCCTATCGTAGGAACCAGTGTCTCTATCTTGTTAGGAATGGGAACCTTCGGCATTGCCAAAGGAATAGCTGTGGCACTGGTATTCACGGGAGTTTATATTGTGACTCAAAGTAAAAGCCGTGAACAGATGCTGGCTGAACAAGCAGCCAAGAAAGAATAACCTCAACTACACTGCAATCCGAAACCAGACACTCTTCACCGACCATAAAAGCCGTATCCACTCTACTTTTAAGTAATGATACGGCTTTTTATGTATTTAAAGGAATTCTCAGACAATTGGCTCCTCCAATTTCAGTTTCTCCAAATATGCTTTCGTATCCGCCCAAAGCTGTCTTGCCTGTGGATGATTCATAAACTTATCCTTTACTTTTTTAGGCTTGCAAGAAGCGAACATTTGCCCTGTAACTTCTTTCCATCGATCATCCAAAAGCAAACTGACAGCTGTCGCGGCTCCTTGCTTCGGAGTACGGATACAAGGACGGAACAGTATGTCAGTCAACGGGTCAAACCACATATCCATACGGATGATATTGGTAGAAACAATACCAGGATCGGCAGCATTGACAGTAATTCCTTCTGTTTTCAGCCTTTCAGAAAGTTCACGGGTAAAAAGCCACAAAGCCAATTTTGTATTACTGTAAACAGGGATACGCCAAAAACTGCCTCTTTTTCCACGAATCAAAAATTCAGGAGTAATCTTCCCTATGGAATACGTGCAAGAAACCATGTTCACAATCCGGGTTCCTTGTCCCATCAGAGGCAATAATTTCAAAGTCAGTAAAAAAAGGGGCCACATAATTCACAGCTACCGTATATTCCAAACCATCCTCCGTTGTAATCAAACCGCCGGAACTCATTGTTCCCGCATTGTTCATCAGTAAATCGATATGCTTTCCGCGCCCCAACAAGTCGTCCGCGATATTAGTCACAGAAGCCATGGAAGAAAGATCAACCTGTCTGACTTCTATCTCTTTATTGCCAGTTTCCAAAATCAACTGGTTCTTACGCTCCTCTCCTTTAAAAAGAGTGTAACACAACATTATTACATGATAGCCGGCCTGTGCTACCGCACGGGTTATTTCAGTACCCATTCCTCCATCGGCACCGGTTATTATGGCTAATTTACTCATTGGTTCTCTAATTTTTCTATTTCACGTTCCAAGCAAAGGGGTAATTTCTCTTCCAGATGTTTGTGACATGCCATATCAATAGTGTACATTCTCGCAATACAATAATTACTATGACCGCAATTGCAACGAGCCTTTTCTTCAGTCCGCAACCGATTCACAAAACCAGGTTCATTCAGCAACGCCCTTCCCATCTGTACAAATTCAAAACCATCATCCAATACCTCATCTATCTTTTCACGAGATACCAGCCCTCCCACATATACTAACGGAATTTCCTTTATTTCTGTTCTGAATCTTAATGCATCTTCCAAGAAATAAGCCTCTTTAAAAGGTACTGTCGGAATCATCCATTTACCTACCATACGTACCCCATATTTCAGCCACCAGCAGTTCATATAATGTGTCATACTTTTTATAGGCATCGCTCCCCGCATGACATACATAGGCGCTTTGCTTACAAAGCCTCCGCTCAGCACCAACGCATGAGCCCCATCTTGTACCAACCGTTTCGCTACCTGCACAGCTTCATCTATTTCCATGCCGCCTTTAAAACCGTCACGCATATTGGTTTTTACCAGAACGGCCATGTCATTACCTGCGGCACGCATCACTTCCTCCATTACCATATCCATAAAGCGCATACGGTTCTCCAACGAGCCGCCGAACTCGTCCTTACGATGATTGGTGTAAGGTGAAAGAAACTGACTGATAAGATAGCCATGCCCCGCATGTACCTCCACCGCGTCAAATCCGGCCTCACGTGCCCAATTAACCGACTGACCGTATGCCTTTGCCATCTGCGGCAGTTCCTCCTTGCGCAAGCCACGCACAAAAGTAGGCGAATAAAGATTAAAACCGGAAGAAGCTCCTACGGGTGTTACCCCACAAATACTTTTGTGCGACATATTTCCACAATGTCCCAACTGAATGCTTGCAGCAGCTCCTTCTTTATGAACCGCATCGGTTATTTCCCTTAATCCCGGTATAATTTCAGGGCGCATCCACAATTGCCTGTCAAAAGAAAGGCCACTTTGTGTAACAGCTGCATAAGCAATAGTAGTCATTCCCACTCCACCTGCTGCCACCGAACAGTGATAATCCTTCAATTGCCGGGACGGCGCATTGCCCGGACACATGCTCTCAAAAGCAGCCGAACGAATCGTACGGTTACGCAAAGTCAGCGGCCCGATAGAGGCGGGAGTAAATAATTTAGAGTTCATCATTCATATGTTATGTTTCGCTTTCATCATTTCCTGAAACAGAAACGATATACTATTCAAATTCAATAAATAAAAGGAATCATTCTTTCTTTTTCCTACCGCATCCTTACCAAACTCTTCCCGGTAACGGTTACGGATGGAATTGGCACGTGGAGCCAAATTAGCAAACGTCCACAGTACAAACACCCATGCAGCAGGCGAACAAGTGAGTACGGCAAACCCTATCCATTCCACCAACTCGCCAAAATAGTTGCCCGAAGTGACATATCGGTACATTCCCTTCTGCGGCAAATAATGGCGTGTATCGCCCGGTTTACGTAAATGGCGGATCACACTGTCGGAATGCAGATTAATGCCCATCCCTATAAAGAACAAAATGATCCCAAGCCAAAAAGAAGGAGTACTGAGCCAGGCATCTGTATAGAGTCCTTCCGGAGCCAGATAAAACAACCATTCGCCCTGCATCAGTCCGTTCAGAACATTAAAGACCACTCCCATCAACATAATGGCAAGGGGCATCCGGCTCTTTCCCTTCATCAGGAAAGGGAATAGAAAAGAACGCTGGAAATAATGTAATTCAAAAAGAAGAAAAAAGAGGAAAGGAGCGGCATCAAAACGCACGCTGCTGTTCCACCACAGATAAAGCATTACAAGGAATACAGGTGCTTCCATCAGCACCCAACCTAATTTATTGTTCACTGAAAGTCCCCATTTCGGGGTGTGGAACATACCATAACCGGCACGTACATAATAGAGGGCTACAAATACAATCACCGCAAGTGCGGACATTGCTAATAACAAAAATTCAAAAGTCTGTTGTCCCATACTCGTTCCTCCCTGTATTAAATTTAGTAAGTCACTAACAAATTTAAGGGAAAAATCAGAGGAAAGCAACAATTAAGAGATTTTTTGCAAGAAAAGGATACGATTTTTATCGCAGAGAAGGCTTTACTTAGAGAGGAATGTACTATTTTCTACAGGTTTTC
>ENA-OQKG01000099-OQKG01000099.1-human-gut-metagenome-genome-assembly--contig:-NODE-99-length-11918-cov-2.230345_pt1 | contig 11918 bp, 15 predicted proteins | sample MGYA00242649_ERZ504799 | MGnify/ENA primary metagenome ERZ504799 (study PRJEB26092, sample SAMD00036428) | human gut metagenome | host: Homo sapiens | study: EMG produced TPA metagenomics assembly of... | reverse complement strand
TATCGTCCGTGATATGTCGGACGATGCCGCCGTTCTGCTCATGGTTGATTCCAATCTTCAGCGCGAACAGATTTTGCCGAGTGAGCGGGCATTTGCCTATAAGAATGAAACTGGATGCACTGAAAAGGCAAGGTGCTAGGTCAGATTTAACTTCATCCCAAGTTGGGATGAAGTTGCAAGCTCTTGATATTGTTGGACAAGAAGCTGGTGATAGCCGCAACCAAGTACACCGTTTTATCCGCTTAACCAATCTTATCCCGGAACTGCTGGACATGGTAGACGAAAAGAAAATCTCATTTAACCCTGCGGTGGAACTCTCTTATCTTGATGAAAGCCAGCAGCGAGATTTTCTTGAAGCTATGGCTGACACGCAAAACGCCCCATCGCTTTCACAGGCGCAACGGCTCAAAAAGCTGGCGCAGGAAGGTCATTTCTCGTATGACGTTGCCTTTGCCGTGATGGGTGAACCGAAAAAGGACGAATTGGACAAAGTTGTTATCAAAAACGATACCCTGCGGAAATATTTTCCCGAAAGCTCTACTCCGAGAGAGATGGAAGAAAAAATCATTGGGCTTTTGGAAGAAAGTAAAACCGAAAAAGTTGTATTCAGGAGCGATTCTATCAAAAAATATTTTCCGAGCAACTATTCGTCAGAACAAATCGAAAATTCAATTCTCAAGATGCTCGACCAGCGCATGAAAAAGCGCAAGCATGAAGCTGAACGCTGACGATCAGATAAAACGCAAGACCCACTTTGGGTCTTTTTCTTTTGCAAACATGGAGGAAAAAGCCTATGAACAACACCGCTACTCGTATGATTCGTTCCGAGGAGATCACCATTGATATGCGCATCTGCACCATTCTGGCAGGTGGCAAGAAGCCGGTGAAGTCTACTTTGCCGCCATTGCGCCGGATATGGAACTGACTGTTATTACTCTGGATGAAGCCCCTGACATTCTGCCCTGCTTCGATGAAAGCGATGCCAGCATCCATCTTCCCGACACTTCGCTGCTGCTCTGCTACAATCCGGCACAGGTTCTGAAGATGGCGGGCAAGCGTTACCTGACTGGCCCGGTCATTCTGGTACGCACCAACATGGACGGGAACTTCATTTCGCTTACCATTGATGACGTGTACCGTTTCCAGAAGTTTCTGGCGAGCCACAGCGTCACACTCATGGCAGACGATCAGAAGCTGCCCTGCATTTGCATCGTCTGAGGTGTGCCATGCTGAACTTTTTCATCGGTTTCGCACTTTTTGAGGCAGGTGCCATTTTCGGCTTCTTCGTGGCGACTCTGCTGAACGCCGCCCATGTCGGGCAGGAGAGCACCATCTTTGAGGAGAATGATAATGGAACAGAATGAAAATACCCTTTCGGTGCTGAAAATTGCACCGGGACAGCATCCGCAGCAGGTCGAGATTGACAACAACCTGAAAGCCTTGCAGGAAGCGGTGGGCGGCTCGATTGATGCTGTTTACCCCTTTGCAGACCCGGTGGCCATCATCTGCAATGACGAGGGCAAGCTCATGGGACTGCCGTTGAACCGTGCCCTGCGGGATGAGAACGGGCAGATGTACGATGCCGTTGCCGGAGACTTTCTAGTGGTGGGATTGGGCGAGGAGGATTTTGCATCCCTGACCCCGGAGATGGCGCAGAAGTATGAGCAGCTTTTTCATCAGCCGGAAGCCTTTCTGAAGCTGGGCAACCGTCTGCTGGTGCTGCCGGTGCCCGATGAACCTCCCGCAGAAAAGCCCCGCACCAAGCCCCCGGCAGAGCATGACCGCTAAAATCACCCTGCTGCACGGGAGGTGATGGCAGTGCAGGAAGAAATCGAACAGAAGTCATTCAACATTATGATCTCCACCACGAAGCTGTCTGCCCGGACTGTCCTGCGGGCAGTTAAAGCGGCGTTTCGGCTGTACCAGTCCAAGGCATCCCAAGGTAAGCAGAGCGTCCGCACTCTTCTGCGGCAGAACCGGGGCGTGTCCAGCGTGGAGATCAGCAAGACCGGCATCCGTGGTCTGGAACGCTATGCCAAAAAGTACGGCATCGACTACGCCATCCGTAAGGACACCTCCGAGGTGCCGCCCCGGTATCTGGTCTTTTTCAAAGCCCCGGACGCAGAAGCCTTCAACTCGGCGTTCAAAGAGTATTCGGCATCCCTGCTGAACAAGGACAAACGCCCCTCCGTATTGGCAAAACTGCATGAACTGGTGCAGGCTGCGGCAGAACTCCCCGGCAAAGTCCGGCACAAGGAACAGGAGCGAGGACTGTGACCACGAAAAAGCTGACAAAGCTGCTGGCGCTGTGTCTGCCCTATATCCTGCTGGGTCTGGTAGCAACGAATTTCGGAGAAGCGTGGCGGCTTTCCGAGGGCAAGGAACTGGGCGATAAGATCATGTCCATGATGGGCACAATCTCGGTGGCATTTGCAAACCCTCTGCCCAGCCTGCATCCGCTTGATTTGCTGGTGGGCTTGTGCTGCGGTGCAGGGTTACGGCTGGCGGTTTATTTGCGTGGAAAAAACGCCAAGAAGTACCGCCACGGCATGGAGTACGGCTCTGCCCGGTGGGGCACCGCCAAGGATATTGAGCCGTTCATGGCTCCCAAATTTGCCGACAACATTATCCTGACCAAAACGGAACGGCTGATGATGTCCAACCGCCCACCGGACCCCAAAAACGCCCGGAACAAAAATGTGCTGGTGGTGGGCGGCTCCGGCAGCGGCAAGACCCGGTTTTGGCTCAAGCCCAACCTTCTACAATGTCATAGTTCCTATGTGGTCACTGACCCGAAAGGTAGTATCGTGGTCGAGTGCGGGAACGCACTTCTGAAAAACGGTTACAAGCTGAAAATCCTGAACACCATCAACTTCAAAAAGTCCATGCACTATAACCCCTTCGCCTATGTCCACAGCGAAAAGGACATTCTGAAACTGGTCATAACCCTGATGACCAACACCAAGGGGGAAGGGTCCGGCGGGGACCCATTCTGGGAAAAATCGGAGCGTCTTTTGCTCACCGCCCTGATTGCCTATCTGCACTATGAAGCCCCGGTGGAGGAGCAAAACTTCGCTACTCTGCTGGAGATGCTGAACACCATGCAGGTGCTGGAGGACGATGAAGAATACCAGAACCCGGTGGATCTGCTGTTTGAAGAACTGGCAAAAAAGAAGCCCAACAGCTTTGCCGGGCGGCAGTACAAACTTTACAAGCTGGCCGCAGGAAAGACCGCAAAATCCATCCTCATTTCCTGTGGTGCCAGATTAGCCCCCTTCGACATCCAAGAGTTGCGGGACCTTACCATGTACGATGAACTGCAACTGGACACGCTGGGCGATAAGAAGACGGCGTTGTTCCTCATCATGTCGGACACGGATTCAACCTTTAACTTCCTCATCAGCATGGTTTACACCCAGCTTTTCAATTTACTGTGCGATAAAGCAGATGATGTGTACGGCGGCAAGCTGCCCATCCATGTGCGGTGCCTTATCGACGAGTGCGCCAACATCGGGCAGATTCCCAATCTGGAAAAGCTGGTGGCGACTATCCGAAGCCGTGAGATATCGGCTTCTATTATTTTGCAGTCGCAGAGCCAGTTAAAGACCATCTACAAGGACGCGGCAGATACCATCGTCGGTAACTGTGACAGCACCTTGTTTTTGGGAGGCAAGGAGAAATCCACGCTCAAGGAAATTTCGGAAACTGCTGGGGAAAGAGACCATTGATCTCTATAACCAGTCCGAAAACCGGGGCAGCCAGGTTTCCCACGGCCTCAGTTATCAGAAATTAGGAAAGGATATGCCATACTTGTTGGTGAAGAGTTCAGCTGCCTTGAATTTGACATGAACAGGGACACGATCAGCTGGATTTGGAGAAAAAATCGAATACAGGAGGTCGCTTATGGAACACTTACCGAAGAAAACCTGTCAAAACGGCATCAGCTATACGCTGGTCGGTGATTACTACATTCCAGACTTACAGCTGCCGGAAGAAAACCGCCCCATTGGGATATGGGGCGGTATGCACAAAGCCTATTTGGAGCAGTGCCATCCAGCCCAGTATAATGACCTGATTTTGACCGGCAAGCTCTGGACATACCTGGCTGATCTGAACGAACAGGCACAAAACCGGCTGCATTGTATCATTGCCCAGATGAAAGAAGTTGAGGGAATCACAGAGGAATTGAAAGCCCGTGACCAGCTGACGTGGGTTGGAGCCATGAACAGCATCCGGAACCGTGCGGAGGAAGTCATTCGGTCTGAGATGATTTTCGTTTGAGAAGGTGGAAAAACTGAGGCCATTCACTTTTATAGTGAACGGCCTTTTTGTTACCTGCGTCTTTTCTTTTTGGCATATAATACGGCTGTGACTTAGCTTTTCCCCGCATATTGTTTGGTTTTTTAAGCAGTTTGGACAGGCTAAGTATCCGCAGAAAAGCAGAAAAATCCTCGGATGAAATTTTTTCAAAAGGAATCTGCATTTTATCACAGAACTCATGGATCATAGCTTCTGTGTCGGTTCCCATCTGTATGGCCTGTTCAAAATTCTCTTTGACCTCATCCAGTGTTGGCTGTGGGTCGGCTGTGGTCTTGTCTTTCAAATGGGCTTCCCGTATATCCCGGACAATGCTGTCCAGATCATCATGAAGAATATGGCTGTAAAAATCGTTCTCCTGTACCTGACCCAATTCCAGCGTCCGCATATACAGATCATTTTCTCCAGGTGCGTGTTCTTTAAGAATGCTCTGCCGGGTAGCTTCCAGAATCAGATTCATCTGGTTCACCCGCATATCAGCGATCTGGTCAATAAAGATTTCCATATCAACCATCAGCCGCAAAAAATTTGGATGAGTCGCCAGTTCACAAAGCAGGCGGTTGTTGATCTTTCCGCTGCTCAAAAGTTCCACCATAGCGTCACTCAGATGCAGAGCTTGAAGCTCCGTGTTTGGGTGATTTTTATTTTCCGACACGCCCATCAGATAATCAGTGGACACTCCGTAAAACTTTGCCAGTGTCGCAATCGCAAATGGGCTGATGTCTTTGTAGTCATCGCTCTCATATTTCCCCAGTGCCGACTTAGACAGGCCGGTCTGTTCTGCCAGCTGTTCCAGCGTCAGGTGCTTATCCACCACCCGCAGGTCTTTGAGCCGTTCCGGGATCGACAGTTTTGTGTACATCAAAGCACCTCCTTGCCAACGGTTTTTGTTTTCCATTATAGCACATTTCCGAGAGCGTGGAAATATGCGGTTTTCATGTGTTTTTCCTGCGTCTTGGACATACGGGAGCAGCCCTCTTTTTTCGGTAAACTGGTTCTTGTCAGGAGACATAGAACCTTGAAAAATGAATGACCGACTGCAAGGGGGATGACCTCCGGGGAAGTGACGCCACGATAAGAGCGCACCAAAGAGGACAATACGCTGGGAGAGAATCCGGGCAGGAATATTTTGCAGACAGACCGGCAGACAGAAAAATAAACGATGCGGGACATACCGCATCAAATGAATGGAGGTAGATCATTATGAAACTGAATATGAAGGAAAAGAAAATTCTTTACGCTTACGCCTGCCCCAGCCATCACAACACAGTGACAAGGCTGAAATGGCTGACAGCATTGACTGTTGACCCGGAGACGAAAAGCCAGATGCTTCATCTTGCTCGTAAAATTGAGACAGAGACAGAGGAAAGGTGGTACGAAGCCTTTTACCATCATCTGCGTGTGGAGATGGACGAATACCGCCGGATTAGACGCAGTCTGCGTGCGCTGAAAGCAAACACCGATTATGAGGAGGAACTGTATGAGGAAGCTGTCTAAATATGAAAAAGAAACCATCATCAACTGGAATGAGGGCGAGACGATTGCCAGTATCTACACCTTCAATGCCAGCTTGAAACGCAGACTGGAGGATTTCAGCCGGAAGTACCCTCTGCTGTGCCGCTTGGAACGCAGTACGCCGGAAGGTAGCGTGACCTATGTACTGGACAAGTCCCGACTTTCGATCCGGCTGGTGCCGCCGTACAGCGAAGAACGACTGGCAGCTGCAAGGGAGTACGCAAAAGAGCATGGCTTTCAGGTCATACAGACAGAAGAAAAAATCGCTTAAAATGAGGGCAATTTACGAAAAAATATCGGGTCTGCACCCGCTGTTTTGATCGGCAATTTCCGCAGGCGTATTCTGTATCCACTTCTCGCCTATGGGCGTAAATGTACGGATACGGAGCCGGTGAAACTGGCAAAAACCGCTTCTGCGGTGAAGGCCAGCTTCGCCGGTGCGGGAGTACAGAGGGCAGCCAGCCCTTTGTGCCGGGGTGCAGGGGCGGCAGCGCACTGCTGGGGTCAAGGGGCAACGCCCATTGGCGGGTTGAGGGCAGACAGCCTCATCGGGTCAAGGGTGAAACGCCTTGCCCAGGGAAAGTTGATGCCTGCGTCAACTTGTACTGGGTATTACCTGACGCAAAACTTCGCAGGTCTGGCGGCTTTGCCGCCCTCCCCAGCCCGGAACATCTTTGCAGGAAGGAGGAAAAATGTTTGAAATTAACAAGACACAATGGACGATCTGGGAAGCATGGCACTTACAATCCCCGGCACAATGACCGTCGGTTCGATGTAGAAAATAGCGAACACATTGACGCTGAGCGTGCCAGACAAAATGTGTACTGGGACTGTTACCGGGGCTTTACCACCCACGACTTTCGGGAAAACCCGGAGCAGCCGGATTTCAGCTTTGAAGAAATTGAACGGATGTATTACTACGAGCATTATGCCGACCATGTCAATGCTCAGAACGCCCGGAACGAGAAAACCCGGCACATTGAGCGCAACCGCACTGTGGATGATCTTTTGAAAAATAACAAGACCTGTCCAGAAGAAAGCATCTACCAGATCGGCACTATGGAAGAATCCGTTCCGCCAGAGACTTTAGCGCTCATTGTCAGTGAATTTTATGAGGAATTTGAAAACCGTTTCGGTTCCCATATCCACATTTTAGACTGGGCGCTCCATCTGGATGAAGGAACTCCGCACATCCATGAGCGCCATGTATTTGACTGTGAAAATCGGTATGGAGAGCTGTGCCCCCAGCAGGAAAAGGCGTTGGAGGAACTGGGTATCCCTCTCCCTAAACCGGAACAGCCAAAAGGAAAGCACAATAACCGGAAACAGACTTTTGATGCAGTCTGTCGGATAATCTTATTTGACGTTGCCAAACGGCATGGGCTGCATCTGGAACAGGAGCCGTCTTATGGTGGGCGTGACTATTTGGAAAAGCAGGATTATATCCTGATGAAGCAGAAGGAGCAGCTGGCGACACAGGAGCAAAAGCTGGAGGAACTGACGCTAAAAATTGAGGATGTAGAAACCTTACTGGAAGATGTTTCCGGTGCAGCCTATGACAAGGCGGTGGAGGTTGTGACCGACAAGGTTCGGGAACAAACCCAGCTTGAAGATATGGAAGTAATTGAGAAATATCGAAAGAGCGTGGTATCGCCCAATGCCAAAAATTCGCCAGAAGTTGTGAAGATAGCGAACACTCTGCTGAGTAGGGTGCGAGAAAAATTACAGCAGTCTGCTGAAAAAGTTCCCAAAAAGGTACAGGCGGTGCTGTTAAAACCGGAGGTCAAACAGGCTGGCAAAGAGCAGATCAAAAATAAAGCCAGAAAATCCATTAAGGAGAAGCTGGCACAAGGCAAACTGGACGCTGATCGGGAGAACCGGGAGCGCTGGGAGCGTGAAGGACGGATTGCTCCAACAAGAAAACAGGATATGGAATTGTGAGGCATCTGATTTTCTATGGAAACCGGATGCCTTTTGCATTGTTTGGAGGTGGAAGAAACGAATGTATTTGAAGCAGTAAAACAGTCTGTTACCACAAGGCAGGCTGCTTTGGTTTATGGAATTTCAGTAGGACGCAACGGGATGGCTTGTTGCCCGTTTCACGATGACAAGCATCCCAGCATGAAGGTGGACAGACGGTTCCATTGTTTTGCCTGTCAGGCAGATGGAGATGTGATTGATTTCACTTCCCGTCTTTTTGGACTAAGCAGTAAAGAAGCTGCCTTAAAGTTGGCAGAGGACTTCTCAATCAGCTTTGACCGCAAAGGCCACGATCCGCCACAAAAGAGAGTAATCAAAAGAAAAATCAGCGAGGAAATGCGATACCGGCAGGCAGAGCAGAAATGCTTTCGGGTGCTGTGCGACTACCTGCGTTTGCTGGAACATGGAAAGAAGAATATGCGCCCAAACAACCGGAGGATGACTGGAATCCTTTGTTTGTGGAGGCTCTGCACAGGCAGCCATATATCGAATATCTGTTGGATCTTCTTCTGTCTGACAGCATAGAAGAACGAGCTTTTGTAGTTGCTGAGTATGGAAAAGAGGTGAGGAAAATTGAACAGCGAATATCAGAGTTTATCGCCAGCCACCCAGCAGGCTGTGATGAGCGCAGCCGAAGCCATAGCGCCGGAACAGAGCGTTGATGAGGTGCGGCAGAGCCTTTCTGTTACCGACAAGGGAAAAACAGCCAACACCATCGACAACTGCCGGATTGTGTTCTGCTGCGATCCACTCCTACGGGATGCCATCCGGCTTAATCTCCTGACAGACCGGGTAGACATTGTACAGGACTTGGGCTGGCGCAGGAATACCAGCGCTCTGACGGATACTGATGTGAAATATCTTCTCCTCTATTTTGAGAGAAACTATGAGCTGACCAGTGAGAAAAGATCACGGCTGCCCTTTCTATCGTAGCAAACGAAAATTGTTACCATCCAATTCAGGATGTGCTGAACAGCCTTGTCTGGGACGGTACACCACGCATACGCTCCTGTCTGCACCATTTTCTTGGTACTGATGAAAGTGACTATGTGGAAGAAATGCTGAAACATTTCCTGCTGGGTGCTATACGCCGGGTATTCCGTCCCGGTTCCAAATATGAGGAAATGCTTTGTTTGGTGGGCGGTCAGGGTGCCGGGAAGTCCACCTTCTTCCGACTGCTGGCGATCCGGGACGAATGGTTCTCTGATGACCTGAAGAAGTTGGATGACGACCGGGTATTCCAAAAGCTACAAGGTCACTGGATCATTGAGATGTCAGAGATGCTTGCCACCAGCAGCGCAAAGAGCATTGAAGAAATCCGTTCCTTTATTAGCCGACAGAAGGAAACCTACCGGACACCTTATGAATCTCAGCCTAAAGACCGGCTTCGGCAGTGTGTGTTCGGTGGTTCCTCGAATACGCTGGACTTTCTGCCGCTGGATCGAGCCGGGAACCGGCGCTTTCTCCCAATCATGATTTACCCGGAGAATGCAGAGGTTCACATTTTGGAGGACGAGGACGCTTCCAGAGCGTATCTGTTGCAGGTATGGGCAGAAGCTATGAGCATTTACCACAGCGGCAAATATTCCATGAAATTCAGCAAGTCCATCCAGCGTCAACTGGTGGAGGTGCAGAAAGACTTCATGCCGGAGGACACCGAAGCCGGACAGATACAGGGATTTCTGGAACACTACACCGGAAACATGGTCTGCTCAAAACAGCTGTTCAAGGAGGCGCTGGGACATACCTTTGATGAGCCGAAGCGGTGGCAGCTCCACAATATCAATGAGATCATGAACACGGTCGTGACCGGTTGGAAGCCTTTTTCCAATCCCCGGATGTTTGCCGGATATGGCAGACAAAAGGGCTGGGAACGGGACACTTCCGGCAACGAACTACCCAGCAACGAAGGTGGATTTGTAGAACTGAGTGAAGAAGAATGCCGTCAGCTGGAACTTCCGCAGGAGTGGATCGCCTGACAAGGACGGTCTGTTGCCGGGATGGTTGCCGGTTGGTTGCCGGGTTCGTTGCTGATAAATTTATGGTTTTGATATAGAAAAAGCCCGCAAGTAAAGGCTTTTTATGATCTATCTATGTTTTCGGCAACGAAAGCAACGAGATTTTATAAAAAATTTGAAAAGTAAGAAATCAGGGTCAGACGATAGTTTACAGGTTTTTTGATGTCCGTTGCCGGACTTCGTTGCCGCAGCCACCGTCTGATCCCCTATTCTATGGAGGTAGCCTATGGAGAAAAACAAGAAGCAGAATAAAAAAGTCCAGTTTGTAGTGGTTCGTGAGTTTTCTGGGGACAAAACCATGCGGGAAGCCTTTGAGCAGCTGATCGAGCGTCAGACCTGTGAACACTTCGAGGAATGGATGGAGCATCGGGAAATGGCACAGAAAGCGGCGTAAAGCAGTTGAATCATGGACAGGGACATGGTATTATAATGGTATCGTGTCCCTGTTCATAGAAGGAGAACACTATGAGCAGGAAAAAACAAGTGAATCAGAAAATCACAGCCCTTTATTGCCGTATCTCTCTGGAGGATGGCGGCGATAATGAGAGCATGAGCATCAGCAACCAGAAACTTATGCTCCGGGACTTTGCCGAAAAAAACGGAATGTTCCAGTATGAGTATTATGTGGATGACGGTTATACAGGCCGAAATTTCAACCGCCCTTCTTTTCAGCGCATGATTACCGATATTGAGGCGGGAAAGATCGGCTGCGTTATCACCAAAGACCTGTCCAGACTGGGCAGGAATTATATCGAAGCTGGCAGCTATATCGAAATCTTTTTCCCAAAACACAATGTACGCTATATTGCCATTACAGACGGAGTGGACAGCCTGACCCGTCAGGAAATGGACATTACGCCGTTTAAGAATATCCTGAACGATATGTACAGCCGGGATATTTCCAAAAAGGTGCTGGCAGGGCGTATGACCCGTTCCCGGCAGGGGAAGTTTTGTGGTGGGCAGCCGCCCCTCGGTTTGATGCGTGACCCGGAGGATAAGGGACATTTGATCCGTGACCCTGAGACAGCACCGGTAATCCGAAAAATCTATGATATGGCGCTGGATGGCTGGGGATGTATGCGGATTGCAAAGCAGCTCATGGATGATAAAGTCCCGATCACCAGAGTAAAAAGCAACACAGAATGTGATGTAAATTACTATTCATGGGGAAGTGCAAGAATCAGCCATATCCTGCGGAATCCCTTTTATAAGGGCGCACATCTGGTCTGCCGGACACATCAGAAAGGGATTCGTTCCAACACCTATGACATTATCCCTCGTGAGGACTGGGAAATTATCGAGGATTGCCATGAAGCAATCATCTCCCCGGAAGAATGGGAGCAGGTACAGGAAATCATTGACCGCAGACCAACCATTATGAAGGGCAACTCCTGCCCCTTTTATAACCTGTTCCACGGTATCATTTATTGTGCGACTTGCGGAAAGTCCATGCAGGTGCGGTATGAAAAGGTTGGTAGAACCGGAAAGAACCGTTTTACCGGCGAACAGCGGGAACCGATTGATAAGGCGTATTATATCTGCCAGACCTACAACAGGCTGGGCAAGAACGCCTGTACCAGCCACAAGATCGAAGCCAGAGATTTATACAACCTTGTGCTGAAAGATATTCAGGAACTGGCAAAGATTGCGCTCAAAGATGCCGATGCTTTTTATCAGCGGCTGAGCAGCCGGATGGAGCGCCGGTATCTTCTGGATGCCTCCCAGACACAGAAGGAATGTCAACGACTGGAAAGCAGGAATCGTGAAATTGATGAGATGTTCCTGAGCCTATATACCGATAAGGCAAAAGGAATCCTGACTGAGCAGCGTTTTATGAAGCTGACAGCAACACTGGAACAAGAGCAGGAAGCCAACCAGAAGCGCCTGCAAGACCTACTGTTGATGATGCGCCACTCTGACGAACAGGAAAATGAAGTCCGCACCTTCATCAAAGAAATCCGGCGCTATGCAGCCATTGAAGAACTGGATGAAGCGGTGCTGAACCGGCTCATCAGCAAAATTTTGGTGGGCGAAGTCAAGAAGATTGACGGACAGAAGGTGCAGGAAGTCAGAATCGTTTATAACTTT
>ENA-OQKG01000095-OQKG01000095.1-human-gut-metagenome-genome-assembly--contig:-NODE-95-length-12075-cov-1.831018_pt1 | contig 12075 bp, 12 predicted proteins | sample MGYA00242649_ERZ504799 | MGnify/ENA primary metagenome ERZ504799 (study PRJEB26092, sample SAMD00036428) | human gut metagenome | host: Homo sapiens | study: EMG produced TPA metagenomics assembly of... | reverse complement strand
GGCAGGCCGTCGTTGGTGGCCAGCGGCAGATAGTAGTCCGTAGGCTCCGGGGTAATGACGACACCCGCCGCATGGGTGGAAGCATGGCGGGGCATGCCCTCCACCTTCAAGGCCGTGTCGATCAGCTCTGTGACCTGCGGGTCGGTATCGTACATCCGCTTAAGTTCCGGCGATACCTCCAACGCACGCTTCAGCGTCATTTTCAGCTCCATGGGCACCTGCTTTGCCACAACATCTACCTGCTGATACGGAATGCCCATCACGCGGCCCACATCGCGGATGGCGTTGCGGGCGGCCATGGTGCCAAAGGTGACGATTTGAGCCACATGGTCTGCACCATATTTCCGGTTGACGTAATCGATCACTTCCTGACGGCGCTCGTAGCAGAAGTCCACATCAAAATCTGGCATACTGACGCGCTCCGGGTTCAGGAAGCGCTCAAAGATCAGGTTATAACGGATGGGGTCGATATCCGTGATGCCCACGCTGTAAGCCGCAATGCTGCCTGCGCCGGAGCCACGGCCCGGGCCTACCGGGATACCCTGACTCTTGGCGTAGTTCACGTAGTCCCACACGATAAGATAGTAGTTCGTGTAGCCCATCTTTTTGACCACGCCGATCTCGTATTCCAGACGGTCTTTGTTGGCCTGCGGAACATTGGGGCCGTAGCGGCGCTCCAGACCTTCCCAGCAGAGCTTTTCAAAAAACGCCTGATTATCCATACCGTTCGGCGCTTTGTAATATGGAATTTTAGTATGTCCAAAATCAAAATCAAAGTTACACTGTTCGGCAATTTTGGCGGTATTCTCGCAGGCTTCCGGCACCATGGAGAACAGCTCGTACATTTCGTCTGTCGTTTTGACATAGAACTCGTCGGTCTGGAACTCCATTTTATCCGCATCCTGAATGGTCTTTCCGGTCTGGATGCAGAGCAGGATGCCCTGCATTTTGGCATCCTCCTTGCGCAGATAGTGGGAGTCGTTGGTGGCTGCCATGGGAATGCCGGTCTCCCGTGCAAGCTTGATGAGCTGCGGCAGCACAGTATTATCCTCTTCCAGACCATGGTCCTGAAGCTCGATATAATAGTTTTCCTCGCCGAAGAGGTCTCGATACCACAGCGCTGCTGCTTTGGCGCGCTCATAATCGCCCGCCAGAATGGCCTGTGGAACTTCGCCTGCCAAACAGGCCGACAGACAGATCAGACCTTCGTGATATTTTTCCAGCAGTTCCTTATCAATGCGGGGCTTGGAATAAAAGCCCTCCACAAAGGCGGCCGACACCATTTTGATCAGGTTTTTTGTAGCCGGTCTCATTTTTTGCACAGCAGGATCAGGTGGTTGTTGCCGTCGATCTTATTTACCTTGTCAAAGCGGGTGCGGGTGGCCACATACACCTCACAGCCGATGATGGGCTTGATGCCAGCCTTTTTTGCAGCCTTATAAAACTGCACGCAGCCGTACATCACGCCGTGGTCGGTGCAGGCAATGGCGGTCTGTCCGCACTCTTTTACGCGATCCATCAGCTGGTCAATGCGGCAGGCACCATCCAGCAAGCTGTACTCTGTGTGGATGTGCAGATGGACAAAAGGCCGGGTATTGGCTAATGCTTCGCTCATGCTTTTGCCTCCTGTTCCAGATTCTGCCGCAGATTTTCGGCCAATGCCTCCAGCTTCTTCATCCGGTGCGACAGGCCGGATTTGCTCACGGGTGGCTCAAAGCAGCCGCACAGCGCTGTGAGCGAAAGATCCGGGTACTGCATCCGCTTGGCAGCGGCCTCCTGCAGTACCTCCGGCAGAGTGCTAAGGGCATCCTGCTCTTCCAGAAAGCGGATGGCCTTCAGCGTCTGCGCATTGGCACGGGCCGTTTTGCCAAGGTTTGCCGTATCACAGTTGGTCTGTCGGTTGGTCTGGTTGCGCACCTGTTTGAAGGCTTTTTGTGCATGCATTTCCTCTGCAGCGTTTCCAGCGCCCATAAAGCTGAGCAGACGTTCCACATTGGCCCCCGGTCTTGACGTAGATCAGGTTCACGCCGTTGCGGCGGTGCGGTGCGGTGCAAACTCATGCTCTGCCAGCAGCGCTTCAAAGTCCCGTGCCAGATTGGTGCGGGAGGTAAGAAATTCCAGATTATATTCTTTCTGCGGATCAATGACCGTTCCACTGCACAAAAAAGCTGCGCCAATGTACGCACTGACGCAGGTCTGACAGCGGATAAGGCGGGGATCGATCTGCAGGCTGGTCTCGCTGCCCGTGGTGCCGAACAGCTCGTGCACCCGGGCCACCTGCTCCGGTGCGCGGATGTTGAATTCATACAGCACGCCGCTGGGCCGCTGCTTGTGCAGGATCTCGCCCTGCACGCCGCAGCGTGCGAACAGCTGCTGGGCAGCCTGCACCGTCTCCTGCTGCTCGGTTTGCACCACCAGACCCTTTGCATCAAAATATTTGGCAAAGCACGCAATGCCATAAGCTGCCGCACGCACACAGCAATCCTTCTGGATACTGCGCTGCGCGATCTCCTCCCGCGCGCGGGATGCAAAACTACTCATACTTCCTCGAATTCTGTCAGCGTTTGACATCACGGTGCTGCACGCCCGGCTCGTAGCCGAGTTGCGTGCAATACTCCGCGATCTTACGCGCAAATGTAATAGAACGGTGCTTGCCGCCGGTACATCCCACCGCAATGGTCAGCTGGCTTTTGCCCTCCTTGACGTACAGCGGCAGTGCATACTGCAAAAAGTTCTCATACCGCTTGAGCAGTTCCTGCGCTTCCGGGTGGCTCATGACAAAATCCACCACATCCTGATCAAGGCCGGTCTTATGCTTGAGTTCCGGCACGTAGAAGGGATTGGGCAGGCAGCGCACATCCAGCACAAGGTCTGCCTCCGGCGGGATGCCGAATTTGAATCCAAAGGACATCACGGTCAGGCGCATGGCGCCCTTGGCTCCGCCATTTTTTGCAAAAGATCGCAGATGCGTTCTTTGTTTTGTGCTGTAGAAAGCAGGGCGGTATTGATGACGTAATCTGCACGCTCCTGCAAAGGCTTCAATATTTTGCGTTCCTTTGCAAAGGCCTCCCGGGTGGAAATGCCCTCGGCAATGCTGATGGGGTGGCGGCGGCGGGTCTCGCTGTAGCGGCGCATGAGTACATCGTCCGGGGCATCCAGAAATAGAATTTTATAATCCACACCCTGCTCATCCAGCTTGTCGAGCGCACGCTCGATCTCTTCGCTGGTGCGGCAGCCGCGCACATCCATGGAAAGAGCCACCCGCTCCAGCTGGCTGTCGCCTGCTTCCGAGAATGCAGTGATGCTGGGCAGCAGTCCGGCCGGAACATTATCTATACAGAAAAAACCGATATCTTCCAGCGCATTCATAGCCACCGACTTGCCTGCACCGGAAAGTCCGCTGACGATCAACAGCTCCATAATCTGATCTACCGCTCCTTTTTGCTTTTTCCGTTATCGGACGACCCGGATCTCTTTTTCAAGGTCGTAGCCCGTCTTTTCCTTTACGATGGCGCGCACCTCGTCACAGAGTGCCAGCACATCAGCACAGGTAGCGCCGCCAAGGTTTACCACAAAGCCGCAGTGCTTATCGCTGACGGCTGCGCCGCCGTGGCGGTAGCCGCGCAGGCCGCACTGGTCGATCAGCGCAGCCGCAAAAGCACCCGCCGGGCGCTTGAAGGTGCTGCCGGCGCTGGGCTTATCCAGCGGCTGCTTTTCCACACGCTTGGCCATCAATTCATCCATTTTTGCACGGATGTCCGCTGCGTTTCCGGGCTGCAGATGGAACTGTACCGAGAGGATGCAGCCGCTGTTCTCTTCAAAAATGCTGTGGCGATAGCGGAGATCCAGCTCTGCGGCAGGCACTTCTCTGACCTCGCCTTCTGCCGCCAGATACCGCACTGTGGTGAGCACGTCCTTCATCTCGCCGCCGTAGGCACCCGCATTCATATACACTGCGCCGCCCACCGTGCCGGGGATGCCGTAGGCAAATTCCAGCCCGGACAAGCCATGCTTCAGTGCCGCCTTACACAGTGCCGCAAGGCGGACACCTGCGCCTGCGGTCAGGACTGTATCTTCCACCGCGATCTCTGCGTCCAGTGCCGAAACATCGATCACCACGCCGGAAAAGCCTTCGTCCGCAAACAGGATGTTGCTGCCGTTGCCCAGCAGGTAATAGCGGACAGCCTGCTCCTTGCAAAGCGCAACTGCACTGCAGAGCTGCTGCTCGTTTTCCGGCATGACAAACAGCTGTGCCGGGCCTCCGATTTTAAAGGTACAGTGCGCCGCAAGCGGTTCATTCTCCCTGAACGGGATCGCCGCTGCCTGCAGTTTCTGCTTGAATCGTTCCATGATAACTTGCTCCTTTTGCGGTGTGGGATCAATCCATTTTATCGTCCAGACCCAGACGGATCAGCAGTTCACGCGCTGCGTTGTAACCCATCTTCTTCTGGCGGTTGTTGATGGCTGCAGTTTCCAGCACGACAGCCAGATTGCGGCCCGGTGAGACCGGAATACTGGTGCTGGGAATGCTGACGCCAAGAATGTCGTAGTATTCGTTTTCCAGACCGGTGCGCTGGTAGTTCTTAGTGGGGTCCCATGCTTCCAGCTGAACCACAAGGTCAAGGCTTTCGCTCAGTTTGACCGCGCCCACGCCGTACACACGGGCCACATTGATGATGCCAATGCCGCGCAGCTCAATGAAGTGGCGGATATTCTCCGGGGCAGTACCCATGATCTGGCGGTTGGACACCTTGCGCAGCTCCACCGCATCATCTGCCACAAGGCGGTGGCCGCGCTTGACCAGCTCGATGGCAAGCTCGCTTTTGCCAATGCCGCTGTCGCCCAGGATCAGGATGCCTTCGCCGTACACTTCCACCAGCACACCATGGCGGGTGATACGCGGTGCCAGTTCCAGATTCAGCACACTGATCAGGCTGCCCATCAGAGTGCAGGTGGTCTCATTGGAGCGCAGCAGTGCAACACCATGCTTCTGGGCCAGCTCCTGCATCTCCGGGAAAGGAGTCAGTTCTTCGCTGCGGCAGACGATAACAGCCGGCGGCTGCTGACGGAACAGCTGATCCAGCGCCTCGTAGCGTTTTTCCGGTGAAAGGCCGGACAGAAAGTTCATCTCGGCCAGACCCATGATCTGCAGACGCAGCTTATCAAAATAATCATAATAGCCCGCCAGAAACAGACCCGGGCGGTTCACTTCGGCGATCTCCACACAGATCTGATCCAGTTCCTTCGGCGTATAGACAACTTCCATACTGACACGGTCGGTCAGCGTTTTGAGCGAGACATTGAATGTGCCCATTCTTGTTCCTCCTGTGCTCCCTTTTGCTGCACAGCCCTGCCTGCTGTCAGGTACCGTGCAGGATTCCTTCTTATTATTATAATAGAACGATCGGTAAAAAACAATATTGTGCGGGCGGCTTTTTCGCAGCCCGGCAAGAATGCACGCAGCAGCGCAGCCATGTACTGATTTTTTACATTTTTCTTACCTTTACACGGATTTTACATTCCCTCGATTTTGGATTTTACATTGCATCTGTATACTCAAAATCAGGAGAAACACATCAAAAACACGTCAAACAAAAGTGAGGAAATCTTTATGACCATCTTCAATGTCTTTTCCCTGCTTGGAGGTCTTGCCCTGTTCCTGTTCGGCATGGACATCATGGGCAAAGCACTGGAAAAGCAGGCCGGCGGCCAGCTGCAGAAGATCCTGAGCAAGCTGACTGACAACCCCTTAAGGCTTTTCCTTGGCCTGTGCGTCACCGCTGTGATCCAAAGTTCCAGCGCTACCACGGTCATGGTGGTCGGCTTTGTCAACAGCGGCATCATGGAGCTGCATCAGGCCATCGGCGTGATCATGGGCAGCAATGTGGGCACCACTGTCACCAGCTGGATCCTGAGCCTTTCCGGCCTGCAGGGCGACAGCCTCCTCATCAATCTGCTCAAACCCACTTCTTTCAGTCCTTTGCTTGCATTTATCGGCATTTTGCTGTATATGTGTAAGAGTGAGAAGAAAAAAGGCGTGGGTACCATCCTCATCGGCTTTGCCGTGCTGATGACTGGCATGACCACCATGTCTAACGCCGTCCTGCCCCTGCAGAACGAGGCATGGTTCACCAGCCTGTTCACCCGCTTTTCCAACCCCTTCTGGGCGTTCTGGTGGGTGCCCTTGTTACCGGCATCATCCAGAGCTCCAGCGCCAGCGTGGGTATTCTGCAGGCGCTGAGCGCCACCGGCGTGATCACCTACGGCAGTGCCATTCCCATTATCATGGGTCAGAACATCGGCACCTGCGTTACCGCGTTGATCTCCTCTGTGGGTGCCAACAAGAATGCACGCCGTGCTGCCATGGTCCATCTGTACTTCAACATCATCGGTGTGACCATCTTCCTTGTCGGCTTTTACGGCCTGAATACGGTCTGCCACTTTGTTTTTGTGAACACCACCATCGAGGCATGGGGCATCGCTGTGGTGCACTCGGTGTTCAATATCGTGGCAACGCTGGTGCTGCTGCCCTTTGCAAACCTGCTGGAAAAACTGGCCATCCTCACCATTCCGGATTCGCCGGAAAAGGAAAGCTTTGCGCTGCTGGATGACCGCCTGCTGAACACCCCTGCCGTGGCCGTAGAACGTGCACGCTCTGCAACTGCTGAAATGGCAGAGCTTGCCCGTGTGGGCGTGATGCAGGCCATGAGCCTGACCCATGAGTGGAACGATACACTTGCGCAGAAGGTCCGCGAGGAAGAGACGCAGGTAGACCGTTACGAGGACGCTCTCGGCACCTATCTCGTCAAGCTTTCCAGCCGTGAGCTGAACCATGCCGACAGCCAGAGCGTAAATACCCTGCTGCACACCATCAGCGATTTTGAGCGCATCAGCGACCATTCCGTAAACCTGATGGAATCTGCCGAAGAGATGCACACCAAAGAAATCCAGTTCTCGCAGGATGCCCGCGACGAGCTGCAGGTGCTGGAGGATGCGGTGCAGGATATTCTGAACCGCACCACTGATGCTTTCCGCAAGGGTGATCTGCATCTTGCCAGCAAGGTGGAACCGCTGGAAGCCGTGGTCAACGAGCTGGTACGTGCCATCAAGGCCCACCACATTGCCCGCCTGCAGGCCGGCAGCTGCTCCATTGAATATGGCTTTGTGCTGGACGACCTGCTGACCAACTATGAGCGTGTGTGCGACCACTGCAGCAACGTAGCCGTTGCACAGATCGAGGTTGCACAGGACAGCTTTGATACCCAGCATACCTCAACGAGCTGCGTCACGGCAATGACACCAAGGAAAGTGAGGAATTCCATCGCCGTCTTGACCGTTACCGTGAACGCTATCTCTTCCCTGAAAATCAAATCTGCGGAGGATTTTGACAAATGATCTATATTGTTGAAGACGATGCCGCCATCCGGGAGCTGGAACAGTATGCCCTGCAGTCCAGCGGATACGAAGTGACCAGCTTTGAAAGCTCTGAGCCGTTCTGGCAGGCCATGCACGCTGCAGAGCCGGAACTGGTGATCTTAGACGTGATGCTGCCCGGTGAGGACGGTTTTTCCATCCTGAAAAAGCTGCGCAACACCCCTTCCCTGCGCAGGCTGCCCATCATTATGGTCACGGCTAAGTCCAGCGAGCTGGACACCGTGCGCGGGCTGGACTGCGGTGCCGATGATTACATCTCAAAGCCTTTTGGCATCATGGAATTTTTGAGCCGGGTGCGCGCCGCCTTGCGCCGCTCGGCTCCGGAAGCACGTCCCAACGTACTCAGCTTTCACGAGATCCTGCTGGACAATGCCCGTCACAACGTGACTGTGAGCGGAACGCCGGTGGAGCTGACCTACAAGGAGTACAGTCTGCTGCGTTTGCTGCTGGAAAACACCAATCTGGTGGTGACACGCGAGACCATTCTGCAGGTGGTGTGGGGCACCGACATTTCGGTGGAGAGCCGCACTGTAGATATGCATATCCGCACCCTGCGCAAAAAGCTGGGGGATGCCGGCAAATACATCTGCACTGTGCGCAAGGTGGGTTACAAGCTGACCGATGAAGAGGAGGCCGGTGAAGAATGAAGCTGCGCAGCATGGAAGAAAAGATCAGCTACCGCCTGTTCCTGATGGGCTTCCTTGGTCTGCTGTTCACGGCGGCGCTTTGCATCTTTGTTTTTCACAAGGCATTCACGGCTCAGGCATGGACCAGCCTTGAGCGGGAAGCCGATCTGGTAAGCGCCGGTTATGATTTGGTGCAGGACCCGCAGCAGCTTTCGTCCTTTGTTACCAATAATCTGCGCATCACCCTGATCTCGCAGGACGGCAGCGTGCTGTTTGAATCTGCTACCGATCAGCCCATGGAGAACCATCTCTCCCGCCCGGAGATCCGTCAGGCCATGACCGAAGGTGTGGGCCGGGACATCCGCGATTCCCATACCATGGGCTACGAGACCTATTACTATGCCGTACTGTTGCCCAACGGTGAGATTTTGCGCATGGCACAGGATGCAGAAACGGTCTGGTCTATTTATGATTCGACCCTGCCTGCCATCGTGCTGAGCTGCGTTGCACTCATGCTGGCCGCCGCTGTGCTGGCAGCTCTGCTCACCCGTGCATTGGTCTCCCCTGTGCTGAGCATGACCGAAGATCTGGATCATATTCAGGACAATGTTCCCTATAAGGAGCTTGTCCCCTTTGCCGAAAGCATCCACTCTGACCGCATCCTCCGTGAGAACAATGAAAAGATGCGGCAGGAGTTTACTGCCAATGTCAGCCATGAGCTGAAGACCCCGCTGACCAGTATTTCCGGCTATGCGGAGCTGATCGAGACCGGCATTGCAAAGCCTGAGGATGTGCCGGGCTTTGCCCAGAAGATCCATGTGGAGGCCAGCCGTATGATCCAGCTGGTGAACGATATCCTGCAGCTTTCCAGTCTGGACAACGCCAGCGAAGCCGGTTCTGAGCCGGAGATGGAGACAGTGGATCTGCTTACCGTTGCCAAGGACTGCGTAGAGCGCCAGAAGCTGAATGCCCGCCGGGCATACATCTCGCTGAACTGTCTGGGCGAAAGTGCTCTTGTGCACGGCAACCGTGCCCTGCTGGACGAGCTATGCCAGAACCTGTGCGATAATGCGATCCGTTATAATCGTCCCGGCGGTAAGGTACAGATCACCACAGCCTGCAGCCGCGACGGACACTGCACCCTGACTGTGGCCGATAACGGCATCGGCATCCCGAAAGAAGCACAGTCCAGCGTGTTTGAGCGCTTCTATCGTGTGGACTAAGAGCCGCAGCAAGGCTACCGGCGGTACCGGTCTGGGCCTTGCCATCGTCAAGCATATCGCACGCATCCACAACGCACGCATCAAGCTGGAAAGTCAGGTGGATGTGGGCACTACCATTACTGTCACCTTCCCCACTGCCAACTGAATCACATCGGTAAAAATCTCACGTCTGCCTGCAATTGCGGGCAGGCGTTTTTTATTGTTATCTTTTCTCTGCCCACACCGTTCTGCAATGCACTGCGCTGCTGCAGATGCACAAGGTCGATGCCCTGCTGCCAGAAAGACTGCACCGTCTGCGTGCACAGTTCTGCCAGCTGTTCGCACTGTGCGGCGCTTGGCTGCGGCGTATCATAGCTGCGCTGACAGTCCAGCCACAGACTGGCAGTTTCTTCCCGCAGGGTGACAGACACGCTGCATCGGCGAACCGTTACCGGCTCACCTTCCAGCCAGAAAGTATGCACGCCTCCCATTTCCAGCAAAAGCCGCGCTGTTTCCGCCTGCCGGGCCTCCAGCTCAATGCTGTTTTCCACTCGCCAGAGGATGCTTGTATCTGCAAGTGCCACTTCCTGTTTCTCTGCCCGCAGCTGCGGCAGAAGCATTCCGTCCTGATACTGGTAAAGCCTCGGCATCTGGTCTGTGCACTGCTTGAGCAACTCAAGCAGTTTGTTCGGAAATTCCTGCTTTTCCGCTGGAAGTTCCTCCAAAAATCCATCGTCCATCTCCAGCACAGAAACTTTTGCCGATACCCTGCCCTGCCTGTTTCCAGCACCGTACGCTCATACGCTGCAAGCAGCTCTGCCGATGCATCTTGATCGATCAGCAGATAATCGCACAGACGGTAATCCGCCTTTTGCGGCAGTTGCTTTTGCGCCGCCGCCAGCGCTTTTGCCAGCGTGTCCGCCTGCGCCAACTGCAGCTGCACAGCCCCAGAAGCCTCGGATGCATCGGCGGCAGCTTCCGGAGCCTGATACAGCAGCCCTACGGTGATGGACTGTTCCTTCTGAGCAAGATACAGCGCACGAACCATGCTTTTTTCGGTGGTCTCGCAGCGCAGAAAAATCAGGCACCACCCGATCAAAAGCATCGCACTGAGAGAGCGCAGTTTCTTCTGCTTCATTTTACCGCTCCTTTCCCGCACTGCACCGCGCGCTGCCACACGGTACGCACTGCCGCGCAGAGAAAGCCGGTGCGGAAGATCGCGCAGGTGAGCCAGATGAGCAAAAGCAGCGCATCCATGCGGGAGAAAACATCTGCACTCCATGCCCGCAGCAGTTCCTGTTCCGGGTAATCCGCTGCGCCAAATACGAGGCACATCCCGGCAGTAAGACCCGCCTGTGCCAGAAAGGTGAGCCATGGCAGCCAGGACATGCTGCGCGGCTCTTCATAACCTGCAAGAAGCGGCCAGAACAAATACTCCGCATACAGCGGAACACGCGGCCAGCGGGCCAGTTGCACAGCATCTGCCGTCAGCAGGTGCGCCCAGTCCATCTGCCCGGCAAGCCCTGTCAGACAGACCAGCCCACCCAGCAGCACGAACCACCACAGCACCCGTGCCGGAGCATCCCAGCCGGAAGGCGGAATACACCACCCTGCCCAGAGCAAAAGCGGCAGCAGGCCGATCAGCGCCATGGAGCGGAACTCCTGCTGGCAGATGTTCTGGGCCTGCATTACGGTTCCAAACAACTCTGCCAGAAACCATGCTCCTGCGGAAAACAGCCAGATCCACTGCATGGCTGCCCGCTGCCAGCAGGCAGAGAACACCCCACTGATGCATGTGAGCAAAAGAGCCTGAACCGCTCCATGAATGATCATCCCACGCGGAGAGATACCGGTCTGCATTTCTTCTGCCAGCGCAGCTGTCCACACGCTCAGTGCCAGCACGGGAGCAGAAAAGCCTTTCTGTTTTTGTATCATTTTCCCTCCCGTTTCTGCCAGATATTAAAGTCGTGCGCTGAAAGACGGCGGTAGTTGCGGCGGATGATGCCATCCTCTGCCATGGGCCGCTGTGGGAACGGATGCGCCGCCAGATATGGCACCTGCAGGCAGGCTGTGCCGGAAAGACTGAGCAGAACTGCAAAAAAAGCCCCCGCAAGGCCCACCGGCCCGGCAAGACCTGCAGCCAGCACCACACCCAGACGCAGCAGCGTAGCAGGCTCGTACAAAGAGGGCGTGACGAACACCGCGATGGCCGTGATGCTTGCCACAAAGATCACCGGCGTGCTCATAAGCCCGGTGGCAATGGCAGCATCGCCGATGATCAACGCGGACACCAGACTGACCGAATGTCCCAGCGACTGCGGCATCCGCAGACCTGCTTCCCGGATGACCTCCAAAATGAGTATGACCAGCAGCATTTCCGCAAACAGCGGCAGCGGTGTGGCCTTCTCCGCCGCTTCGATCTTGTACAGAAGCTGCGGTGGGATCAGCTCCGGCAGGTAGACCGCCAGACAGACGAACACACCCGGCAGAAATACTGTGAGGTAGAACGAAACATATTTGAGGATGCGCAGAAAAGAGGAAAACACGGCGGTGGATGCATAATCGTCCAAGCACTCAAAATTTTCGCAGAAAAGAGCCGGAAGCACCATGGCAGAGGGACTTCCGTTGACCAGCACCACGATCTTGCCCTCACAGATCTTTGCCGCCGCCACGGCAGGCCGCTCGGTGTAGCTTACCGGCGTGAACAGCCGCGCCTTGCCCGGCCAGCAGCCACGGCACAAAGTAAACTGGAATCCAGCAAAAAGCTCCGGCTTTGCAGCGGCAAGCGCTTTGCGCACACGGATCACCATGGC
>ENA-OQKG01000094-OQKG01000094.1-human-gut-metagenome-genome-assembly--contig:-NODE-94-length-12140-cov-2.770082_pt1 | contig 12140 bp, 10 predicted proteins | sample MGYA00242649_ERZ504799 | MGnify/ENA primary metagenome ERZ504799 (study PRJEB26092, sample SAMD00036428) | human gut metagenome | host: Homo sapiens | study: EMG produced TPA metagenomics assembly of... | reverse complement strand
TTGTGGCTTCGTTTTTCCGGATGCAGTCGACGGCTGAGGTCCAGAGTGTCGACGAAATGGTGCGCAAAGCGCGCGTCTCGCTCCGAGTAAGCGAGCTGTACAGCATTGTCGAGGAACGACATGTCGAAGGACGCATTGTGCGCCATGACCACGGCTGTGTCCGAACACCAGCGTGCAAACTCATCCATGACTTCACGCACATCCGGTTTGCCGAGCAGCATGCCATCGTCGATTCCCGTCAAACCAGTGATTCTTGACGGGACGTGTTCGAACGGGTTGATGAGCTGGTCGAATTCGTCAACCAGCTCATCATTACGGATTTTGACCGCGCCGATCTCAATGAGCTTGGCACCTTTGCGCACACTCAATCCGGTTGTTTCCGTATCGATCACGATGTAATCCGTGAATCGTCCGGACAACGGGTCCAAACGTCGGGAATCGCCACTTCTATGCGCTGCCATTCATCTCACCTCTGCTCTTTCATTTGCGATGTATAGCTTAATCATTCCAACCTGACTTTCTTAGCCGGGGAAACATACAAAAAAAAGATCCTGCAGCATGACGCTGCAGGATCAATGAACCGTTATTCAGGCTTTACCGCAAAGCTCGTTCAGCGGGCCGGAGCGACCGTGACCGGGCAACGCTGGAAGCTCTTGAGATCGACATAGCCGGTGGTTGCCATGGCACGACGGAGCGCGCCAATGTAATTGGTGGTGCCGTCCGCATTGTGGCTGGGGCCGAACATGATATCTTCCAGGGTGCCGACGGTGCCGACGTTCGTGCGGAAGCCGCGCGGAAGCGTCTGATGACGGGCTTCGGCACCCCAATGCATGCCCTTGCCCGGAGCTTCCTCGGCACGGGCCAGCGGAGAGCCAAGCATCACGGCATCGGCGCCAAGCGCGAACGCCTTGATGAAGCTGCCGGAGTCGCCCATGCCGCCGTCGGCGATCACTTGGACGTAACGGCCGCCGGACTCGTCCATGTAGTCGCGGCGGGCTTCGGCCACGTCGGCGATGGCGGTGGCCATCGGAGCGTGAACACCGATGGTGTTGCGGTTCGCGGATACTGCGCCGCCGCCGAAGCCGACGAGCACGCCGGCCGCGCCGGTACGCATCAAGTGCAGGGCCGCGGTGTAGTTGGCGGCGCCGCCTACGATGACGGGCACATCCAGATCGTAGATGAACTTCTTCAGGTTCAATGGCTCGTGATCCTGGGAGACGTGCTCGGCGGAAACGACCGTGCCGCGGATGACGAACAGGTCGACGCCCGCTTCGAGCACGGTCGAATAATAGTCCTGCGTGCGCTGCGGGGACAGGGCGCCCGCAACGGTGACGCCGGCGTCGCGAATCTCATGCAGACGCTCGACAATGAGCTCCGGCTTGATCGGCTCGGCGTAGATCTGCTGAATACGCTCGGTCGCGCTTTCGGCCGGCAGTTCGGCGATCTCGTCAAGCAGCGGCTGCGGATCGTCGTAGCGGGTCCACAGGCCTTCGAGGTCGAGCACGCCAAGCGCGCCCATCTTGCCCATGGCGATGGCGGTGGCCGGGCTGGTCACCGAATCCATCGGAGCGCCGATAACCGGCACGTCGAATTCATAAGCGTCAACCTGCCACGAGGTGGACACATCCTGCGGATCGCGAGTACGGCGGGAGGGAACAATGGAAACGTCGTCCAGAGAGTATGCCAGACGGCCCTTCTTGCCCAAACCGATTTCAAATTTCCTGAGACATGCGTTTCAAGGCTAATGCTCAGCAATGACAGTATGCAAGAGTCGTGTCAACCCGCCGCCAACACCGTTTTTTTTTGGACATTAACAGGTGCCGTTAACACGTTCGTTATAAGACAGGAACTTATCACCTTCAAATCCCGACAGGAGGGCAACACATGGCCAAAATCAAAGGTCGAAGGCAAGGTCGTCGAACTCGACGGCGACGAAATGACCCGCGTCATCTGGAAAGATATCAAGGATCGCCTGATCCTTCCATACCTCGACGTGGATCTCGAATATTACGATCTCGGCATCGAAAACCGCGATGCCACCGACGATCAGGTGACCGTCGACGCGGCGAAGGCCATCCAGCGTGAGCATGTCGGCGTAAAGTGCGCCACCATCACGCCGGATGAGGCGCGTGTCAAGGAATTCGGCCTAGAAGAAGATGTGGAACGTCCCCCAATGGCACCATCCGCAATATCTCGGCGGAACCATTTTCCGCGAGCCGATCGTGATGAGCAACGTTCCGCGCCTGGTTCCCGGCTGGACCAAGCCGATTGTAGTAGCCCGCCATGCGTTCGGCGACCAGTATAAGGCCACTGATTTCAAGGTTCCGGGGGCAGGCACGCTCACCGTCACCTTCACTCCGGAAGATGGTTCCGAGCCGATCGAACATGTCGTGTACAACTATGGTGCCGACGGCGGCGTGGCCCAGGTGCAGTACAACGTGAACGATTCCATCCGAGGTTTCGCACGCGCCTGCTTCAACTATGGTCTGATGCGCGGCTATCCGGTGTATCTTTCCACCAAGAACACGATTCTCAAGGCGTACGACGGCCAGTTCAAGGATACGTTCGCCGAGGTGTTCGAAAACGAATACAAAGACAAGTACGCCGCAGCGGGCCTGACTTATGAGCATCGTCTGATCGACGACATGGTGGCCAGCTCCCTCAAGTGGCATGGCGGCTACATTTGGGCCTGCAAGAACTATGATGGCGACGTGCAGTCCGATTCCGTGGCGCAAGGCTTCGGCTCTCTCGGCCTCATGACCTCCGTGCTCATGACCCCTGACGGCCAGACCGTCGAGGCCGAGGCCGCACACGGCACTGTGACCCGCCACTACCGCCGCTGGCAGAAGGGCGAGAAGACCTCCACCAATCCGATCGCATCGATTTTCGCTTGGACCGGCGGTCTCAAGCACCGCGCCGACTTGGATAACACTCCGGAAGTCAAGTATTTCGCCGAAACTTTGGAGAAGGTCATCGTGTCTACCGTTGAAGGCGGTCAGATGACCAAGGATCTCGCCATGCTCGTTGGTCCGGATCAGGCCTGGCTTGACACCGAAGGCTTCATGAACGCTTTGGACGAGAATCTCGCCAAGGCTCTGGCCGAATGACCTAGCCGAATAACCTTTGACTGAACGGCCAGCAGCAGGCTCAAAAGGGCTGGATATGTATGGTTCACACGCATATCCAGCCCTTTTTGACGTCCGGATATTACAATCGGAGCTCAGCATAGGAATCATCATTCGATTTTCATGAAGGAAACGGCATGACACTGCACCGCACGACCGTGACGAAACGTCTGTTCGCACTGTTGGCATCGACCTCGCTCATCATGACCATGGGCGCCTGCTCATCCGCCAATGAAACGCAATCGCATGAAACGGACTCCCCCAGCACCGCCACTGCCACCGATGCCGGCAACGTGGTGATCTTCACCCCTTCGGACGGCATCACCATCTCCCAGCAGACGCCTCTGAGCAAATGGGAGAAGCTGGTGCCGGAAATCGTTTCATCATTGAAAGACAATGATGTCAAAGGCGCCAACATCACCGTCAAAGCGGCGCCAAGTCTCGACAAGCAAAGCCAAAGCGTGCAGGATTACGTGGTGAATCACGTCAACAGCACCAGCGACGATGCGGATTCCTCCGACAAAACCACTCTGGTAGTGGCGCCGGTGGCCGACACCACCGAATCCGACCGCCAATATGGAGACTATGTGTCGCACGCCATCACATGGAATGGGAGCTCCTCCGACGAAGACGCCCAGGACTACGCCCAATCCGCGGAACGTTTGGTTTCCGCATTGCAGCTCGCTCAAAACGAGGGCATGAAAGTCGTGTTAGTGTCGAACACGCTGCAGGGTTTCACTCCGAATGTGTACGTGCCGATGACCACGGCCGAGCAGATCGGCCAGCTTCAAGCCAAACAGCTGGTCAGCAAGCTCGAGCTCGACAAAACCAGCTCCGACAATCCGAAGCATATCGAAGTGCTACTCCCCTACGATGCCGCCAATGAAAGCGGCAGCACAGCGGACGCGACTTTCGCGCAAGGCGTGTTCAAAGGCATTTGGTCAGTGCTTGGACCGTATTTCAAAGATGGGAAGGCCGTTTCCCCATCCGGCACGCTGACCTCGTCGAGCACGGAATCCGATTGGGTGTCCGTGGCGTTCGACGCGGCGAAAAGTGAGCGGGTCAAATCCACGCTCGCCGGACGTCTCGGCATGGATAAGGACACATCGCGCCATACCCGCATCGACGGCATCATCTCCTGCAATGATTATGTGGCCGGCTATGCTTCCGAAGAGCTCAACGATCTTGGATATACCGGTTCGGCGGCCGACATCAACCCATCCATCACCATTTCCGGCATCGTAGACAATATCACCGGCAAGAAAGACCTGAAAAAACAGTCCGTTCCCGATCCTGCGCAGGCGCCTGAATCCGATGACGGCGATTCCGATACGGAGGATACCAGCGATTCCCTTGACGAGCAGAACTCGCAATGGCCGATCATCACCGGTTACGGCGCCTACGTCAGCTCCATACCGAATATCGTGAACGGCAAACAGTGGATGACCGCTTTGGAAAATCGCAAGACCTTAGCATCCGACATCGCACAGACCTGCGTGCAGCTCAACACGTCGGGCAAACTTGCGAAGCTGACGTTCATCTCATCCGTCGCCATGGAAGACATGAAAGTGCCGACCATTCAGGAAGAGGCGCTTGCGGTCAGCGCCAGCAATCTGAAGAAAACGCTGATCGAACCGGGATATATCTCGCTCGCCGAAGCAGGCTTGTAGACCGGCAACAAGGTAATCCGGATTATCAGACATAGGAAATCCGACAAGAGATGGAAAAAGCTGGCCTCCGTCGAACCGCCGCGACGGAAGCCAGCTTTTTATGTTGCGGCCGGCACATTCCTACCGCCGATCATCGCATTCTACTTCTTCGGAACGTAGATGACGGTGTCGATCAGCATGCGGTAGTGATCAACCACCGCCTGACGGCGTGCCTTCATGCTCGGCGTGACCAAGCCGTTTTCTTCGGTGAACTCGTCCGGCACGATTTCGAACTTACGGATCGATTCGGCACGGGATGCGAGCTCGTTGGCTTTGTTGACGGCACGTTCCACTTCGGCGCGCACGATCGGATTGCGGGAGGCCTCCTCGAGGGATGCCGCGCATTCCGCGCCTTTCGATGCAAGCCATGCGTTCGTTTCGCCAAGATCCAACGAAATGATGGCCGCTATGAACGGCTTGCGGTCGCCGATCATCACGCATTGACTCACCACGGGCGACGTCATGATCGACGCTTCCATTTCGCATGGAGAGACGTTCTTGCCGCCGGCGGTGATGATGAGGTCCTTCTTACGTCCGACGATGGAGACGAAGCCTTCGTCGTCGATGGAACCAAGATCACCGGTATGCAGCCAGCCGTCGACAATCTGCTGCCTGGTGACGTCGGGATTGTTGTGGTAGCCGGCGCATACGGCCGGGCTCTTGATGCACAGTTCACCTTCCTCGTCGACACCCATGGCCACGCCCTGCAGAGGCAGTCCGATGGTGCCAATCTTGTATCCGGAGGTCGGATTGACGCTTGACGGAGCGCAGGTTCGGTCATGCCGTAGCCTTCCAGCAGCGGCAGTCCGACGCCATTGAAAAAATGCGCGATGGATGAATCAAGCGGAGCGCCTCCGGAAACCGCGTATTCCACATGGCCGCCGAACACGTCCATGATCGAGGAGTACACCAGCTTGTTGTACAGCGCATGCTTGAGATTCAAGACAACCGGAATGCCTTCGCCTGACTGCTGTGCGTACGACCAGTCGCGCGCCGTCTGCGTGGCACCTGCGAAAATACGTCCTTTGAGGCCGGCTCCGGCCTTTTGCGACGCCGCATTGTATATCTTTTCGAAGATACGCGGCACGGCAAGGATGAACGTCGGCTTGAACGCTTTGAAATCAGCCAGGATCGTCTTCAAGTTGCTGGATAGGCCGAGCGAGACGTTACCTGCGAAGCAGAAGAACTGCATGTAGCGTGCGAACACGTGCGCCAGTGGAAGGAACAGCAGCAGACGACGGTTCGGCTTCATCGCGATATCGGGCATGGAGCTAATGCCCGAATAGGTGATGAACACGAAATTGGAATGGGTGAGCTCAATGCCTTTTGGCGTGCCTGTGGAGCCGGAAGTGTACACGATGGTGGCGAGGTCCGATCCTTTGACCGCATGTTCGCGCTCTTGGAATTCGGCGTCGGACACGGCATGTCCGTATTCGATCATCGTGTCGATCGCGCCAAGTCCGATGACGTAGACGTCGCCAAGATTGGAGCATTCGTTTCTGATGGATTCGATCTTGTCGCGTTGCGCGTCATCTTCTGCGAACGCCATTTTGACGTTGGCGTCGTTGAAGATCATTTTGACCTGCGCGGGAGAATTCGTCTCGTATACGGGAACGGTGAGCGCTCCGATCGACATGATGGCCACGTCGAGCGCAGTCCACTGCCAGCAGGTGTGAGAGATGATGGACACCGATTCGCCGGGCATGATGCCTTGGGCGATCAGGCCTTTGGCGATGGCGATGACCTTGGCACGGAATTCGGTGGCGCTGAACGACGACCACTCGCCATGCTCGTTCTTGTATTCGACCAATGAATCGTTCGGAGTGCGGTTCGCTCGTTCATCAAGCACCGAGAAAATGTTCTTATCCGTGTCGATCTGCTGTTCCAAAGGCCGCGTGTATTCCTTGTACATGGCATTTCTCCCCTGCGTAATCGTCGTACATGTAGCATCATAGCCTGAGAGCTTCACTTTTTTCGACGAGGCCACGACGTATGGACAAAATCAATGGTTCTGTCGACCCCTGTTTCACAGGCCTTTCAATCCGATTCTCACCGTACGGGTTTTGCTTTCCGGATTGGTGTATTGCCGTCCTTCCGATTTTATCCCCCAATGCAGGCACCGCTCGTCGCAATGGTCGGATTCGCCCTCCACACGCGCGAAACGTTCCCCTTGCGCAACATGTGCGCCGACATCGCGTTCCGCAATGGCGGGTTCGAACGTCGAGGTCAGGCTGGAAAGGTCGCCTCCATGCCGGATGGTGACCACGGCTTTGCCTCCCACGTTGCCGCTGAAGGCGATCACGCCGTCCGCGGGCGCGACGATGGCTTCCTGAGGGTCCGCAAGCAGGTCGACACCCCGATGGCCTGGAAGCCACTGTTGTTTCGGCGCATCGTACTTGCCGACCACCTGCGCGCCGTTCAGCGGCCATCGCATCAGGACGGCGCAGGAACCGGACGCGGTCGCCGCATTCGTTTTCGCATACGTCGGTTCGGCCGACCATAGGCAGCACACGAGCAGCATGACACACGCCAGAGCGCATACGACCATGGTTTGGCGCAACTGCTGGCGGATGCGCTTCTTTTCCTCCTGTGCGATTCTGTTCCGTCGGATTCGCCTGCGATATTCACGTTCGTCCATGATGGCTCCTTCACGTTGCTGTGTTTGCGCCGTTGCGTTGTGCTGTGGTAAATCGCCAGCATGACAGTGTGAAGTTGTGCTTGTCCAGCTGAAACGGCCCTGTGGTCGGAGGATGAGTTATCCACAGGCTCCGGGCGTGTCTCGGCATACGATGGAACGTATGAGCGATAACACGTCACAGCGCAAAGCGTTGCAGCAACTGGAAAGCGAGTCCGATTACGATCGGATCACCTACTATCAGAAGCCTTTTATGGTGCTGTGGGCGGCCGTGCAGGAAGCGTCAAGCGAATTGCAGGACGATTACGCGCTCTCCCCCGAACTGGCGCAGTTGTGGGTTGCCGAGCAGATCCGCAAGGTGTCGGACTCGCTGGTGGACCGTCTTGCGGAAACGGCTTTGGCGCACGGCGAGTCGAAATCGAATGTGGCGCGCGCGGCCGGGGCAAGTCCCGCCAACGCGTTGCGGCGCTTTCCTCGGCTCAAGACCGATGGACCGCACGAGCGCACGCTGATCGACGACGTGCTTGATTCGTTAGAGTAACAAAAAGCCCTTGATTTCCAAGGGCTTTCATGTGGCTCCTGCGACTGGGCTTGAACCAGTGACCGTCCGATTAACAGTCGGATGCTCTGCCAACTGAGCTACGCAGGAATATTCTCCTGTTCTAAGCTTCTCCCCGACGAAAATCAGGAAAAACCTAAAAACGCGCTCCTGCGACTGGGCTTGAACCAGTGACCGTCCGATTAACAGTCGGATGCTCTGCCAACTGAGCTACGCAGGAATGTGCTTCCTGTACGGAATTGCTTCCGTGCACAAGTCACATATATTACACAAATCCTTTGTCTTCGCAAATTGAGTGTCGCACAGCGTGTCGCGACATCACCATTCGAGTTCCGCGATGTCCATCGGATGCTCGTTGACGTCGACGGCGGTGACCTTGCCATCATGCATGCGGATCACACGGTCCGCGATCGGCGCGATCGCGGAATTATGGGTCACGATCACCACGGTGGCGCCTTTCTTACGGCTCATGTCCTGCAGAATCTGCAGGACCTGCTTGCCGGTGTTGTAGTCCAACGCGCCGGTCGGCTCGTCGCACAGCAGGATCTTCGGATTCTTCGCCACAGCTCGGGCGATGGCCACACGCTGCTGTTCACCGCCGGAAAGCTGCGCGGGAAAATTGTCGACACGATCGCCGAGACCGACGTCTTCCAACACTTTGACGGCATCCTGAGCATCGGAAACGATCTGCGAGGCGAGCTCGACGTTTTCCTTCGCGGTCAAATTCGCCACAAGATTGTAGAACTGGAACACGAAACCGATGTCCGTCCTGCGATAAGCCGTCAGCTGTTTCGGGGAATAGTTGGAAATGTCGCGTCCGTCGATGACCACGCTGCCTTCTGAATTCGTGTCCATGCCACCCAAAATGTTGAGCACCGTCGACTTGCCCGCGCCCGACGCGCCCAGAATGATGGCCAGTTCGCCTTTTTCGATGCCGAAGCTCACATCATCGTTCGCGGTGATGGTGGTGGAACCCATTTGGTAACGCTTGCAACTATGCTGCATTTCGATATATGCCATTTTGGTCTCCATTCCACGCCGAAAAATCCTTGACTCCCAATATTACGACTACAGTAGGGATTGTTGCTCATAGACGACGAGGAAGGGAACGTTATGGACATCGCCGACGACGCCGACCGTTTGCAAACACTGCTGTACAGCGCTTACGATTCCGATATCGTGCGCGAGATGGAACGTCCGCTGCTTGACGACGGCGTGCCGCTGATGCGCATGGCCGCCTCGGCTGCGGCCCATGTGACCATGACACTGCTCGATGATGAGGACCTCGCCGTCGAGGACGCGCGGGTAGCCCTCCTTGTAGGGGCGGGAGATAATGGCGGCGACGGTCTATACGCCGGCGCGGAACTGGCGAACGAAGGCGCGCATGTCACCGCGATCGCCGTGGGACGTTCCCTGCACGAGGAGGCGTTCGGCGCGTTCGTGCATGCCGGAGGCCGTGTTCTCGTACTTGATCCCGCCGCCGAAATCCCAGGATGCACCACGGGGTTTTCCGCGGGAGAGGCCGGAGAACGACTGCAGGCCGCCGTTGAATACGTTCAGGGCTCCCATGTGATCATCGACGCGATGACCGGAATCGGCGTAAGCGGCGCATTGCGTGGCATCGCAGGCGCCATCGCTTCCTCCTTGGGATTCGATGGCGAACTTCCCGACAGGCCCGCCCTGCCGAACAACGAGCCTTCCTCCGCCCTGCCGCTCGTCGTGGCGATCGACACGCCGTCCGGCGTTGGCGTAAATGACGGTTCGCTTCCAGGACCGTACATTCCTGCTGATGTTACGGTAACATTCGGCGCGATGAAGCCGTGCGCGATGGTGCCACCCGCCTCATACGCATGCGGCCGCCTCACTTTGGTCGATTTCGGTTTCGACATTGATGATTGCGTCCCCGCGGCCGAAATGACGGACGGCGATTTCGTAACGGATTCGATTCGCCTTCCGCAACTTTCGGACGGCAAGTATTCGCGTGGAGTGGTCGGCTTGGTGACCGGCTCCGCCCGTTACCCCGGTGCAGCCGTATTGTCGGCCACGGCGGCGGCGCGCGCCAACACTGGCATGGTGCGCTATCTCGGCCCGCAACGAGCGCAGGACATGGTGCTTTCCTCGTTGCCCGAGGCGGTGATCGGCAAGGGCCGCGTCCAATCATGGGTGGTTGGTTCCGGCGTTCCCACGGGTGGCGACGAAGCCGCCGACACCGACATTCAACGCGAAACCATAACCGCGTTGTTGAAGCATTACGCACTGCAGGAAAAAACCGGCTCCAATGACGACGCCAGGAATGAAAGCGCCCTGGGCATGCCGCCGATCGTGGTAGACGCCGGAGCTTTGGACCTGCTGCCAGGCAAAGTGCCGGCTCAAGTGGTTGTCACCCCGCACGTCGGGGAGCTGGCCCGCATGTTGACTCGGCTAGACGGAAACGAAGCCAGCGTCGACAAAGTGCGCTCGCAGCCGCTCGCCTGCGCCCGCAGGGTCCATGAGCTGACCGGCGCGACCGTATTGTTGAAGGGCGCGGTGACCATGGTGGTCGGCACGGACGGCGAAGGCAACGAGCGGGTGATTCTTTCCGGACGCGCGCCGGCGTGGATGTCCACCGCAGGATCGGGCGATGTGCTTGCCGGCATGTTGGGCGCCCTGCTCGCGCAACAGGACGATATGCTTGCCGAGGATCCGGCATTAGTTCCCGAAGTCGTGGCGGCCGGAGCCTACATACATGGTCTTGCGGGCTCGATCGCATCGCGATCCGAACAGCGAGGATGGCATCGTCCGCAGATCTATGGGCATTCCAAAAAGCAGCATTTCGGGGAAATCGGCCATCCGATCATCGCGAGCGATATTATCGGCGGCATTCAGCCGGCATTTTTGCAATTACTTTAATTGCAAAACAAATTTACCGAACACCAGCCCCAACATCGGTGGCTTTGCGCTACACTAGCGTTGCCAATCCGTATTTTGCAGGAAGGATTTTCATGACCTCCCCCAGTGCCAACGTCACCGATGTGGTCTTTGATTTTTGCGGCGTGCTTATCGACTGGCAGACGCGCGCATGCCTTGAAGGCAGGTACCCCCAAGTGGTTGTAGACCGTATTTGCGCGGATAATGATCCGTGCGGCTTCTACGATTATGAGGATCGCATGGACCATGGCGAGGATTTCGAAGCCATTTATCCCGACGTGGTACGTGAACAGGGCGAAGAGATCGCCGAGATTTTCCGCGATTACATCGAACGTTACGGCGATGCGCTCCCCCGCATGATTCCGGATATGGAACAGCTGCTTCGTGATTTGAAGGCTGCAGGCTACGGCGTGTGGGGGTTGACGAATTGGTCGCATGAGACGTTCCATTTCGCATTCGAACGTTTCCCGCAGCTCGGCGAGCTGCTGCAGGGCACGGTGGTGTCCGGCGTAGAGAAGATGCACAAGCCGAATGCCGACATCTACGAACTGGCGCTGAGCCGTTTCAATCTCAGGCCGGAATCCAGCGTGTTCTTCGACGACACCGCGAAGAACGTCACTGGCGCACAGGCCGTGGGCATGCACGCGTTCCGCTTCACTAACGCCGGTCAGGCTCGCCGCGATCTGAAATCTTTGGGCATGGATTTCTGACTTTTTCAAAACGAACACTTGAATTAACAAAGGGTGCGGATCGCACGCATGTGAACCGCACCCCGATTGTTGGACTGAAGAAATTCAGATTCGATTCCTTCACTGTTTGCAATTGGTTCTCCTGAGTCCGTTCATTAAACTTTCCCAGATTGCCAACGGCGTTTGTCAACGTTGATTTGTGTTCTGTGTCAAGGCGACGGTATCTAGCGTCGCTATGACGTTACTTCAGTTTTGCCGCGAACCGCGACTGCGGCGGAACAACAGGTAGCTGTATACATAAGGAACGAGCGCTGCACCAACCGCTATCGTCACAATAATTGCGACCATGAGCATGTCGCCCACAGGCACGACAGAGCTGACAACACCCGCCACAATCAACAGCACTCCCAACACCATGAAAGAGATGCCACCCACACGCTGCGTACGCTTCCAATTGTTCTCGTCGACCAGAGCCCAAGGCGTTCTGATGCCGAAAGTGTAATTCTGGCGCATGCG
>ENA-OQKG01000093-OQKG01000093.1-human-gut-metagenome-genome-assembly--contig:-NODE-93-length-12278-cov-3.782240_pt1 | contig 12278 bp, 10 predicted proteins | sample MGYA00242649_ERZ504799 | MGnify/ENA primary metagenome ERZ504799 (study PRJEB26092, sample SAMD00036428) | human gut metagenome | host: Homo sapiens | study: EMG produced TPA metagenomics assembly of... | reverse complement strand
TGGAAGCCGCCTGCCATGAACGGGTTGTCGTCGGGGGCATTGCAGAATGCCACGAATTTCACGCATCCGTATGAATCGTTATCTGCGGTGGCGTGCGCGATGTCTTTGATGATGTGGCCGAGCAGTTCGACGGAGTTCATGTCGATACCGGTTTTGGTGGATCCCACGTTGACGGACGAGCAGACGATGTCGGTTTCGCTCAGCGCTTTCGGCAGGGAGCGGATGAGCAGCTCTTCGGCGGGGGTCATGGACTTGGATACGAGCGCGGAGTAGCCGCCGATCAGGTCGACGCCGACCTTCTTCGCCGCATGGTCAAGCGCATGCGCGATTTTCACGAAATCGTCCGACGTTTTACACGAGCTTGCGCCGACTAGGGAAATCGGGGTGACGGTGATGCGCTTGTTGACGATCGGAATGCCGTAGTCGCGTTCGATGGCTTTGCCGGTGGATACGAGATCCTTGGCGTACGTGGTGATTTTGTTGTAGATGTTGTCGCAGACTTCGTCGACGCTGTCGGCCGCGCAGTCCAGCAGGCTGATGCCCATGGTGATGGTGCGCACGTCGAGCTTCTCCTGCTCGATCATCTGGTTGGTCTCGTGGACCTCCATGATATTCAGCATGGTTTTTCCTTACGATTAGTACGATTCGTGGCTTCGATTACTTGCGTGGCTCACGTATGCCGCGGATCAGACGCGGTGCATCTTGGTAAAGATCTCCTCGCGCTGGCAGCGGATGCGCACGCCGATCTCCTCGCCAAGCTTGTCGAGATCGTCCACGACCTCGCCGAATTCCTTGTCGGCGTTGGAATAATCCACAATCATCATCATGTTGAAGAAACCGTCGATGATGGTCTGGGAAATGTCAAGCACGTTGACCTGATGTTCGGAAAGGTATGTGCAGACGCGTGCGATGATGCCGACAGTATCCTGACCGACGACGGTGATGATTGCCTTGTTCATGGAACTCCCTAAACGTTAGGTGCGAATATCCAGTTGCCGTCTCGGCGAATTGCCGGACGTGCCCTCAAGTATAGGAAAGGCACGTGCCAAAACACCCCTCTCTCCCGCTTTTCGCATTACATGGTGAGACGCCACACGCGCATGTCAGTAGTCAAACGTTTACCTAGGTCGTCACCGCCCACGGATTCACCCGCGCCGTGTCGCAACACAGCATGACATGCAACATCCGCCGGCAAATTACAACGCAGCGCACATATCGTGCCCATATCGCGTACATACCCCTGCACATACGGCAGCGGCCCCGCACCCGCCGTGTCACAAGGAACACGCAGGAACGGGGCCGCCGGATACGGCTCTACGTCTTAGCGCCAAATACCGTTCAATGCACGCGCATCAACCGCATCGATCTTGCCGGACGACGCGATGCGAAGCTCACCGTCGCCATCAGCGCCTTGGAACAGCATGCTTCCTGCCGTCTGACCGCCATTGAGGAACACTTCGACAACATTGCGGTCGAAGAACACCTCCACCTGGCGAACATCGGTGATGCCGCTGTCGAAGTCGACATCCTCCACCGCAGTGCCCTTGGCCACCAGGCGGGTCACGCCATCAGTGCGCTGCAGCAGCAGTTCGGTCGGCCTGCCGTCCTGCGGGTTGACGCCCTTCGCCAGCACCATGATGGCATCGGCATCATCCGCCAGATGCACGTTCGCATAGTATGCGTTGCCGGGAGCCGTAACGACCATATCCCGCCATCGCCGTGCACGGCAAGACGCTCGCCGAGCAGCTCGCGGTACACTTCGCTCACCGGCTTGCTGTACAGCCTGCCGTCACGCACATGCAATTCGCGCGGCAGCGACATCATGCCGTTGGCCAGGCACGGCTGTTCGACACGCATCTCCGGAAAATCGGTGAACCAGCCGAATACGATGCGACGGCCGTTATCGTCGGCGAAGCTTTGCGTGGCGTAATATCCGGTGCCGAAATCGCACCAGTCGCTGGCCTTGACATCCAGTTTCGGACCATTATCGGTATTCACCAAGTCGCCGGCATACCAGCGCACCTGCTGGAAACGTCCCTGCTTGTCGCGGTAATGCATCAGCGCGCCCACAGCAACGGTCACGCCGTCGACCTGGAACAGGTCAGGGCATTCGTAGGTGCGTGCGATCTGATGACCGAAATCGGCGAGCACCGGCCCTTCGTAGCGCCATGTCACATTGCGCTTGAGTGGTTTCTTCGCGGAGAACAATGTCATGGCGGGAACGGTGGCGTTGTTCGGCTGGTCGACCCCCGGCTTGCCCTGAGGAGAATAAGTGAACCAGCCGCCGGTGTTCTGGGTGCTGATGCCGGGAACCGCACTATCGGCGGCGTCTGCGCTAAATTCCGATACCGGCAGATTGGTGGCGGTTACCATATAGGCACGATCCGGGTCGAGAGCCTCGCCGCCCATGCCGCATTCAACCTTCGGATCACGGAAGTCATAGCCAAAATCGTCATTCGCACGCAGCGCCACCGGCGATTCCACGCGAACATGCACGCCGTCCTCGCACAGGCAGGTGGTCTGGTATTCGGTGACGGAGGATTCGTCGCCGCGGGTTTCCAGATGACGGGTCAGGTACAGGCGGATGGCGTTTGCCTCGTTGCCGGCGACCGGATTGTCATGCTCGTCCACGGTCACGGCCGAACCGGAGAACGCGCCGCCGACGATACGCTCGTCGGTGTGCAGTTCGGGCTGCGGTTCCAGGAAGACTGGCAGATGAGTCCAATGCACCAGATCACGGCTTACCGCGTGCCCCCAATGCATATTGTCCCAGCCGAAACCATACGGGTTGAGCTGGAAGAACAGGTGGTAGCGCCCTTGGAACTGGCACAGGCCGTTCGGATCGTTCATCCAACGTGCGAACGGTTCGAAATGCGCGCCCGAACGCCCGAAACGGTTGTAGATCTGTTCCAGCGTGGGCTGTGCAGGCCAATCGGTGTCGCTTGGATTCATGTTCACGTAGCGAACGCCGTTGTCAAGCAGGTCATCGCATTCGGAAAGGTAGCCGAAGCGTACAACCAGGCCGCTTGCCGCCACGGTGACGGTGGATTTCTGCGGCACCGCAATGGAGAAATGATGCCTGCGTTCGGCGATGGGCATGGTGTGCGCCGCGATTGCGACGCCGTTGCCGTCCGCAACGGTGACGACGGCGTTCCCCTCGCCACAGCGTTCGGCGAACAGATCGAGCTGCCGGTAGCCGCCGGTTTCGATGGAGATGGAATAGGTATTCGACATAGTAGACCCCTCTACACGTGTGAAATGAATATGGAAAATGAATGGAAATACTCAAAGACGCAGTGCCGTCAGGAAACGATCGAATCGCGTTCGATGATGCGGCAACGCAACGGTGTCATCGGGCCGTTCTCCGAACGCCTGATCGAATCCTCACTGCGTGCAAGGCTTTCCGTGGCGGCTTCATCGTCGATCATGGCGACCAGCTGATGCACCGCTTCGAAGCCCATTTCGTAGTGAGGAAGCTCCAAGGTGGTCAACGCGGGTTTGATCACGTCCGTAATGAGCGGCTGGTTGTCGATGCTGATCACGGAAACGTCTGTGCCGATGCCGACCGACCGCTCTCTGGCCGCCTCGTAGATGAAGGTCGCGCGCACATCGTTGAAGCAGAAGATGCCGTCCGGCTTGATCTCGTCGAACACGCGACCGGCTTCCGAAGCGGCGTTTGTGGCCTCTTCCACGTTGACGACCAACTGCTCGTCGAAGGGGATGCCCGCGTCCGCGAGCGCTCGGCGATACCCGGCGAACCGCTCCCCCTGGGCGATAATGGTGATTGAGGAACCGTAGTAAACGATGCGTTTGCAGCCGGCCTGAATCAGCCGATTGGTGGCATCGTACCCTGCCATTTCGTCGTCGGGGTAGATCGAGGGAATCTTGCGATTCTCGTCTTCGCTGTCGACGACGACCGTGGGGCTGCCTTCGAGTTCGGCGGGGATCTCCACAACACGGTGGTACATCATGGCATACAGGAAACCGTCCACGCGGTACTGCCGCAGGGCCGCGATCTCCTGGTTCTCCAGTTCCCGATCGTTTCCCGTGTTGACGGTGAGCAGAATATAGCCGAGTTTGCGCGCTGCCTCCTGCGCTCCCACCAGTACGCGCCCGGCATATGGCGTGGTGGCGATCTCATCGGTAATAAAGCCGAGGACATACGACCTGCTGGTGCGCAATGTACGCGCCACGGAGTTCGGCTTGTATCCCATTGATTGGGCCGTTTCGCGCACTCGTTGCGCCACCGCCTTGCTGACGCGATTGCGGTCCTTGTTGTTCAGGACCAACGACACGGTGCAAATGGAGACGCCGGCCTCTTTTGCGATGTCTTTGATCGATATCAATGGTTTTGCCTTGTCTGCTTGGCGGCTTTGTGAAGCGGATTCCATTGTATGCCCGCCTTTCTTTGGCGACACTCTGCCGTTCAGCTTTTCGCGTATCGGATGCCCGGCTGCTCCCGGTCATGGATGTCCATTCCCGGAATCCGGCCGAACGAGTACACGATCCACGCAGTGCAGAACATCGGCAGCGACATGCCGAACACCATGAGCAGACCCGGCCATTGCGCCCAGGCAAGGATCGCCAGCAGTGCGAGTCCGATCTGCAGCAGGGTGCACAGCGGACGGGCCACGATCATGGTCAGCGTTGTGCGGACGATCCACAGCGGACGTTCGTCATAGTTCGCGCGCACCACCCAGACCAGCATGGTGAAGGCCAGCAATACCAGTGCCAGCACGAACAGTACGCCGGAAACCGCCACGTCGAACGTTCCGCGTGCATGCCAGTTCATCATGTAGTAGTCGATGGCGAGCACCACCCAGCATACGGCCAACGGCCAGCCGAAGAGATTCGCCTGCTTGAGCTCGTTTTTCCATGCGCCGTGGAAGATGCCCCATACTTCCTTGGCACGCATCGACCGATCCTCAGCACGCAGCCACGTGCGGAACGTGGTTTGCGCGGCGGCGCAGGATGGGAAGAATCCCAGCACCACGGCACCCAGCAGTGTGTGCACGAGCATGGCGATGTTCACCACGAAGATCGTGAGCAGCAGACGGCAGAACCGTTCATAGGCCACGGAAAAACGAGCGAGCATGGCGAATCCCTTTCAATCAGCCCTTGACGGCGCCGAGCATGACGCCCTTGTTGAAGTACTTCTGCAGGAACGGGTACAGCACCAGCAGAGGCAGGGTGGAGACGATGATGATGCCGAACTTGATCTGGTCGGCCGCCTGCTGTTGGGCCGCGGCGTTGACGTTCGTACCGGTGCCTTGCGCCACCAGCAGCAACTGCTGCAAGACCACCTGCAACGGCTGCTTTGTGTCGTCGGTGATGTAGATCAAGCCTGTCATGAAGTCGTTCCAGTGGCCGACGAAGTAGTACAGGCCGATGACGGCGAGGATGGCGGAGCTCAACGGCAGCACGATCTTGAAGAAGTAGCCGAAGTAGCTCAGGCCGTCGATCTGCGCAGCATCATGCAGTTCCTCCGGAATGGAGGTTTCGAAGAAGGAGCGGGCCACGATCACGTTGTATACGGAGACAGCGCCGGGCAGGATGAACACCCACATGGTGTTGTTGATGCCGAGGGCTTTGTACAGCAAATAGTTCGGAATCAGGCCGCCGCTGATGAACATGGTGACGGTGAACAGGAACATGATGACGCGGCGCGGCTTGAATTCGCGGCGGGACAGCGCGAAGGCGCAGGGGATGGTCACGGCCATGTTGACCGCGGTGCCGACCACCGAGTAGATGATCGTGTTGAGATAGCCCTGCCAGATGCGATGGTTGGCGAACACCTTCGCATACCCGACGAAGGTCACGCCTTTGGGCAGCAGGGTCACTTCGCCGCCGGCCACGGCATTCGGGTCGGAGAACGATGCGATGACCACGAACCACAGGGGGTAGAGCACTGCGACCACGGTGAACACCAGAAGCAGCACGATGACGAAGTCGACGGCCAGATCACCTGGCGTTTTCTTCTGACGTACATGCTTGTTCCAGGGAATATCGTTCTTGCTTTGGGCAACGGCCCCGGTTGTTGTTGCAGACATGATGGCTGCCTCCTAGAAAATACTCGTATCGGAAACGCGCTTGGCGATCGCGTTCGCGGTGATCAGGAAGACGAAGTTGACCAAGGTATTGAACAGGCCGATGGCGGTCGAATACGAATACTGGCCGTTAATAATACCGATCTTGTAGGTGTAGGTCGCGATGACCTCGGTGGCCGGCATATTCAGCGAATTCTGCATCAGGTAGATCTTGTCGAAGCCCACGTTGAGCACGGAACCCATGTTCATGATGAGCAGGATTGCGCAGGTCGGCATGATCGCCGGCAGGTCGACGTAACGAATCAGTTGCAGACGGCCGGCGCCATCGATCTTCGCGGCCTCGTACAGCGAGGTGTCCACACCGGCGAGCGCGGCCAGGTAGATGATGGAGTTCCAGCCGACGTGCTGCCAGACTTCGGAGATCCAGTAGACGGCGGTGATGGCGCTGGTGGAGCCCATCAGCGATTCGTCGCCGAAGAAGCGGCCCAGGATGCCGGAGCCCGGGGACAGGAAGATGTTGAGCATCGAGACGATGACCACCACGGAGATGAAGTGGGGCATGTAGGTGACGGTCTGTACGAAGCCCTTGATTTTCTTGGAGCCGATCTGGTTGATCAGCAGGGCCAGGATGATTGGGAAGATGAAGCCCATGACCAGCGTCCACAGGGAGATGCGAATGGTGTTGGTCATGATCTCGCCGAATAGCGGGTTATGGAAGAACTCGTTGAAATATTTGAATCCTACGAACTTGCCGCCGGTCAGACCCTTGGTCGGGTCGAATTCATGGAAGGCAAGCTGGATGCCCCACATCGGCACGTAGGCGAACAGGCCGACGAAGAACAGGGCGGGAGCGGTGAGGATCCACAGCTGCCAGTAGCGGCGGAAGTGGTCGGCGATGCGATCGAGCAGACCTGGTTTCTTGCGGTCGGGAGCCGCTTCCATCGCCACGGTCCGTGCAGCAACGCCTTGCGATGTTTGTGCACTCATGTTGGTCTCCAATTTAGGATGATTGCTAGGGAACAAAAATGCGGGGTCCGGCGGCAGTCACGGGAGAGAAACGAACCCGTGCGATGGACCCCGCGGTATTACTTGGCTACTTGGTGTACTTGTCGTACCACTTCTGCCAAATCTTGATGTTGGCGTCGAGGCCGAGGGTCGGTTCGGACACCTTCTTCACGTAGGCATCCCATTCCTTGTCGATGCCGCCCTTCTGGACCCACTTCGCGATCTGGTTGTTCGCGTAGTTGGAGATGGCGGTGTTGTTGTTTTGCAGGGTGTTGGAGTCCTCGGTATTCGGGCGCACGTAAATCGGTACGACATCCTTGACGCCGTCGACGCGGTTGCGCGCCTCACGAATGGCCAAATCGGACGCAGTGACCTGGTCGGCGTTGGTGTCGTTGACCATCTTCACGTCGTCGCGAATCCAGCCACCGAAGCGGTCCTGCAGGGCGACGGCGCGGGTATCAGGATATTCGGCGTAGGCTTTAGCCTTGTCGATGGTGTACTGGTGGTCGCCGTCATCGGAGACGATATCCGGAATAGAGCCGAAGAATCCAGCCACGGAAAGCTTCTCGCCGTACATGGCGTCGATCACCTTGTAGATGGCGTCCTGGTTGGCTGCGTTCGGGTTGACGGTCAGGCCGGAACCGGAGTAGGCCCAGCGGCAGGCGTCCTGGGAATAATCCCACTTGACCTGGGAGTCGGGCGTGGAGGCGTCCTTCTTCAGCGGCGGCAGGGTGACGTACTGGTCGCCAAGCGCGTTGCCGTATTCGGCGTAGTTGGACCAACCGAAGGAGACGCCGGTCAGCGCGGTCTTGCCGTCACTGACGGTCTGCGAAGTGTATTGCGAGGCGTCGCGGGTGAGCACATCCTTCGGGATAAGGCCCTTGGCCATGAGTCCGTGCAGGTAGGAGACGACGTCCTTGAGCGCGTCGGAGGTGTAATAGCTCTTAACCTTGCCGTTGTCCACATAATAGCCCTGTTCGGAAGCGCCGCCGCCCATGAAGGAGGTGACCACGCCTTCGGAGTTCATCAGCGCCAGAGGGCTCCACAGGCCGAAGCCGAGGCTGCGGATATTCATCGGCACCTCATCAGCCTTGCCGTTGCCGTTCGGATCCTGGGTCTTGAATGCATCGAGCACGTTCTCGAGCTCGTCCCAAGTGGTCGGCATCTGGAGTCCCAGCTTGTCCAGCCAGGTCTTGTTGATGAACATGTGAGTGCCGGAAACCTCGTAACCCTTGCCGCGGTCGGAAGGCAGCATGGCGATCTTGGTGCCATCGGTGACGTACTTCGCGGCGCCCGGCTGGGCCTTGAGGAACTTCTTGACGTTCGGCATCTTGTCCAGATGCGGCTTGAGATCCTCGAAATAGGTGCTGTACTTGGCCGCATCCACCATGCTGAACAAGCTCAAGCCAATGTCCGGGAATTCACCGGCGGCCATCTTGGCGCTCTTCTGCTGGCCCCAAGCGTTGTCAGAGACTTCCTGCCACTTGATGGTGCAATCGCAGGCGGCTTCCAGATCCTTGGTGTACTGGGTGTCCTGCATCGGATGGTCGGTCACGTTGCGACGAACCAGAATGTTGACGATTGGCTTGCCGTTCTCGTCTGTGGTGGCCTGCTTGTTGCCGCAGGCGGCAAACGTCGTGACCATAGTCGCGACTGCAGCTATTGATGCCAACAGGCGAACACTTCTTCGTGCCATGATTAGGCTCCTTCTTCCTTGATGTTTCCTCCTCGTACCGATGTAAGACGCACCGGTACGACCTCATCAGCCGCTTGCTTTGTGGTTGTTTCTTTGCGGTGGTTAACACTATAAATCATTAATCGTTCAACGTCAAACGTTAATCGTTTATCTCAATAGTTAGCGCTCTCATCAACCAGTCCCTCCAGCGTCGCAAACGTAAACTTCGGCTCCATACTGCCGTTCTTGCAGAACACCGGAATCACCCACATCGCGACACGCCGTTAATCGTATAACGTATCGTTTTTCATCAAATACGCGTACAACCCGTCCGTTGTACGCGCAAAAGCGTAGCCGAACAGGACGGCCGCCGAGGCGACAGTCGCTACTTACGAAAGCCGCATTCCTCCTTCAGGAAGAAGGAGAGCACGAGTACGCTCACAGACAGCACCAAACCAAATACGTAGCTGCACCCGGGAGCCGGAGATGAAGCATTCGGCATCGTGCCTGCTGGCCATCGTCGTGAGATAGCTGTGCACCCATCTGGTCCACAAGTAAATCATGAAAAACGCGCGTTGGCGCACGTCCTTTTCATGGACGTGCGCCAACGCGCGTTTTTGCATCAGCTTCTGCGATCAGGCCTCACGGCTCGCGGAAGCCGCAGCGAACGCCGGCAAGGCGCGAGGTGCGTTGAAACCTTCCTTTTCGAAGCGGTCAGCAATCTTCTGTGCGATCTCGTGCCCCTGGCCCTTATCCACCAGGGCGATGATGGAGCCACCAAAGCCGCCGCCGGTCATACGCGCACCATACGCACCGTTGGCACGGGCCACGTCCACGGCAATATCCAACTCGGGCACAGTCACTTCATAATCCGCAGCGAGCGAATCATGAGACGCGTTGAACAGTCGGCCGGCCTCGTCGATCTTGCCGTTGGCGAAGGCACGCACGAAGGAGTTGACACGGGCGATTTCGGTGATGACGTGGCGCACGCGCTTCTTCATCGTGTCGTCTTCCAGCTTGTCGAGCGTTTCCTTGAGCGCCTGGAACGGATCGTCGGACTTGGCGATGCTGTCGGCGACCACACGCAGGTTGGCCACGCCGAGGATTTCGGCGGCCTTCTCGCAAGTGGCGCGACGCTGGGCATACTGTCCGTCGTTGAGCTGGTGCGGAGCCTGAGTGTCAAGCACCAGCAGTTCCAGACCGTACTTGTCGAGATCGAATTCCTGCTGGGAGACGTTCTCCAGCGGGCTCAGCTCTGGACGGCAATCAAGACGCAACGCATGGCCGAAAGTGCAGCGCATGGATGCGTTCTGATCGAGCCCACCGGTGGACGCGCCCGCCATGTCGTTTTCCGACTTGATGGCGGCGTTGATCAGCGTCACACGACCGGCATCGGATGCGCCATAACCCAAACCGTACACGTCATCCAACGCCAAGGCGGTGGAGCAGGTCATGGCTGCGGAGGAGCTCAGACCGGATCCGAGCGGCACGCAGGAGGAGAATGCCGCGTCGAAGCCCTGCACCGCATCGAAGCCGGCTTCGCGCAATGCCCAGGCAACGCCTACCGGGTAGGCGGCCCAGCCTTCCACGCCACCGGCCTGCAGACCATCGAGGTCGGCTTCGGTAACGTTTCCGGAATCAACGTCGGAAACCACGCGCACCTTGGTGTCTTCACGCGGCTTGAGCGCGATGAACGTGCGGTGCGGCAGTGCGATCGGCAGGCACAGGCCCGCGTTGTAGTCGGTGTGTTCGCCGATCAGGTTCACACGGCCCGGTGCGGCCCATACGCCAGCCGGCTCCTCACCGTAGGTGGCACGGAACAGATCGGTCGCGTTCTTCACACCCTCGTCGTGCGAGAGCGGCTCAATGAATTCAACAGCAGTCATTGGTGTTTTGTCCTTTGGGTTTGGTGGCTTTCAGCTTTCGATGTCGATTGGTCCGAGCTCATGGAAGCGCTTGGCGATGAGTTCCGGAGTGGTATCGGAAACCCATGCGGCCATGCCGGATTCGGATCCGGCCAGATACTTGATCTTGTTGGCTGCGCGGCGGAACGAGAAGAACTGCAGGTTCAGGCGGTAGTTCTCACGGCGTGCGTCGTGGATCGGGGCCTGATGCCATGCTGCGATGTACGGCAGATCCATGCCCTTGCCGTCGCCCTTGTCGAAGAACGCGTTGCCGCGCTTGAGCAGGGTGGAGTACATGACGGCCAGATCCCAACGTTCCTGATCGTTGAGCTCGTCGAGGGTGAGCACGTCACGCACCGGGGCCACATGCACCTCGAGCGGCCAGCGTGCCGCGGCCGGCACATAGGCGACCCAACTGTGGTTGCGCATGACGATGCGCTCCCCGGCCTCGATTTCGGAGTTCATGAGATCCTTGAGCAGGTTGCCGCCGGTCTTCTCATGGTAGGCTTCGGTCTGCTTGAGTTCGGCTTCCATCTTCGGTGCGATGAACGGATAGCAGTAGACCTGGCCGTGCGGGTGAGCCAGGGAGACGCCGATCTCCTGGCCGTGGTTCTCGAACGGGAAGATCTGCTCGACGCCTTCCATCTTGGAGATTTCGGCGGTACGGAACGCCCATGCCTCCACGACGGTGCGCAGGCGGGAGACCGGCAGGTCCGCCGGCAGGCCGTTTTCGTCCGGGTCGAAGCAGATCACTTCGCAGCGGCCTGCGGCGAGCTTCTTCTCCCACAGCGGGTTGCCGTTGACGTATTCCACGGCTTCGGAACGGCCCGGCACGCGAACCATCGACGGGAAGCGGTTTTCGAACACGACCACGTTGTAGTCGGTATCCGGCACTTCGCCATCCTGGTACGGATCGCCCGGCTTGCGCGCGGCCAGCGGATTGCCTTTGGCCGTCGCGCCCGGACCGGCGGTGATCGGACGGTTCATACGTGCGGTCGCCATCGGAATCCAATCGCCGGTCAGTGGGTCGCGACGCATTTCGGGAGCCGCGTACGGCACTTCCTCGCCGGCGGCGTTGAGCTGGTTGGAGAAACGGTACGGAAGTTGGCGCGGATCCTTCAGTTCGCGAGTCTTGACGCCGGAAACGTATTCCGGATCGTCATCGAGATAGAAGAAGTCGCGGCCATCGGCAAGCGTGGTCGGCGTGATACGGATATGCTCCTTCGCATATTCTCCCGGAGTGTAGTTGACGAAATCACTCATGTGATTATTCACCTTCCTGAACCGGCTCGACCTGGCGTGCCAGAACGAGCTCTTTGACCAAATCCCTTGTTTTCGACACCGAATCGGGGTCCAGACCGTCATCGGTGATGACCGTATCCACCTGGTCAAATCGTGCGAACAGCGACAATGACGTGCAGCTCCACTTGGTGTGGTCGGTCAAAATTATCGTGCGATCGGCGATGTCCATCATCGCCATATCAGTTGCGGCTTCCAGCGAGTTCGGCATAAGGAAGCCACGCGGAATGGACACGGAATGCGTGCCCAGGAAGACTGTGTTGACGCGCAGGGAGGCCACCACTTTGTCTGCGATCGGGCCTACGAGCGAGTTGGATCGGGTGGTCACGCCGCCGGTCACGATGACTT
>ENA-OQKG01000092-OQKG01000092.1-human-gut-metagenome-genome-assembly--contig:-NODE-92-length-12360-cov-3.466852_pt1 | contig 12360 bp, 15 predicted proteins | sample MGYA00242649_ERZ504799 | MGnify/ENA primary metagenome ERZ504799 (study PRJEB26092, sample SAMD00036428) | human gut metagenome | host: Homo sapiens | study: EMG produced TPA metagenomics assembly of... | reverse complement strand
GTTCGTGTGGGTTATGCCCGATAGTGTCAAGGTCATAGCGGTATTCATCATAGCCGCTGTGGGTGGTTTCGATATTGTCAATCTCACTTTGCAGTTCGTTTTCCATTGCAGCATAGCTCTGTTCCGTTGCCACAAGGTCGCTGTCCTCGGACGTGTAGGAAGTCCCTAACACGCTGTTCATGCTGCCGGAAAACATTGCCCCACAAGAGGAAAGCCCTACTGATACCATGATGAACAGAAGCAGCGCGGCGATAGCGATTATCACGCCCGCCGGGTGTCGCCCTACAAAGGCAGCCGCTTTCTTTGCTGCTGTCTGTGACGCTCCGGCGGTTGCTTTGGCGGTGGCTGCACCGCCTTTCTTTACAGTTTTTGCATACTGGCGTTTGATTTTTTGTTTCTGCATAAACCGGGAAAAGGGATTGCTTGTAAGCTGAGGATTTTCCTGCAAGACTTTGTGATACTGGAAGTTCACATTTGCCTTGAACGCTGCCTTTTCTGCCTTTGCTGCTTCCCGGTAGGGTTTCAGCTTATGGCTGCGGTAGCCCTGTTTGAATTTCCTTGTCCCGTACCTTGCGCCGCGCTCGGCAAGTTCCTCCGATTTGTGCGCGCCCTCCGCGCCGGAATTGTCTTTCTCGACGCTGTGGATTTTGTTGTGAACAAAAATACCCGCTTCCTGCGCGGGGCGGGATAACGGGTTGCTGTGGGCTTTGCCGCCGGGCATCGGCTTTTCCTGTTCCTCAAAGTGCAGGCGGGTCTTTGCCTTTCCTGCGGCTTCGTCAAAGGTGCGCTCCTTAACCAGTTTCTTTTGCTTTGGGATAGCTGCCTTTGCTGCGTCCAGTCGGTCAGCGGCTTTTTCCGATTTTTTGATGTAAGTTTCCAGTTCCGGCGTTGCCCGTTCTTCCTCGGTAAACTGTAAGCGGGAAGTGGAAGTACGCAAAGCAGTAGCTTCCTGCTCTTTTTTGACTTTCCTTTTTGTTTGCTTTTCGGGTATGTGCTGCGTCAAGATGTTCTATGACGCGTTCCGCTGCGGCACTGTCCGGCTGTGAAAAGTCGCTGTCTGCTTCCCGGCTGCTGATACGCTCGGCGGTCTGCTGTGTTTCGTTTACCTCGATAAGCCCGTCGCGGGTCATTTTCTGTGTGATTTTATCGCGTGGTTTTAATTGCTTGATAGTCCTGCACCTCCAATCCGCGCCCTCGCAAGGGCGCAATATTCTGCATTTAATTCAATCCCGATATAATGGCGGTCAAGGCTTTTTGCTGCAAATCCTGTGGTTCCGCTTCCGAAAAACGGGTCTATGACAATCCCACCTTTGGGACAGCCCGCCAAGATACAGGTTTCCGCTAATTTCGGGGGAAAAGCTGCAAAATGCGCCCCTTTATATGGGACAGTGTTAATCAGCCACACGTCCCGCTTGTTCCGCGTGGTCGGCATGAGCGCGTCGTCATAGTAGCCACCGTCCCGCGGTCGGTTTAGTCCCTGCACCTTTCCTTGTCCGGGTATTTCCTGTGTGTATTTGCTGTTGGTGCTGCGCGCTCTGCGATACCGTTCTGCGGTAGTAGGTGCTAAGGGTTCTGCAATGGCGGCAGCGTCATAGTAATATTTCTTTTCCTTTGAAAGCAGGAAGATATGTTCATAGCAGCGGGTCGGCGGCTTTGCAGCTTTCCGGCATAGGATTTGTTTTTTGCCATATAATATCGCTCCGTAGATACCACCCCTGTTCCCGTAGGGAAAAACGCCAAGAGCCAGGGAATACCGATTAAGTCCTTTTGTTTGCAGCCGGTAACGCGGCTGTTCCTTGCAATCCGCTGTCCGGTGCGTCCCTTTGGTTTTTTTGGGTCAGCATAGCCGCCTTTATTTCCTGTGCCGCAATAGGTGTCTGCGATATTCAGCCATAACGTACCGTCCTTTCTAAGCACCCGGTAAAGCTCGCGAAAAACAGAGGTCAGCCTGTCAATATACTGTTCCGGCGTATCCTCCTGTCCGATTTGTGCGTCAAGCCCATAGTCCCGCAGCGCAAAGTACGGCGGGCTTGTAACGCAGCAATGGACGCTTTCACTGGGTAATTCCTGCAAAGCACAAAGCGCGTCCCGGTTGATAATCACGTCTGTTTTCATAGGCTGCTCACTTCCTCCGGCTTCGTCGTCATAATGCGGTAAAGCTCGGTATCTTTCGGGAAATGGTCTACAAAGGGCAGCACCACATTTCCATAAAAGATAAGTCCCTCGCCTGCTTCGGTATGGGTTACATACTTCATCTGTTGCGGGGAGATATTAAGCTGCTTTGCAAGGATAGCCCGGTCGCCCTGCGCCTGATTGAGCATGAGGACAAAATCAGAGTTTTCAAAGATATTTTCCACCTCGCGTGAAGCAAGCAAGTCCTTAATATTCTGTGTGATAGCTGTCGGTATGCCGCCCCATTTACGGAAACGCTTCCAAATCTCCACACTGTAAGCTGCGGTCTGTTCCTCTTTTAAGAGCAAGTGAAATTCGTCCATATAGTAGCGGGTGGACTTTTTCTCTGCCCGGTTAATGGTAACGCGGTTCCATATCTGGTCTTGCACAATGAGCATACCTAACTTTTTGAGCTGCTTTCCAAGCTGCTTTATATCAAAGCAGACAAGGCGGTTAGAAAGCTCCACGTTGGTTCTGTGGTTGAATACGTTAAGGCTGCCGGAAACATACAGCTCCAATGCTGCGGCAATGCGGGCAGCTTCCGGCTCCGGCTGCTTTAACAGCTCGTCGTAAAGGTCGCCCAAGATAGGCATTTTCTCCGGGTCGGGGTCAGCAAGGTAGTCCCTATACACATTTCTTACAGCGCGGTCAATGACGGTCTTATCAACAGGCTGTAAGCCCTCCTTGCCGCCAATGACAAGCTCGCAGAGAGAAAGGATAAAATCGCTTTTCAGTGCAAGGGGGCTGTCGTCCTCGGAATAGTTGAGGTTCATATCCATAGGGTTCACATACTGGGGCGTACCGTCCATACCTTTGCCTGTCGGGGATAACCGTATCACTTGCCCGCCAAGCCGTTTTACAAGGGCAAAATACTCCGCTTCCGGGTCGCAGATAAAAATATCGTCGTCGGTAATGAGAAAAGCATTTGTGATTTCCCGCTTTGCCGCAAAGGATTTTCCGCTGCCCGGTGTTCCCAAGATAAGCCCGTTTGGATTTTTAAGCTGCTTGCGGTCGCAGAGTATCATGTTGTTTGACAGGGCATTTAAGCCATAATACAGGGCAGCCCCAGTCTGAAATAGTTCCTGTGTGATGAACGGGATAAAAATAGCGGTGCTGCTCGTCGTCAACCCTCTCTGAATAGGGATAAGGTTCTCCCCCAAAGGGATAGAGGACATCAGCCCCGCTTCCTGCTGATAGTCAAGACGGGTCAAGGCGCAGTTGTATTTCTGTGCAATGCCCGCCGCCGCGAAAATGTCATTTTCCAGTTTCCGCTTCGTGTCTGCCATGTTTACCACAAGGAACGTCAGCAGAAACATTCGCTCGTTGCGGCTCTGTAAATCCTGCAACAAATTCTTTGCTTCATTCCCAAAAGTGGCAAGGTCGGACGGGAGTATGTCAATATCGTAACCGCTTCTAACTGCTTTTTTCTGTTCCTCAATCTTCATCTTGTCAAGGTCAGTGATTTTGCGCTTAATGGTCTTGATTGCTTCCGACTGGTCGATACTTTTAATATGGAGATTGACAATAACCCCTGTTTCCAAGTCCAACATATCCGCTAAAATACGGTCGTTTAACTCCGGGGCAAGGATTTCAAGGAACGATACCGCCCCCGTTTTTTTCCCCATAGCAAAGTAGCGTCCCTCCCCGAACTTGAAAGAGGACGGGGCGATAAAGTCCTTTGTGGTAAGCCCTGTCGGGGTCAGCCAGTCATAGGAGAATGAGAACGGCTCGCCTGCCGGGTGGAATACCCCATGCAGCACCTTTAAGCGTTCATAGCCGGATAAGGGGTGCGCCGATACGCCAAGCACCTTGAAATTGTTGAGTACGTCCGTTTCGATACGGGAAAGCCGCGCCCTTGCCGCCGCCGGATTGTCCGCTTCAATGGAAAACGTGATGTACTTGTGCTTTACAAGCCCGTTGTTCCCTTTGGCAAGCTGCATTTTCAGCATATCGGAATATTCGGTGCGGATAGAGTTAAAATCATCATTTTGCGGCGGGATATGGATTGCCCGCGCTGCCTGTTCCTGCTGTGAACCTTGATTGATAAACGAAAGCTGCACATTTACGCTTGCGTCAAAGTAATTGAGAAAATCGCACCAGTTTTCAAAAATGGCGGTCTTGTCGTCTGCCTGTGCAAGCTGATAGTTAATGTCCTCAAAGGCAATGCTCTTTGAATATTTCCGCTGTGCCACTTTGCAGATACCGTCCGGGTACATGGCAAGGTAGGGAATGGTCTGCTGTGCGGTGTGGGCTTTGCCGTCCCCCTTTGCCTGCCGGATAACCGCCGCTATCTGTTTCTTTTCCGCGCGGGTCAGCTTACGCCTGTTTCCTGCGGCTTCCCGCGTCTTTTTTGTCTGTCCTTTTGACAATCGCTGATACCTCCTTTTCTAATGCCCGCTGTTTCTCCAAGAGTGCATATAGGTTTTCTGTCTGATATGGTCGCACTTTGGGGCGGGTAAATTTTGTCTGAATGATGTTCTTTATTACCACTTCAAGGGGCTGCCCATGCTTTTCATACATGGCAACCAAGAAGCAGGGAAGCATGACGACAATCATTACCATTGCCGCAAGGCTCGTCCCTGCGCTGTCTTTGAGCAAAAAGAAAAGCGGCAGTCCTATAAGAAGTGCCACTGAAAAACAAAGGATTTGCCGCTTTGTTAGATTGAAAGCGACTTTTGTTTTGACTTTGGATAGGTCTTTGGGTACAGGTACATACGCCAAGAAAAAACCTCCTTTCTGCCCTTAGTGGGCGTTGAATATGGATTTTGCCAGTGCGCCGGATTTGAACAGGGAGAAACAGAGGATAACGGTATAGGCTGCAAGGGAAAAAATCGCGCTGTGCAGATTGTCCGCTAAGACCATTTCGCCTACTAAAACCGCATAAATGCCGACGCATATCATAATGAGGAAGCCTTGAAAGCCCAGTGCAAACAGCCCCTTTAGGTAGTTGTTCCCAATCTGTCCCCATTCCCGGTTTGTCATGGTAGCAAAAGGGATAGGGGAAACAGAACAGTAGGCGTATATCTCAATCATTCTGCCGTAGAGGATAACGGTTATCAGTACGGACATGATTTTCATACAAAGGCTTACAAGGCTCGTTTCCATGACAAGTAACAGTAGTTCGGGGATTTCCATATCTTTTAGTCCCTCCTGCATGGCGGCAAGGGCTTCGGTTACGTCGATATTCGTATCGCCGCCGATTACCCCCGCCGCGCCGGATACAATATGCTGCGCCATATCAAACACCGCCATAGTAATATCAAAGGTATGTGTTACCAAGAAAACGGCAACAAAGGCTTTGAAAAACCACTTGAAAAACATAAATGTTTCTATGTCGTGCATATTGTTTTTTTCCGTTACCATGCTGATAAGCTCATAACAGAGGACATAGGTAATGACAAGCCCCGCAATGGGTACAATCACATTTTCCGACAGGTTTTGTATCATGCTGAAAATGTTTGCGTTCCACCCCTGCGGGGTCTTGCCTACCTCCGCTGCAATGGTGCCTACTTTTTCGTTTACGTCCCCGAACATAGTGGAAAGGTTGCCGTTAATGGCTCCGATAAGGATTTCTTTTATCCATTCGTTAATCGCTTCCAGTATGCTCTCCATAGGCTACCCTCCGTAATCTTATCCGAACAGACCGGAAAGAAGCGGTACAAGGATAGTGCCGATAAGGGCAACGCCGCCGCCCGCCATAAGCTGCTTAATGCCTTGTGATTTTGCACCCGGATTGTCGTTTCCATATCCCTCCAAGAGATTGATAACGCCCCAAATGCCTAAGCCTGCGCCCAGTGCGATAACAAGGGTCTGTAATACGTCGATAGCAGAGTTAAAAAATTCCATAAAGCTCCTTTCTGCCGCAAATGCGGCTTGCCCTATAAAAGGGCATAAAAAACGGCGGTCAGTTTTCAAACTGCCGCGGTCATAAGTCCCCGCGCTGCCTAAAGTTCTGCCGCGCGGCGGTATTCAGTTGTCAGTGTGGGCGATAGGAATTTTTGTAGGGGCGCGTATCATGCAAGTTGTCTTTTTCTTTGTTACTGCGTCAATTCCTCCTTTCTTTTCAGCCGGGAACACACATTTTTCGTCATTCCAAAAGATAGCTCCTACGCTGCATATACTCGGTAACGTAAAGGGTCTGTTCCCCTCCGCGTTCCTGCAAATACTCCCGCAGAGCGTTTTCTGCATTTTCTATCATCTTTGTAAAATAATGTTCACGACGTATATCATCAGTTTTTGTTTTCTGTCTGCTCATAGTATAACCTCCCGTAAAATCAAAGTTCCCGCCGCACCCGTTTCTGCTCATACAGGGCTTCACACCGTTTCACAAACTGCTGGATAGCTGCCTGCCGTTGCTGTTCCCGTCGCTCGGCAATGAAAACAAGCCCGTTTATGGCTTCTGTGATTTTCTTATCTTTTTTCTTCTGCATACGTCTATTCATGGTCGGTGTCCTCCTGCAAATCTGCTTCGCTGATTTCGTAATAGTCAAAGGGTTCGTCCGGCTTTACAAGGGCGGGTCTGCGCCTTAAATGCTTTTCCATATCAAAGGTATTTTTCTTGTCATAGTCGGAAAGATATTTATAGTTGGGGTGCTTTGTAATGTCATACTTATCAGAGAAGAACGGGCGTACCCCTCGTAGTTGTAAGATACATTTTCCCGCCGTCCATGACTGCAATTTCATCTTCGGTCATAAGCTGCTTGCCTAACTTCTGATAGTTCAGCCCATGTGATACCTCACGCCCCGTCTCGAAGTGTTGAAGCTGTCAATGGTTTCTTTCCCTAACGATTTCCGTACATTTCTTTTGTAGGGTGGTTTTCTTCCTTGCCGCCCAAGAAAAGGGTAGGGTGTCGCAGTTGCCGGCTATGGTATCGGCGTTATCTTTGTATATCGCCTTTAGCTGCGACTGGCTTTGCAGAATGATTGAAGCAGAGATTTCCCGGCTTCGGATAGTGGCTATGAGCTTTTCAAACTTCGGTATCTGCCCGATATTTGCAAACTCGTCTAACAGACAGCGTACATGGACGGGCAGCCTGCCGCCGTATTCATCATCTGCCTTGTCGCAAAGAAGATTGAAAAGCTGCGTGTAAAGAATACTCACAACAAAGTTAAAAGTGTCGTCGGTGTCGCTGATAATGACAAACAGGGCGGTCTTACGGTCGCCTATGGTATCAAGTTCCATTTCGTCGGTTTCCATAAGGTCGCGCAGCTCTTTAATGTCAAAAGGGGCAAGCCGCGCCCCGCAGGAAATGAGGATAGAGCTTCTTGTCTTTCCCGCAGATAACAGGAATTTCTTATACTGCCGGACAGCAAAGTGTTCCGGGTCTTTTTCCTCCAACCGTTCAAACATAAGGTCAACGGGGGACTGAAATTCCGGGTCGTCCTCGCGGGCTTCACTGGCATTTATCATTTCAAGCAGCGTCGTAAAATTCTTTTCTTCCTCCGGGGCTTCGTACCAAATGTAGCCGATAAGGGCGCAGTAAAAGAGCCGTTCCGATTTTATCCAAAAATCTTCCCCTGCTTTTTCCCCGTCCCCTTTGGTGTTGGCAATCAAAGTATTTACCAGTTTCAAAATGTCTTTTTCGCTGCGGAGATAGGCAAAGGGATTGTATTTCATGCTTTTTTGAAGTTTATCGTGTTCAGCACCTTTATCCGATACCCGCCCCGCTGTAAGAGCTTCCCGCACTCGACTAAAACCGTTCCTTTCGGGTCGGTTACAACGTAGCTTGAGTGCATTTGCATAAGGTTGGGCTTTACGAAAAATCTCGTCTTGCCGCTGCCGCTTCCCCCGATAACAAGGATATTTTTATTCCTTGCATACTTTGGCTGCTTTGGGCGGCTGTTCATGGTAAGCCGTTCCGTCTGTGTGAGCAGCACGTTATTTTGAAATACCGGGTCGGTGTAGGGCTTTATATCTTCGGCGTTGCCCCAACGGGCAGAGCCGTATTCGATACCTTTCCGGTATTTCTTCGCATTCTTGCCTTTTACATAGACAATCAGCCGGATAAGGACAGCCCCTACAATACCGATAAGCAAATCCATAGGTGCAAGGCTCGGAAGCGGGTTTGCAAAGGCAGCGGAAAAGCCGTCTGCAAGGGAAAGCACCTTGCCGGACAGGTCAGCCCCCGGAGAGAGCCGCACCGCCTGTCCGATTTTGTCAAAGAGATAGACAAAGAGCAGATAGGGGGCATTTAGGATAAGCAGCTTTTTAAGTTCCGGCTTCATAGCGATACCTCCCTGTCCTTTTTCTTCACTTTTTCCCTCTGTGCGTTCAGAGCCGCCGCCTTTTCTTTGAGGGAAACAATCAGCTTGCGGATAGAGGGCTTTTGTTCCTGCGTCAGCTTCTTTGCGGAAAACTCCTTGAAAGCTGCGGTCAGTGCGTCCGCGTCCCGTCCCTTAAAAAACACAAGATAGCGGGGCGGGGTTTCGGTGCTGTCTTTCTTTAAGGCAAAGTCAATCCCGTATTTTTTCGCCGTACTCTCAAAGGCTTTGATATTGTCCTTTGTGATTTCAATGTTGGAAACGCCCGCGTTCTGCTTCATAAGCTGCTTTAGGGTCTGCTTGCCATGCGGGATTTTCTGTTTGTCATGCTGCTTTTTCATCTGTGCAAGCAGGGCTTTCATAGCCTTTTGGAGCTGCTGCGCGGTCAGCTTTCCGGTCTTGATGTAAAGGGCTATGGTCTTTTCGTTGGTTTCCTCCTGCAATGGGTGTCCTCCTTTCGTGTTCTATGGTGGTATGCCCGCCGCCGGGAAACGGGACGGGCATGAAAAAAGAGCATCCGCTTTCACGCCGCCCTGTTAAATCCGTACCCGCAGCCCGGAAAGGTCTGCCGCCCGAATACCCACAAGATACCAGTTGTCCCCGTACTCCATACGGGTCGGCTTCCATTTGCCCCGCACAAAGACCTCCATGCAGTCGCCGCAATGCAATCCCCCGTAATAGTCGTTTACGTCAAAGCGAATGTCGTAGCGGTCAGCGGTTTCATCAAAAATCAAAGCTCCTGTTTTCTGTGTCATCATAAAATCCTCCTTTGGGTTGGTTTACAGGCTTTCGCCCTCGTTGCAGGTGTAATCGGGTATGCCCTTGCTTCTTGCCGACTGGATAGTGCGCCCGCCGTACATATCGTGAGATACAAGGGACGTGTAATAGCTGCCAATCGTAGACGGAGCATTGAAAAGGGCAGCTTTCATGTACTGCTTGATGTTGCGGATTTTGGTGGTGTTTTCCTGCATACAGTCCAGTACAAAGCGGATATGTTCGCTGTTCAGTTTCATAAATTTTGCTTTTACAAGCTCTGCCGGGTGGTCGTCCCCGGCGATACGGATTGTTCTTCGTTTGGTGCAGACGGTTTCAAGAATAAGGGCAAGGATTTCCTCTATCCTGTCCCGGTCAAGGTATCTGTCCTGTATCAGATAGTCGTACTCGATATTGTCCTTGATGATTTCCTCATACACGCTGTATGCGTCTGTCGCTTCCTTTCGCTTCCGTTCCGGCAGCTGTGCCGCGTCCTCTAAGGGAGAGGGATTTAGGGAATGGAAAGGAATGGAATGGGTACTTGATATATCTGTATTTAATTTTTCTTTTTTGGTAAGTTAGTTTTTTGTATCTCTTTATTTAATTGCGTTGGATTTTCCGACGTCGGGTTATCCGGTGTCGGATTTTCCAATATCGGCTTATCCGCTGTTGGATTTTCCAATACCGGACAATCCAATGCCGGGGGCTGTGGCTGTTCGTAAATGGTGTACTCAATAGCGGTCATTTTGCCTTTCTCGTCGCGTCCCTGCCGCCTTGTGATATATCCGGCTTTTTCAAGCTCCCATACAGCGGTGCGGATAGCGTCGATACTTTCCCGGTTGATAAGGGACAGCCCTGCAAGGGTGTAGTCCCAATCTTCGGGAAGTGAGAGCATTTGCGACAACAAGCCCTTTGCCTTTAGGGAAAGTTCCTTGTTGCGTAAATGGTGGTTGCTCATAACCGTATAACCTTTGTTCTTTTCCACGCGGAAAACTGCCATAGCTTCATCACTCCTTTGGTTGGATTTGTTACGCAGTAGAAACGCGGTTTTGAGGGAAAAGGTATCAACCCTTGCCTTTCTCATTTCCGCGCTCTAAGAGCCGCATAAATCAAGGCTTTATTTGCCCTTACTGCGTAACATGAGGGCATAAAAAAAGCAGCGTTCCTGTTCTCCTGTGTGGGAGTGAGAAACGCCGCCTTATAGGTGGTGCTTATTTTATTTTTTCTTTTCGACGTGCCGCGTAAGGTGGTGTAGTGGTTTATCCGGCAGCTTCGCAGGTGCTTTTGCATATCAAGGCTCAATTCGTTAAAAGTAGTAAATGAGTAGTAAAATCAATCTGCAAACCTGCGAATATGCCCGTAAATCAAGCATTTTTCAAGACAATCAACTAATTTCAAAGAAAACATGACCTTCAAGATGAGTGACAATGCGGTTCTGTTGAATTGCAGCCAGGATAAAAATCCTATGATGGCCTATAATCACCCCTATAAACACAATAAGGCTGAAGGCAACAGCAATATCATCATCGAAGGTGGCATCTGGGATATGAACGGTCAGCTGGATGAATCCGGAACGCCCAAAAATCTTCCCAATGCGGAGTCCATCAACGCTCTTGGCATCGGTTACGGAAGCAATATCACGATCCGCAATATTACTTTCCGGGATTGCTACAACGGACACGTGATTCAGGTTGCTGGCTCGGACAATGTTCTGATTGAAAACTGCCGTTTTGAAGGTCAGTCCTTCCGTGGAAGCGGCGACAAAACGCGCGAGCTTCTTCAAATCGAACCCGGTACGGTAAAGGGCTATCCCTATACGCTGGTGCAGAACAAAGCTCCCTCTACGAATGTCACGATTCGCAACTGTTATTTTGGTGGCAGTGAAAACACGCCGCACTATATGGCGGCCATCGGAACACACTCTCAGCAGGCAGGCGTGAAATGCTCTGATATCGTGATTGAGGACTGCACCTTTGACAACGCCGCCTATACCGCTATCCATTTTATGGCCTATGACCGTATCACCATTCGCAACAACAATTTCACTATTACTTCGGACTCGGAGCAGATCGACCGTTATGGGATTCTGGCCGACACCTACGGTTCGTTTATTGACCCGACAGGTGCAGAAAGCACAACGGACTTTACCATCGAAGGCAACACCTTTGATGTCAGCGACCCCAATGCGACCGTTCTGGAAATCACTACAAACAACAAATCGCCCAAGCACATCAAAAATGTCACCATCAAGGACAACACCCTGAAAGCCGTGAATGGCGGAAAAGCAATCGACCTGTATCTTTTGGACAATTGTACTATCAGCGGAAACACGATTGAAGGATTTGAACGACCCATTGTCGCAAATTCTTGTGACGAGCAGTTCATATCGGATACGGATATTGTTACAGAATAATGGAGGCAGTTTATGCAAACGATCATCAGCAATGAATTTCTGACCGTGACAATTGATACGCATGGTGCAGAGGTTGTCAGTGTAAAAAATAGCAAAGGTGAAGAGCTTATCTGGCAGGCTGACCCTGCTATTTGGGATCGTCATTCTCCAGTATTGTTTCCGTGGGCTGGACGACTTGCCAATGGTGAATTGGTTCATAACGGGAAGCACTATAGCGGTGGACAGCATGGTTTTATTCGTGATCTGGAGCATATCTTAAAGCAGAATAACGGAATTTCTGCTCAACTGATGTTCCGAGCAGATGAAGAAACGAAAACTCTGCGATTTCCGTTTGATTTTGAATTCACAAGTGTTTTCACTCTTGACGGGCATACGCTCCACCATGAAGTCCATGTGAAAAACTGCGGCGACGAGAATATGCGGTGTGGAATTGGCTTTCATCCGGGATTTAATATTCCGTTTGATGAAAACCACACAACTACGGATTATGAGATTCGGTTTGAGCAAGAGGAAAGCCCAATCATTCTGGATTGTCTTCCTCATGGTCTGCTCTCTGGAAAAAGTTTTTATCAATGGAAAAATACGCAGGCGATTCCACTGACGGATACGCTGTTTGATAATGATAGTTTTTGTCTCGCCGGACTCCGTTCCAAAACGATTGGAATATATGAAAAGAATTCTGAGCGAAAAATCATCTGCGATATTTCGGAATATCCGTATACGCTACTTTGGAGTGCACCTACGAAACCTATGCGATTTAT
>ENA-OQKG01000091-OQKG01000091.1-human-gut-metagenome-genome-assembly--contig:-NODE-91-length-12362-cov-2.518839_pt1 | contig 12362 bp, 10 predicted proteins | sample MGYA00242649_ERZ504799 | MGnify/ENA primary metagenome ERZ504799 (study PRJEB26092, sample SAMD00036428) | human gut metagenome | host: Homo sapiens | study: EMG produced TPA metagenomics assembly of... | reverse complement strand
ATACCGTGAGGTCAAATCGGAAGTGCTACGTATGCTCGTGCCAGGGCTTGCCGATGCCCAAGGTGCGGACGGTGCTGCGGAGTCGTTGACCGCCGCAGTGATGCTTGGGCTGCGTGAACGCTTCGGCAACGTGGAACATCTACAGGCGACACTCATGAACGAGCCGTTGCCGGATAACTCCGGACTGCGCAAAACCTATCTTGCTCTATATGACACAGTGCCCGGAGGAACTGGCTATCTTAAGCAGCTGTCCGATCCGGATACGATGTTCGAGGTGTTTTCCAGGGCAAAGGAAGTCATGGAGCATTGCGAATGTGCAAAGAACGGCGGCGACGGGTGCTACAGATGCCTGTATGCATACAGACAAAGCCAGGACCTGAAACTTATTTCCCGTAAGACCGCGCTGGCGATGCTCACGGGCATCCTCGACCCGGCCAACAAACGCAGTCGTGTGACAACCGTTTCGAAGATCAACACGAACAAACTGTTCGACAGTGGACTCGAACAGCAGTTCATCGAAGCTCTCCGGTGCATGCATGCCCATCCCTTCGCGGAATCCGACGATGCCAAGGGACGTCGTGCCATCGTCAAGGACGAATTCATCAATAGCAAACCTGGATATTCCATCACCGTGAACGGAAGCGTGTGGAGCGTCGAGCCACAAGTCGCGTTGGGGCCGGCCGATGGGGTCGCGATTCCCTGCAAGCCTGATTTCGTGCTGACGGTCAGCAATATCGATGAATCTGGTGACGTGGTTGAGCATGACGGAAGGAAGCCGGTTGCCATCTTCACCGATGGCCTGCAATACCATGCATGCATCGTCGCCCAGGATTCCCTGAAGAGGGAAGCGCTTCGTCAGGCAGGCTATCGCATATGGTCCTTGGATTATGACGATGTGATCGGATATGTGCAGGGCAAGGATGTGGCGCAGCTCGCCGATCCGATGCTGGCACCCAAGTCCATGCCGTCTCCGGTGGCTTACAAGAGCACGATTTGCAAGAGGACTGACGAATTCAACCCCAGCGAAGTTTCGGCAATGGCCATGCTGGAATATTATCTCGCGGAACCGGATGCCGAACGGATATTCGCCATCCAAGCGCTGGCAATGAGCTATGCTCTGAATCCGCGAAACAAGAACGTTGAACCTCAGGCCGTGGATATGCTGCATCGGAATGAAGCGTTGCACGGCGAGAACGAATCGACATTCATGATTTGCTCGTCCTGGAATCCTTCGAACTGCACGAGACTGAAATTCCAATCCGGTTTGTGCATTGGAGAGGATATGCGGACCACCGAACCCCACGTCGGCATGGTGTTCTCGGACATTCAACGTGATGCCGCGAAAGCAAAGAACGATGATTATAATCCGTTGGATGCTTTGGACGAGAACGAGGCAGAGGCGTTCAAAACGCAGTGGGCAGCCTTCTGGCATTTTGCGAACGTGATGCAATTCTCGGAATACTTCCATGCTATCGGTGATGCTGCGCTACGTGACGAATCCATGTACGAGCCGCTTCGCAACGGCCTGCGGAACGCTCCTGATCTGCAGAAAGACAATGATTCCGAATGGAACGATATTCTGGCGGATCCGACCTACGTGTATTGCGCGGATGAAACCAAGGAGGTCGTCAAACGGTTTATTGAGTCTGACATACCGGCACCGGATGCACTCGGATATGAGCTGCTGGACGAGAACGAGGAAATCATTGCGCAGTCAGAGCTCGCATGGGAGGATGGGAAGATCGTGTTTTTCCCGTCCTACGACTTGCAATCCGACCGAGAGAACGCCGACGAATTCGTCAAGCGCGGCTGGACTATCATTACGGAAAACAACGATGACCTTGACAAGGTGTTCGCTTCATTGACGGAAGGCATGGAACGCTGATGGCAGATATACGTACGATGAACAAACCCGTGGTCGCACTCGGCAGCGATCTCATGCGCAGCCTGCTCGAGCTGCCTAAGAAAGCGCAGAAACATGCCACGACGTTTCTGACAAAATTCCAGGCGAATCCTCGATCATCCGGAATCAATCTGGAACGAATCGCCAATGCGGCGGACGAAAAACTGTATTCCGCGCGCATCGACCAGCGATATCGCGCCATCATCGCTTTCCAGAAAAGCAGCAACGTGTACGTTTTGCTGTACGTTGGAGACCACGATGACGCTTACAAATGGGACGGAAACAAAGCGAATCAGCGTCAACCCGAATACGAGGGCCATCCAGCTGTACGATATGGCTCCTCAAGAGGAAATCGACGCAGCGATGCATGAGGATTCCCAAAACAAAGTTAGGAGTGGGGAGGCGTTGCCGCAAACGACGCCCCAACTCAGATTCCGCTGCGTCGGAATCTGTTCCCCACGCCCACGGAAGACCATGCCGGCACGAATCACGGAATAGCTTCAGCTATTGCAACTTCAGCTGTGACGGACAAGACGCCGCAGATGCCACAGCAAGCTCCCGAACCTCATACCGGTCCCGCTTCCAGACACTTATCGGGCATTGACAGATAATGACATGCGCCGGTTCGGCGTACCTGACATGTATGTGCCAGTCATGTGCACGAGAAAGACGTGGGAAGCGTTTGAACGGTGGGGGGCCAGGCTCCCAAAGGATGCTTTCATGTACCTTACCTTCGTTGCTGAAGGACTTCCCAAGTCCGAGGTCTTCGGACTGCTCGATGAAACCGAAGGCAAGACCAGCGACAGGCTGGGGCTGGAGCAGCAGATGTCTGCCTCGTCCATCGAATCTGGTGAAGAGGCCGATCCGGAGGACTTCCGTGCCGCCCTGTCAAGCTATGCATCGCAGCAGTCTTTCGTGGTCGTGCAGGGAGAAGCGGATCTCAAACGTATTCTGGATGCGCCGCTGGAACAGTGGCGTGTGTTCCTGCATCCATCGCAGCGTCTTTATGTGGAACATGATTACCATGGTCCGTTCCGCCTGCTCGGCGGTGCCGGTACGGGAAAGACCGTGGTGGCCATGCATCGCGCGAAACGTCTCGCTGCAAGACTGCTGAGAAGCGGTAGCCGTCAGAAAGTGCTGTTCACCACATACTCGCGTAATCTTGCCACCGATATTGCATCGAACCTGAAACTCATCTGCACGCCAGACGAATTCAATACCATCGACGTGGTCAATCTCGACAAGCTCGTAAAAGATCTGCTGACGGGGCATGGCTATTCCGGTGAGATTTGGTATGACGGTATCTCCGACTATGGCAACGATCTTGACACCGCGTGGCGTAAGGCTATCGCGTCCATCGGCGTGAACGATCCGAAACTCACGGTTTCTTTCTTCAAAAGTGAGCTCAGCCAAGTGATTGTGCCGCAGCAGGTACGGAATGCTGCCGATTACATGCGCGTGCTACGCAAGGGGCGTGGCACGAGACTGAACCGAGCCCAGAAGCTTGTCGTATGGAAAGTTGTGGAAACGTATCGGCGCATCATGCAGGACGAACGACGCATATGATGTGGACACAGCCATGCAGAACGTCGTGTCGTTGCTTACGCAGGGTGATGCGCCGAGGAAATATGCGCATGTGGTGGTCGATGAAGGGCAGGATTTCTCTGTGCCGGCATACCGTGTGATTCGTGCTCTGGTGGATGAGGGAGACAACGATATCTTTATCGTCGGCGACGCACAGCAGCGCATCTACGGTCATACTGCGGTGCTGTCGAAATGCGGCATCCGTATCCAGGGACGTGCCCGCAAACTGCGGATCAATTATCGCACCACCGAACAGATTCGTAGCGCCGCCGACTCCATTTTCCGTAGTTCCGGCGCCGATGTCGCGGATTCGGTGTTTGCGGCTGTTCGCGGCATCGGAGATGCTTCGCCGGCCACAACGTTCGATGACCTGGACGGAGGGGAGAGCCCGACCGGCGACAGCCGGTCGCTGATGAGCGGTCCCGTTCCTGAAACGCGGCGATTCGCCTCTCAAGCGGATGAAATGGATGCCGTCAGGGAATGGATTTATGAATTATGTGGTCCGGCGGAAGATACGGTCGGCGACGAGTCCGATGGCGAGCGTGTCGATCCGCGTAACGTATGCGTGGCGGCGAGAAGCCGCTACTGCATCGACCAGTGGTCTAAGACGCTTGATGACGGCTTGCCGTATGGCGTGTACCAGCTTGGTAGGGATGCAGAAAACAGGCAAAGGCAAGGAATTCGCGTCGCCACCATGCATCGAGTCAAAGGACTGGAATTCGACTATGTGGTGGTAGTCGACGTGAACGATGGTGTATGCCCGCCGAAGCCCGCGCTGCAATCTGCCGGTGCCGATCCGGCTGCGTTGAACGAAATCTACAGGGAGGAACGAAGCCTCATTTACGTAGCCATGACACGTGCAAAAAAGGAATGTGCTGCTAACTGGCGTCTCGGCGCATGTGAGGTAAGGGAAGAGGAGCACCATGGACGCTGGCAAGAAAATCCTGCTGGATTTATTTACCGGTTCGCTTCGGTTCGTGGTTCCGGTGTATCAGCGCAGATACTCATGGGGCGAAGCACAGTGCCAGCAATTGTGGGCCGACATCGTAACGGCTGGCAGGCATCCTGAGAGAACGCATTTCACCGGATCGATCATATGGATGCAGGAAGGTGGCATCGGTCCGGATGGTGTCAGCCGATGCCAGCTCATCGACGGCCAGCAGCGCCTTACCTCCGTGACCCTGCTACTCATCGCACTTGCCGAATACGCCTGCGAACACCCTGAGAACCTGCGATTCTCCGCAGACATGCTCATCGACCGTGGGTATCTTGTCGATAAGTACGCAACCGGCGAAGGCCGGTACAAGCTGACGCTTTCCGGTGATGATAGGGAAGTGCTGCGCAGCATGTGCGACCATGTGGTCGCCCCCGATCGCCCGAGCCATACCGATACGGGTTCCCGGTTGGAAGCGAATCTTGATTTATTCCGTTCGCTGGTCGCGGCCATCGACGATGCGAACGTGGTATGGAACGGTCTGCAGCGCCTTGAAGTCGTGTCCGTCACCCTGGATCAGGGGCGTGATGAACCTCAGTTGGTATTCGAATCGATGAATTCCACTGGGCTTGATCTTGAGACTTCCGACCTGGTTCGCAATTACATGCTCATGGGATGCCCCATGGTCGAGCAGAACACCTTGTATGCCGATTACTGGCTGCCTATGGAGCGTACTCTCGGCAATCTCTCATTCGATGCGTTCCTGCATGATTGGATGGTCGTCACGCTGAAAAAGCCCGTGCCCAAAGGCCGCGCCATGTATTCGGAGTTCAAACGTTTTGCAGCCGATAGCTCCATGCCGCGCATGGAACTCACACGCAATCTTCTCGAGAACATGCTGGAATATGCCGGGTACTACGCCATTATCAAAGGCGTTGCGGCCGCCGGCAGCGGTGACACTAACGTGGACTATCGGCTCGAATCGATTCAAGACCTGGACAGCACGGTTACGGATCCATTGGTTATGTACATGTTCGCTGCGTGGAAGCACCATCGCACAAACCGCGACGGATTGCTGCGCATGCTCGCGGATCTTGAATCGTATCTGTTCCGCAGAATGGTCTGCTCGGTGTCCAGCAACGGATTGAACAAACTTGTCCCATCTCTGATAGCCAAACTTGAATCAGCCGAACATGATTTGGCCGAAACCTTTGCCGCGCTGCTGCTCACCGAAACCGCCAAAGCCACGCGCATGCCCACGGATGAACAATTCAGGCAGGCGCTGCTCGGCGAGGATCTGTACCGCCCGGCTCCGCGCTGCAAATATCTGCTCGCCGGATTGGAGAATCATAACCATCCCAAGGATTCGCGATCCTTCAGCGAATACACCATCGAACACATCATGCCGCAGAACGCCATGGCGCATGCCGAATGGCGCAACATGCTCGCCGACCCCGACCGATTCCCACTGCTGGTGAACAGTCTGGGAAATCTGACACTGACCGCATACAACTCGGAACTTTCCGACGGAACGTTCGAGCAGAAGAAAAGCCGCATGATTGGCGGATATGACAGCGAATACCTGTCCATCTCCGCGGAACTGCACGATGCTTCGCAATGGGATGAGCAGGCGATCGCACAGCGAGGTGCCCGGCTTGCCGATCTCGCATTGCAGGTGTGGGCACGCCCCACAGCGGGGGAAGAGGTTATGCAGACTCTGCGCAATCGGAACGTGAACCAGGGGGAACGCGAACAGAATGCCGTTGATTTCGCTGATTTGTGCAAACGCGGAGTCCTCGCGGCCGGAGATGTGCTGGAAAGCTGTTACGCTGGCGTAACTGCCGCGGCTACCGTAACCGAAGACCATCGCATCCGCTTGGCCAACGGCGAGATATTCGACAGTCCATCCGGCGCGTTTCGCCGTGCCAGAATGCTCGAAACCGGCGAGGGCAAGCAAGTCAACGGGTGGACAGTGTGGAAAGTCGCGGACGGCAGAACTTTGAACGAATTGCGGTAAGTCGGCAGTAATATCTCGCTGCGGCGTAGTTTCTGGAATGGATTGTACGAATATGCCGCAACACGGGCTGATTTTGTCGACGTGTATGGCGATCCATCCGGCCGCAAGACAAACAGCGACACATGGACAAGTTTCGGCGTGGGTTCGGAAATCTGCCACCCAGATGGGACGCTGAATATCCGTGGCGGCTATATTACGGTCGACCTGTACTTCACCGACACGTTCCAGTATGCGAAGCTCTACACCATGAGGGATTCCGTTGAACGGATACTGGCAAATCTGGGCGAGGTGATGTGGAACGAGCCGGAAGCCGACAAAAAAACTGGCATCTTTGAGTGCGTCGTGATGTGGATTTCTCCGGTGACATGACGGAAACCTACCGGTGGATGACGGACGGGCTGCTCGCCATGCGCAATATGTATGGGCTGCTCGGCTGATGTTTTGGCCGTTTCGACTGCTGTGCGTTCAATGCTTCATACAATGAACGTAGTCATCCGAAAAGAGGCCGTCATGAAATACGGGATGAGAAAACCTAACTGGAACATCTACGACGCCGAAACGAACGACATGGCCACGAAAATCTACAACAACCAATGCATGGTGAACTGACGGAAACGATTGTAGCCGGCGCCGCCTAGCATGCAATATGGGAAACGACGCCGGCCGCAACGACCGGCCAAGACGGACGGAACACACGAAAAGGCGAATCAAACACAGCATGGGTAAGAACGGCACGCAACCAACAACGAAGAATGTGACACCGGCGGTCACGCCATGGGGTAAGAACCGTGTGAAGAACACCGAAACCGGCAAGCACGTGCTCATCATGCCGGGCATTGGATACACCGTAGACCGACCGCTGCTGTACTGGGCAGCGCAGGCGCTTGCGGCCAACGGATGGTTCGTGGACCGGCTCGACCTGAAACTGACGGAAAGCGTCGAGTTTCCGGAAATGATCGCCTGTATGGAACGCGTGGTCGACGAATGGCGCAAGGCGGCGCTCGAACATGCTGCCGAATCGGGTGAGGAGCCGCAGTTGCTGGTCGTCACCAAATCGCTCTCCACACTCTCATATCCGCATTCCGCAAAACTAGGATTGCGCGTGGTGCTGCTCACCCCGGTGCTCAATCCGCCGCCATTCGACAAGCACAAGTCGGTCATTCCCGCGCCGCTGCCGGGAACTGCCGGCAGCCCGATGCCGCTAATCTGCGCAGGTGACGCCGACCCATACTACGATGACGCCAAAGCGCATCTGCTCACCGACCATGTGCGCACGTATGCTGGTGCCAACCATTCCATCGAAGTGCCGGACGATTGGCAGACGTCGCTCGACTACCTGAAACAGGTCACGCAGGCCATCGTCGACTACGCCGGCTGAAAAGAGCGGGACGGAATATGCGCATCGTATTGCAGAAGGTCAGTGAAGGATCCGTCGACGTGGTCGACGAGACAAGCGGAGAAGTCGACACCACATTCGAACCACAGCATATAGGCATCGGCTATGTGCTGCTTGTCGGAGTGGAAGACACGGACGGAGCGGAGCAAATCGACTGGCTTGCCCGCAAAATCGCCAACCTACGCGTCTTCGAAGACGAGAACGGCAAAATGAACCGTTCCATCCACGACGTGAACGGCAGTGTGCTGTCCATCTCCCAATTCACGCTATACGCGGACGTGCGCAAAGGCAACCGCCCAAGCTTCGTGAAAGCCGGAGCGCCCGCGCACGCCGAACAGACATGGCACGGATTCAACGACGCCCTGCGCTCACAAGGACTCGAAGTAAAAGAAGGACGATTCGGCTCCCACATGCGCGTGCGTCTCGCCAACGACGGTCCGGTCATCATCATCCTTGACACCGACGAACTCGGCGTCTGACCCAGAACCCAACGTGAAACCCTATATCCGACGATTGTCATAGGGTAAAACGCATGGGAATATGGAACGACCGCAAATTGATCGTCAACTGCCTGCCGTTGACTGAATCCGAACGTGCGCAATTCATACGTGCCGCGAAAGACATGCCACAGGAATTCGTCGGCGATTCGGCCCAACGGGGAAGCATGAGCTGGACCGCCGCAGTACCGGAGGAACTCAAAGCTAAAGCCACCGCGGTCATCGGCAACATCGCGCCCGAGGAATGCGCACAATGCCCCAAACTCGAATGGTTGCAAACCTGGAGTGCCGGCGTCGACAAATACCAGCGACCCGGCATCCTGCAGCCCGGATCCATGCTCACCAATGCCACCGGAGCCTACGGACAAAGCGTCTCCGAACACATGTTCGCCATGATGTGGGCCATCATGAAGAACCTGCACATCTACGCGGCAGGAAACGCTAATGCCATATGGCATGATGCGGGCCGCGCCATCAGCCCCAACGGAAAAACGGCGCTCGTCATCGGAACCGGCGACATCGGATCACACTTCGCACGACTCTGCAAAAACGTCGGAATGACAACCATCGGCATTCGCCGTAATCCCGCCGTCGAAGCACCGGGCGTCGATCATATGGTCGGTTTCGATTCCCTCGACGACGTGCTGCAATATGCCGATGTGATCGCCATGTGCGTACCATCCACCCCGGCAACACGCCACCTGCTCGATACGAAACGCATCGCATCTCTCAAACCTGACTCCATCATCATCAACGCGGGCCGTGGCAACGCCATTGAAAGTCAGGCGCTTGCCGACGCGCTCGCGGAAGGACGAATCCGTGGTGCTGCGCTCGATGTGACCGAACCGGAGCCGCTGCCGGCCGACTCACCGCTGTGGTGCGAGCCGAAATGCCTCATCACCCCACATGTGGCGGGAGGCAACCATCTTGAGATCACCGAACGCAGTGTCATCTCCATTGCATTAGGCAACGTCCGCTGCTACGCCAACGGTCAGTCGCTCGACAATCGCATGCCCATCAAAAGCTGACGGTCGCGCGTGCGGGGAGACCCGTATGATGGCAGTCGGGAAGAAAGGAAAGGGTATGACATTGAACAAATGGCGTCGTGCGACGGAATGGTTCATGACGGCATTGGCGTTGGTGTTCCTGTTCGCGTATTCGTGGGAAGTTCTGGCGAGGACGCATATCCTGTTGTGTGAAATGGTGATCAACATCATCTGGATGGTGTTCATCGCCGACTGCGTCGTTTCGATCCTGCTGGCGGAAGACAAGAAAACCTGGTTCAAAGGCAATCTGCTGATGCTGGTGTCCATCGCATTGCCCGTCTTCAGGCCGTTGAGACTGCTGCGTCTGGTGGCGGTGCTCAACGTGCTCAACCGTACCGGTGGCATGGCGGTGCGTGGGCGCATCACACTGTACACATGCTGCAGCGTGACACTGCTGATGTATATCGGCGCCCTTGCCGAATTGGATGTGGAACGTGGGGTTCCAGGCGCTTCCATCACCGATTTCGGCGAGGCGATATGGTGGTCGTTCGTGACCGTCACCACAGTCGGCTATGGCGATTTGTCTCCGGTGACATGGCAGGGAAGAAGCATCGCCATCGGGCTGATGATAACCGGCGTGGCCCTGATCGGCATCGTCACCGCGACGCTGGCTTCATGGATTGTCGACCGTGTTCGTGACGAGACCGACAAGCGTGCGGATGAGGCGGAATCGGAAACGGAACAGTTGCGCCACAATGTGCGGGAACTGACGGACACCGTCAACCAGCTGCGCGATGATATCGCGCAGCTGCACAGGTTATAGCGGTTCTCATGCCTGCACCGGTATTATCGGTCGGTTCCACGGCCAACGCGGATCCAACCGATAAGCCGACAACCAACCCCACGGCCAGCAATCCGGACAATACGGACATCATCGAATTGTGACGACGCCACCCTCGCGCTGCTGGAATCCGAACCGGTGGAACTCGATCCATGGCAGCCGCTCACCAAGCGTTGCCGCTGATATAACCGGTATGGAGCGAAGCCGCGGCTGGGATTGCAGCCACGGCTTTCCTGTTCCGCTGTGTTGATACTCTTTCATAAGAACAAATGTGCGAACGATTGGGGTGCAGTTGGCGGATACTTTGTCATGGCTTTCTGACGAACTACGCAGCGAATGCAGTCAGCCTGTATTGCAGCGTGCCCGTGGAATCGCCAACCAGTGGCGTGCGAAAATGTCGGATCTGCATTGCCTGAACGACTCCGATTCCGACCGCATCACCCTGCATGCCAATATGCGGGGCACCACCTCACCGTCTAGCCGATACGAAGTGCAGGCCACGCTTGATTTGCATGATGAGCTTTTCCTGGCCAGGTATTGCTCGTGCCCCGCGTTCAACGGTTCGCAGCACGGTTATGGCACGTATTCGTCGGCATATTCGCCCAGCTACCGCAACAATCCAAAATATCGCAGTTTCGACGATGATGACGATGAATACGATTATGATGATTTCGGTTCAGGATCGACGTTCGGCCATGTGCAGGACGATGACGAGTTCGATTCGGAGCCGGCTGGGGGACGCCGCTATACCGGCATGTGCAAGCATGTCGCCGCAATGCTGCTGCTGTTTCTTGACCAGCCCGAACGGTTCCGGGGATTCAAGCGAAGTGGCGTGACCTCGCCTATCCTCTCCGACTACATGCGTGCGCTGAATGCAAAGAATGACAATACCGGCCAAAGCGCACAGCTTGACGTGCTCAAGCGCATCGTCGATGCGAAAAGCCGTCTCGCCGACGAACAACGAGGCGCCATTGCGCAAGGGGCCACGAAAACAAAACGCAAGAGCGGTTCCATCATGGTGAAACCGGGAAGCGTATGTCTGAAGCCCACGCTGATCATGAACCGTGAGCTGTGGAGCCTGACCTTGAAAATCGGCTGCGGCGACGCAAGCTATATCATCAAAAGCATTTCCAAATTCGTAGCCGACATGCACAACGGGGCATACGTGTCATACGGGCAGAAACTCTCGTTCACCCACACTCCGGACATGCTCGAACCGTTCTCGCTGCGGCTGTTCCGATTCCTGCAAGGTGTTGTCGGATCACGTGCCGCTGCACAGCTGCAGAACAACTACTATTACGCGCCAGACGTGCGTATCGAACGTGAAATCATGCTCACCGATGGGGAATTATGCGATCTACTGAACCTGTTCGGAGCGGAACCGCAACAGGACTACATCGAAGACGTGCTGATAACACGTGGGCCACTGGAAGCTCCCAAGCATGAGGGGCGTGAGAGGGCGCGGCAGCTCACTCCGGATGATTTCGCCCATACGGATGACACCGCTCCGGACTACGTCGAAGTGACCACGCCAGGGGAGTCCAGATCGCATACTATCGCCATATTTGATGGCAATCCGCAATTTCGGTTCATCGCCGAATATGTGAAGGAAGGCGCTTCGTCGGGCGTGCGTATCACGTCGAACCGTACCATCACGGATCGGATTGTCGGGCAGCGGGGCGTGTATCTCATGAGTGCCGAACATAACGGCACTCCGACGGATTCCCATATGATGCCAGTGAGCGGATTCTTCCGTTGCACCGACAGCATCCTTCCCGCAGTGGACGCGTTGATGACGTTGTGCGCGTCGAACGTTAGCGATGGTGTGTTCATCGCGGAAAACGACTGGCCCATGTTCGCACGAACAATACTGCCAAAACTTACCGAAGCGGGCATTGGTTTCGACATTCCACAGGAAGTCGCCGAACGGATGGGAGTCGACTGCCAGATCGAATTCTACTTGGACCGTGATCTGCAGGGCATCACCTGCGAGGCTGTGGCACGATACGGCGATTTCGTATTCCAGCTGGTGCCGACCGCCAAAGCGTTACGAGGCGTGATCAACCCTGACTCGCGGTCGAAGGCGGCGCTCGTCAAACGAGATACGGCGCGTGAATCATTCGCGGTGCAGGTGATACGTCAATTGTTCCCCACTTGGAGTTCCATTGATGTGGCGCGCGTGCGTGAGGAAGACGAACAGACGA
>ENA-OQKG01000089-OQKG01000089.1-human-gut-metagenome-genome-assembly--contig:-NODE-89-length-12449-cov-3.995942_pt1 | contig 12449 bp, 9 predicted proteins | sample MGYA00242649_ERZ504799 | MGnify/ENA primary metagenome ERZ504799 (study PRJEB26092, sample SAMD00036428) | human gut metagenome | host: Homo sapiens | study: EMG produced TPA metagenomics assembly of the... | reverse complement strand
GTTGAAGAACGCGGTGTAGTCGGCGATACGGGCGGCCTGCTGCATGTTGTGCGTCACGATCACGATGGTGTAGTCGTTCTTGAGCTCGTTGATCAGATCCTCGACAGCCAGCGTCGAAATCGGGTCAAGAGCGGAGCACGGCTCGTCCATCAGCAGCACCTGCGGGTGCACGGCCACGGCGCGGGCGATGCACAGACGCTGCTGCTGACCGCCGGAAAGGCCGATGCCAGGATTGTCAAGACGATCCTTGACCTCGTTCCACAGGTTGGCGCCACGCAGAGCCCATTCGACCAGATCGTCCGCATCGGATTTCGAGATCTTGCGGTTGTTGAGCCTCACGCCAGCGAGCACGTTCTCGCGGATGGACATGGTCGGGAACGGGTTCGCACGCTGGAACACCATGCCGACATCGCGACGCACGGCAACCGGGTCGATGTCCTTGTCGTACAGGTTCTTGCCTTCCAGCAACACCTCGCCTTCGCAGTGGGCGCCCGGAATGATCTCGTGCATGCGGTCGAGCGTGCGCAGCACCGTGGACTTGCCACAGCCGGAAGGTCCGATGAAAGCGGTGACCTTGTTGGCTTCGATGTTGATGTTCACATCTTCAACGGCCAGGAAGTCGCCGTAGTAGATGTTCAGATGATTGACATCAATACGTTGTCCCATTTTGGTTCCTTATATGTTGTTTCTGTATGTAAGACTACCGCTCATCGTTCCGACTTGATGGCGAAGACCTTCGCCACGAGTCGACCGATAAGGTTGAGGATAAGCACGATGAGGATCAGCACGAGAGCCGCGGCCCATGCGCGTTCCATCGGGATGGTGGTCACGCAGGAAGCGTCGGCGGAAGCCGGGCAATTCGCGTTGAGCTTGGAGTACTCCTGGTAGACGTACACCGGAAGGGTGGTCATCTGGCCGGAGAAGAGGTTGACGTTCGTGGAGGCGATGTAGCCTGCGGTCATCAGCAACGGAGCGGTCTCACCAATCACACGGGCGACGGCGAGAATCGCACCCGAAACAATGCCCGGCAAAGCGGTACGCAACACAATCTTCGTAATCGTGCGCTGCTTGGTAACGCCCAAAGCATACGACGCTTCACGCAAATCGTGAGGCACGATCTTCAACATTTCTTCAGAGGACTTGACCACGGTCGGCAGCATCAGCAGCGACAGTGCCACGGAACCTTCGAAACCGTTGATGGTGCCAGGTCCAATCAGAATCGTGAACATCGAGAATGCGAACAAACCTGCGACGATGGACGGAATACCGCTCATCACGTCGACCAGCAGGGTGATGACGCGAGCCAGCTTGCCACGGTTGGAATATTCCACCAAGTACACGGCGCACATCAGACCGATCGGAATGGAGATGATCATGGCGCCGAACGTGATTTCCAGCGTACCGATGATGGCGTGCTGAATGCCGCCGTAACCACCGGACGGCGTAGGATTGCCGCCGACCACACCGGTCATGTTATAGCTCAGGAAGTTGAGGTTCAGCCTCTTGACACCGTTGACGATGGTGGTGAGCAGCACCGAGAACAGCGGAATCAGCGCCACAATGAACGCAAGAGCGATCAGCACGCGCATCGCAAGATCCTTGCGCTTACGTGCAGCGGTAAAGGAACGAGTCGGCTTGAACTTGTCGAAATCGATGACGGGGGCACCGTCCATCGGAGAAGCGTTGTTATTCACTGCGGTCATCACGCACTCGCTTTCTCGGTAAGCTTACGGGCGATGAAATTCACCACGAAAGTAATGAGGAACAGCACCAGGCCGGTGCCGATCAGCACGGACACGCCGAGATTGTTGGCTTCCGGATACTGCGCGGCGATGTTGGCTGCGATCGTCTGGTTCTGCGAAGCCTGCAGCAGCTTGATGGAGTAGTTGAGACCTGGAGACAGGATCATGAGCACGGCCATGGTTTCGCCAAGCGCACGACCCAAGCCAAGCATGGAAGCGGACACCACACCGGACTTGCCGAACGGCAGCACCGCAAGCTTGACCATTTCCCACTTGGTGGCGCCAAGAGCAAGCGCGGCCTCTTCCTGAAGGCGCGGAGTCTGCAGGAAGATATCGCGAGACATGGAGGTGATGATCGGCAGGATCATGACTGCCAGCACCACGGCCACGGTGGCGACGGTACGGGAAGGATTGGCGGCCGGACCTGCGAACAGCGGAATCCAGCCAAGATACTTGGCCACCCAATTCCAGAACGGGTAGATGGCGGGCACCAGCACCAGACCACCCCACAGACCGTAGATAACGGACGGGATTGCGGCGAGCAGATCGACCACATAGCTCAAGGCGGTGGCGAGCTTCTTCGGCGCATAGTGCGAGATGAACAATGCGATGCCGACCGACACGAAGAAGGAAATCAACAGTGCCAGCGCGGAGATCAACACGGTGCCGAACAGCAGCGGTCCGACATAGCCCCAGAAGCTGGAGGCCTTGCCGCCGGTGAAGTTGCTGATGGTGTCGCTGTTGGCCTGCTGATCGCCGCCGATCAACGGCCATGCGCGGAACAGCAGGAACAGCGCGACGGCGGCGAGCACTACGAGGATCAGGATGCCGCAGGCGTAGGCCACGCCCTTGAACACCTTGTCCGCGTTTTTGCCGCTCACCGGCTGCTGTGCCGTTTTGCTTTGCGAACTCACGGGTTCTCCTTAACTTGCGATTGTTTGAAACAGATCTGCGATTACTTGCGATGACTGCGTTTTTTGTTTACCTGCAGGTACCGTTTCAGGCCGCACCCGCTTTCATGTTGCGGCTGCGGCCTGAAACAGACGGTCAGTTGCCGTTCACCGAGAGCCTATCGCTTACTGTATCAAAGCTCACTTGGTTTCGATGGCGTCGATGGACTTGAGGACCTTCTGACGCATGGTGTCGGACAGCGGAGCGGAGCCTGCTGCGGAGGCAGCGGTCTGCTGACCTTCGTCGCTGACCACGTAGGTGAGCCAGGACTTGACGAACTTGGCGGTGTCGGCATCCTTGTATGCCGGGCAGGCGATGTCGTAGGAGACAAGCACGATCGGGTAGGCGCCAGCCTCGGTGGTGTTGTGGTCGAGCTTGACGACCACGCGGTTGTCGCCAGTGGCGGATTCGTCGAGCGGGGAGGCGTCCACAACCTTGGCAGCGGCTTCAGCGGAGAACGGCACGTAATCGTCGCCGACCTTCACCGCAACGGTGCCGAGCTCGCCAGCCTGGGAGGCATCGGCGTAGCCGATGGTGCCGTCAGCCTGCTGAACGGTGGAGATCACGCCGGAAGTGCCCTTGGCGCCCTGGCCAACCTCGTTCGGCCAGTTCTCGCCGAGCTCGTAGCTCCAAGCGTCGCCAGCGGCATCCTTGACGTAGCTCAGGAAGTTCTTGGTGGTGCCGGACTTGTCGGAGCGGTGCACCACGGTGATGTCGAGATCAGGCAGGTCGACCTTCGGGTTCTGCTGCTTGATGGCGTCATCGTTCCACTTGGTAATCTTGCCGTCGAAGATCTTGGCGATGGTGTCGGCGTCCATGTTCAGGGTCTTGCCCTTGCCGGAGATGCCGTTGAGGTTGAAGACCACGGCGATCGGGGAGACGTAGACCGGGATGTCGAAGGCGTTGCCGGAAGCGCACACGCTCTTGGACTGCTCGACCTCGTCATTGGACAGGGCGGCATCGGAGCCGGCCCATGCGGTGGCGCCGGTCAGGAAGGTGGAAACGCCAGCGCCGGAACCAGACGGGTTGTAGGCGACCTTGGCATCCGGGTTGGTACCCTGGAAGCCGGCGATCCAGGCTTCCACAGCAGCCTGCTGGGAGGAAGCGCCAGCGCCGGAGAAGTTGCCGGACACGGCTTCGGTGGTCTTGGTGTCGGTGCTAGCCGAAGAATCAGTGTTGGAAGCAGTGTTGTCGCCGCAAGCCGCGACAGAAGCCAGCATCACAATGCCGGACACAGCTGCAATGGAGCGTACGAGAATGGAATTACGCATTATTCTTTTCCCTCTGTCAACATTCTGATGGCGTATGTTTCTGACATTTCATATGCTGTTGTCGCCATCGTTCTTCATGACACTGTCAAGCCTATTGGTGGTTTGGGTCCCGCAAAACCAAAATCGGTGAACGGAAGATGAACACTCTACGACACTTCGGACGTTTTCGTCATTTCCATTCACCGATCTTCGGCGACTACCGTGATACCACGGTCTTACATTCAGTTATCAATTAATAATCAATTATTCGGAAACTTACGATGAGTACTGGAATCGCAGTGTTTTATCTTATATATTTCCATCTATCGCGATATTTCCGCTTTATTCCGCAGGAACGTCAATTTTGTAGCCCAAACCGCGCACGGTGGTCAGATATTTCGGATGCGCCGGATCCTCCTCGATTTTGGAGCGGACACGCTTGACGTGCACATCCAACGTTTTGGTGTCGCCAACGTAATCGGACCCCCAAATGCGGTCGATCAGCTGGTGGCGGGTCATCACACGGCCCTTGTTCTGCATGAGATATTCGAGAAGCTCGAATTCCTTCAGCGGGAAGAACACGTTCTCTCCGCGCACCATCACCTCATGCTGGCCGATCTTCATGGAAATGTCGCCGCAGATCAGCGGAATATCGTCATCGGAGGATTCCGTCGCGTCGGCCACCATCTGGTTGCGTCGCAGCACCGCACGCACCCGCGCCAGCAGCTCGCGGAACGAGTACGGCTTGGTGATGTAGTCGTCTGCGCCGATTTCCAAACCGACCACCTTGTCGATTTCCGCGCTTTTCGCGGTGAGCATGATGATCGGTACACGGCTTTGCTCACGAATTCTGCGACATAGCGCGGTGCCGTCAAGCCCGGGCAGCATCAGATCGAGCAACACCAAATCGATGCCGCCTTTGGTGAACAGTTCCAGCCCTTCCTCGCCGGTGGCCGCGGCGGACACGTCGTAGCCTTCGCGGGTGAGCTGGTAGACCAGCGGCTCTCGATACGATTCCTCGTCCTCGACGATCAGAATACGTGTCATCAGTGCTTCTCCTCCATTGCTCTGTTGATGGGAACGTTGCTTGTTATTTGCTGTATTCGGTTTAGCTCAGATTATTCGGATTACTCGGATTGCGTAGTTTCGATGCGTTCGGTTTCGCCCGTCACTTCCATGCGATCCGCTTCCGCAGTTTGTACGTTTCCCGCAGTCTCTGCAGTTTCCGCTGTTTCCACCGCTTGTGCCTGAGGCAGGGTGATGGTGAAGGTCGATCCCTCCCCCTCACGCGACCACACGGCGATAGTGCCTCCGCAATCCTGCACGCAATGTTTGGTGATGGCCAAACCCAATCCTGTACCCCCTGTTTCGCGGGAACGTGCGGGATCGACACGGTAGAATCGCTCGAAAATACGATCCAGCGAGGATTCCGGAATGCCAATGCCCTGATCGACGACACGAATCGCAACCTCGTCATCGCCACTGCCGATGCCGACTGCGACGGTGGTGTGTTCCGGAGAATAGTTGACGGCGTTTTCCACCAGATTCTTCACCGCCGTTTTGATGGTTTCATGATCGGCGTTGATGAACAGATCATCCTCATCGACAGCGTTTACGGCACCCTCGACGCGCACCAGCTTCTGCTTGCCATTCAGCGAAAGCACCAGATTGATATGCTTCGATTCGGCCTTCACTTGGTTTTCGACGATCGCCTCGCGTACCAACGCAAGCACGGAAAGCCGTTCCGCGTTCAGCACCGCAGCCGTGCTTTGCGCCTTCTGCAAGTCGATCAAGCGATGCACCAATTCCGTCAATCGTTCGGATTCCTTGGAAATGCGGCCCGCAAAATACTTCACCATGCCGGGATCGTCCGCAGCGTCGCCGATCGTTTCGGCAAGCAGGGAAATCGCACCGGCAGGAGTCTTCAATTCGTGCGAAACGTTCGTCACAAAATCGCGTCGCATAATCTCAAAACGACGCTGCTCGCTCATATCCGAAATGAAAATCGCAAAAAGATCATCGGAGATCTGACCGACCCGCACATGCAGATACAGCGTGTCGGAAGGACGGAACTTACCTGCCTCAATGCCTTTGCCGTCAGTGTTTTTCGCGGCCGCACGGGCGGCTCGATCCAGCGGAATCGACAATTCGCGTTCGCGCACCACGCTGTCGGTCGACACCAATCGCAGAATATCGCGGATTTCGGCAAGCGTCATCGCACTGTCCTCAACAATGCCGAAACGTTGCGCGCCCGGGGAAACGTATGTGACCGACGCCAGTGAATCGACGACGATCAACGCCTCCGGCATGACGGCGATCAGCTGGCGTTCCGTGGACTGCACGGGCACGCGCGGCCCGAACAGCGACATGTTCTTCTGCGCGCCGAACAGGCTTGGATCGTTCGGGTCGATCTCATCCTCCCCCAATTGCACGCCACGGGCACGCCCCAGCACAAAGGCGACCACAGCGACGGCAACAACCACAATCGCCATCACCACGTGCTCCAGCGTCATACGTTAACCTTCCGATAATCCGTCATTCTTCTTCAACAGTAGCGGTTCCGGAAAGCGATTTCCGTGCGCGATTCCCTCACGCCATCGGAAGTTTCCCCGCAGTTCACTTTCGTGAGATTCGCCATACCGAAATATGAGACGGCCCGTCCAGCAACCGATGCGTTGGACGGGCCGTCTTTCATGCGCTTACATGCGCTTGACGATGTTCACCGCGATTTTCGCCGCGGTGTCGGCATATTCGGAAATGTCGAATTCCTTGAATTCCACGTAATCCGTGTCGGCATTGTCGCTCAACGCGCGGATGACCAGCACGGGCAGGCCGTTGCGCGCCGCGACATGCGCCACCGCGGCGCCTTCCATTTCGACCGCGTCCGCGCCGGTTTCGCGAATCACCTGCTCCACTTTCTTCGGATCGTCCACGAAATAGTTGCCCGTGGCGATGATGCCGGTGATGTGATGCACGCTCAGATCGGTCAGCACCTTATCAGCGACTTCGATCAGACGGTCGTCGGAGTGGAATTCCTCCACCGGCTGGTCCGCAGTGCCTGGCTTCCACTGGCCGACGAGACGCATGTCGGTGTCGAGGTAGCGCAACGTGCCGCCAAGCACCACGTCGTTGATGTGCAGATGCGTGTTGAGATTGCCTGCGATGCCGGAGAAGATCACGGCGTCAGGCTGGTCCGCGTCGATGAGATGCTGCGTGGTGGCGGCGATATTGACGGTGCCCATGCCGCCGACCGTTGCCGCAACGTTGACGCGAGTGCCCTTGTTGGTTTCGATGGTGCCGCGCGTCACGCAGACGCCGGCTTCCTCCGTTACGGTGATGTCGCTCAATGCGGATGCGATATTGGCGACTTCCTCGTCCATGGCGCCGATGATGGCGATTGTGCTCATGCGTTCGTTCCTTTCGATTGCTTCACGCTTTTCGCTCGGTTTCGCTTATTTTCGCTTCGCTCACTTCCAGCGGCGCTTGCCCACAGCTTGCGCAAGTTCGCGCAGCAACGCTTCCGTAATCTGCCAGCTCAAGCATTTGTCGGTGATGGATTGACCGTACGTGAGTTCGGCGAGCGGTGCCGGTTTTTGACTGCCACCTTCGATGAAGCTTTCCATCATGATGCCGGTGATGCCTTCCTCACCTTCGGCGATACGGCTTGCGATATTACGTACCACTTCGACTTGGCGATGTTCGTCTTTGCCGGAATTGCCGTGCGAGCAGTCCACGATCAGACCGTGTGCCGCCGCGGATTCGACCGGCATTTCCTCACGGATGAGCTTCATGGCATTCGCCACGGATTCGGCGTCATAGTTCGGGCCGCTGCTCGAACCACGCAATACCACATGGCAGTCGGGATTGCCGAGCGTTTTGACTACGGCCGCACGACCCATATGATCGATGCCGAAGAACGTATGCTGCTGTGCCGACGCAAAACACGAGTCGGTCGGCGCTTTGATGGAACCGTCGGTAGCGTTTTTGAAGCCGATCGGCATCGACATGCCCGAAGCGAGCTGGCGGTGCACCTGGCTTTCCGTATTGCGAGCGCCGATCGCACCCCAGCTGACCGCGTCGGAAATGTATTGCGGGCTGGTTGGTTCCAGGAATTCCGTGGCGGTGGCCAAACCTGCGTCCAATACGCCAAGCAGCGTACGACGGGCCAAAAGCAGGCCTTTTTTGATATTGCAGCTGCCGTCGATGTCGGGATCGTTGATCAAGCCTTTCCAACCGACCGTCGTACGCGGTTTTTCGAAATACACGCGCATCACAATCAGCAATTCTCCGCCCAGCTCGTCTTTCAACGCGGCCAAGCGACGGGCGTAATCGAGTGCGGCAGCCGGATCATGCACGGAACACGGACCGACGATCACCAGCAATCGATCGTCCTGGCCGTACAGGCAGGCACGAATCTCATCGCGTGAATAGGCGACGATCTCTTGCGCCTGATCGCTGAGCGGCAGGTCCCCCAACACCTGCGCCGGCGTGGGAAGCACCTCGAATTCAAGCACCCTGCGGTTCACGATGCGGCTGATGCCGACCTGATCTTCCCAGCGTGGCACATCCGTAGCCACCAGCGGATTCTTTCCCTCATCCATGGCCTCGCGGATGGCGCGAAGCTCTTCAGGCGTGTTCAGCTGCTGCTGCATTTCACTGCTCTCCTTGACAATCACCTATCTCCCCAAGAATATCAATCAAATGGCAGTCGCTATGCAAAAACCGTGCGATTACGCAGTTACGCGTATTCCGCACGGTTAGTTATTTGCGATTATTTGCGCTTATTTGGCGAGTGCGCGACGGCTTTCGACCGCATCGGCAAGCGTGTGCAGCAACTGTTCGGTACGTTCCCACGGCACGCAGGCGTCGGTGATGGATTTGCCGTACTCGAGCTGGTCGAGCGGAGCGGGCTTCTGATTGCCGGCTTTCAGGAAGCTTTCCATCATGATGCCGCTGATGCCCGACTCTCCCGTTGCGATGCGGGAGGCGATGTTTTCGATCACTTCGGCTTCGCGCACTTCGTCCTTGCCGCAGTTGCCGTGCGCCGCGTCGATGACAAGACCGTGTTCGCTCGGGCCGGACGCCTTGGAAACCTTCAGATCGGCCAACGCCTTCGCCACGGATTCGGTATCGTAGTTCGGGCCGTGCGAGGAGCCGCGCAACACCAGATGGCAATCGGGATTGCCCTTGGTTTCGGCGGAAATCACACGACCGTCAAGATTGATGGACAGGAAATGATGCTCGAAGGCGGCCGCGAAGCAGGAATCCGCTGCCGGCTTGATCGAACCGTCGGTGGCGTTCTTGAAGCCGATTGGCATCGACATGCCCGACGCGAGCTCGCGATGCACCTGGCTTTCGGTGTTGCGAGCGCCGATCGCACCCCAGCTAATCAGGTCGCAGATGTACTGCGGGGTGATCGGATCCAGCCATTCCGTGGCTGCCGGGAGTCCAACGCTCAGCACGTCGGTCAGCACCTTGCGTGCGAGCCACATGCCCTTGCGAATATTGAACTGGCCGTCGAGATCGGGATCGTTGATCAGACCCTTCCAACCGATGGTGGTGCGCGGCTTCTCGAAATACACGCGCATCACAATGACCAGTTGGTCTTCCAGTTTCTTTTTTGACCGCGGCGAGTTTTGCCGCGTATTCGTGCGCCGCTTTCGGATCATGAATCGAGCATGGGCCGACGATGGCAAGCAGACGATCGTCTTTGCCGTTGAGCACATCGCGGATTTCCTGACGGGACTTCAACACCAGATCGCTCATCTCATCGGTGAGTGGAATTTCCTTCAGAAAATATCGGGGAGCCGGAATCGGGTCTAGCTGTCGAATATTGATATCCACGGTCTCCGGAAACACGGCGTTATCCAACAACTGCGCATCCTTCGAACTATCTGGACCGCGAAGACCTGACATCTCTTCTGCTCCTCCTTATACCTGCATACCTGCTTCATGCATACTGTGCATGGATGATAATCACCGAAGTTACCTTAACGGATAAAAGTGGAATAACACGAATGCCGACTGCATGCTGGACTTTTTGCGAAGTCCCATGCAGTCGGCATTCGTCAATCGGTTTGTCGGTTTACGTATCAGTCAGCCAGAGCGCCCATCGGATCCCATGCGGGGAGCATGGTGGCTGGCTCGTCAAGAGCGGCCTGATATTCGGCAGGGAGCAGCGCCTTCGGCACGGCGACCTCGTACACGTATTCGGTGAACCAGTCGTCGCTCATAGTGAAGTAGCCCTTGTCTGCGATCTTGTCACCCCAAGAGTTCTCCACACGCCAACGACGGGTGGTCGTGCCGTCTTCGGCCACGTCCACGCCGACGAACGCCATAGCGTGGTTCATCGCGGAATCGGCGAAACGCACGCGATCTTCCTTGTTCAGATCGAAGTCGACGCCATACACCTTGCCGTATTCAAACAGATCAGTAGCCCAAGCGCCGTTTTCACGATCCATCATCGGGTGGCAGTCAGCACCGAACCATACTGGAATGCCCTGCTCTTCGAGAATCTGACGCACGCAATCCTTCATGAACTGGTTCGGCACGTTCAGGTATTCGGTCGGGTCTCCCCCGGCCACATTACCCAAGTGCTCGATACCGATCTTCTTGCCCTTCGCATGCTCCTGACGAGGATCGTCGACCAGGCACACGTAGCTTTCCAAATCAGCGGAACCGACGTACTTCTGCCAGAATTCCACAGGCGTGACCTCACCATCGCGGTGGAACTCGCCGTCCTTGTCGGTCCACTCCCAATCGAAGCTCTTCGGCGGCTCGCCCAAGTGAATCGTCAGAATGCGGTGTCCGGCGGCGGTCGCTTCGGCGATTACCGATTCGATCGAAGCCGGATCAGCATACATGTGCGCGACGGCCGTATGCAGCAGGCGACGCAATTGCACGTTCATTTCGCCGGTGTTCTTGGAGGATTCGGTCTCCGGGAACAGATCCTTCGGAACGGCACCGTACTTCTTGTACACGTTCATGGCCATGGTCCACTGGCCGCCGTCGCCCATCACGTCGGCGAGCAGATGCTGGATCAGGCGGGAGTCGGACGGCTCGCCGGCCTTCACCAGTTCGGCCACGTCCTGCAGGAAGTAGTTGACGCGCTCGAGCTTGTCGTAGTACATGGCATAGTTCTGGGAGAACTCGAATTCCTTCAGCCCCATGTTCTTCTTGGCCACGAAACGAGCCACGTTCAGCGAGCTGAACAGCCAGCAACGGCCGGAACGATCCTGATGGGTGGCGGTGCCATTGTCGACAATGGTGGAGAATCGGCGCTGCATCAGGCGGGCGCGGTCATAGTTGCGTGCCACCTTGTTGATGCCAGCCGCGGTGACCGCGTTCATGGCCATACGGTTGTGGTCGCTGGCTTCGAAATCCTCAACCAGCGTTGCCAATGCATCAGCGCTCAACGGCGTGATGTCAGTCATTGTTCTGTTCCTCCTGTGCTTCTTCGCCCTGGTCAGACTGCTCGTCTTCGGACGGTTCTTCACAATCGTCATTATTCTGCTGTTCGTCGGAGACAACATCCTCGTCGAAGGTCACTTCCGGTTCGCCCGCAACAGTTTCGCCACTCTCGTCGTGCGATTCCGCCGGAGTTTCAGCTTCAGCTGCGGAATCATGCTGTTCGCCGTCGATGGAATTGACCACGGACAGGCCGTTCGCGCCGAAACCGGAGAACGCGTTGGCAAACATGGCACGCAGTTCACTGACACGCTGCGTGATCTGCGCCTCACGGGTCTGCAGGTCGGCGATGCGCTGCTGCAGACCTTCAAGCTCGCTCTTGGCTGCCTCACGACGCTCGTTGATCTGCTCGTCGGCCTCTTCGGTGGCCTGCTTGAGAATGCTGGCAGCCTGCTTGTCGGCTGCCTCACGCTTGTCGGAAGCGTATGCCTCGGCCTCATCGCGCGTATGCTGCGCTTCTGAAATCAGCTCGTCGGACTGCTTCTTGGCGATTTCACGGCGTTCGTTCAGGTCGGCGAGCAGCTCGTTGACCTTCTTCGTAGCCTCATCCTGCTGGGCGGAAATGTCGGCGCGGATCTGCTCCACCTCGGCATTGACCTGGCTGATGGTCTTGGTGCGATGCACTTCGGCCTCGTCGGTGATCTCCTGTGCCTTGGCTTTGGCGGTATCCGTGATTTCCGAGGCACGGCGCTGCGCGTCCGTCATCATCTTGGACACCTGCTCACGCACGTCGGCCAGCTTCTTGTTGGCTTCGGCCAACGCGGATTCGATCTGGTCGTTGGTCTCGCTTTTCATGCGGTTGATCTCGTCATTGGCGTTCTTGCGCTGCGCCGCGATCTGCTCGGTGGCTTCGGCGCGCAGATCGGAGAGCTCGCGCTCCTGCGTGGCGCGCTCCGATGCGAGACGCTTGTCGTGCTCCTCACGGGAGTTCGTCAATTCCAGATCGACGGTCTGGCGCTGCGCCACCACGGCCTTCTGCGCTTCGCCACGCAGCTGGTCCGCTTCGCGCTGGGCGTTGGACTTCAACGTGTCGGCATCA
>ENA-OQKG01000086-OQKG01000086.1-human-gut-metagenome-genome-assembly--contig:-NODE-86-length-12623-cov-3.063140_pt1 | contig 12623 bp, 10 predicted proteins | sample MGYA00242649_ERZ504799 | MGnify/ENA primary metagenome ERZ504799 (study PRJEB26092, sample SAMD00036428) | human gut metagenome | host: Homo sapiens | study: EMG produced TPA metagenomics assembly of... | reverse complement strand
TGCTTGCGGCCTGATTGCATGGACATCGAGGGAACTCCTCTCTGGAAGAATGAGAAGTATTCCATCTATGACTGCTATGCCATCAGCCTGGACGAAGAAGAAAACCTGTGGTTTTATTATTACGATGAATTCCAGCTGGTGCGGACGAACTTCAAAGAGGATCTTGTGTTTGAACTGCCAATCGAAGGAAGCGGAGCTTTTTCTGTTGCCCCGTCCGGCAATACCTTCCTGTTTCAAGGCGGATACCAGCAACGGGACAAATTCTACTTCCTTACCTCTCATGGTGGTCGCCTTGGGAAAAAACAGAAGGCTATTCCCACCTGTGACGGAAACAAGGTCGCTGTGGAGCAGTGCAGCCTGCTTCGCAGCCGGATGTTGTTCCTCGGAAAAGATGGTGTGCTCTATGGAGGTATTTGGGGGAGCGATGGCCAATGAAACAGTCTGATATTTATACCGAGGCTCTGATCTGTCTGCGCTCAATCCTTCAGGCAGACCATCCAGAGTTCCAAAACTGGATCGACTGGTTGGAGCGGGACATTCAGGACTGGAACCAGCGGCGGGAGGTTGCCCACCATCTTCGGGCATACGGAGGTATGGGCTCGTTCAACGACCTGCCCAGTATGCGTGGAAATCACGACTATATTTTCGACTTTCTCAAGTCCGTGTGCTATGCCTTCGGCCATCTTTATGGCAAACGGGAAGGCATTTCTCCGGAGGCATTGATGGAGGAGTGCCTCCACGATGTAGAGCAGGCAGCCTATCACCCCCATAAGGCACTGAACCAAGCCATTGCCCAGCACTTGATGCAGGGCGATTTACAGGAAAACCTGGATAGGCTGTAGGAGGACTTGTTATGAACGAAAGACTATTCCGCACCCAATTCAATCAAATGGACACCACCGAGAAGCAGGCGCTGATGGAGAGCCTGGCTGCTCGTTATGATATGACCTTTCTCGGTCTACATACCTTTGACCGCTGGGGCCAGAGCTGCACCACCGGCATCTTCAAGAAAGATGGTCGGGAGTTCGTCTTTGTCCCCGGCGATACCGTCACCCTGGGCTGGGAGCAGTTTGCCGTGGGATTGAATCAGGAGAGCCGGGAGGAATTGGAGTATCTGTTCCGAGAATGGGAAATGGAGCGGGACCCGGAGGAGATGATTCGGGAAAGCATGGCTCCTGTTCGGCAGGCGGCCATTGGCCCCATGCTGGTGGGTCGGGAGCTGGAGGAACTCTGCTGGGAGCCAGTCAAAATGGATGATCCCAGACTGACTGTCCACCCTGACTGGCTGAAGGAATTCCGTGATTTTGCCTGGAGTGACAGCAGCAGTCTTACCTTGCATCAGTCGGCCCGCATTGAGCGGACAGAAAAGGGCTTTCAGATCTGTATCTATAACCACACAGACTACGATGCGCTTCTTGCCATGCTGGAAAACAGGGGCTTCTCCCCGCCCACGGCGGACGAGTGGGCCTACCTGTGTGGCGGCGGGTGTCGGACCCTGTTCCCGTGGGGAGATGGGTTAGACTACTCCATGCGTCTGCACTGGTTTGAGAACATGGATGAGGATGAGAACCGGCCCTATGACATGGAGGAGCCCAACTTCTTCGGCCTGTCCATCGCCTACGATCCCTATATGCGGGAAGTGGTGCAGGCTGATAGGCTTACCACCTGCGGCGGTGACGGCGGATGCAATATCTGCGGTGGGCTGGGCCCATTTCTCGGTTTCCTACCCTGTTCGCCCCACTGTAAGCCAGAAGTGCAGGAGGACAATGAACTAAACGGAGATTATGACTTTTATCGGCCTATCATTCGGCTGGAGAACCATGATTGACAATAGAAGCTTGATACAAAATAAAGAAAGAGAGGTGCCGACATGGGAGCATGGGGCATAAAAGCATTAGAGCGTGACGAAGGGCTGGATGTACTGGACATCCTCAAAAATGAATATGTACCGGAGCATCCGGTAATGGATCTGGGCGAGATGATCGAACTGATGAAAGAGGAAGTCATGCTGGGAGCTGACTTCTCACAAATCGACTTCCTCTTTGACAATACTGCGATGGCTCTGGCGGAGCTGTATTTCCAATGGAAGGATAACAGCAAACTGGACTACGATCATGAAGAAGCTATATGGGATAAAGTCACCGGTTTCACAGCATCCAAAGAAGCCCTTGCTTTCCTGCTGCGGCAGCTCACCGACATCAAAAACGAGGTGCCGGACGAGGACGGCATCCGTGAGATTGTGGATCTTTGGAAGAACGAGGACAGCGGTGAGATCGCTCCTGCGTGGTTGGAACACTTGAATCAGCTCATTGATCGACTGGATTCAGAACAGGAGGCACGACAAATGTATATCAAAAAATACTGGGGCAACTTTATTGGCGGTTCCGATGACAGTCTGAACCTTGTGGCATTTTTGGAAGACCAGAAGAAAGAGGAGATCCCCCTCAGCGAGATATTTGCCAAGATTGGGCTGGACAAACAAAACTGGGACTTCCGCCAGACCGTGGAGTATCTGGAGTTTACACACTCCGATGGCGTGGAGATGGACTTCCACTTCGCCATTGATGTGGTCACTGATCTGGCCGCCATCCTGCTGGAGTGCAGCGTCAGCGGCAGTGTAAACCTTCAGGATCTGGACGAGTACAACACCCCTGCCCGCCGCATCCGCATCACCGTCACGCCAGAGGAGCATGACGCCATGAACAAGGCACTGGCGGATTTTGCCCAGAATCCGCTGGAATATGACCTCAGTGAGATGATGGACAACGAGGAGATCCAGGAGATGGCTCGGGATGTGGAGGCGCTGCGGAAGGAACTGTACGAGGCCGCTGGCCGCAACCGGGACTACCATGTGAAAGCGGAGGATGTGAAATCTCTGCTCCCTGACTGGAAGGGTGCCGATGGCTGCATCGCCACCAACCGCATCACAGTAGAGGGCCGCAAGGTGGGCTACTGCTACAGGGAGGAGCCGGACGGCGGCTGGGACAGCGGCTGGCGCTTTACCGCCGGTGATGAGAGCGACGAGTACATGGACGACCCTAACAACGCCGGGATCTACAAGCTGAACACGATCTGCAATGACGATCCCGACATCATCCCTTTGCTGAACACCCCCGCTCCCTGCGCCTTTGAGCGGGATGAAAATGGCGTGTTCCAGCAGATCAAAGACTGGAAACCAGATGAGGACGAGGAGGACCCTGATATGGATATTTTGAAGCAGTGCCAGAAGTGGCATGAGGAGGACAAACACCAGAAAATCGTTGACGCACTGGAGGCAATCTCTGCCGAGGAGCGTACCCCGGAAATGGATATGGAGCTGGCCCGCGCCTACAACAATCTGGCGGACTCCAGCGAGCCGGAGGGAAGGAAGCTGCTTCACCAGGCACTGGAACTGATGCAGTCCCATGAGGAGGAACTGGGAGATACTTATTCCTGGAATTTCCGTATGGGGTATGCCTATTATTATCTGGATCAGGAGGGCCGCGCTCTGCGGCATTTTGAAAAAGCTCTGGAACTGCATCCCGGTGATGATCCTAAGCTCAACACCCGACAGGACATGGAGGAACTAATTGACTCGTGCAAAAAGGGTATTTCTCTGCCGCAGTTCTGGGAGTGCTTCCGGGAACGGACAGAGAACTGGTGGGAAACCTTTGCCGAGATGGAAGCAGAGCTGCGCCAGATGATGGACGAGGACAAAGATCACACCCGCGGTGCGGAGATCGTGGCCCAAATGGAGGAAACCCTGAATTTGGTTTTTGACGAGATTTCCTTCGAGATTGGCTTCAACGGCGAAAAGCATGAGCTGATCCTCACCCCGGAGGGGGATAAGGTCAAACTGTTTGAGCTGGTCTACTTCCAGAAGCACGCCCCCAAGGAGGTGCTGGAGCACTGGAACATCCTGGTGGGCCGTCAGCCCCTCCAGAACATCGGTCTGCGCACCGAGGATGGATGGGACATCTCCGGGGATGATGTGCAGATCTGGCTGGAGGAGCAGGGTGAAAACAGCTTCGCCATCTCCGCCTACTGTGAAAAGCTGCTGCCTATGCTCCGGGAGGAAGAAGGCCGGGCCTGGTGGATGCTCACCACCTTCACCGACCAAGTGCTGGGCGAGATCCCCCACATGAGATACATAGACAGCTTTGATGTGCTGGAGGAACCCAAGGCAGAGCCGTCCTTCCTCCTGTCCCAGCTGCCCGACAAACTGCGGGAGCAGGGCCTGGAGCTCTCCACCGACCCGGAAGCCTATCTGGAGAGCTACCTTGGTTACAAAATGGAACCCAAACAGGACCCGGACGCCGATTGGCGGCTGGATGTAATGGCCGGTTCCACCTGCTGTGTGCCGCTCATCAACGGCTATCTGAATGCCGACAATGATTTTATGGACGATCTCCATGCCGACGGCGCGGTGGCGGGCTTCTTCTGCTATCCCCTGGATACCCTGCGGGAGGAGGAAGGCAGTCAGAAAATTTTCGACTTCCGGGACAAGCTGGAGGAAGTGCTCACCGGCGGGGATGGTTCGGAAGTGCTCACTCTCACCGGCGGGGCTACCGGCCTCTACTGTGGCTATGTGGACTTCATCGCCTGGGACATCCAAGAGGCGCTGAACATGGCGAAAGAGTTCTTTGAAGGCACGGACATCCCATGGGCCATCTTCCACACCTTCCGCCGTGAAGCCGGTTCTGTATCCCTAAAGCAACAAGATGATGGGACAGAAACTGAGAATCAGGATGACGAGTTGGACGAAACGCTGACGGGCATGGACTATATTCCTTACACCCAACAGAACGCCGAAGCATTCTTCGCTCAGCTGGAGCAGTGGAACGACGAAGACGAGTACACCCGCTGTATCCAGGCACTGAATGCCATCCCGGAGAACTGGAGGAACTACCGCACCGCCTACGCCCTGGCCCGTGCACTGGAGAACTACGCCATCATCGGGGACCATGACAAAGGTACTTTGAAATCCAAGGGAGACAAAGCCCTTCTGAGGGCCATTGAGGTGCTGGAGTCCGTCCGGGAGGAAGGCCAGGACAAGGCGGAGTGGAATATGCGGATGGCCTATGGCTATCAGTATCTCTATGAGCAGGAGGCAAAGGCCATTCCCTACGCTCAGCGGTGGGCGGAACTGGACCCGGAGGACGAAAATGCCCCGGCGGTGATTCAGGAGTGTAAGGCGGAAATTCGGAAACGCCAGCGCAGACGGAAGAAGAAGGCCAAATTCGTGCCCGGTGATACCCCCTTTGAGGGTTTCGACCTCACCAACTTCTGGGATGATAATTGGTATGCACTGAAAGAATATGTCAGTGATCCGCCTTCCGATGAGCTGATTGCCAGCGTGGAGGAGGAACTGGGCTACAAGCTGCCCGCCGCCTACATCTGGCTGATGAAGCAGCACAACGGCGGCATTCCGGTGAATACCTGCTATCCTTGCGATGAACCTACCTGCTGGGCAGATGACCATGTGGCCATCACCGGCATTTTCGGCATCGGACGAGAAAAGAGCTGCTCCCTCTGTGGAGAGCTGGGCAGCCAGTTTATGATCGATGAGTGGGAGTATCCTGCCATCGGTGTGGCCATCTGCGACTGTCCAAGCGCCGGACACGATATGATTTTCCTGGACTACCGGGCTTGCGGTCCCCAGGGAGAGCCTGCGGTAGTCCATGTGGATCAGGAAAATGACTATAAAATTACCCATCTGGCAGATAGCTTTGAGGAATTTATCCGCGGACTGGAGCATGAATCCCTCTATGATCCGGATGAAGATGCAGAGGGTCTTGAGGATGACGCCGACGAGGAGGAAACCGACCATAAGGGTTCCTTTGCCGGATCTGTGCTCCTCTCCAAAGCAGAGTGGGACAAGGAGCAGTTGATTCGAGATCTGCGGGAAGAATGGGGTATCGTAGATGAGGAGCCGGATGAGGGCGACGAAGATGTTGAGAACAGCGATGACGCTGTGGTAATGCGGGTCGGCAATATGATGCTGATCGTGACACTATTCCACGGTCACATCCCGGACAATGAAGCAGAGATCAACGCCGAAAACAACTATATGTGGCCAGAGGCCATAGAGGTGGCCAAAGCACACAAGGCCCATATCGTGGTGGCTGTGTTGGGCGAGGAGGAAAAACTGCTGGAACGGGGCAAGCTGTTCACCAAGGCGATGGCAGTGTGCTGCAAGCAGAAATACGCCACCGGTGTCTACACCAGCGGCGTGGTATTTGAGCCTCGTTTCTATGAGGGCCTTGCCGATATGCTCAAAGAGGACGAACTGCCCATCTTCAACTGGGTCTGGTTCGGCCTGTACCAGAGCGAGGGGGGCCTCAATGGCTACACCTATGGCATGGATGTGTTCGGCAAGGAGGAAATGGAGGTGCTGAACACCGACGCCGAGCCGGAGGATCTGCGGGACTTTTTAGCCAGCCTTGCCTCCTATGTGCTGGCGTGTGATGTGACGCTGCAAGACGGCGAGACCATCGGTTTTTCTGCGGACGATAAGCACACCATCACCCGCAGCCCCGGCGTCTCCCTGCCGGAGGAACAGATGACCCTGAAGATCGGTTACGAGCCTATAAAGGGAGATCCGGAGGATGACAGCTGCGACCACTCAGACAATGATGACACGCAGGATGAGGAAGAATTCAGTAATCCCGAAGTCTACACCGAGGAGGAGATGGAAGCCGTCGAGGGGCACATTGAGCAGTATTTCGGCAAGTTCGAGAATGTGTTCCATGAGCTGGTTTCTCCCGACATCCATGTGGACATCTGCGTGGTGCCGCCCTCTGAGGAGCGGAACTATTATACCCTGGTCACCATGGGTATGGGTGCTCACCGGATGAATGTGCCGGAAGAACTGGCGGAATATAAGCTGGAGCGGGCGGAGCTGGCTATCGCGCTGCCTGCGGACTGGAAGTTGGTTCAGGAATCTATGCAGGATGAGCGGTGGTACTGGCCCATTGGCCTCTTGAAAGTGTTGGCCCGCCTGCCCATTTCCAACGATACCTGGTTGGGCTTTGGCCATACAATGGACAAGCAGTCGCCATTTGCGGAGAACACGGCACTCTGCGGCGCACTTCTGGTAGGCCCGCAGGATGTTGTCTGGAGCGGATGCGAAGTCTGCACTTTGCCCAGCGGCGAGGAGGTCAACTTCTATCAGGTCATTCCGCTTTATGAGGACGAGTTGGACTATAAACTGGAACATGATGTAGACGCTCTGCTGAACAAGATGAGGGGGATCAGTTTTGTTGTAAACCCCACTCGTCAGAATGCGATCACCCGTGGCACCCTTTCCAATGATAATTTTGACGGTGAGATGGACGACGCTTCCTATCACCTTGAGAGCATTGAGGAAAAGGAACTGCCTATTGATCCTATCAATGCCTACAACCACATGGCCATCTACCTGCGCTGGTGCATGGAGCACGAACTGATGGGCGAGGACTTCCTGAAAGAACACGGCGAAGTGGTCAAACAGGTCAAAGCCGACCCTGCCAGCGTAGACCTGAGGGCATTCATCCAAGATGAGCTGGACGGCTGCTTGTTCTCTGTGCTATTCAATCAGCAAGGCCGTGCTTTTGCAGGCTATTACTATGGAGAGGGCGACAGCCCCTACTATCCCGCCGACATTGATGACTATGCCCTGAAATATTTTGGTCCGTCCCGATACCACTCCAATGAATTTCAACAGGAGGCATACTTATTCATCCCATTTGATGAGAAATACTATCAGACCATGGCTCAAGTGATTGAGGAACGCTTTGAAAACTGGCAGGGACAGGACTTCGACGAGGACACGCTGGAGCCTTCCGAAGTGGCTCATGCCATCATGGAGTATCTGGACTGCGAGTGTACCTATTTCCCATCCATGGCAGATGATGACCCCATCATGTCGGCATACAGCTACGCCCAGCGGCTGGGGGTACGGGAGGGCTTTGTTCCTGTGCTTATCCAGGCGGATGATGAAACGCTGTTGGAGTGTCTGGTGATGAACGCCGATCCGGAGCATGATGCGGATTTCTACGAATTTGACCTCAAAACAGTAGAGGAGTATCGAAAGAAGATGCTCTCCGCTCCCATCAAGGACGGAAAGGCGGTTCTGGAGGAATTGACCGGCCAGCGCAAGGAAGAAGCCGAGGACGATGATCTGGACTGGGAGGAGGAAGTCCTGGGCGAGATGGAGGGCGGCTATGACAATGACCGCTTCTCCTGCTATTGGGATTCGGATAGCCACATGACCTATCCGCTCATTCTGGCCAAAATTCCGGTCAAGAACCCCTGGGAGATCTTCGCCTATCTGCCCTTTGGAAATTGGAATGAGTGCCCCGACACGCCGGACCTGATGGCAGTGGCGAAATACTGGTTCGAGCAGCATGGTGCCATCCCTGCCGCCATGAGCCACGATGAATTGGAGTTTGAACTTCCGACTCCGATCTCCAAGGAAAGAGCTATGGAAGTGGCTGTGGAGCAATATGGCTTCTGCCCAGATCTGGATCAGAATGAGGATGGAAGCATTGGCTCCTTGGCAGATGTCCTGTGGCAGTCCACTGTCTGGTATTTCTGGTGGGATTGATGGGAGGTGCGACCAATGACAGAATATCAGAAAACCTATATCGAACTAAAAAAACAGTTTGTTGCGACCAATGAAGGTCCAGACAATGTCCGCGCTCTATATACCTTCAAGGAAGAACTTGAGCAGAGTGAGGATCAGCAGGCCAAGGAAGTGCTGGTGGATGTGTATGATCTGCTGGACTTCAAGAAGGATGCCTACGAACTGCTCTGCCAAATTGGAAATCGTTCCGATAAAAAGACTCTCAAGCGGCTGGGTACGCTGAAGGACTATGCGGAAAACTGGGGCAATCATTATGCCCTCCCCAAGCCCAAAACGCCGGAGGAAAAGCAGAAAGAGAAGGAGCGGCAGGCCCAGCTGGGCCTGCCCGCCTTCCGGTATCACCCAAACCCTCTGGAAACTGGGGCTTTTGAAGAGTCTGCGGATGGCGTTGTCTGCGACTGCTGTGGCAAGACGACCCATATTTTCTATACAGCCCCCTTTTACGCCGTGGAGGATATTGCATATCTGTGCCCAGAGTGCATCGCCAACGGCGAAGCAGCCCGGAAATATGACGGTAGTTTTCAAGATGATTTCTCTGTGGATGATGGTGTAGACGATCCGGAGAAGCTGGACGAGCTGATCCACCGCACCCCCGGCTACTCCGGCTGGCAGCAGGAATACTGGCGCGCCCACTGCGGCGACTACTGCGCCTACCTGGGCCATGTGGGTGCCAGAGAACTGCGGGCGCTGGGTGTGCTCGAGGAAGTGTTGGACGATCCCATGTGGGATGACGAACAGAAGAAAATGATTCAGGAATCCGTCAATGGCGGGCATCTGCAATGCTATCTGTTCCAGTGCCTCCACTGCGGAAAACACCTGGTCTGGATGGATTTTGATTGAGGTGGCAACATGGAGAAGAAGGATTTTCCCAAGGGAACCAAGCCCCGTGAGATCTTCGTCTATACCTGTGAGCGGATCGCGGAGCCTTTGAACCCGCTGGGCTACAAATACCGCAAGAGCAAAAATGACATCTACAAAAAAGACGGCATCTTTGTGTTCTCCTTTTACTTTTCCCCCTCCATCCGCTTTGGCTCCACCACTTTTACTGCCTTCTTCGATGTGAGTTCCCCGGTGATTGCCCAATGGCGCAGTGAGCAGGAAGGGACGGAGGATACCTATGATGGTATCGTGGGTACCTCCATCGCCCGGCTGACCCGCCGGTATGATGACTTCCCCCGCTATGAGGTATCTACTCTGCTGGAGCGGGAACGCTCTATCCAAGAGATTTCCGGGCAGATCCAGGACTATGCACTACCGTTCTTTGCCCGGTTTTCCAATCTGCCGAAACTGCTGGATGATGTGGAACGGGAGGGGTTCTTTCCCCATCGGAAGGGATTCGATGTTCCAAAGCGGAATCGGGAGTTCATCGAATGCTTCCGGAAGTATCTCCAAAAGCAGTAGGAATCAGCAGAAAGGAAACAACACCTATGTCAAACAGTAGAGTATCCACTTGGAGTGGAATCCGGAACAAATTGGAGAATGACTACCTGTGCCCGGCACTCCGGGGCCACATCCAGTATTTTGCCACCAGTTACAGCAAAAGCGCCGACCATGAGGGCCGGGCCGCCATTCGTGTGGACGGCGTGGAAGTGCTGCGGAGCAACTACTACACCTATTTTGAAAATGTGTGGACGAAATTTCATCACTTGCGCTCCACCACGCTGAAAGATCACGACTCCGCAAAAGAGGCCATCAATCAGGCTCATGCCTATGCGCTGGAGCAGGGCACCTTTGACCAAAAGGTGTTCTATGAGGCGTTTGGGATCTTTGACAACCAGAGCATCGAGAAAAGCCTTGTCAGCGAGAATCCCCTTGTCCGTATCTTTGCCCTTCTGGATCGCAGGCTTGGCAAGCGCCGCCTGCTGGCTTTGGAGGACTCCATGGAGCAGGAACTGGACTGGGTGCGGGCTTTCTATGTGATCCGGTTGCAGGCCGAAGGGCTGATGGAAGCGAATAACATTTAGGAGGAACCACCATGTCACAGATCGCGTCCTTTTATCTGATAAAAAATAACCAGCGGCAGGAGTTGTCCGACGGTGACTGCTCCGGCGCGGTCTATATGGCCATCTGGGACTGGTGTGAGAGCGAACTGGATCTGGATGTCCGTTTTCCTGCTCCCCAGACGGAAGACACCCTGGACTGCGCTCTGCTGGAGGGAGAGCTGGCGTCTCAACTGCTGGCAGCTCTGCGGGAGCAGGATCTCCCGGAGCTGGCCGCTGAAATTGCCCCGGACTGGGATCTGCCCACCGAGGCGGTGCAAAGCGGGCTTAATACGCTGCGCTCCCATCTGGAACTGGTGCAGGGCGATGCTGCTCTGCTGTATGAAATGACATGAGAACGGAGGGATACCATGCTGGCAAAGCGGTTTGAACACATTTTACATGATCTGGGCATGGCTGGGCTGGAACACCCTCTGTTCTACCATGCACCGGTGGGCATTCGTTTTAAGATCGGCGGGGAGGAACCAATCTATCTGGATAGGCGTGCGGCGAAGCTGAAAACCAACCCCGCTTATGTTCAGGGGGCGCTGGACCGAGCCGCCGCGATCTATCGGGCACTTCCGGCGGTGCCGGACCTTCTGCGGATCGACGGGTATCCCGATGAAGAACCCGCCGAGTCCCTGCTGACCGTTATCCGGCAGCGAGTGGGCCTCCCAGTTCCCGATGAACAACTTTCGGCCACAGAGCAGGATGAAGATGGGGATACCCATGCACAAGTGCAGTTTTACTGGGATCTCAGCAAGATCAGCTTTCAACCAGAGCTGCTTCTTCGGGAAATCATTCTGGGGGACATCGGCGGCTGGAACGGCTTTGTGTCCAGCGTCTATCTGGCTGGGCCGGGGCCGTTCCTCTACCATTTGTACGATGACCGTGGGCTGGATGTGCTGGGCGGCTCACAGAAGCTGCTATTGCCTCTCTATCATCAATTTCATGACTGGATTTTGGAATACGATCTGGAGAAGATTGACCAGATGTTCGCTCCAGCAAAAGAATGACTGCATAACAGAAAAGGAGACATTGCTATGGGACTTGATATTTACGCCGGGCCGCTGACCCGGTACTATTCTCACAACTGGAAAACTGTTGTTCAGCAGTGGGCGGAGGAAAACGGATACACCTTTAACCGGATCACCCCGGATGGAGAACCCGCCGACAACGAGGAGGAGCTGTCCCCGGCTGAGATCCAGGCGGCAGTGGAGGACTGGCGGGATCAGATCTTAGCCGCCATTTCCCAGCCGAACCAGCCGCACTACACTCCATGGCCGGAGGACAACGAGCGGCCCTATTACACCGATAAGCCGGATTGGGATGCCTTTGGCGCTATGCTGCTGGTGGCTGCCTGTCATACATACGAGGAACCGGTGCCTCTCACCGTGGAGAAGGACTGGGACTTCGGGGAGCATCCCCTGATTGCCCGCCTTGCATCGGACGAGGAGCGGGTGTAGTCCCTGCTTCGGGGCGCGACTTGGTGGCTTCCCCTCACCGACAGCTTTCTATTCCAAGGCCCTCTGCCCACCGATGATCAGACGATGATCGCCACTTTGGGCGGACTGCGGAAGGAGCTGGAAAAGCTGAACCAGCTGGCATGGCAGGCCGATGAGGACACCATCCTTGGCTGGGCAGACACGGAGGGATACCCGGTAGACGGGACCATAGACGCAGATGGACAGTACAGCAAGGCAGACATTCCGGAACACACCCAGTATGACACTCAGTCCCTGGCCAAGTTTGCCTTCTCCATGTTCTGGCGGGCCATGCGGTTTGCCGAGGAACAGCAGGTGCCCATCCTGCTTGATTATTAAGGAGGATTCGTCAGGAGGTGGAGACCGTGGAACAAAAACGCCCGGCAGATATATTTCAGGAGCTTCTGGACTACCTATGGAACGGTCTGGGCCTGGAGGAAAAGGGCTGGAAGCGGCTGAAAAAGGGCGACTTCAAAAAGAGAACAAAAAACGGCCTGACCTACCTGATCTGGTTTGATCGGAGGCGCTACAACTACATAGACTACGAAATCGGCC
>ENA-OQKG01000084-OQKG01000084.1-human-gut-metagenome-genome-assembly--contig:-NODE-84-length-12697-cov-3.313445_pt1 | contig 12697 bp, 10 predicted proteins | sample MGYA00242649_ERZ504799 | MGnify/ENA primary metagenome ERZ504799 (study PRJEB26092, sample SAMD00036428) | human gut metagenome | host: Homo sapiens | study: EMG produced TPA metagenomics assembly of... | reverse complement strand
ATACGCGGCTGCGCGCCGGCGACTATCTGGTCGTGTTGTTCAGCGGCGAGGACGAAAGCGACGCACGGCATGTCGATGCGGTCGGCTGTGCGACGTGTCCGTCTGACGCGGCCTTACTGTCTTCCATAACCATTCGTAGACGTCTAGGGCCACCCGAAGTTATCCACAGTTATCCACCGAATCGGACATGTTCGATGTTTGGTTGCAATGCACGTGTAGACTCGTACAAGGTTAGGAAGACGGCACCTGCGGCCAGCTCGTTGCCGTATGGCTGGGGTGGAACGACGCTGTCCGCGGAAAGCCAAGTACAAGGGGAACGTGATGGAATCGCAAGAACAACGGGCGGCAGACTCGCCAAACGCGGGTGATGAGCCGAATCCCGCCACACAGTCGATCGACGTCGCCGAAGTGGCGCGCGCGGATGTGCGCCCGTCCGGTGCCGCCGCATCCAAGCATCCGCCGCAGATTCCGCTCGCGCCGATGAAACGCATGCAGGCGCGATTCAACCCTCTTGCCGATGGTCTGATGTATCTCGTGGTGTTCGTCGGCGGTTTCGTCGGCGTCGGTTTCCGTCGCGCCACGGACCTGCTGCTGCCGTCGGTGAACGGTTCGCCGTTCGTGGTGGGCACGTTCGTGTCGAATATGCTCGCCTGCTTCCTGTTTGCGATGCTGACCGAATACATGGCGACCGCGTCGTGGCTGCGCCGCAGGGTGCGGCAGGTCGTCAGCCGTGGCGTCGGGCTTGGTTTGCTTGGCGGACTGTCGACGATGTCCGGCGTGATGTTGGAAACCATGGAAGGCATGCGCGAGCAGCGTTTCGGCAGCGCGCTCGGCTATCTTGCGGGAAGTTTCGCCGGCGGTCTGATCGCGGCCGCGGTTGGCGTGGCGCTGATGCAGGCGTTGCTGGCGCGCGGCACACGCAAGCGGGTCCGTAACGCGATCGCCGATGCCTCCACGGCTTCCGTATCCTCAATGTCCGATTCGGGCGATTCGGACGCGTACGACACTGTGCAGAACGTCCAGATGACCGACACTGCAGTATCGGCTACGCAGAGTGCTACGCAGACGGTCCCCATGGCCGATTCGGGCGATTCGGACGTGCCGGCCGCGCAAAACGTGCAGAACAACGTGCCGGACGCGCAGGGCGTGCGCCACGTGAAGGTGGCGGATGCGGCGCATTCGGCCGCGCAGGCCGCGTTGGAGGCCGCGCAGGCGGCACAGCAGGCGGCCCAGGTCGCCCAGCAGGTCGCGCAGACCGGGCAGGTGTCGAAAATCGAATCGCAGCCGCAGCCATCGCAACCCGTCGCACCTCTGCCCAGCTTCGAACCCAAGCCGGTCACCGCGGAAATCCCGCTCGTCGCCGACCCGACCACAGGAGAGGTGCGCTGATGACCTGGATGATCTGCCTGTTCGGCGGCATCGGCGCCATGGCCCGTTATGTGCTTGACGTGTCGATCCAACGCAGCTGGAACCGTGACGGCAACCACAGCTTCCCCCTGGCCACGCTCGTCATCAACGGCGTCGCCTCCCTGTGCGCCGGCATCGCCATGATGTCGTACTATGCGCAGTCGGTTGATATGGGCACGGTAATGACGTTCGTTGTGGGGTTCCTCGGCGGATTCTCAACATTCTCGTCGGCGATCAACGAGGTGCTGTCGCTGATTCGCAAACGCCGTTTCGCCATGGCCCTGGGCTATGGCGCTGCCACGGTCGCGGTGCCGCTCGCCTGCGTGGCGCTCGGATTCGGCATCGCCATGCTGGGCGGCCACGCATAGCTGTCACCGGCTCAGCCTCGCGTAATTTTCACGTTACACGGGCGGTCATCGGGTAACGTTCAGGAAATCTGAGCGCAACCGCGCGAGCTGTTTCCTCTCCTACGTTGTGAAAACAACAAGAGAGGAAAAACCTATGACAGCCGTAACGTATCTCACACGGCATCGTCGACCGGGAATCGTCATACTCTGTTCGATTGTCGCCGTTCTCTCGATGCTTTTCGTACTCCCTCCCGCCATCGCGTCCGCAGCCGATTCCGGCGTGCAGGCCGTCGATGAATGCAATCCGACCGCCAGCAACGGCTGCGTCAACGGCATCCTGCAGGACGTCGACAAGAAGCCGATCGCCGACGTCACCATCACGCTGTCCGGCAAGGCAACCGCGGAAACCAAAACCGCGGCGGACGGCAAATGGGCCTTCTCCGTTGCCGATGACGGCGATTACACCGTCACCATCGACGCGTCCGTTGCGAAAGAGCACGGCCTGAAGGCAAGCAGCGCGACGGTGACGATCAAGAAAGCCAGCTTCGACAAGCAGCGCGGCGTTGTCCGATTCGACCAGGCGGGCGATTCCGCCGGCAGCGGCACGTCCGGCACATCTGGATCGACGGCGGCCACGCAACGCAAGGGGCGGTGCGACGCAAGCGAGATGATCGCAAGTGTCGCACCGCCCCTTTTGCGGGCGGAACGCGTGTGGAGTACATGCGGAGCGTGCGTGGAAGATGCGTGGAACGCGTCGTGAAACATACGTCGTTCACGGGTGAAAAAGTGGATTTTTCGGGGGAATTGAAGAGGGGGAGGGCGTCTTTCGTCAATTGATAGTTCATATTGTGCGGACGATTGCAAAGAAACGTTACAGATGCATGTAAAATAACACATAATATCGCGATTTGTAAGGAAACATCCCGACGATGCGGGGGAGAGGTGTTGGGCAATGGTCGGCATGCGTGACGTGGCGAAAGAGGCCGGGGTCTCGCTGAGCACGGTTTCGCTAGTGGTCAACAAGACGGGCTACGTGTCCGACGACATGCGCGCGCGCGTCAAAGCCGCCATGAAAGAGCTCAATTACGTGCCCAACGAGCTGGCACGCAACCTGTACAAGAACCGCACGAACCTGGTCGGCGTGATCGTGCCGACCATCCGCCACCCCTTCTTTGCCACCCTTACCGCGCATCTGCAACGCGAGCTGGCCGCGCAAGGACTGCGCACCATGCTGTGCTCCACCGCCGACGCGGAAAACGGCGAGGTCGAATACGTGGACATGCTGCGCCGTCACATGATGGACGGCATCATCGTCTGCTCGCACACCACCCATCCGAACGATTACTGGACGTCCATCCACCGCCCCATCGTCGCCTTCGACCGTGTGCTGGGCGGCGGCATCGCGTCGATCGGCTCCGACCATGAGCAGGGCGGCCGGCTCATGGCGCACATGCTGGTCAACACCGGCGCGCACCACGTGGTGATGATCGGCGGCCCGCGCGACCAGTTCTTCGATTTGGCGGCGCGCAATGGAGACAGCCCGGACGATTTCGACCTGCACAAGACAACGTTCCCGACCGTCCGCTACTACCTTGCGCTGGAGCAGGAGCTGAAAGCGGCCGGCGTGCGGTACGAGTACGTCGAAGCCGGCAATGTGGAGGATTTCCAAGGGTATAAGAACGCGGTGAATGCTGTGCTCAACAGTATGCCGGTGGACGGCGTCGATGCCGTGGTCAGCTCCGATATCGGTGCCGCGCTTTGCGTGCGCGAAGCGATGCGGAGGCATATTTCGATTCCGCGCGACCTGCAGATCATCGCCTACGACGGCACGTATCTGACTGACCTGGCCGGTATGAAAATGACCGCGGTGGCGCAGAATTTCGACAAAATCGCGCAGGTCGCGGTCGGCAATATCGTTCGTGCGATCGCCAAGGAAGGGGATGCCAAGGCAGATACGACAAGCGCCACGGGACGCAAGCCGTACGAGCCGGACGTGCTGATTCCCGTGACGCTCAAACTGGGCGATACCACCCGCTAAGCGGGCCGTATCGCCCATCATTGGACGGGCCGTTTCACCTGCTAAGCAGGTCGTTTCGCCTTATTCGTAATCGCCGGTCGGACCGATCTTCAACGCGTCCTCGTGCGTGCGGCCCGAATGGATCGCATCGTTGATCGCCTGAATCTCCGCTGCATCCACGGCAAGCGCGCGTCCATCGATCTCGCTGATCGGAATGGACCACCCTCCGTGCGTCATGTACAGGCTGTCCGCTTCGCGTAGTTCGGCGATCGGCAGCTTGCGGTATTCCGCCTTTTTGCCCTCTTCGAGCGCCCAGGCGAACATTTCGCGCTGTGATGTGCCATTCAGAATACCGATGCGCGGGTCGGGCGTGACGAACGTATCGCCATAGCGTGCCACAATCGACGAATTCGGGCATTCCATCGTGTAGCCGTCCTCCGTGAACAGAATCGCGTCGCCGACGCCACGGCGGGCGCATTCGCGGTGCACGGCGCAGTTGAACGCGTAGCTCAACGTCTTCGCGCCGTTGAGCAGCCACGGGGCGCGTGCGGTGATGTTCGACGGGTAGCCGCGCGTCATCGAAGCCATGGTGATCGGCTCCAGCGAATGCAGCGTGCCTTTCGCGTCAAGGAAGATGTAGACGGTCGGCGTGCGGTCGGCCGCCTTGCCCACGCCGGTGTCCGGATCGAGACCACGGGAGACGATGATGCGCAGCATCGGACCGGGTTCCGGATCGTCATACTGGTCGATGACCAGCTGGACCGCGCGGGTGAGCGCGGGAATGTTCGGCTCGGGCATGTCCACCAGGCGGGCGGAATTGGCGAGACGCTTCAGATGGTTCTCCAACGAGACCGGGAAACCCTTCCATACCGTGGTCGCTTCGAAAATGCCGTCGCCACGCAGTGCGCACAAATCGAACGCGTTGATGATGGGGCTTTCCGGATCGACGAAACGAACCAGATCCGCGTCGGGCGCCACGCCTGCGCCTCCGAATAGCGTCTTGCCGTTACCGACTGCCAGAACGATCGAACTCATGGGAACCTCTCTTCCGCGCTCCGCGTCTTTTGATTGCCGCTTTATTGCTGTTGCGCTGTTGTGTTGCGTCAGCGTTCGCGTGCGTCTTCGGCGTCCAACCTAACCATGGTTTGTTTCCACTTGGCACCGCCAATTTGCAATGCGGAAACATACGCGTCATGAATCGCGCGGCTTCCGTAACGTTCGGCGACCAAGGTGAGGGAAAGCGACTCTGAACGTCCGTTTCTGCGGAATCTGATTTCGGGGTTCGTCGGCAGTTCGTTCGGAAAAGGCCGGACGGCGGCCGACGGGAAAGGTGAGCGCAATGGTGGATGGGATGTCCGATATGGGAACAACCGAACTTGGCGCGGCGAGCACGCCCGAACAGGCGCGCGCCGCGTTCCGTGACGGCCTGGTCCGCCCGACCTGCGGCATCGCGCAAGGCTACGCGCAGGCGAATCTGATGATTCTGCCCAAGGAGCAGGCATTCGATTTTCTGCTGTTCGCGCAGCGCAATCCCAAACCCTGCCCGCTGCTGGAAGTGATGGAGGCGGGCGTGCCGGTGCGGCACATCACGGCAGGCCGCAACGTGCCGATGTACGACACGTCGATCGAGTGCCGTTCGGCCGGCGCGTTCCATTCGACGATGGTCGTGTCGATGCGTGGCATTCCGTCTACGCAGGTGGCCGACGCATGCCGGATTTCCGGCTATTACCCGTCCGTGCACGGTGCCCCCGTATGTGTGGGCGACCCGTCCGCGATCGGCATCGACGACATCATGCATCCCGACTATGGCGATGCCCCCGTGTTGGAGCCGGGCGATGTGCCGGTGTTCTGGGCGTGCGGCGTGACCCCGCAGGCCGCGGTGATGGCGTCCAAGCCGGAATTCGCGATCACGCACGCGCCGGGGCACATGTTCATCACCAGCAAACGCGATTTGGAATACATGGTGTGAGGCCGAGCGGCAGGTTGCGGGGCGCGGCATCGACATCGCCGAATGGACCGCGCCGCTGAGCCAGCTCACGCTGCTCGGCCTGCACACGATCGGCGTGGGCGACGGCGGCAACGAGATCGGCATGGGCCGTGTGGAGGACTACGCCATCGAAGGGGTGGTCGACCACGGCGAGAACATCGCCTGCACGGTGCCGACCGACCAGCTGGTGGTGGCCGGCACGTCGAATTGGGGCGCGCACGCGCTTGTCTGTGCGATGCGCGCGTTGGGCAGCAACGCCGTCGACCCGTATCTTGAACCGACGTGGCAGGAGCGCGTGCTGGACGTGATCGTCGAATACGGCGGCCTCGACGGCGTGCATATGACGAACGTGGCGACCGTCGACGGCCTCGAACCCGACCGTTACTTTAAGCAGGTCGGCCAGCTTACGGACTGCGCCCGCAGCTGAAGTCCTGTGCCCAAGGCTGAGGGCCCTGCGCTCGCGGCTGCCCCCGCATGTCCGTCGCTTTCGAATCGGGCGCCGGAGACATGCGCCGCGATTCGGCCGAAAGCCGGTTCGACACGCCCGAACACCGGTTGCGGTTTTGGTGTCGAGCCCCATTTTGCGGTAATATCGAACCGGTTCGACACAACCGTGGGAATGGCCGTAAGGACTCCCGCAAAGAATCTCGCAACGACTTTTTGGAACCGAAGGAGGCTCCATGAAAAACAAGGTGCAGCTCATCACTTACGCCGACCGCCTTGGCGACGGCACCATCAAGTCGATGACCGACATTCTGCGCACCCGCTTCGACGGCGTGTACGACGGCGTTCACATCCTGCCGTTCTTCACCCCGTTCGACGGCGCCGACGCAGGCTTCGACCCGATCGACCACACCAAGGTCGACGAACGTCTCGGCAGCTGGGACGACGTCGCCGAACTCTCCAAGACCCACGACATCATGGTCGACGCCATCGTCAACCACATGAGCTGGGAATCCAAGCAGTTCCAGGACGTGCTGGCCAAGGGCGAGGAGTCCGAATACTATCCGATGTTCCTCACCATGAGCTCCGTGTTCCCGAACGGCGCCACCGAAGAGGACCTGGCCGGCATCTACCGTCCGCGTCCGGGCCTGCCGTTCACCCACTACAAGTTCGCCGGCAAGACGCGCCTCGTGTGGGTCAGCTTCACCCCGCAGCAGGTGGACATCGACACCGATTCCGACAAGGGTTGGGAATACCTCATGTCGATTTTCGACCAGATGGCCGCCTCTCACGTCAGCTACATCCGTCTCGACGCCGTCGGCTACGGCGCCAAGGAAGCCGGCACCAGCTGCTTCATGACCCCGAAGACCTTCAAGCTCATCTCGCGTCTGCGTGAGGAAGGCGTCAAGCGCGGCTTGGAAATCCTCATCGAAGTGCATTCCTACTACAAGAAGCAGGTGGAGATCGCCTCCAAGGTCGACCGCGTGTACGACTTCGCGCTGCCGCCGCTGCTGCTGCACGCGCTGAGCACCGGCCACGTCGAACCCGTCGCCCACTGGACCGACATCCGCCCGAACAACGCCGTCACCGTGCTCGACACGCACGACGGCATCGGCGTGATCGACATCGGCTCCGACCAGCTCGACCGCTCGCTCAAGGGCCTGGTGCCGGATGAGGACGTGGACAACCTCGTCAACACCATCCACGCCAACACCCACGGCGAATCCCAGGCAGCCACTGGCGCCGCCGCATCCAATCTCGACCTCTACCAGGTCAACAGCACCTACTATTCGGCGCTCGGGTGCAACGACCAGCACTACATCGCCGCCCGCGCGGTGCAGTTCTTCCTGCCGGGCGTGCCGCAGGTCTACTATGTCGGCGCGCTTGCCGGCAGGAACGACATGGAGCTGTTGCGCAAGACGAACAACGGCCGCGACATCAACCGCCATTACTATTCCACCGCGGAAATCGACGAGAATCTCAAGCGTCCGGTGGTCAAGGCGCTGAACGCGCTCGCGAAGTTCCGCAACGAGCTCGACGCGTTCGACGGCACGTTCTCGTACACCACCGATGACGACACGTCCATCAGCTTCACCTGGCGCGGCGAAACCAGCCAGGCCACGCTGACGTTCGAGCCGAAGCGCGGTCTCGGTGTGGACAACACTACGCCGGTCGCCATGTTGGAATGGGAGGATTCCGCGGGAGACCACCGTTCGGATGATCTGATCGCCAATCCGCCTGTCGTCGCCTGACGGAAAATTTCTTGCGATTACGTACGGCCTTGCGATTGCGTTCCACCTTGTGGTCGCGCACCCGGTCCGTCGCACCCGGTCCGTCGGGCGGACGGCAGTGGCCGCACGTGTTGGTATTGTAAGTTGCGTTGAAGAATCGCCCGAATGCGCTGAAGCAATGCGTCCGGGCGATTTTCGTATGTGTCGCTCGTAGCGGGCGGGCGCATGCGTGGAGTATCGAAGCACATGAAACGCGACAAGCAGAAAACGCGATAAGCCAAGAAAACAGCAGATATGACCGAAGACAATCAGAATAACGAATTCAAACCGCAGCCGCTGCCCGGCCAGGTGTTCATCCGCCCGGGCATCGACGATCGCCCCGATTATGAGAAGACCCTGACTCCCGAAGCGAAGGCGGCCATGCGCCGGCTGTCGGTGCAGCAGCATCCGCGTATTCCGGAAGCGTCCAACGAGCGTCCGGAAACCCAGGCCGCGCGCATCGCATCGGAAGGTGGAGCGCCCCTAACCGCGGCCGCGCATCTTGACGTGGCTGTGCCGAACCTCGAATCGTCCTTCCTCGACCTGCGCGACCCGATGACCGCTCCGGACGGCACCAAGCCGACCGCAATGCAGGCCAACCGGCTCGTTGCGGGTTTTGCGCTTGGCTCAATGCTGCTGTCCGCTCCGATGGCGGCGTTCAACACGGTGCTCATTCCGCAAACCGTCAGCCGTTTGTCGGGAATCAACCGCGTCACGGATTTGGCGATGCTCGTCATCGCAGGTGCCATCATGACGTTCCTGCTGAACGCATGCATCGCCGTCGGTTCCGACCATTCCTACTGCCGGTTCGGGCGCCGTACGCCATGGATCGCCAGCGGCAGCGTATTGGCGGCTATCTGCATGGCGATTCTTTCCGCATGCGATTTTCTCCCGTGGGCCGTGTTCTTCTGGCTGGCCACGCAGGCCGCGTATGCGATGGCGGCCATACCGTTCGCCGCCGCGTTCGGCGAACGTGTGCCTGACAAGTTCCGCGACCGCGCCGATTCCTGGCACGGCAAGGGGCTGGCGCTTGGCCAGCTGGTCGGCGTCGCCGTGGCTGTTGCGCTGACGCCGCATGCCGGTGGCGAAGGTTGGGATGGCACTACGGGTTTCGCGATGCTGGTATTCGCGGGTTGGCTTGTCGTCGCGGCCGTCGTTACGCTGTTGGTACTGCCGTTCGAAGGGGCCAGCAGCTACCTGCCGCGTAGGGATGTTGAGAAAGGCGATTTCTTCTCGCAATACCGTCCGCCGCAGAACGCGCCGAAGTTTTCTGTGGCATTCGCGGCCCGCATGTTCGCCGTTGCGGCCACAGCCGGAATCGCCGTATATCAGTGGTATCTGGCGCCGAATATCGTCGGCAATACCGATGAGGCCGGTTTGTTCGGCATTGCCGGTGCCGGATCGGTGGTTGTGGTCATGGCCATCTGCACGTTTGTCGGTGCTTTGATTGCGGCGTTGCTGCTTGGCCGCATCGTCAGCCTGTTTGGCGATCTGCGTATTCCGGCCGTCGCGTCCGCCGTGTTGTTCATGGTCGCTGCGCTGCTGCCGTTGCTGATGGACGACGGTTTCCTGGCGGTTGCGCTGTACGCCCTGCTTGCCGGCTTCGCATACGTGGTGTTCGATGGCGCCAGCCAAAGCTTGGATCTTGCGATGCTGCCGGATGTGCGTTCCGTGGGCCGATCGCTTGCCGCTTATAGTCTGGCCAATACGTTCGGCACGATACTGGGCGTCGCTGCCTGCGCCGCGGTGATTGTGGCGACCGGTGCCACCGTGCTGATCTTCGCTGTCGCCACTGTTTCGATGCTGTTGGCGGGTCTGCTGACATTGCGGTTGAAATCGCAACAATGACGGCGACTATGACGGTGCTAGATCGCCAATGATTGGAAAATAAAGCGAAACGGCGCGTCCACATAGTGAACCTTTAGTGGATAGGGGAGATGGACGCGCCTATGTTTACGGCTTAGTTCGAGCGGAAATCCCGCCCGGGGAAATGACTTTGCGAAAGGAGGTTCGCCACGATGAACGGAATGGTCGCACACGTACTGCTGTCCGCACGAATTATTATTCCGCTTTCGTTGGCGGACTGATTCGAGCATAGCGGCTTCAATCCCTCGCCAACGAAGGCAGGGTTTGAGGCGCGCGTAACACACACGTTGATGGCCCTGCATGATGCGGGGTCTTTTTGTTGCAGCCCACAAGGCAGACGCAGCGAAAACCTTTTGAAGCCGGCCGGCATAGCGCACAACAGAAAACAGAAAAACTACAAACAACATCGTTATCGGCGGAAGTTGGGAGCCGGTAGCAGGACGTACAGGGAGTACATCAATGAGTACAGTCGAAGCGGCCGCTGGCAAAGCGCAGGCGATGGTCCGCGATTCGGTCAAAACCGTGATCGCAGCATCCATGGTCGGCACCGCCATCGAGTTCTACGACTTTTACGCATACGGCACCGCCGCTGCGAATTATTTCCCGAAGGTGTTCTTCGGAGACACCACCAATCCGACCGTCGCGCTGCTGGCCAGCCTGCTGACCTTCGCCATCGCGTTCATCGCCCGTCCGCTGGGCTCGTTGGTGTTCGGCCACTTCGGCGACCGTATGGGCCGCAAGACCACGCTGGTGGTCTCCCTGCTCACCATGGGCATTGCCACCTTCCTGATCGGCTGCCTGCCGACCTACAACCAATGGGGTGTCGCGGCCGTCGCCGTGCTGTGCCTGTGCCGTTTCGTGCAGGGCATCGGCCTGGGCGGCGAATGGTCTGGTGCTGCTCTGGTGGCTACCGAGAACGCTCCGGAAGACAAGCGCGCGCTGTACGGCTCCTTCCCGGAGCTGGGCGCCCCGATCGGCTTCTTCCTGTCGAACGGCACCTACTTCCTGCTGGAGACCTTCAACGACAATGACGCGATGCTTGCCTGGGGCTGGCGCGTGCCGTTCCTGCTGTCCTCCATCCTCGTGATCGTCGGCCTCGTCGTCCGCGTCCAGATGGAGGAGACCCCGATCTTCCGTATGGCCCAGGAGCAGAAGAAGGTCGTCAAGTCCCCGCTTACCGAAGTGTTCAAGAAGAGCTGGAAGGAAGTCATCCAGGCCACGTTCCTGGTGGCCGTCACCTACACGCTGTTCTACACGCTGGCAACTTGGTCCCTCGCTTGGGGCACCAAGACCGTCGAGCAGGGTGGTGGCAACCTGGGCTTCACCAACCAGGAGTATCTGCTCATGCTGATGATCGCCGTCTGCGTGTTCGCCGCGTTCATCGTGATCTCCTGCGTGAACGCCGACAAGTTCGGCCGCAAGCGCGTGATCATCATCTCCTCCTGCTGCCTCATCGCCTTCGCCCTGCTGTTCCCGTTCCTGCTTGATCCGGCGGTCGTCGGTCAGCGCAACTTCGCCACCAACCTGCTGTTCCTGTGCATCGGCTTCGCTCTGATGGGTACCGCGTTCGGTCCGATCGGCGCCTTCCTGCCGGAACTGTTCGACGCGAACGTGCGTTACTCCGGCTCCGGCATCGGCTACAACCTGGCTGCCATCGTCGGCGCGGCCTTCGTGCCGACCATCGCCACTTGGCTGTCCCATCATTGGGGCGTGCATTCCGTGGGCCTGTACCTCGGTGTGATGGCCTTGTGCTGCCTCATCGCGGTGTTGAGCTGCAAGGAAACGAAGAACGTCGACTTCACCAAGTGACGCCGACCGGCTTGCCGGGCTGCTTCGCTTGGGGTGGCTCGGAGCCTTAGAAAAAACGTTTGACGTGAATATAGCCACTATGTGAACGCCAACAGACATCATAAAGAAAGCGGTACTAGAACAGTTCCGCAGGAGAGGCGGAGTGGTTCCTCGGACACAATCCGGGGGGAGCAACATCCTAGGAATCACTCGCCGTGATAACAACCGAAAAAAGAATAGAAAATAGCGAGTTTGTTCGGAAAAAGCAAGTTCCGAATCGCAAAAAACAATAAAGGAGCGCCAATTATGGCAGCAACTATCTGGTACGAAAAGGACGCCGATCTGTCCGTGTTCGATGGCAAGAAGGTGGCTATCCTCGGTTACGGTTCCCAGGGCCACGCTCATGCGCTGAACCTGCGTGATTCCGGCGTCGACGTCGTCGTCGGCCTGCGTCCTACCTCCAAGTCCGTGGAGTATGCCAAGGAGCAGGGCCTCGAGGTCAAGCCTGTTGCCGAGGCCGTTGCCGAAGCCGACGTGGTGATGATCCTGCTGCCTGACCAGTACCAGGCCGCCGTGTACAAGAAGGACGTCGAGCCGAACCTGAAGCCGGGCGCTGCTCTGGCCTTCGCTCACGGTTTCAACATCCACTACGGCTACATCAAGCCGTCCGAGGATCATCCGGTCTTCATGGTCGCCCCGAAGGGCCCGGGCCACATCGTGCGTCGTGAGTACGCCGCTGGCCGTGGCGTCCCGGTCGTCGTGGCCGTCGAGCAGGATCCGGATGGCAAGACCTGGCCGCTGTGCCTGGCTTACGCCAAGGCTCTGGGCGCTCTGCGCGCAGGCGCCATCAAGACCACCTTCACCGAGGAGACCGAAACCGATCTGTTCGGCGAGCAGGACGTCCTCATGGGTGGCATCAACCACCTGTGCGATATGGGCTTCGATGTGCTGACCGAGGCTGGCTACCAGCCGGAGATCGCCTACTTCGAGGTGTTCCACGAGCTGAAGATGCTGGTGGATCTGGCCAACGAGGGTGGTCTGAACAAGGCTCGCTGGTCCTGCTCCGACACCG
>ENA-OQKG01000083-OQKG01000083.1-human-gut-metagenome-genome-assembly--contig:-NODE-83-length-12712-cov-2.314978_pt1 | contig 12712 bp, 13 predicted proteins | sample MGYA00242649_ERZ504799 | MGnify/ENA primary metagenome ERZ504799 (study PRJEB26092, sample SAMD00036428) | human gut metagenome | host: Homo sapiens | study: EMG produced TPA metagenomics assembly of... | reverse complement strand
TCTTTTTTTCAGAGGAAAGGGGGCGAAACGGTAGAAAAGTAAGTCTTGTAACTCTAGCCTTTTTCTTTGTTTGGTCTGCGTAGCCGGAGTCAGCTATGCGGTGGACTTCGACGTACACCAAACCTCTGTATATGTACTATATGTACTGATGCTGTTACTCGGCATTAATCTTGGAAGCAACCGCAACCTCAGGCAGTTTGTTTTATCCCTCAATTTCAGGACACTGCTCGTACCCTTTGCCACCGTAAGCGGTACTCTGTTGTTTTCCGCTATCGGAGGCTTTCTCTTGAGCCGCTGGAGTATCTTCGACTGCATGGCTGTCGGAAGCGGATTCTCCTATTATTCCGTTTCCTCCATCCTTATCACGCAGATCAAATCCCCTCCATCGGTGTGCAGCTTGCTACCGAATTGGGGACCATCGCGCTACTATCCAATATCTTCCGGGAAATGACCGCCTTGATAGGAGCTCCCCTTTTCCGCAAATATTTCGGTTATCTGGCATCTATCTCGGCGGCGGGCATCGGTTCTTCCGACATTTCCCTGGCAGCCATCGCACGCTGCTCCGGACCGGAAGCCGTACCCGTGGTCATCGTCCACGGCATACTGATAAACATAAGCATGCCTTTCTTCGTTTCTTTCTTTTGCAAACTGTAAGCTGAAGGAAGTGACATACTATACATAACTTTACATTCTCTCTATAAAGAACCGGCCCTGTCACGAATTCGCAGCAGGGTTGGTTCTAACACATCCGCCCAACTAAAGCATTTCTTCCTAACAATTAAGCCTTTTCTTTCTATCAACTACTACAGCCTTTCACAACAGACTGTACAGTCCATTACATCAGACCGTACAGTCCACTATAATGGACTATACGATTCACTGTAGGAAACTGTAGTACATTACCGCATAAAAAGACTTAATCATAAGAAAAAAAGACCTTAGCATTATAAGAAAAAAAGGATTAATACCGGATATACGGAAAAAGCAGAAAGAGAATCTTCTCATTCAAACCGAATAGATTTTGCCGGATGAATACGCGTCACCAGAAATGACGGCCCGACAAGCATCAGCACCGATACCAGCAAGGTACAGACATTCAGCAACAAATAAATCCAAATATTGAATTCAATAGGAACACGATCTACATAATAAGTGGCAGGGTCCAGTTTGAAAAGATGAAATTGAGATTGAATAAAGCATAATGCCACCCCGATGATATTTCCCCATACCATCCCCCTGCCAATCAAGAATACCGAAAAACTGAGGAATATCTTACGAATAGCAAAATTATCAGCACCCAATGCTTTCAGCACCCCGATCATATTGGTACGTTCCAGAATGATAATCAGCAAACCGGATATCATGGTGAATCCTGCCACCCCCGTCATGAGAAACAGGATAACCCACACATTCATATCCAGCAAATCCAGCCATGCAAATATCTGAGGATTGACTTCCTCCACACTCTGAGTATAGTAAGTACCTCCGTATGCATCCACCTGCGTATCCACCCGTGCACGGATTTCCTCTTTCACCGACTCCAACCGGCTATACTCATTCACTTCCAGTTCTATACCACTCACCTGCCCTTTCTGCCAACTATTCAAACGGTTCACCGTATATAAGTCGGTTATCAGAAACAAATCATCGTATGCGGAAAAATTGGTCTGATAGATGCCGGCTACAGTAAGACGACGTGCACGCACATTGTCCTCTATATAATAGGTATAGATTTTATCACCCAGTTTCAGATGTAGTCTGTCGGCAATAGTGCGGGACACCAATACCTTATTAGTAGAGGCAGTATCCGAGAAAACAGGAATCTCCCCTTCCTGCAAATGATTCTTTAAAAACCTCCAGTCGTATTCATGAGAAACACCTTTCAGCACCATTCCCTGAAAGCTGTCGCTTGTCATTATCATTCCCGGCTTGGTGGAATAGCGCTGCACGTGCTTTACTCCTTCCAGTGTTTTCAACAGATGGAGCAAACTGTCGTTGGCTACAATGGGAACCGTCTGATAAGATTGCTGGGAGTCGAAGTTAGTTATTACGATATCGGCCCCCAAGCCTACCACCTTGTCGCGTACCTCATGTTTGAAACCGATCACCACCGCTACCGACACAATCATGACGGCCAGCCCGATAGCTATGCCCAGCATAGCAATGCGGACGGCAGGCTTGGACACCTCTTTTCCACCCTCATTGCTGCGATAGATGCGTCTGGCAATAAAGAGCTTCCAGTCCATATCAGTCTTCTACTCTTCCGGGATATGCTTCCAATGCCTTACGCAGTACGAACAACGCACGGACCAGATCCTCTTTCTTCAACACGTAGGCAATACGCACCTCATTACGGCCTGCACCCGGAGTAGTATAGAATCCGGCAGCCGGAGCCATCATGACCGTCTCGCCTTCATAGTTGAATTCCGACAGACACCATGCACAGAACTTTTCACTGTCGTCCACCGGCAATTTGGCAACCGTATAGAATGCACCCATCGGTATAGGTGAATAAACACCCGGAATACGGTTCAGCCCGTCAATCAAGCACTTACGGCGCTCCACGTATTCGTCATACGTCTCGCGTGTGTACTCTTCGGGGGCATCCAATGAAGCTTCGGCAGCAATCTGACCGATCAAAGGAGGACTCAGACGTGCCTGGCAGAATTTCATGACGGCATTTCTCACTTCCTTATTCTTGGTAATCAACGCACCGATACGGATGCCGCATTCGGAATAACGCTTGGACACCGAGTCAATCAGCACCACATTTTCTTCAATGCCTTCCAAGTGACAGGCAGAAATATAAGGAGAACCGGTATAAATAAACTCGCGGTACACTTCATCCGAGAACAGGTAAAGATCATACTTCTTCACCATGTCACGAATCTGGTTCATCTCGCGGCGGGTATACAAATAGCCGGTCGGATTATTCGGGTTACAGATCAGAATAGCTTTTGTGCGTTCGTTTATCAACTCCTCGAACTTCTCCACTTTCGGCAGGGAGAACCCTTCCTCGATGGTAGTCGTCACCGTGCGGATCACGGCACCCGCCGAAATGGCAAACGCCATATAATTGGCATAGGCAGGTTCCGGCACAATGATCTCATCTCCCGGATTCAAACAACTTAGAAAAGCAAACAGCACCGCTTCCGAACCTCCGGTAGTGATGATGATATCATCGGCAGACAAGTTGATGTCATATTTCTTATAATAACCCACCAGCTTCTCGCGATAGCTGCGGTATCCCTGGCTGGGACTATATTCCAAAACGGTACGGTCAATATTACGAATCGCATCAAGGGCCGCTCGCGGAGTAGGCAGGTCGGGCTGACCGATATTCAGGTGATACACATGAACTCCTCTCTGTTTTGCAGCATCGGCCAGCGGTGCCAATTTGCGAATTGGCGATGCGGGCATCTCGTTTCCTCTGATGGATATTATTGGCATAATGTTATAAAAATTATTTAATCGAAGTGCAAAGATAGACTTTCGCAACCAACCGAGCAAACAATTAATTAAGAATTTAAATCTTTGTTATCTTAATGCGCATTTTTTAGGGTTATTAAAAAAAACATGTAAGTTTGTTCCAGTAAAACAAAGACAAAATAATACAAATAGAATCTATACCTGATAACCTTCCAGTCCTCCTTGAACAGAATTGAGTCTGTATATGATTGCCATAAAGATTTATTTGTGGAAATCGAGAAGTTTTTCACGCTTCATCTGGTACCTTATACAGAGGCTGCAAGTATTCCGGCAGATGCCTACCGGATGGCTTTCATCGCTTCGGGCGGGGTAGAAAAAATGGTCACCCAACACTTCGAACTACTTCCCTATCCTATCCATCTGCTGACCGACGGACAACAGAACTCACTGGCTGCTTCCCTGGAAATAGCTACATGGATACGCAGCAAAGGAATGAAAGTACATATTATTCATGGCACTATCCCCAATATGGTGAGACAACTGATAGATCATCACAAGGCTTTCGCCGCCCAGCGCGAGGTAAGAGGAAAACGAATCGGAGTTGTGGGATATTCTTCTCCGTGGCTGGTGGCCAGCAATGTAGATTACCTGCTTGCCAGACGCCGCTGGGGAATAGAGTTCATTGATATCCCCATGGAGGAAGTGTATTGTCTTTTTTATCAGATAAAGGATGATGATATAGGATATGAGGCGTCCGTATTTGCCAACCGTGCCATTGCCTGCCGGGAAGGGACTCCGGAAGATTTGCTGAAAGCCATGCGTCTTTATCAGGCAGTGAAAATTATTTGCGAGAAAAAAAAGCTGGATGCAGTAACCCTCTCCTGCTTCTCCCTGATTGAGAAATTAGGAACAACTGGATGTCTGGCACTTGCCCTGCTTAATGATGAAGGCATTCCGGCCGGATGTGAAGGAGACTTACAATCCATCTTTACTCTGCTCATCGCCAAAACACTGACCGGCCAGGCAGGATTCATGGCGAATCCGGCATTCATCAACGATGACCTGAACGAAATAGTGATGGCTCACTGTACGATTGCCACCAAAATGGTGGATCAGTTTATCATCCGGAATCATTTTGAAACAGAAACCGGAATAGCCATACAGGGTATTTTGCATCCGGGAGGCATCACGATGATAAAATGCGCGGGAGAATGCCTGGACGAGTATTTCGTATCCACAGGCCAACTGATAGAAAATACCAACTACATCAATGCCTGCCGCACACAAGCAAGAATCAAACTGGACAAATCGGTAGACTATTTTATGCGTAATCCTTTAGGTAACCATCACATCATATTAATGGGCGATCATGAAAAAGTGATTCACGAATTCATGCAATTGAACAGCTGCAAACTAGTGGAATAAGGAAAGCATGAAGAAATTAAGTAAAATGGGAGATGAAGATTAAATAAATTGTATCTTTGTATCCAATTTAATATTCAATAAAACAATAAAACTTTTATGATGCATACTTGGTTTGAATGTAAGATACGTTACGAAAAAGTCATGGAAAACGGCATGAACAAGAAAGTAACGGAACCCTATTTGGTTGACGCGCTGAGCTTTACTGAAGCAGAAGCCCGTATTATTGAAGAAATCACTCCGTATATCAGCGGTGAGTTCACTGTTTCGGACATCAAACGAGCCAACTACAGCGAACTGTTCCCCTCTGAAGAAGATGCAGCCGACCGCTGGTTTAAGTGCAAGCTGTTCTTCATCACGCTGGACGAAAAAAGCGGAGCAGAAAAAAAGACCTCCACTACCGTACTAGTACAAGCTTCCGACCTGCGCGACGCTGTAAAGAAACTGGACGAAGGAATGAAAGGTACAATGGCAGACTACGTGATTGCATCCGTAGCCGAAACCGCCATCATGGATGTTTACCCATACGAAGCCGAACCGGATGTGAAACCTGAATTTCCGGATGCCGGAAAAACCGAATAAAGCCTGATAAAAAATAGAAAGTATAACAGATAATGAGCATTCAAGCAAATTTAAAAGAAGTTCTTTCCGAACTGCCTACGGGGGTCCGCCTGGTAGCCGTATCCAAATTCCATCCCAACGAGGCATTGGAAGAAGCGTATGCTGCCGGCCAGCGTATTTTCGGTGAGAGCCACGTGCAGGAAATGACTCAGAAATATGAAACCCTGCCCAAAGACATTGAATGGCATTTCATCGGCCACCTGCAAACAAACAAAGTAAAATACATGGCCCCTTATGTAGCTATGATACATGCCATAGACTCGTATAAATTATTGGTTGAAGTCAATAAACAAGCTTCCAAAGTCCATCGCGTCATCCCTTGTTTATTGCAGATACATATCGCCCAAGAGGAAACGAAATTCGGTTTTTCTTTTGACGAATGCAGGGAAATGCTGGATACAGGCGGATGGAAGGATTTGAAAAATGTCCGCTTATCAGGAGTGATGGGTATGGCGACCAATGTGGATGACGACGAACAAATCAAAAGAGAATTTTGTTCCTTAAATACATTCTTCAAAGAAATCAAGCAGAGCTATTTTTCTGATTCAGAATACTTCAAAGAAATTTCCATGGGTATGTCACACGATTATCCGCTGGCGGTGGAAGCCGGAAGTACACTAGTCAGGGTAGGAAGCAAAATCTTTGGAGAACGAAACTATTAAAACTACTATTTATATGACTCAATTAAAAACCACTTTTGCCGGGTTGTCACTGCGCAATCCTATTATTATCAGCAGTTCCAGCCTTACAAACAGCGCTGAAAAGAACAAGAAACTGGAGCTGGCAGGCGCCGGAGCCATTGTTTTGAAATCAGTTTTCGAAGAGCAGATCATGATGGAAGCACATCACATGGCTACTTATGGTTCTCCCGAAGGAGATGACTACTTGAGCACATATGTACGCTCTCATGCATTGAACGAATATATTTCATTGATTGAACAGACTAAAAAGCTTTGCACCATTCCTGTCATTGCCAGCATCAACTGTTTCAGCAACTCAGAATGGACAGACTTTGCCCGTACTGTGGAAACAGCAGGCGCCGACGCACTGGAAATCAACATCCTTTCCTTGCAGACCGAAAAAGAATATCAATGCGGTTCTTTTGAACAGCGTCATATCGATATCGTAAGCAGTATCAAGAAACAGATTTCCATCCCCGTCATTGTGAAACTGGGCAGCAATCTGACCAACCCCATCGCACTGATCAACCAGCTTTATGCCAACGGAGCCAATGCTGTGGTATTGTTCAACCGATTCTACCAGCCGGACATCAATATCGACACTATGACATATTCTGCAGGCGATGTATTCAGTACTCCTGCCGACTTGTCCAACGGACTGCGCTGGACTGCTATCGCTTCGGCACAAGTTCCTCAGACAGACTATGCCATCTCAGGCGGTGTGCACGATGGAAAAGCGATAGTCAAAGCAATCCTGGCAGGCGCTTCGGCTGTAGAATTATGCAGTGTCATCTACCAAAGAGGCAATCAGGTCATTGCAGATATGACAAATGAAATAACTCAATGGATGAACCGGCAGGGCTACAAGAATATCAGCGAATTCAAGAGTTCGATGAACGCGCTGTCTACTGGAGCCAGCAATCCGTTTGAACGTACACAGTTCATGAAGTATTTCAGCAGTAAAGAATGAAAAATAGTGGTTAGTGATTAATTGGTTGGTTAGTGGTTCATATCCATGCGGTATCACAGCACAGCCCATTAACTACTAATCACTAACCACTTATTTTTCCCTCTGTTTAATTTGTATGCTCCAAAGAAAGTCTTATATTTGCACATTTGATTAAAGTTTGTGCAAAATATAAACAAAAGAGTATATACAATGGAGCAGAGTTTTATTGCCTTCCTGGAAGACAGCATAAAGAAAAACTGGGATTTGGATGCCCTTACAGATTATAAAGGTGCCACATTACAATATAAAGATGTAGCCCGCAAAATAGAAAAGCTACACATCATCTTCGAATTAAGCGGCATCAAGCAAGGAGACAAGATAGCTGTCTGTGGTCGCAACAGTTCTCATTGGGGAGTTACCTTCCTGGCTGCCGTTACATACGGAGCAGTCATTGTTCCCATTCTTCACGAATTCAAATCGGACAACATTCATAATATAGTCAATCACTCGGAAGCACGCCTGTTAATGGTAGGCGATATGGTATGGGAGAATCTGAATGAAAATGCCATGCCGTTGTTAGAAGGGGTTATCTTGATGAATGACTATACCCTGCTAGTGTCCCGCAGTTCCAAATTGGACTATGCACGCGATCATCTGAATGAACTGTTCGGAAAGAAATATCCGCGCAATTTCCGCCGGGAACATGTCAGCTACCGCCGGGATACACCGGAAGAACTGGCTGTGATCAACTATACTTCCGGCACGACCAGTTATTCCAAAGGAGTGATGATTCCTTACCGCGCATTGTGGTCGAATACCCAGTTCGCTTTTGATGTCTTGAAAATGAATCCGGGTGACAAGCTGGTTTCCATGCTCCCTATGGCACACATGTACGGACTGGCTTTCGAGTTCCTTTATGAATTCTGTGTGGGATGCCATATTTATTTCCTGACCCGTACCCCCAGTCCGAAAATCATCTTCCAAGCCTTTTCCGAAGTGAAACCCAATCTGGTAGTAGCCGTTCCATTGATTATCGAAAAAATCATCAAGAAGATGTACTGCCCAAACTGGAAACCCGGCTATGAAGATTTTACTGAAAGTTCCTATCATCAATGATAAAATCAAAGCCACAGTCCGCGAACAGATGATTAATGCCTTCGGAGGTAATTTTTACGAAATTATTGTAGGAGGCGCCGCTTTCAATCAAGAAATAGAGCAGTTCCTGAAAAAGTATAGATTTCCCCTATACCGTGGGATATGGCATGACTGAATGTGCTCCAATTATCTGTTATGAAGATTGGAAATATTTCAAGCTAGGGTCCTGCGGAAAGGCGGCTCCCCGTATGGAAGTCAAAATATTGAGCCCCGACCCTGAGAATATAGTAGGTGAGATAGTATGCAAAGGACCTAATGTAATGTTAGGCTATTACAAGAATCCCGAAGCTACCGCCGAGGTAATAGACAAGGACGGCTGGTTGCATACCGGTGACCTGGGTGTTATGGATGCGGAAGGCAATGTTACCATCAAGGGACGCAGCAAAAACATGCTGTTAGGTCCATCGGGACAGAATATTTATCCGGAAGAGATTGAAGATAAATTGAATAACATGCCGTTCGTTTCAGAAAGTATTATCATACAGCAGGCAGACAGCAAACTGGCGGCTTTGGTTTATCCCGATTTCGACGATGCCTTTGCTCATGGGCTGGATAATGAAGCGATAACACAGGCAATGGAAGAGAACCGTATCAACTTGAATACAGAACTTCCTGCATATTCACAAATAGCCCGTGTAAAAATCTATCCGGAAGAATTCGAGAAAACTCCTAAAAAGAGTATCAAACGTTTCTTATATCAGGAAGTAAAATAACACCTGACAGAAAAAAAGACCTGCCTGCAACATATATAATGTATAAGTCTGAAGATTATAGATGTTGCAGGCTATACATTATATATGTTACAGGTTATACATCCGCATATATGGGCACCTGGATCATGATACGTGAAAGGAGACAATACAAAACATAATTTTACTCTTTCACCCCGATCAATTCTCCCCATAATTCCCCCTTATATCTACATTTTTATTACATTTGCACCCAAGAAACTAAAAATGTATGAAAATGAATATGCGTATAGCAGCAATACTCCTTTTAGGATATTGTGCAGGTATGTCAACTCCTGCTTTTGCCCAGAAAAAGGACAAGCTTAAAAAGGGTCCCAACATCTCCTTGAACATTTCCGCGAAGAAAGACAGTGTCAAAACCACTTATCTGAATATCGGTCTGCTTACAAATATCTATCAACTGAAAGGAATCGGCATCAACGCTGTGTCCAGTGTTGTACAAAACGATATGACGGGTTTCCAATCTCCGGTCTGGCCAGCATTACCGGACGCCACGCCTCCGGTTTCCAACTGGGAGGTATTGCCAATGTAGCCGGAGGCAATGCCAATGGCATTATGCTCAGCGGGCTGATGAATGTTGCCGGAGGGAAAGCCAACGGTATTCAATTTTCCGGATTAGGCAACATTGCCGGAAACATATCAAGAGGAGTTACCATCGGCGGTCTGATGAATCTGGCCGGCAACAAAGCCCAAGGAGTTCAGATAGCCGGCTTGGCCAACATTGCCGGAAAATCACAAAATGGTGTCGCTATCGGCGGACTTATGAACGTATCTGCCGAGAAACTGAACGGAGCACAAGTTTCCACCCTGCTCAATATCAGTGGCGGAGAAGCCAAAGGCGCTCAAGTCTCAGCCATTGGTAATGTAGGTGTAAACGTGAATGGTATGCAATTCTCCGCCATCAGCAATATCGCTGCCGGAGAAATCAGAGGCTTGCAGCTTTGCGGTGCGGTAAATATCGCCGTCAAAACGGAAAATGCCCTGCAATTCTCAGGACTGACCAATGTTTGCCAAGGCAAGTTACGCGGTGTGCAGTTCGCTCCCGGCAACTACGCCGGAGAAGTAAGCGGTGCGCAAATCGGTTTACTCAACCTGTGCGGCGGGAATGTAAAAGGGATACAAATAGGAATCATCAACCATAGCAAGGATACTACCGCCCATAAACTAGGTTTGGTGAATATCACTCCTAAAACCCGTATCCAGATGATGCTGTTTGCAGGTAACACCAGCAAACTGAATGCTGCCGTGACGTTTTAAAAACCGCCGGAGTTATACCATGCTGGGTATCGGTACACACTATCTGGATTTGAATGACAAATTTTCGGGCTGTGTGTTCTATCGTACCGGTCTTTACTATCCCATCGCCTCCAAACTGGAACTAAGTGGCGACTTAGGTTATTTCCATATAGAAAACTTTGAAAATGAAGATGCGGAAACACCGGAACGCATGTATTCATTACAAGCCCGTATCAATCTGGAATATAAATTCAAATCCAGAATCAGTTTCTTTGCATCGGGTGGTTACGGCATGACGCGCTACTATGATAAAAATAAGTTCTACGAAAAAAAAACTATTTTCGAAGCAGGTGTTATCTTATTTTAAGCAGCCGTCACACTAGTATAAACTAATTCATACAATATGAAACTACAGCATATCGCATTAGTCTGCCTGCTGGCATTAAGTGCTGGGAATGTCACAGCCCAGATACTCCACCGCTCCGATTCCATTTATACATTCACCGACCCTCGCCTGCAAAAAAAACACCCTTGGCGTGCCGCTGCCGAAACTTTCGGAATGAATGTCGGAGTATGGGCATTCGACCGTTATGTAATGAACGAAGACTTTGCCAAAATCAGTATCGGCAGCATACGGCGCAATATCAAGCATGGTTTTGTATGGGATAACGACCAATTCTCCACCAACCTGTTCGCCCACCCCTATCACGGAAATCTCTATTTCAATGCAGCACGCAGCAACGGACTTACCTTTTGGGAATCAACTCCATACGCCTTTGCTGGTAGTTTGATGTGGGAAATAGCCGCAGAAGTGGAGCCGCCCGCCATCAATGACCTGATGGCAACCACCCTAGGCGGCATCGCCCTGGGAGAAGTAACGCACCGTATGTCTTCTTTGGTACTGGACGACTCCAAGCGTGGTTTCTCACGTTTCACCCGCGAGTTTTTGGGAACCCTGATCTGCCCCATGCGGGGATTGAACCGAATGATAACCGGCGAGATGTGGCAAGTAAAACGCTCTCATTACAAATACCACGATTACGACCGCATTCCGGTACACTTTTCCATAGGTGCCGGTGACCGTTATCTGGCCGACGACAATTACCTGTTCCGTGGAGAGCACAATCCCTACCTTGAATTCCGGGTACAATACGGAGATGCTTTCGATAAAGTGAATGACGGCCCATACGATTATTTCACCGCACGGGCCACCTTCGGTCTTTCCGGGAACCAGCCTCTTATCAGCCAGATCAACCTGATGGGCAAACTATGGGGTGTCCCCCTGAAAACCACTACCGGCATGGAAATGATGTTCGGTATCTTCCAGCACTTCAACTATTTTGATTCCGAGGAAGTGATTGACGGATCGGGACGTATCCCTTACAAGATTTCGGAAGCTGCCAGTGTGGGACCGGGTATGATTTATAAATTCCCTCAAATGAACAGTCTGGTAAATTTGGAGCAACGTGTATTCCTGAGTGCCATCCTGCTGGGTGGAAGCCTTACCGACTATTACAACGTAATAGACCGCAATTACAATATGGGAAGCGGATACAGCATCAAGAACAACACCATTCTGGATTTCGGCCGTTACGGCATGTTCGCAACTGAATATGCATCTTTACCAGATTTTTACCTGGAAAGGATACGAACATAAAGATTTGGAAACAATAGATCCGCTCTATCTGAATGCGCAGGGAGACAAAGGAAATGTAATGCTCGCTGTGGTGAATCCGATTATCGAGCTAAATCTAAGTTCCCACTTCAAGGCCAATATGGAAGTGTCCTATTACTACCGCCACACACATATCCTACCATGAGGACGTAAGATATAAGACCTTTAGAAACCCGATTAGGATTAATTTATCAATTACTAAAGACAATGAAGAACGGACACGGCTCTAAGGTTCGGGGGTCATCTGTAATAAGGAAGCGATGTATACAAGAGGCGCACGCTTCAATATCTCGGGATGAAGTTGCAACAGTTTGTTATAACGCTCATGAGCCGGTTCAAAACGAAGTGTGTCCGCCTTTACCTGTGACTCTATCAAAGAATGTTCGATAAAGCTGCGATAAAGACGTTCGATATCGTGATATTGATCTATCAATTTCTCCACTTCCACACGGGGTAACTCCCATACCACGGATGCTTCCAAAGTTTCCACCATCAAGCGGGTGGGCTCCTGTTTAAAATAACTCTCTATGCAAATAATCATTCCGTTCTCATAACCGATATGCTCAGTCAGATCTTTATCATACTTATAATAAAATTGTCTGAGCATTCCTTTTTCTATAAACAACATTGCTTTACACACCTCACCGGCCTGCAAAACAATCTCCCCTTTACGATATTTTCTACAAACTAAAATTTCGGCTAATGCGTGAACACTTTCTCTACTGAGAGGATGGTTAACTTCTGCTATCCTTCTAGCTATGTCTATACTAGTTGTCATGTGCTCCCAATTTTTGTA
>ENA-OQKG01000080-OQKG01000080.1-human-gut-metagenome-genome-assembly--contig:-NODE-80-length-12857-cov-2.299529_pt1 | contig 12857 bp, 17 predicted proteins | sample MGYA00242649_ERZ504799 | MGnify/ENA primary metagenome ERZ504799 (study PRJEB26092, sample SAMD00036428) | human gut metagenome | host: Homo sapiens | study: EMG produced TPA metagenomics assembly of... | reverse complement strand
TCACAACGAAGGAAGCCTGTCGCAAGTGCTCTCTATCTTTTCTTTCTATAAAATAAACCTGACCAAGATTCAATCATTACCGATTATAGGCCGAGAATGGGAATATCTGTTCTACGTAGACGTGATCTTCAATGATTATTTAAGATACAAGCAATCTATCGACGCCGTTTCACCATTGACAAAAGAACTTAAAATATTAGGAGAATATGCAGAAGGAACATCAACCATATAATATTCAGCCGGCAAACCGTCTGGCGAATGTTAGCGAATACTACTTCAGCCGTAAACTGAAAGAAGTGGCACAAATGAATGCCGAAGGTAAGAATGTAATCAGTTTGGGCATCGGAAGCCCTGACATGCCTCCTTCGGAAGAAACCGTGCAAGTACTGTGCGAGCAAGCAAAACGCCCTGATGTTCACGGATACCAACCTACTGTCGGCATCCCCGAACTACGCAAAGCTATGGCCGACTGGTATAAACGATGGTATCACGTCGATCTTGATCCGGCGACAGAAATCCAGCCTCTGATCGGTTCCAAGGAAGGTATCCTGCATGTGACGTTGGCATTGGTCAATCCTGGTGACCAAGTATTAGTTCCCAATCCGGGATATCCTACCTACACCTCTTTAAATAAAATATTGGGCAGTGAGATTGTGAACTACAACCTGTGCGAAGACAACCATTGGCAACCCGATTTTGATGAACTGGAGAAGATGGACTTGAGCCGCGTCAAGATTATGTGGACCAACTATCCCAATATGCCGACCGGAGCGAACGCCACGATGGAACTTTATGAAAAGCTGGTAAACTTTGCACGCCGCCATAATATTGTGATTGTAAACGACAACCCATACAGCTTTATTCTGAACAAAAAACCACTGAGTATTCTCAATGTGCCCGGAGCCAAAGAATGCTGTATCGAGTTCAACTCTATGAGCAAGAGCCACAATATGCCCGGCTGGCGTGTGGGAATGCTTGCCACCAATGCGCAGTTTGTACAATGGATATTGAAAATAAAGAGTAATATTGATTCAGGAACTTTCCGCCCCATGCAACTGGCCGCCGCACAAGCTTACAACAATAGTGTGGAATGGCACGAAGAAGCGAACGTCAATGTATATAGCCGCCGCCGCCAACTGGCAGAAGAGATTATGAAAGTACTCGGTTGTAGCTTTGATCCCAATCAGGTAGGTATGTTCCTTTGGGGACGTATTCCCGAATCTTACAATGACGTGGAAGAACTGACCGAAAAAGTTTTGCACGAAGCACGTGTGTTCATCACTCCGGGTTTCATCTTCGGCAGTAACGGCAAACGCTATATACGTATTTCCCTCTGTGCCAAAGAAGAAAAACTGGCTGAAGCACTGGAAAGAATTAAAAAGATAATGTAACAAAACAAAATATCAGATTATGGAATTAGATTTAAAACCCATCGAACTTCCGGGAATTGAAAAAAAACGCCCGATGATTATCGCCGGCCCATGTAGTGCCGAAACAGAACAGCAAGTTATGGATACAGCTCTCATGCTGGCCAATAAAGGCATCAAGATTTTCCGTGCCGGCATTTGGAAACCGCGTACCAAACCGGGAGGTTTCGAAGGCATCGGTGTAGATGGCCTGGCATGGCTGAAACGTGTGAAACAGGAAACCGGTATGTATGTTGCCACCGAAGTGGCTACAGCCAAACACGTTTACGAATGTTTAAAGGCAGGTATTGATGTGCTTTGGATTGGCGCACGCACCACTGCCAACCCGTTTGCCGTGCAGGAAATTGCTGATGCTCTGAAAGGTGTGGACATTCCTATATTGATTAAAAACCCTGTCAACCCTGACCTTGAATTGTGGATTGGAGCTTTCGAGCGCATCAATAATGCAGGTTTGAAGCAACTGGGTGCTATCCATCGCGGATTCTCTTCTTATGATAAAAAGATTTACCGTAACCTGCCTCAATGGCATATCCCTATCGAATTGCGTCGCCGCATTCCCGAACTACCGATTTTCTGTGATCCCAGCCATATCGGTGGCAAGCGCGAGTTGGTAGCTCCCCTCTGCCAGCAGGCGATGGACTTAGGTTTTGACGGTTTAATCGTAGAATCACACTGCAATCCCGACTGTGCATGGAGCGATGCCGCCCAACAAGTCACTCCCGATGTGCTGGACTATATCCTAAATCTGCTAGTCATCCGCAAAGAAACCCAAACCACCGAAAACCTGGGTGAACTGCGTAACCAAATCGATGATTGCGACAATGAGATTATCGAGGTATTGGCAAAACGTATGCGTGTCTGCCGTGAAATCGGTACATTCAAGAAAGAACATGATATGACCATTCTGCAGACAGGCCGTTACAATGAAATTCTAGACAAGCGCGGTGCACAAGGCTCACTGTGCGGCATGGACTCAGATTTCATTAAAAAAGTATTCGAAGCCATCCACGAAGAAAGCGTAAGGCAACAAATGGAAATCATAAATAAGTAAACCGATGAGAATATTAATTTTAGGAGCCGGTAAAATGGGCTCCTTCTTTACCGATGTATTGAGCTTCCAGCACGAAACCGCCGTATTTGATGTAGACCCGAAACGCCTTCGTTTTGTTTACAATACCTACCGATATACCACACTCGAAGAGATTGAAGAATTCAAGCCCGAACTGGTTATCAATGCGGCAACCGTGAAATATACACTGGATGCTTTTCACCAAGTATTGCCTGCTCTCCCCAAGGATTGCATCATCAGCGATATTGCCTCGGTAAAGACCGGACTGAAAGAATTTTATGACCAATGCGGATTCCGTTATGTGTCTACTCACCCCATGTTCGGTCCCACATTTGCCAACCTAGACAAACTGAGCACCGAAAATGCCATCATCATCAGCGAAGGCGACCATTTGGGTAAAATCTTCTTCAAAGACTTATACCAAAACCTTGGTCTGAATATCTTTGAATATACCTTCGACGAGCACGATGAGACAGTGGCCTATTCACTGTCTATCCCTTTTGTTTCCACTTTTGTTTTTGCGGCAGTGATGAAGCATCAGGACGCTCCCGGTACTACTTTCAAACGCCACATGAAGATAGCCAAAGGAGTACTAAGCGAAGACGACTACCTGTTGCAGGAAATTTTATTCAATCCCCGCACCCCGGCACAGGTAGAAGGTATCCGTACAGAATTAAATGAGCTATTGGATATCATCAACAAGAAAGATGCTGCGGGGATGCGTGCCTATCTTAGCAAGATTCGAGAAAAGATTAAATAACGCATCAGTATAACATAGAAGAGGATGTCAAAGCTCCAACAAGACTTTTTGCATCCTCTTTTTTATTTTTATCCATAAAAATGATTTATCAACATATGGCACAACAGCCACACAATCAGATGCTCTGCCGCATAACACCACCAGGCAGGATTGGGACCGGACCGAAATGAGGCCCCCCAACGCTCCCCATACCAATGCCCACATACCGGCAATCTGTATAAACTGATTCACCGCTTTGCCTATTTTTATTTCCCATTACTCATCCATTTTAGAAAGTCTATCAATTAAATCGTCCAAGATATTTCTCACCGTAGGGTAACTGACCCCCATACTTTTCGCCATGCCCTTCAAACTTCCGCTCGATTTGACAAACGCAAGAATAAACTGCTGCTCTTTATCTGAAAGCCGTGCCAGCACAGGCAGTTCAAAATCTCCGCACACTTCCGTGCGGCATTCTCCACAGAAAAGCCTACCCACCCTCAACGGTGCATTACACGCAGGGCATTGCAACGGCAAACGTTTCTTTATTTCTCCCATATCATTTCAGTTTTTTCACAAATGTACTGACAGAAGCTATCAAAGCACTGTTCACCGGCAGAGAAGGATTCCCATAAGTAAGCATCTGCTGCTGTACGGCCTTTGACTCACAATCTTTCAGCACATGGTTCATCTTATCAATCAAAAGCAGCTCGGCAGCCGGGCAACCCTTTTTCAGAAATTCGGCATCCTCCACCGATACCTGAATATCATTTTTACCCTGAACAATGAGAACCGGCACTTTGACGGAAGCAATCACCGTCCGGGGATTATACTTGAACCAGGAAATCAAATAAGGCTGGACAGAAGCCCGATACAATGATTGCAGATAAGCCGGCACGTCACTCACTTCCTTGCCGTTTTTCAAAGACCCGTTAATGGATGCCACCTCTTTCCGCACCGCTTCCGGATTCTGTTGAGCGGTCACTTGCGCCTCTATAATCTCGTAGGCAGGACGACCCGCACCGGCAATCGAGATATAGCCTTTCACCTTCGGCCGGTTCTGACAGGCCAACATTCCAATCAGCGCCCCTTCGCTATGTCCTGCCACCGTGATCGTCGTAAAACGTTTCTCTTTCGACAGGTAATCAATCCAGCCAGTTACATCGTTCACATAATCTTCAAAACGAAGTTTCGCTTCCTCCTTACCAGCCGACGCACTGGTTCCTATCCCCCGCTTGTCAAAGCGCAAGGAAGCGATGCCGTTTGCCGCCAAGCCTTCTGCCAGGAACTTCAACGAATTATTCCTCAAATTGCCAATGGCTGAATTACCATCCATATCCGTAGGTCCGGATCCGGCTATAATAAGCACCACCGGACAGGTTTTCACCCCACCGGGCAAAAGCAGTTTTCCTTTGATTTGTCCTTCCTTGGTGTTCAACACCACATTTTCTTCCAAAGGAAGCACCTGTGCCCGACAACAAAGACCGCACAGGAAAAATAAACCGGCTAAAATAAAATTCAAATGTTTCATCTATTACGTATTTTAAGATTATTCATTTAACAAATATAGTGATTATATTGAATAAAGCGAATCAATATTTGAATGTTGTTAAGCATCAGTTTTATTTTATTCAATACTATTTCATTTTATCTTCAACATGGATAGAATCAACTAGTTTTGCCACTAAAAAAGAACCGTTACACACGCCTACTTTTGCTGGGAAAGAAATAAATCTGCAACTAATTTCAAAAAAGGATTTTTTATCATTTCCCTTTTCTTATTCATCCAAACAAACTATCTTTGCCACGTTTTGTTCCGCGTACCTCCGACTGATGCGAGGAAGCGGATGAAAAGGGAATCAGGTGCAAGTCCTGAACAGTCCCGCTGCTGTAAGCTCCATCTACCCCTATAAGGGGATAGGTTTATTTATCCACTCACGCCACTGCCTGTATATATAATTAAGGTGGGAAGGCAAGTAAACAGGAGTAAGTCAGAAGACCTGCAAAACGTAAAGTCATCGACCGTCGCTTTCGAGGAAAGAGCAGCGGTAAGAATGCGGTATTTATTCATTAATATGTTTTTTAAATGAAAGGAAATAACCAGGCTTATAAGCTATGGCTTTGTCTGCTTTGCAGCTTTATCCTATTGCCGCTTGAAATACAGGCACAGGAGAAAGGAGATTCCATTACCGGGAAAGTGCATAAAATAGACGAAGTTACGGTTACGGCTGAACGTACCAAGCAACAGGTTAAAAGTAGCAGTCCCTTCCAACAACTCAACAAGAAGCAATTGCAACAACAAGGCATTACGGATATTGCTGATGCTTTACGTCGCTTCTCAGGAGTCAACATAAAGGATTATGGGGGTGCAGGAGGAATGAAAACTATCTCCGTTCGGAGTTTAGGAGCCAAACATACAGCCGTAGTTTATGACGGGGTTACACTCAGTGATTGTCAAAGCGGACAAATAGACTTGTCTCGTTTCTCTATTGACAATATCCAGCAAATTTCACTGACCATTGGGGACAATGAAGATATTTTTGTACCGGCACGTACAGTTGCTTCTGCTGCCGCCTTAAAATTACAAAGCATATCCCCGGATTTTTCAAACAAAAAAAATACACTTGACGGGACAGATAAAGACAGGTTCTTTCGGGATGATTAATCCCCTTATCCGCTACGAACAAAAGTTTAACGAAAAGATTTCAGCATCTACCACTGGTGAATTTATGAGGGCAGATAACCTATATCCTTTCACTTTAGTCAACGGAGATTATGTTTCCAAAGAAAAACGCTATAACAACAACATTCAAACCTACAGAGGAGAACTGAATCTTTACATCAGCCCTAATAACAGAAGCACACTGAACGGAAAGATTTATTATTACGATACAAATCAGCAATTACCCGGTGCAGTCATTCTTTACAACGCGAAAAGCCGTGAGAAGTTACGCGAACGAAATTTCTTTTCACAAGTACATTACCGTACTTATTGGGAAAATAATCTTTCTTTGTTAATCAATGGGAAATTTAACTGGAGCCAATCTCATTACCACGATGAAGGAGGAAAATACCCCGGAGGAGAATTAAACGACCGTTATTTCCAACGAGAATACTATACATCAGGAGCATTACTATATACTCCGACTAGTCACTGGAGCATGGTTTATGCGGCAGATTACATATATAATAACCTAAATGCCAATACTCCTAACAATACAAGCCCTTACCGGCATTCTATATTACAAACAGCAACTCTCCGATATCAAACTGATAACATAACAGCTGTTGCCATACTACTCGGATCGATATATCTTAATGGTGCAAAAGAAGGAAACGGAGCTGAGAACCGGCGAAAATTATCCCCTTCCTTCTCTTTTTCATGGAAACCTTGTACAGACGGACAGCTATACCTTCGGGCTTCCTATAAAGACATATTCAGAGTGGCTACTTTTTCTGAAAACTACTTTGACCGGATGGGTAGCCGTGATCTTCGTCCCGAAAAGGCTCAACAATATAATATAGGTATCACTTACCAGAACAACTTTACAAGCTGGCTACCAGCAATCAGTCTGACATTGGATGGGTATTATAATAAGGTAAAAGATAAAATTGTGGCAATGCCCTATAATATGTTTATCTGGAATATGGTAAATTTAGGCAAAGTAGAAATTTGGGGAGTAGATGCCAATATAAACACCACTTTCCAACTTGCAAAACATTATTCCTTACTATTGACTGGAAACTATACCTATCAATATGCAGTAGATAAAACAGACCCGGAAGTCGTATATTACAAACATCAGATTGCATATACCCCACGTCATAGCGCAGGTGCTTCTTTAGCCTTGGAAAATCCTTTCATAAATGCTTCTCTTCATGCTACAGGTGTGAGCAAACGATATATTGCTTCCGAAAATCGTCCAAGTAATGAAATGGATGGATATATAGAATACGGACTTTCATTATACCGCAGCTTCAAGATAAAGAAGTTTACATACAATCTTCGGGAGATATTATCAATTTGGGAAATAAACAATATGACATAGTGAAAAGCTACCCGATGCCGGGTAGAAGCTATAAACTAACTTGCAGTATTCATTTTTAAAAATTATATAAGTATGAAATTCAAACATTTATTTTTTGCAGCAGCCTTATTTAGTATAGCTCCGCTGTTCTGTGCTTGTAACGATGATGACAATGAGATCGAAGTTCCTAGAGATCCGGAAGAAGACCCTTCTTCACAACCCGACACGACTCCCGAAGTAACTTCGCCAACCGAGGCAACAGGCTTGTACGTTATTAATGCAGGTAATCTTAGCAACAATGTTAATGGAACACTTTCTTTTATTAACTTTAGAAAAAGGAACAGCAAGCAATAATGTATTTTTTTGACATAAACAAAAGAAGTTTGGGAAGTACCCCTCAAGATGCAATAGTGTACGGTTCGAAAATGTATATTGCCATATATGGTTCAAATATTATAGAAATAGTAGACAAAAATACAGCTAAATCCATCAAACAGATTGTTCCGACATCCACTCAAGGGGAAGGTCCACGTGATATTATAGCTGCTAATGGAAAAGTATATGTTTCTATGTATGATGGGTACGTTTCCCGTATCGACACCCTTAGTCTAACTATCGATGCAACATTAAACGTTGGTCCAAATCCAGAAGAGATGACAGTGGCCAACGGCTACCTGTATGTTGCTAACTCAGACGGAATGAATTACGGTGCAGATTATGCAAATGGAAAAAGTGTTTCTAAAATAGGCCTAAAGACATTTACAGAAGCAAAAAGAATACCCGTAGGACTAAATCCCACTAAAATTTGTTCTACTACGGAAGGAAACGTATATGTCTTAGCAATGGGTAATTATAATGACATATCAGCTAAAGTACAAAAAATTGACAATATGAATGTTGTTACAGATGTAACGGAAGCAACATTAATGACTGTAAAAGATAATACCCTTTACCTTATCAATGCTCCTTATGGCGCAACGGCAAATACTTATTTCAGTATAGATACAAAAACAGGAAATGAAACAAAAAATTTAATAGATCAACCTGTTGATAGCCCTTGTGGCATCGCAGTCAATCCATTTACCGGAAACATTTATATCAGTTCTTACAATATGGTTGGAGGATGGCCAAGTTATACCACTGATGGCTATGTAAACGAATATTCGGCAAACGGCAAATTTACAAACAAATACAATGTAGGGGTAGGTCCATGCGGATTAACCTTCTTACTGAAATAATAAAATATGGTTTTGCTTCTCTTCACTTTTGATGAAGGAAGCAAAACTACAATTATTTCCCTCATAAATTAAATAATCTCATAAAACTTTCCTCACTTTTTTACCGTACTTTTGTACAGGATTCACAAACAAACCTAGAAAAATGGACAGCAAAGAATTACAGCTCATTATAAAATGTGGAGAAACCAGTACGGTACAATTCAAGGAATGCTTTCCCAACCAAGACAGTATTGCCGCCGAAATGGTAGCTATGTCCAATGCTCGTGGTGGAATGATACTATTCGGCATAAAAGACAAAACGGGAGAAATCATCGGCTTGTCTTATCAGGAAATCCAGCAACTCAATTCTATCTTGGCCAATATAGCCACTAACTTGCTTCGCCCGGTTATCTATATACAGACGGAAACCGTTATTGTAGATGAACGTTCCCTTCTTATCGCCCACATAGCAGAAGGTGATAACAAACCTTACAAGGATTTGAACGGGATAATCTGGACTAAACAAGGGGCGGATAAGCGCAAAGTAATGGAGAATAGTGAAATTATGCGTTTATTCCAATGCTCCGGCATACTGTACGCTGACGAGCAACCCATTCCTTTCACTTCCGAAAAAGATATCAACGGATATGCTTTGGACAACTTTATCCGCAAAGAATATGGTCGCGAAAAAGATTCATTCGGTATTCTATACACAGAACTTTTACACAACCTTCATATCATGAAAGAGGACAGAATGACTTTGGCAGGCCTGCTGTTCTTCGGCAAAGACCCTCAGCAGTACCGTCCAACTTTTGTCATCAAAGCTGTTTCTTTTTTTGGTAACGATATAGGAGGTATCAACTATCGGGACAGTAAAGATATCACCGGCACACTGCCCGAATTATTTGAAAAGGGAATGTCTTTTCTGAAAGCAAATCTTCATAATATACAGGCAGGACAAGGATTTAATTCTATCGGAAAACTGGAAATATCAGAAGTGGCATTAGAAGAAATCTTGCAGAATGCCTTGGTACATCGTGATTATACGCGTAATGCACCGATAAGATTACTCATTTTTGATAACCGTGTAGAGATTATCAGCCCGGGATGCCTTCCCGATGGGCTGACGGTGGAAAGCATCAAACTGGGAAGCGCCGTAGTACGCAATCCTTTCATTTGCTAATTTCTGTGCTAAAACGATGCCTTATCGCGGGCTGGGCTCGGGGATTATACGTGCACTTCAAGAAGAGCCGAATATAAAATTCATTAATGAGCCGGTAGGTATGCAGTTCATTTCAGTAATAGACAGAATCGCTGATGAGGGAATAAATGAGGGAATAAATGAGGGAATAAATGAGGGAATAAACGAACTTGAAAGCCTTATCCTCACCTTCTTGGAAAAGAAACCCGGTGCAAAAAGGATATGAAATTGCAGAATATATCCAAAAAGGAGCTGCTACGACAGAGCGTTATTTACGATCACTGAAAGATAAAGAATTAATAGAATACAAAGGTTCCCGTAAAACCGGCGGATATTATAAAAAATAACATGAAACAAGTAATCCTATTCATCTTCTTACTTGCCCTTCTTTCCTCCTGCGGCGGAAAAAGCAAGAGTTCTTCTGTAATAGAAGCAGAAAAAGCAATCCCTTTGCGTTATGCAGAAAACCTCAGCCTGTCTGCAACCGAAGACTATACCATTGCCCGTCTGCGCAATCCATGGGATACGACCCGGATACTGCACACCTATGTCTTGGTTGCAAAAAAAAGTCCCTGCCTGCCGATTTGCCGGAAGGGACACTTGTCCGCACGCCATTGAGCAAGGCCATTGTTTACTCATCCGTACATTGCGGATTGCTCAGCCAGATTGGTGCTTTGAAAAGTATTGGAGGAGTCTGCGATTTGAAGTATATCAAACTGCAAGAAGTGCAGGATGGTTGCCGCACAGGAAGCATCGCCGATGTAGGGAATGGAATGAACCCGGATATAGAAAAGATAATCGACCTGCACCCCGATGCCATTATGCTCTCCCCTTTTGAGAACAGTGGCGGATACGGACGGGTGGAGAAACTCAACATCCCCATTATCGAATGTGCAGACTACATGGAAACTTCGGCATTGGGACGTGCCGAATGGATGCGTTTCTACGGCCTTCTGTTCGGTGAGGCACAAAAAGCGGACAGCTTGTTTGCCGAGGTGGAAAAAACTATAATGAGCTGAAAGCATTGGTTGCTCCCCTTTCATCTGCACCGAGCGTTATCAGCGAACTGAAGAATGGTTCGGCATGGTATGTTCCGGGAGGGAAAAGCACCTCCGCACGGATTTATGCGGATGCCGGGGCAAATTATGTGTTTGCCGATGACGAGCATAGCGGTTCTGTTCCCCTAGCCTTCGAAACCGTGTTTGACAAAGGGCAGAATGCAGACTTTTGGCTCATCAAATATAATCAGGCCATTGACAAGACTTATAAGGAATTGGAGCAGGACTATGCTCCATACACCGGTTTCCGCGCATTCAAGGAACGCAACATTTATGGATGCAACACAGGGAAGGTAGACTTTTACGAAGATTCCCCTTTCCATCCCGACCGGTTGCTGAAAGATTTGATAAAAATATTCCATCCTACGCTTTTAGAAGGGTATGAATTAAAATATTTCACTAAATTAGCGGAGTGATTTTGAAGAATAAAGGAACGAAATACGGTATCATACTGCTCCTCCTCATCCTTGCATTGACAGGAGCCAACCTGTTGTTCGGTTCGGTAAACATCCCTGCCGAGGCGGTGTGGCATATCCTTACAGGCAATGAAGTAGAAAAGGCGAGTTGGAGTTTTATTGTCTGGGAATCCCGCCTGCCGCAAGCGGTTACGGCTTTACTCTGTGGAATGGCGTTAGCCTCATCGGGACTGATGTTGCAAACGACTTTCAATAATCCCCTGGCCGATCCTTCCATCTTGGGCATCAGTTCAGGGGCAAGTCTGGGAGTTGCTCTGGTCATGCTGGCAGGTGCAGGAACAATCACCGCCGGAGTATTTACTTTATCCGGTTTTATTTCCGTCATTATCGGAGCGTTTATAGGATCCATGCTGGTGATGGGAATCATTCTATTCTTCTCCACTTTGATAAAAAACAGCATTATGCTGCTTATTATAGGTATCATGATAGGATACATCACCTCATCTGCCATCTCCCTGCTCAACTTTTTCTCCACGGCAGAAGGAGTACATTCCTACATGATTTGGGGAATGGGAAACTTTGGAGGAGTATCTTTACAACAGCTCCCTTTTTCTCTCTGGTTACAGCGACAGGGCTGCTGATTACCATACTCTTGATAAAACCTCTGAATGCCTTGCTGCTAGGCACACGCTATGCCGAAAACCTAGGAATCAACATTCGCCGTACACGCAACCTGCTGCTTATCGCCACCGGAATACTGACAGCGACAACCACAGCTTTCTGCGGCCCGATTTCTTTCATCGGACTGGCTGTACCTCATATCGCCCGTCTGATGTTGGGAACATCCAATCATAATTCCTTGCTGCCCGTCACTATGCTGACCGGCGGAGTGATTGCACTAGTTTGTAACTTTATCTGTATTTTGCCGGGCGAAGCAGGTATCATTCCGCTAAACGCCGTCACCCCGGTCATTGGTGCGCCCATTATTATTTATGTCATTGTGAACCAACGTAAAATCCAGTATTTCAACTAATGGGAAAGCAAGCTGTTATCACCGCAACAGACCTATGTATAGGTTATCGCACCCATAAAGAAGAGAAGAAAGTGCACGAACACCTTTCTTTCGAGCTTTACCCAGGAGAACTGACCAGTCTGCTTGGAGCCAACGGAGCCGGAAAATCGACGTTACTTCGTACATTATCCGCCTCACAACCCTCTTTAGCCGGAGATTTACAATTACTGGACAAACCTTTACAACACTATTCGGAAAAAGAACGTTCCCGTACCATTGGCGTGGTTTTGACGGACAAGACCCAAGCAGGAGGATTGACCGTGTATGAACTGGTAGCTTTGGGACGCCAGCCGCACACGGGGTTCTTCGGAAGATTGCACCGGCATGACCATGCCATCATTCAAGAAGCCCTAAATGCCGTAGGAATCACTCACAAAGCACAAAGTTATACAGCCGAACTTTCGGACGGAGAGAGACAGAAAGTAATGATAGCCAAAGCATTGGTACAAGAATGTCCACTGATTATTCTGGATGAGCCAACCGCCTTTCTGGATGTAGTAAGCCGGATAGAAATCATGACTTTTACTGCAACAGACTGGCCGTGGAACAAAACAGGCTATTCTGCTATCAACCATGATATAGAACAAGCTACTAGTCCTGTCGGACAAGCTTTGGCTGTTGTCTAAAGAG
>ENA-OQKG01000077-OQKG01000077.1-human-gut-metagenome-genome-assembly--contig:-NODE-77-length-13019-cov-3.624496_pt1 | contig 13019 bp, 9 predicted proteins | sample MGYA00242649_ERZ504799 | MGnify/ENA primary metagenome ERZ504799 (study PRJEB26092, sample SAMD00036428) | human gut metagenome | host: Homo sapiens | study: EMG produced TPA metagenomics assembly of the... | reverse complement strand
TTCGTAGCCTTTAAGTCCCACTGCCGCACGTAATTCGGACCGTCGAATTTCTAGCGGTCACCGTCGGAACCGTCTTGCTTGAGCAGAAAATAACGTGCCGATATCATGCAGCAGACCACCCGATCACCACCCAGATGCTCGTCGATCAGCCTCGGCGGAACGGTCCCGCCCGTAAGCCCGTCCGATGATGGAATGGAGGGGATGCGAAGCATACCGAACGATTCGCTTCCATTGCCGTCTTGCGTAAGCCTAAGGCCGAAATCGCCCGCTTTTTCAGGGGCATCGTCCGGTAGTGTGCAGCGGCGGGTGAACAGTGCATTCTGCCTGCGTGCCATGCGACGTGCGATGTCGGCGACGACTACGCAATGTCCGTGAATCAAATCGTATGCGGCTTGCGATTGCGCGATTTTTCGATGCAGTTCGTCAACTTGGGCGAGTGTAGGAATATATCCGGTTGTCATACCGCCTATCTTAGGCGCTGTATGACGATTGCCGCATGCTGAATCCGGTCGAAAAAAAACTGGAAATCCCCGATGAAAGTTTCAGCCGAAAAATTCCGAAATACGGATTTCAGCTTACGAATTTCAGATGGAACGCACGCGAAATGCGCCGGTACGGTTGGAAGCAACGATCATCTGATTGTTCTCCAAACGAGTCCAGCCATCTTCGGCACACTGATCGAAACCGGAGCTGGCCACAACCACGCCCTTCGGCTGGCCTGCAGCCTGATCCGCTTCGGATTCACCGAGCGTACGATAGCGCATCACACGATAGTCATGCGCCTGGTCGCCACGGCCGTACTGGTCATAGATTTCCACAATGCGCTTGGACGTGACCTCACGACCGGCCGCGCACAGAGCGATGAATTGGTCTTGGCTCTGGATCATGCAGTTGTAGCTGGACTTCGGATAGCTTTTGCGCAGTTCGCGCACCGCCTGCGCGACCGCCTCGTCGAGTGCGAAACCAAAACCGATGTACTGCAGGATCACTGCGAAGAAAATGGCGGAATCGGAACGGCCGCCAGTGGACTGCACGATGTTGGGATCGACCGGGAACGCGCGGTTGGTGATGATGTTGCGACCCTGATCGTCGGAAATATCGCCATTGTGGATGAAGCTCAATCCGTTGGCGTAGAACGGCTGCTGGTTCTCGAGAATCAACGGCAGGTTCGAGCTGGCCAAACGCAGGTGCCACAGGCCTCCACGAGCCGGAGTGTTCGCAAGCTCGTCGAAAATCGGATCATGTCGGGCTGCGATCGTGTTCTTGTAGACGGCGGTGCCGGTTTCCGGGGTGGGAGCGCCACCGTCACGCAGGTACGGCGACTCGCTCGGCACGGTGACCAGCGCGGAGCCCCAGCCATCGTTGTGGATTTCGCTCAGATTCCGGAAATCGCGTACGGCCTGCATGCCGAGCACGCCATTGAGACTGGTGTTGCTTCCGGCTGCCGCGAATCCAAGTAATCTGCACATGGTTGATTACTCTACAGGGCTTGTAATGCAACGCGCGCATATGGCTATCGACATTGCTTATAGCGTGCGAAAAACAGCGTGATTCCAACGATTCTTCGAGATAAGACCATGCAAAAACCTACAAAATGCCCTACGAAAACGGGCTGCGCGACGATGGCAGATACGATCGCCATCATCACGCAGCCCGTTTCACGGCTTGTTTCACACACGCTTTAGCCGCGGAGGACGCTGAGTCGCGAGGAATAGCGGCTGTATCTCAATCAGCGGATTGTAAGGCGCAAGGCCGAACCATTTGACCGGAGATCCCGCAAAATGACGAATCGCATACTTGACCTCCAAAGAAATCGCGCCACGCTGCGACACCTTCGACTCAGGCATAAGCGCCTTGTGTATCAGCACATATCGAATCGGACCGATATTCGGATCAGCATCAAGCTTCGGATAGCGGCTTTCCTGCCTCGGCAGATCCCCCGACTTCGACAAATCGTTCATGATCTGATGAATGTAAGCTGGAATCGACTGAGAAACCTTGAAACCAAGCCGAATGCGAACACGGAACATATAATCCGTACCGAAATTCTCAACCGAATACTCGCGGGTGAACGGCTCATCGGCAGTCTCGACGGAAACCGCCCACCAAGCGCGGGCACGTTTTGGATGGTCGGCGAAAATCGAGAAGAAGATATCGGTATCGATACGCTTCGTCTCCGGATCCGACGTGAGGTAGACGATATTGTCGGCAAAATACGGAATCGTATCGTCATCATGCAACCGCTTCAGCACCGGTAGGCATTCGGCGGGCTGCATATGGCGACGCTGCGCACGTTCCAGCTTCGTGCCTTCGTTCCACGTGTACATAACCAGCAGAATCGCGAAGGTAAGCAGCATCGTGAACCAACCACCATGCAGGAACTTCGCCATGGAAGCGAAGAAGAACATGAATTGGATCGCAAGGAACAGCACGGTGAATACGACCGCTCCGATACGACGCCCCGAATGCCAGATGTAGACGGCAAGCAGAATGGTGGTAGTGATCATGGTGATGGTCAACGCCAGACCATACGCCGCGGAAATATGCTCGGAATCACGGAATAGCGCCAAAACCAACAGCGTGGAAACGCAAAGCACCGCATTGACCACAGGAATGTACAGCTGGCCGCGGGTACGGGCCGGGTAACGGACCTGAAGATGCGGCATCCAGTTCAGATGGGTGGCTTCAGACACCATCGTGAACGCGCCGGTGATCAACGCCTGCGATGCGATAACGCCCGCGACCACGGAAAGCACGACGGCCACGTAACGCACGCTGGGCGTCATCATTTCGAAGAACGGGTTCAAACCGTGCGTGCGGATATAAGCCGAATCATCCCAATGATTGAGCATCCATGCGCCTTGGCCGAAATAACAGAGCACAAGCGCGATTTTGATGAACGGCCACGTGAAATAGATGTTGCCACGGCCAACATGACCCATGTCGGAATAAAGCGCTTCGGCACCGGTGGTTGACAGGAACACCGTACCCATGATGGCAAGCCCGGCGGCATTATGGCTGCTGAACAGGAATCTGACACCGTACACGGGGTTGAGCGCCGCGAACACGCTCCAATACTGACTGAGGTTCGCCAAGCCGACAACCGCCAGGAACGAGAACCAGACAAGCACGACCGAACCGAACGCCTTGCCGATACGCTCGGTGCCACGCGACTGCACAGAGAACAGCATCAGAATGATGGCCGCGGTGATCATCAGGGTCAGCTGCTTGTTTTCAGTGAAAAGTTTTTCAAAAGCTGGCAGCGTCTCCAAGCCTTCCACTGCCGAGCTGATGGACACAGCCGGGGTGAGTACGGAATCGGCGAGGAACGCGGCGCCGCCGAGCATGGCAGGAATCGCAAGCCATGCACCGTACTTTCGAACCAACGAGTACAGCGCGAAAATGCCGCCTTCGCCCTTGTTGTCGATACGCATGGCAATCAGCACGTATTTGACGGTGGTGATAAGCGTGATTGACCAGAACACCAACGAAAGCACGCCGAGCACGGCTTCGCGGTCGGCATGCGCAAGTCCGCCCTGCCCGTTGAGGAACGTCTGCATGGTGTACAGCGGCGAGGTGCCGATATCGCCATATACCACGCCCAACGCCACGATCGCCATGGCGGGCGTGATTCTGTTTGGACCGGATTGCAGACGGCTCCACCAACGACCGACGGGACCCTTGCTGGCCACCTGGTCAAGTTTGGCGGCCTCCTGCTGTTTCTCCTCGTGCTGCTTGATCAGCACCTGTCGCTCTTCCTTAGTCAGCACCTTGTGCGAAACCTTCGGCGCCTGCGTGTATGTGGCTGCGTGAAACAGCGGCTCATCCTCGTTTGGCTCGTTAGCCATAACGCTACCTCCAAGTGGCGGGCCTTCCAACCCACTCCCCAAAATAAACGCAAAAAGGCACGTTAGGAGCCTTACGAAGTCTTGTCAAATCTTCACATTGTTTCTTGCGATTCTTGATCTCGCACGAAGTAAACTTCCTGTGGGTTTTTTTCTTATTTTACCTCTTGTCTTTCTCTTACTCTCTCTTATTTTCGGATAAATCGTTTCCGTCCTGTCGATTTTCGGAATTTGTTCAGATTCCGTACACTTCGCGCGTGGTCTTTCGCGTTGCCTGCGCGACTTCCGTCAGCGGTTTATCGAGATAATTCGCCAACGACTGCAGGGTGTAGGGGATCATGTATGGCGCGTTGGTGCGGCCCCGATACGGCATCGGACTTAGGTAGGGGGCATCTGTTTCGACCATGACATGGCTCAATCCGACAATGCGCGCCGACTCGCGAATACCATCGTTGCCCTTATAGCTGGATGTGCCCGAAAGGCTGAGATACCAACCGTTTTCACGTGCGATCTCACCCATTTCGGCATCACCGGAATAGCTGTGGAACACGGTCCGTTCGGGAGCGCCGTCCGCCAGTAGCGTTTCGATGACTTCCTTATGTGAATCGCGATCATGGATCTGCATGGGCAGGTTCAGTTCTTTCGCGAGCGCGATGTGCGCGCGGAAGGCTTCTCGCTGCAGTTCTTTGGCGGCTTCTCCGGTGCGGAAGAGGTCCATGCCCGTCTCGCCGATGGCCACAACCTGGTTGGGGTAGGCGGTGGCGAGGCGGTGCACTTCGGCCATGGCGTCTTCGAAGCTGGTGTCGTGCCATGGCTTGTATTTGAGCGGCAACCCGTCTGGGCCCGGCACCCCGCGGTGACCGTGGAGCACGGATTCGTTGGGGTGTATGGCGATGGCCGCATGCACGGTTTGGGGGTGTTCGCGTGCCATGTCGATGGCCGTCATGAGGTTCGGCAGTTCGCATCCGCAGTCGATGACGCCTTCGACTCCGACTTGTTGCGCTTGGTTCAGCAGTTCGTCGACGCTGTATACGGGGACTTCCGGCTGTCCTTTTTCTTGCGCTTCGTGGCTCATGGCCCGCGAGAACGGCACGACGGACGCCACATGCGTGTGGTTGTCGATGACGTGCGCGTTCTCGGGAAGTGGTTGCGGTGCTGGCGCCCAGCTGCGGTCACGATGGTGTTTGCTCATGCCTCCAGCCTACGCTCGATGGCAGTCTTGCTTCGGAAGCCGCGTTATTCATCGATGGCAGTGTGATTAACCAACGCACCTCCATATGTTTTGCGACGTAGCGCTGAAACGCTTTCCGCGATTAGTCATGGAGGGTGAGGGTGGTGAAGGACCAGGAGGGGGCGGTGTAGGCGCCGCTGGTTAGGTCGATTGCGGTTTCAACCGGAACGGTTGGCGAAGCCTTGCCGATTTCACCGGCGTACGGGTCGGTTCCGGCGAGCACGGTGGCGGTTGCCGAAGCGCGGGATTCCGCGGAAACACCAAGCTCTTCAAGCACTTGGTTCAGATCAATCTCGGCTTCAGCGTCGAGCGCGTTGACGATACGCACGTAGGTGACGCCTTCAGCATCATTGCGAGCCACGGTGACGGTACGGCGGGGCTCTTCCGGCTTCTCAACACCCTGTGCAACAAGCTCTCCATCGATATACAGCTTCATGCTTTCGCCGCGATCGGCCACTTCGATGCGCACCTGCCACACGGTTCCGGGGAACACTTCGTCCATGGACCATTCGGTGCCGTCAAGATTGTAGGCGGTACCGTCGCGCACCACCTTGATTTCGAAAGCACGACCGAAGGAGGTGATGTTGTGGTTCTTGCCGTTGATGTCGCCGTGGACCAGCTGCAAGCCCCAACGACCCTGATAGTAGGTGATGGTGGCGTTGATGGTGTAGGCGTCAGAGTCAATGTTGAGGCTCGTGTTCATCGGACCATTGCCTGCGTAATGGCAGTCCTCAAGATCGACATGGCGGCCATCAGCGGTGTCAACGCTGAAGTTGGTGATGTCGGCGTGAGCGGCACCTTCCAAGCGCAGGCCAACGGTTGGTGGCAGTTCGCGACGTAGCGTGGTCTTGCCTTCCACCGCGACCGGCCATGCGGTATCGGACGTGGTGGTGGCATACATCTGCTGCACCCAGTAGCTGTACGGCAGGTAGGTACGTTCGTTGTCGAAGTAGATCAGATCAGGATTCCAGCTGTGATGCCCGTTCTTGGCAAACAGCGGCGCATACGAAGACATGACCACGGCATCGCCGTTCAATTCCATGCGACCCATGAACGCCGCTTCGGAAAGACCGTTGATCAGCTGCGTGTTCCACGAACCATACTCGCCCAAGTACACCTTCGGGCCCTCACGATCCGTGGTGTCGTAGTGGTCGAGATTGTGGAACCACCAGCTGGAGGACTGATAGGAATGCTCGTCAACGATGGGAACGCCGGCTTCACGCGCATACTGCCAACCAGCCTCGTAGTCGGGACCGCTCGGAGCCGGACCGACCGTGCCAACCACAACAATATCCGGGTAGGTGGCCTTGACCGCGTCGAAGATCTGCTGGAAGCGGTTCCTGAACACGTCATCGATGAGATCTTCGTTGCCGATGCCCAAATATTCAAGGTTGAACGGTTCCGGATGACCCATGGCGGCACGCTTGGCACCCCATTCGGTGGTCGCGGCATCGCCATTGCAGAATTCGACCAAATGCAGCACTTCATCGATGTATGCCGGCATGTCTTTCTGCGCGATCGGCACCGGGCCCTGACTGGTGTTCTGGCAGCTCACGGCGGCGGGCAGCACCGGCAGCGGCTTCGCGCCAATGGTTTCGCACAGGCACAAGTATTCGTAGTAGCCGATACGGAACGACTGGTGGTAGCCCCACAGGTTGAAATTGTGCGGCCGATGCTCAACATCACCGATGGTGCGATCCCAGTGGTACATGTTATCCATGCCAAGACCGTGGGTGATGCAGCCGCCCGGGAAGCGCATGAAGCGCGGCTGCAGGTCGGCGAGCGCCTTGACCAAATCGGGACGGAAATGCTTGAGCCCGTTGTAGGTGGTGCGTGGTTCGAGGGTAACGAAATCAAGATCGACGGTACCTTCCGTGGTGAAGGTGAGTCGCAAAGCGCCTTCATGTACAACGATGGCATTGCTTTCACCGGAAACCGTCAGCGAAACCTCTTGCTTACGCCAATCGTTGGAATCGACGGTGATATCTTGTTCTGCAATCGCATTTCCATCGTCGTCAATCAGAGCGACGGTGACGGGAAGTGCAGAAGCTTCGCAATTGCTGGAAATACGCATCCATGCGGAGAAATCGTAGGTTTCGCCGGCACGGAAGACCATGCCGTCCCAGCCGATATTTTCAAGCGAAGCCGGCGCCTGTTCGACTTCGACGGACGCATAGTGCGGGTTTTCTTCGGCTACCGGATTGTCGGTGAGCACGTCGAAGGCTGCGAAGGAGCCGGCGGGCACGATTTTGCGCCAGAAGCTGTAGTTGCTCCAGTCGGAGGAGTCGGCGCGATTGTATTCGAATGCGCCGTTCTGTACGAGGTCGGCGTTGAGTCCGCCGTCGCCGGAGTAGCTGATGTCTTCGTAGAAGATGCCCCACAGGTCGGTGCTGATGTTGCGCACGCCCGCCTTGTTGAGGGTTGCGATGAGTTTGTCGGTCATGGTGTGTCCTTGGATGGTGTTGGTTGTTTGTTGGGTTGGATGGTGTTGCGGTACGTGCGATTGGTTGCGATTCGACGTCTGTCTGGCAGCGTTTCGTCATCGGTCGACCGCCGGCCGCGCTCGGGGAAGCGCCGCTCATCGGGAATCTGGCGACCGTACGCATCGATGCACAGCGGGGTGCCGTCGGAGTAGCCGTGCGCATGGGCGTTGGGATCGAACCAACCCGCATCGATGACTAGGGTGTCTCAGCCGGCGTCCTTGAGGTGGTCGGCCATGAAGCGCGCGTTGGCCAGGACCTCCCGATCGGTGACGGTGGTGCCGTAGGAATCCCAGCTGTTCCAGCCCATTGGCGGTCGCCATGCTTTTGGCAGATCCTCGGTAGTCGCCATTGCCTTCTCCTTGTACAACGTTAGAAAAGCGTGCCGTTTACAGTATCTGACGTCATCCTTGACTTACTTGTTCGACTTCATCATCTTGGAAAACTTCAGATATGTACCGTTACATATTTTATAGCATATTTCAGAAATCACAATCATGATAGGATATCGGTGATTCTTTGAAATTTCAACGATTACCAGAAAATCATCATATATAATATCGTTACAGAAAAACTTGGCTGTAAGGAGCGGTGCATGGCAAACGGCAAACCGACATTGCGCGACGTGGCGGCGGAAGCCGGCGTCTCCCCCATGACCGCATCGAATGCGCTGCACGGCAAAGCCGGCGTCAAGGAATCGACGCGGACCAAAGTGCTGGCAGCAGCGAAAAAACTCGACTATCGCATCAATCTGACAGCCAGCATGCTCAAATCAGGTCGCAGCAACATTATTCACATCATCGTCAACGAATTCGATTCGCCGTTCTATTCGAAGCTGACGCAAACATTGAGCCGCGAGATCACCTCACGCGGATTCACGCCGTTCATCGAGCAAACCCAGTATTCGCCGGACGCGGCCGAACATGCGCTGACCAGCAATCCGTTCTCCGGGCAGCTCTTCGACGGTGAGATTCTGCACGCCACCGGATTGGGCACGAATCTACCGCTCGCCAAACTCAACGGCGGGCGCCCTCTCGTACTGCTCGACGCATGCGAGGAAACGCCAACCGTGGATGCCGTGAATTTTCCCAACGAGGAGGGCGAACGCGCTGCGATGCAGTATCTGATCGCCCAGGGATGCCGGAATATTGCGATTGTCGGGCATACGTTCGTGCCGCGCGCCGAGTTGGCGCATGCGCAGAACGCATTTGCATTGCGACTTCGAGGAGCGTGCGCGGCGTTGCTGGACGCAGGATTGCCATATGACGAAACCATGGTGTTCGAAGGCGGTCGCTCCGACGAAGGCATTACCGCCGGGCACGCGATCGCCGAACGGATCATGGCGGCGCGAAGGACGGGCTGCGGAGCCGGCGCGGGTGCTGGAGACCGCGAAACAGGCACGGCCGGAACCGCCGATTTCAACGATGCAAGCGGCAAGATTACGGGCAGATCGATCGAAACGACCGACAAGATTCCCGCAATCGCGTTCGACGGAGGTGTGCTGCGCCAATGATTTCGCCGCATTCGGCGTGATTCGCGGCCTCGCCGACTATGGCATCCATGTGCCGCAAGACGTGAAGGTGATCGGATTCGACGGCGTGACTTCCGGAACCTACGCCACCCCTTCGCTGAGCACCATCCAAGTGGATCTCGACCAGCTTGCCAAATTCGCGGTCGATATGATTGTCGAACGGATCGAACGCGGCGAAGTGAATGGTAATTCCAACAATGCCGGAAATTCCAATGATGCAGGCACGGTGCTGCCGCCGAGCCGCGCAACCATCGGATATCAGTTGGTCGAACGTGAATCCACGACCGCGATCATATAGCTATCGTACGTTCCGCGCCCGATTGCAGCGGAACTCACGATAGCCGGAAATACGGCATTTTTAGCGATTGGTTGGCTCAGCCCCGATCAGTCGCGGCGGCGAATGGCAAAGATGCGGGCGGAGGGCTGCTTGGAGGTGGCGGCGTTCAGGCGAACCGTTTCCGGATCCATGCGTTCGATAGTCCACGGTTTGGCATTGGGCGCATGGTCCGGTTCGGCAGGATTCGGGAACACCTGTTCAATGGTTTGATCCGCATCCAACGGCATGTTCACGGACGGTGTGCCGCCGCGACGCCACACGATGATGTAGTCGGGCTTATCTTCCGGCTGAGGTTGCTGATCGTTCTGCTCGGCAGCCTGCTCATTCCAAGCGGATTCGCCGTACACATACGCGTCACACATATCCGTTTCGACATGACGCAAGCCGACGGCAAGCCAATCGCCGTCGAAGTCGGGAAGTCCGGACGGCCAGAACGGCACCATATGCTGCTGGTCGGCAAGTACACAACGATGTAAGGCGATAGCGTCGCGAACGAGCGAAAGACGCGGCTCCGTCATGCGATCGATGAAACCAGACAGATACAGCCTGCCGAGCACACCCGTAGCAAGCGTGAACACAGCAGTCTCATCATCCATCTCTTGCTGAGCGTAACCCCAATTACCCTGCTGTTCCGGCAGAATCGTCATACCTGCACCAGCCGCAATCGCAGCATAAATCAGAGGATCGCACTGGTCGGAAGTGGACTGCAAATCCAAGCGGGACAACTGCGCGTAATCGGCGCGCATGGCACCGGAACCGCAGTTTTCGATCATAACGTCCGGATGGCGGCGGCGCAGGTCGTCGAGCCAGTCAAGATAGGCGCGGCAATGGCCGAGCAGACCTTCGCCAACGGACCGCGCATCGACGTCCGTACCAACGCCCGGGGTGGTGTTGTAGTCGAATTTGAAAAAGACCGCGCCAAAATCGTCGATCAGCCGATCCACGGTGCGGGTGACGTGCTCGCGTGCGGCGGGCGAGCGGAAGTCAAGCAGGTACCGGCCCGAATCGCAGACGCGCACGCCGTGACGCTGGAAGAACGCGTCATCGGGCAGGCTCTGGGCGAGCGGCGATTTCACACCGATCACCTCAGGCTCGAGCCACAATCCCAAGCCCATGCCATGCGCGCGGATGGTGTCGGCCAAGCCCTTGAGCCCGGCTTCGCCGAAACGGTTCGTGGAGGCCTGCCATTCTCCGACCATGTCCCACCAACCGCCGTCCGTGCTGTCGTACCAGCCGGCGTCGATGCAGAAGATGTCCGCGCCGACGCGTGCCGCGCCCTCGACGAGCGGCAGCTCCTTCTCCAAGCGCGGGTCGCCGAACAGGGTGTTCATGTAATCGTTGTAGATGACGAGTCCCTGCGTGCGTTCGAACTGCTCGGAACGACCCAATTCGCGAGCCTTGGCGGCACGCAACGCACGGCGCTGCAATGTCATTTCGGCGACGGACTGCTGCCAATCGCCGGCCGAGATCGCGAAGGAGACCGGCACCGATTCGAAATCGTGGCCTTCACCCAGCTCCGTATACCAATGGTGGTCCTGATATTCCGGTCCGAACGCGCTGATGTGCAAACCGGGATCATCCTCGCCGATCTCCCATTCCCATGGGCCGTTGTGCTCGATCTGCCACATCACGGAGAAGTCGCGCGATTGGCGGCGCGAACCCTCCACCTGCACGATACCGGCCGGCTCATGCACGCCGGTGCTCCATGTGGAGGCGGAGCTCATGGCGAATCGCGAGCTGGACTGGCCGGGATTGATCACTTGATTGCGATTGCGCACCGACACGTCGCGCAGCGGACGGCTGCGCCAATCGTTTTCCACCGCCCACGCGGAATCACCCCAGAATACGCGGGAATGGTCGATTTTGCCGCAGTTGACGCGCATCGGCACCGTCAGATTCAACGACGACACCGCCTCGATAGGCAGCGGGTGCGCGGAGCTCAACCGCGTGTAGGTACGCACTGCGGACAGACCCGGGAACGCTTCGAATACGGAAGTGACTACCAGCCCAGCCGTGGCGTCGGCATGGCGGACGGCTTCCGGCGAGGGCTGCGCGGCGGCTTCGGCCCGTTCGGCGGCGGCCGGTTCGAACACACGCCCGTGCGGTTCCAGATCCGCATACGAAGCGAATTGGACGATCTCCAAACGATATGGTTCGGCGGACCCTTCCTCCGGCTCGGAGGCGGCGGCCGAGACGAATCGCAATACGCTGCCCGCCACCGTGGCGATCAAGGTGAGGCGATTGTCCTGCGATCCGGTGTTGGCGGCACGCACTTCGACGATCGGACGCGGATCACGTTCCAGCACGGTTCTTCCATCGTCGGTAACACGGCCGCCGATGGGCCCCATGCCGCGGCCTGCAACGTTGCACAATCGGACGGGGGAATCGCCTGCCGTGTCGAACAGCATGGAAACCACGCCATTGCCCCATTCGAGACGCCCGTCCTCACGGGGACATACGGGGTTCATTGCACCGGCACCGCTTATCATCTTCGACTCCTCAACCGTGTTCAGATACCGCCTGATCATTGACGTGCATCGATTGACGTACCTGGTACTAGCTTAAGCGGTAAATGGGGCAAATCGCACGTGCGTGTCTACTCGAAGCGGAGATATGCGATGAACTTGACTGGCGCATCCTTGGTTTCGGCGATGTTGCCGAAACCAAGGACAGCCCCTTTGTCGGGCAGTCCCTTCGTCACTCGTCATGCTCACCCGCGTAGGAACACCGTCATCTCGTTCTCGCCACGGTTGGCCCATGCGAAGTATGGAATCAGCGTGGCCGTCGTCGTCTTGCGTTCGGCGGGACGCCAATCATGGTACAACGCGGAGGTTTGCGCGGCGTCTTCCACTTCACGCCAAGCGGGAATCGCCAGCGTGGTCATCGGCATATCGACGGCGTCCACCTCGCCGAGCCCCTGCTCGTCCTGCGCGACGGCGCCGGCATGGAAGACGATGCGATCAACGGACACGCAGGACGGGTCGGATGCGATGCGCGCGGTGTCGGCGTGCAGCAGATGCAGGTTCGCGCCATTATCGACACCTTCCGCGCAGTAGGCCAGCGGTCCGCGCACGAACGCCACCTTTCCGGCGTCCTCGCGCACGAGCGGATTCGCGGCGACCATGTGGACCGGCATCGGGAAATCGAAATCGACGACGTCGCCGTCATGCCATGCGCCGGTCAGATACAGGTATCCGTCTCTGATGACGCGGGAGATGTCGTCGCGGCCGCGCACGGTGACCGCATCGGAAGCGGTTTCGCCACCGGCCCAAGCGGGCAGACGGAGGGCGATCGTGAAAACCGCGTCCTTGGATGCATCGGAAGCAGAATCGCCTGCATCAAAGCCCACCGCGACGGATCCCTTGCCGGACCAGGGCATATCGGACATGACGTCAAGGCGCACATCGACGCCGGAAAGCCTGGCATGGACGCCGCCGCCCATATACAGATGCACATACAGGGTGGATGAGTCGTCTCCGATCGTGTAGGCGTACTGCTGCACGTCCTCCACGATGCGTGCGATGTTCGGCGGGCAGCAGGCGCATCCGAACCACTTCTGGCGCACCGGCTTCGACGTGCGCCTTGCGTTCATCGC